>WNGJ01003634.1_pt1 | contig 19351 bp, 17 predicted proteins | sample 5400611 | NCBI WGS metagenome assembly WNGJ01 (sample SAMN13153375, study PRJNA577476) | soil metagenome | isolation source: 40 cm soil or saprolite under Garry oak tree replicate 1 | place: USA:California | collected 2016-06-15 | reverse complement strand
AAGCAGGCTTTTTACGACGTGATCAACCCCTACATCGAGGCGGGCGTCAATCAGTTCATCCTGGACCAGCCTCGCGACGACCAGCTCGACATGCTGGAGTGGGCGGCCGCCGAGGTCTTGCCACGGTATGCGCGCGAGACGCCTCGCACCCTCGAACCCGCCGCCGCCAACCAGATCGATACGACGGACTGGAAGAAACCGCAAGACCACCTGTGAGCCGTTAGCCGCCGCTCGATACTCGGGTCAGACGCGAATCGCCGGCTGGATGTTCTGGTTCAGCCGGAAGAAGTTGGTCGGGTCGTAGCGATCCTTCAGGGCTTCCAGGCGCGCGTAGGCCTGATCTCCGTATGCCTCGCGCACGCGCTTGCCGCTCTCCTGGAACATGTAGTTGGGATAGGCGCCGGCACGGGTGAAGGGTTCGAGCGACGCATAGCCGTCCCGCGCCCAACGCACGTTTTCCGCGTCGACGGTCGGGTCAGTCCACTTCGCGTTGACCAGCAGGTCGAACTTGGCGCCGCCAAACCGCAGAGCGTTGGTGCCGGCGGGGGTTCGGTGCATGGCACCGTGGAGGTGTTCGAGCTGAATCTGGCTGAGCGGTGAAGGCGCCGCCTCGAAGACCTCGGAGGCGGCCGTGATCGCGCCGGCCACCAGAGGGCCCAGCGCATTGGTCTTCCAGTAATTTCGCAAGCCCCACGGGGAGATCTCGTCGTAGAGGCGCTGGGAGTCGGCGTAGGTCCTTGGCGCGACGCCGTCGCGAATCGGCTGGAAGCGTGAGCGCAGGCGATCATAGGTCGGCGTCGCCGCTTCGACCGACCCGCAGAAGCTGGCCAGCACGGTGGCAAGCGGCTCGCCCTCTTGCGTGCGCCGGAGGATCAGGTCGCACGAAGCCTCGTCTGGAATGGTGTCAACGAACTCGTCGTAGAACGCAAGGAAATCACGCGAGTATGGAAAGTCGATCGGCCCCGAGACGACTCCTGCCACGGGATGGAGCACAAATTCGAACGTGGTGACCACGCCGAAGTTGCCGCCGCCTCCCCGAAGGCCCCACAGCAGCTCGGGGTTGCTCTCGACGGAGGCTTCGACCCGATCGCCGGCTGCCGTGATCAGCTCGGCCCGCACCAGGTTGTCGCACGTGAGCCCATAAAGCCCGCGCAAGACGCCAATCCCGCCGCCCAACGTCAGGCCCGCGACGCCGGTGCTGGAAACAATGCCCCCGGGGGTGGCCAGCATGTGGGCCTGTGTCGCAACGTCGAAGTCGCTCCAGGTGGCGCCGCCCTGGGCGCGGGCGCGCCGATTTTCGGCGTCGACGGCGACGCGGCGCATCAGGGACAGATCGATAACGAGGCCGCCATCGCACACGGCGTTGCCGGCCACGTTGTGCCCGCCGCCGCGAACGGCCACTGCGAGTCGATGTTCGCTCGCGAAAGCGATGGCCGTGCCGACGTCGGCCTCGTCGTCGCAGCGGACCACCAGCTCGGGGCGGCGGTCGATCATGCCGTTGAAGACGCGCCGCGCCTCGTCATAGCCGGGATCGCTTTGCCGTAGCACCGAGCCGCGCAGGGCGCGCGACAAGCGCTCGATTTCCCTGGGGTCTAGCGAGCTCATCGGGCGGCGGCCGCCTGCGACCTGGTCAGCAGGCGAGGCGCGAGTGATCCGACCACGGCCATCAGTATCCCGCCTATGAGCGGGGGCCAGAAGGCCATGGTGATCGTCCCTGTCGCGTCGACGAGAATGCCGGCCGAAATCGGTCCCGTGAACGCGAGCAAGTAACCGACCGTGTACATCACCGCCGAGTACGTCGAGGCTTCGCTCTCGTCGCGTGCAATCAGCGGCGGCAGGGCGATCGAAGCGACGAATGCGGCGGCCGTCCCCAGTCCGACCATGAAGGCCAGCGGCCGGATGAGGTCGGTGAGGCCGAGCAGCAAGCCGAGCGAGCCGACCGCTGCGAGCCCACCTGCGACCACATAGAAGGTGGTGGACAGCGCGTATTGCCAACGGACGAACGACAGTGCAAACAGCGGCACGATCGGGATGAAGTTGAGGAACAGGAACGTGGTCGCGACCTCAGCGGGTCCCCGGTCGTTTATCAGGAACGGCAGCCAGGTGGCGACCGTGTAGTAAACGAGGTTTTGAAACGTGAACAGGGCAGCCACCAACCAGACCCGTGGATCTCGCGCAATCGCTCTCAAGTTGGCCGGCGGGGCGGCGGCCTGGTCGCGTGGGGTGAACCGGACCCAGAGCACAACCCCGACCAACGCAACGCCCGCCCACACAAGGAACATTCCACGCCACCCGAGCGCTCGCGACATGTATGGCGAAAGCGATGCCCCGACGACGTTCCCCATCAGCAGGCCGTTGCCGTACAGGCTGCTGGCTCGCGCGATGCCGTCTGGAAACCAGCGCCTGATCAGTACGGCGAGCGGAGGCTGCGCCAGCGCGATCGACAGGGTCAGCAGAGCGCTGCCGGCGAAGACCCAGAAAACCGCCGGCGGTAGCGTCAGCGAAACGGTGAAGACGCCGAGGCCTGCGACACAGATGGCGACCAGTCGCCGCGCGCCGTACCTCGTCGCGAGCAGCGCCCCTGGGATAGATGCCGCGCCCAACACAAGGATGGCGAGCGATGTGATCGTGCCGGTGGCGGAGTAGCTGAGGCCGAGATCCGAACGGATCGCGGGCAGCGAAGGCGGAATGGCGAACAGGATCACGCGCAGGTTGAATGCCGTAAGCCAGACGAGTCCGAGGGAGATGACATTCCGCCGCAAAGGGCCATCCTAAAGGGCGCGGGCCTAGCTTCGTGGCCTAGGCTGGCTCCATGGCATCGACCGGCAGGGAACGCGTCACGGCCGCCCTTCACCTGGATCGTGCGGATCGCGCGCCCATCAGCGCCTGGGGCCACTCCTACGAGCGCGAGTGGTCGGTGGACGAGCTCGTCACCACCACGGTTGGGATCGCGAAGCGCTGCGAGCTGGATTTCGTCAAGCTCCAGGCCCGCGCGACCTGTTTCGCGGAGACCTTTGGTGCGGCCTGGAGATTCTCAGGCTCGGGAGCGCTCCCGCCGGTGATGGAGCAACCGGGGGGCAGGGATGCCGAAAGCTGGCGCCGCATCGCCGCCTCTGAGCCGGACCACCGTGCCTTGGCCGAGCAGGTTCAAGTCATAGCCGCAGTCACCCGAGAGCTCGGCCCGGAGACGCCGTGCCTCCAGACCGTCTTTTCACCGGGGATGATCGCGTGGTACCTCAGCGGTAACGATCTCGACGTGCTCCGCGCCCTGCTCCGCTCAGAACCCGACCTGATGGCCGCCGGGCTTGCGCGCATCGGCGAGACGATGGCGTGGTTCGCGCGAGAGTCGATCGCGGCCGGAGCCGCCGGCATTTTCTACGCGATCAACCCGCTAGCCAACATGACGACCATGGCGCCTGACGAATACGAGCGCATCATGCTTCCCTTCGACCGCGCGACTCTGGCCGGGGCGGACGGAGCGTGGTTCAACATGCTTCATCTCTGCGGCCCGAACGTGGACACGTCATTGGTCGAGGCGCTGCGCCCCGATTGCGTCAACTGGTCGATCCACGACGCGGGCAATCCCCGGCTGGCCGACATTCGCGATCGCCTCCGCATCGCAGTCGCCGGCGGGCTGCACCGCGACCACCCAATTCGGACCGGCTCCGCCGAAGAGGTTCGCCGCGAGGCGGCCGATGCCATCGCGCAGACGTCTGGCCGCGGCCACCTGCTCACGCCGGGTTGCTCCGTTTCGCCATGGCCCGTCGACCGCGAGGACAACGCCCGCGTTCTGGCCGAGGTGGCGGCTTCCGCCTAAACGCGTCGCCTTCTCCTAGCCACGCATAGGAGTGATTGAAGACAAAGTCATGGCCGGGGAAACCCCGGCCAACCCTGCAACGCTAGCCAACCGGACTCAGATGCGCGACGAGTCTGGGACCGGGTTGTGGGCGCGCACCCACCGGAAGACGTCGCTGGTGGCGAGCTGTCCGCCGGTTACGTAGAGCACGTTGCCCGAAACCCAGCCTGCCTCGTCTGAGCACAGATACACCGCGGCCGCAGCGACGTCGTCCGGAACCCCCACGCGGTTGATCGGGTAAAACGAGGCGCGGTCGGCCCTCTGCTCGTCCCCGGCCAGCCACTTTTCGGTGAGCCGGGTCTCGATGACCCCGGGCGCGATCGCGTTTACGCGGATGCGGTCCTTTCCGGCTTCGTAGCCAAGCACCTTGGTCAGGTTGGCGAGCGCTGCCTTGGCCGATCCGTAGATGCCCTCGGTGGGCGCGGGAAAAACGGCGTCGATCGAGACGATGTTGAGAATCGCGCCGCCTCGACCCTGCTTTGACATCAGCCTGCACGCCGCCAGTGCCGCGAACAGGGGGGAGCGGACGTTGAGCGCGTACATCGCGTCGAACGCCTCGATCGTGGTCTCCGAAAGCTGTCCGCGCGAACCCGTCAGGTCGACCATGCCGCCCGCGTTGTTCACCAGGACGTCAAGTCCTCCGAGCTCACGAGCCGCCTTGCTCACCATGTCGCCGACCTGGTCCGTATGTTCCATGTCGATCCGATGCACCACCGCCTTGCGCCCGACGTTTTCTATCTCTCGGGCGACGCCATCCAGCTCGTCCTGGCTCCGTGCAGCGATCGCGACGTCTGCGCCCTGCCGTGCGAAGGCGAGGGCGATCGCCCGGCCGATCCCGCGGCCGCCACCAGTCACCAGGGCCTTCTTGCCTTCGTAAGAGAACATCCCAACCTCCTTCTCGATTGTCGGAAACCCGCCAATCGTACGGATCCGCGGCGCCGCGGACCTCTGCTAGCCTCGGGGTGCGAATGGCGGTGGAGCGGGTCGGGACGGCGGTCATCGGCGGCGGCATTGCCGGCAGCGCTATCGCGTACTACCTGGCCGAACAGGGTGAGTCGGACATCCTTCTTCTCGAGGCCGACGAGCTGGGCAGCGGCTCGACGGGCGGCTCGTTCGGCGGCGTGCGTCAGCAGTTCAGCACCCCGCTCGAGATCGAGTTCTCACGCCGCGGGCTGGAGTTCTGGCGCACCGCGGCGAGCGTCTTCGACTCGCCGGTCTCCTGGCACCCTAACGGTTACCTGTTCATGACCGGCCAGCCCGACATCATGGGCAAGCTTGCGGAAGCGGCCGCGCTGCAGCAGTCGATGGGCATGACCGATGTCCACGTGGTGGACCCCGCGAAGATCCGCGAAGTCGTGCCCTGGATAGACACCGCTGGGCTGCTCGGCGGCACGTACACTCCGAACGACGGCAAGATGACGCCCACCGAAGGGGTCGCCGCCCTGATCAAAGCCGCCAGAGCGCGTGGCGCCAGATATCACGAGCACTGGGAGGTCCGATCGATCGAGCACTCCCGCTCGGGATGGCGGGTCACGGGTCCCGGCGTGGTGGAAGCGAGCCGGGTGGTCGTCTGCACCGGGTACTGGACCACCGACCTGCTCCGGTCATTCGGACTGAAGCTGACGATCCGTCCGCAGCCGCTCTACGGCGCCATCACCGGCCCGGCGCTCGCCGGCTTGCGAGTACCGCTGACCCTCGACATGGATACCGGTTTCGTCGTCGAGCGAGAAGGCGACGGGCTGGTGGTCGCCATTCTTTTTGCGGACAACCCGCCGGGTTATGGACACACGCAGTTTCTGGAGCAGTTCGCCGAGCTCGCGCGGGTCCGCGCCCCTTCGCTGGCCGACCTGCGCATCGCAAAGCAGGTCGTCGCCAACGTCGACATGGGTGGCGATGGCCATCCGTATGTCGGCCTGGTCGAAGACGGTCTGTGGATGCTCGCCGGCTTTGGGGGCCACGGCGCCATGCACGGTCCGCCGGTCGCGGAGCTGCTCGCCAAAACCATCGCCGGCAGGCCAGACCCGACCGTGGACCTGACGCCGCTCAGCCCATGGCGGAAACCCGGCGCCGCCGAAGAATGGATGGTGGCGGCGAAGAAGTCCTGACCCGCCGCCTTCGCGTGATTAACTGTCGCCCATCTCGAAATAGACGTTCGTGGGCACGACCCTGAAGATCGCCCGCTGCTCACCTTCGAAGAACCACGGATAGCGGTCCAACTTCATGTAACGGAGAGCGAGCTTGTTCATGTGCTCGCGCCACCCGTCCTCAGACCAGCTGACCACCCGGCCGGTGATCGCGAGGTACCGGTAGGGATTGCGCGGATCGACGATCGAGATGGCGACGTCCGGCCGCTCGCGCATGTTCGCCGCCTTGACGCGGTCGAGGCGTACGTTCACGAGCACGGCGTCGCCGTCGTAGTCGACCCACAGCGGCGTGACGTGGGGCGTGCCGTTGGCGCGCACCGTGGCCAGGTGGCCAAGCGCATCGCCCTCGAGCAAGTCGATGAGGGCGGCGGGGATTTGTGGATCTGCATCCTTCGGCGTCGCGTTCGACATGCTCCGAAGCCTAGTTCGTCATGGGTCCGTGCCGCATCGACTCAGTCTCATACTCTGTTCAAGCATGGCGGCGGCTGAACAACGTCCACCGGTGACTCCGGAGCAGTTGAAGCTGGGCCTGATGCTGCCGACGTGGACGACGAACGACGTGCGCTGGACAGAGATCCTGGAGATCGGCTCGCTCGCCGCCGAGGTCGGCTTCGATGCACTCTACGTGAGCGACCATCTCCTTCTTCCGAGCAACAACGCCGAGATGAAACGCCGGGCCGGCGTGGACTTTCCTGACGACCCTGTGGTGGAGCTGGAAGGGTACCTCGAGTGTTTCACGATGCTGGCCGCCCTCGCGGTGGCGATCCCGAAAGTGGCGCTCGGCTCGATGGTCGCGAGCACCGGCTATCGCAACCCGGGGCTCATGGCGAAGATGGCGGTGACCATCGACGACATCAGCGGCGGGCGCCTGGTGCTGGGGCTCGGCTCCGGAGACTCAGAGGGAGAGCACCTGACCTTCGGTTTCCCCCACGAGAAGCGGGTGGGACGTTTCGAGGAGGCCCTGCAGATCACCAGGGGCCTGTTCAACCAAGAGTCGACGGACTTCGACGGAGCGCATCACCGGCTGCGTGGCGCGCGGCTGCTGCCCAAAGGCCCCAGGCCGGGCGGGCCGCCCATCCTGATCGGGACCCTCAATCCTCAATCGCGCATGCGCCGGCTCGTCGCGCAGTACGCGGACATCTGGAATGGCTGGCTCGGCTACACCGATGCAAGTCCCGCCTCGGCCGCGACCCAGCTTGGGATCATCGACGGCGCGTGCCGGGAGCACGGGCGCGATCCGCTGACGCTGGTCGCCACGACCGCGGTGCGAGGTGCGATGCCGGGTTCGGGCTACACTCCACGGCCGGACGAGCGACCACTGTCAGGCCCCCCTGGCGAAATGGCGGAGACGCTTCGAGGCCACGCGCGCCTCGGCATCTCCGAGGTCCAGGTGGCGCTGACGATGGGGGGGACGGCCGGCGTGCGCGCCTTTGCGCCGGTGATCGACGAGCTCAAGGGGAGCGGAAGGACCTAACCGCTGCGGCGCCAACGCCTCTTCGATGACGTGCTGGTCGCTGTCGTGGACCCACTGCTCACGGATCAGTCCGTCCTGCACGTGGAAGACAACGACACGCTGCCACTCGAAGTGCTTTGCGTCTCGGTCGGCGGATCCCTTCAGCAGCGCGACTGCATGCCGGTCGTTGGCCACCACATCGTGTAGCTCCAGGCGCTGCGTCCCGCGAAAGGCCTCGCGGCTCCGGCGGAACAGGTCGAGGATCTGCTCAGGCCCGCGATAAACGCCGCCAAGGACATGGCGGCCGACGTAGTGCAGAGTGGCGTCCGGCGGATACAGCGCGGCGGTCCGCAAGTGGTCGGTGCGGACGGCCTCGAAGTAGCGCCGGATGAGCTCGACGGCGGCGTCACGACCCGCCTCCACGATGAGCAGGCTACCCTTTACGCCGCAGCGCCCGCAAGCAGTCGCCGAGTGGAGCGAGCAGGATGCCCAAGCCATACGTCAACTTCTCAGAAGACGAGTTCCGGGAGCGCCAGGGCCGAGTACGCCGCGAGCTGGCGGCGAGCGATCTGGACGGTCTTCTCGTGTCGCGGATCGAGGACCAGCACTGGCTCTGCGGGCTGGACACGGACGGCTTCGTAATCTTCCACATCATGTTCATTGGCGCCGGCAGCCAGCTCACGCACGTCACGCGGACCGCCGACCTCGCAAGCATCGACTACTCGTCGCTCTGCGATGACGTTCGGGTGTGGGAGGACGCCGAGGGCAACCCGAAGTCGAAGGCGATCAAGGACATGCTCGCGAGCCACGGAATGGCGGGAAAGCGCATCGGCATCCAGCTGGACACCTTCGGCCTACTGCCGGCGCTGCACCTGGAGCTGCGCGAGGCACTCGACGGTTGGTGCGAGCTGGTTGATGCATCGGACCTCGTCCGCCTCATGCGGCTCGTGAAAAGCGCCGCGGAGCTCGACCACCACCGGCAGGCCGGACGCATCCTGGACCGGGCCTGCGCGCAGGCGATCGAGCTGACGGCGCCCGGTGTGGACGAAGGTCATGTGCTTGCTGAGGTCTACCGCGTCATCTGGGAGGAGGGCGCCGACATTCCCGCCAGCCGCATGCCGATGGGCCACGGCGACAAGGCGATGAACGTGCGCTACGTCACGGGTCGGGGGCGCATCGGTGAGAACGACCAAGTCACCTACGAGATGGGCGATGCATGGCGCCACTACCACGTAGCCGAAATGTTCACGGTCCTGACAGGTCCCACGATCGATCCACGCCATCTGAAGATGCACGCAGCCTGCGTCGAGGCGCTGGCCTGTGTCCAGGCGACTCTACGTCCCGGGCGTACGCTCGGCGAGGTGTTCGAGGCGCACCGCGCCGCCCTTGCCACGCGCGGCTTCGAGCACGCAATTCTCAAGGCCTGCGGCTACACGATGGGTGCCACGTTCCCACCCACCTGGATGGAGCAGCCGATGATCTATCGCGACAACCCACTTGTCCTGGAGCCGAATATGGTCTTCTTCACACACATGATCCTCAGCGACCTGAAGGCCGGCCTGATCATGTCGCTGGGGGAGACGTCGATCATCACGAACGGTGCGCCCGAGGTGATCACTCACGTGCCGAGGGAAGCGATCATCCGCCAATGAGCCGCAGCGGGCGGGCCACCGTGGGATCGTTCGAGTACACCGGCACGACCAGCTACCACACAGAGGCCTGGCCAAGCCGAGGGTGGTGGCTCTGGTGCAATCTGGAACGAAAATGCCTCGAAGCGACCGTCAATGCAGACTGCGCTGTCAGTTGCCTACTGGTCCTTCTTCATGATCTTGATGGGTTTGGTTCTCGCTTGGGCTGCCGTTTCCCAGTTGACAAGTCGAGGTGGCTCGCCGTTCTCATTGGTACTGCTGGCAGCTGGGGTTGCGTTGGTATGCGGCGGGGGTTTTCTTGTGGCCAGCATGGTGCGCCATCAGCGCAGGTAGCGGCGCTCCATAGTTACGCCGTGGAGGGTCGTTAGTGCACGGCACCTGTTTGAGGAATCGACTCAAATCATTCACTCCGCCTGGCTTGGCGTGGTCCTACACACGGGATGCTCTTAGTCAGTTCCAACAGCTTGTCTCTCGTCATGCCTGGCGACGGCTAACCGCTATTGACGTCGAATGGTGACCCGATTCGATGACCTGGTCATGTAGTAGTTCATGTAGTAATCCGGGTCCTCGAAATGGCTCGAAACCGGCCCAAGGGGGAATTCGATGCTCCCAATCCAGTTGAAACACTTCGAAATCGGTCTCAGTGGACGAGACCGCCTAGATTTCGGGACCGTGAGGCCCCGGGTTCAAATCCCGGGCCCCCGACCAGATTTTGAATTCGGAATTGCCTCTTCGCGCCACACCGGGCCGCCTGAAACGCTCCGGGAGATCACAGAGAGATCACAGAATCCGGAGGGATTCCTTAGATCGTCAGCTCTACTTCGCTCTAGCTCTCAGCGATTAGCGATCTGACCGGGGCGGTGCGAGCGGTACTGAGTAGCGACCCGAATCGTGCCGCCGCGCTGGATCGCATTCTGGGTGTCACGTGGCCGTAGAGTTCGAGAGTGGTCTGAACGCTATCGTGGCCCAGGCGCTCGCTCACGGTCTTTACGTCGACGCCTGCCTCCAGGAGCAGCGTGGCGTGTGTGTGGCGAAGTCCATGCAACGCGATCGCCGGCACTGTTGCCAGATGGCGGACACGGCGACCGAAGCGCCGACCGATGATGTTCGGATCTTCAGGCGAACCCCCGGGCCGACTGAAGACAAGGTCGAGGTCAGCTCGGTAGGCCGGGCCACAAGCCCGGCGGTCGAATCGCTGGCGCTCGTGCTGTTCGCGCAGCAGTGCGATTGTCTCCTCGTCGAGATCGATCCTGCGGATGCTCTTCTTACTCTTTGGGGGCCCGAAGCCGAGACCCTTTCCTTGTCGCGTGAACTGTTGCCTCACCGAGAGTCGGGCCCCGTCGAGGTCTACGTCACGCCAGCGTAAGCCGAGCAACTCGCCACGCCGCATCCCTGTTGCGGCAGCAACGTGGTACAGGACGAGCTCCCGGTCCTGCGCTGCGAAGGCTAAGAATGCTGCCAGTTCGTCCGCAGACCACGTCTTCATCTCCGGCCGGTCCTTCGGCTTGGCGTGAGCTCTCTCGGCAGGATTCCGACGCAGGAGACCGTCATCAACGGCGTCCTGCAACGCCTTGTGGAGGCAGATGTGGACGTTGTGGACGGTCTTCTCGCTCAGTCCACCCTCTGCCAACTTCCGATACAGATTCGGACCAACCGGCTTTATGCGGGTCCGATCGCATTCGAAGGCGAGTGGGAAGGCAGGTGGCAGCTTCTGCCGAGAGAAGCAGTGAGCAAGCGGACGATCCACGTGGTGCGGCGGCGACTGATCTAAGGAGGCGAAATCGATGACCTGCCTCAGGCGGCAGGGAGCGAGTGCTTTCCTGGCGCGGGATCTCGTAGGGCGGGACGGTTCGCTGGTATCGCGGCGCTGACCACGACGATTGATATCTCTGGCTCCTCGACAGCAGGCGGCGATGCCCTCACGATATTCGTGTGGACGCCCGTTCGCTCGATGCCCTGGTGTACGTCGGCTCGGGCGTCCTAGAGGTGATCGGCCTGGTCCTGACCGTCGTTGACATCACGATGGCGTCGAGAAGTCTCCGCAAGTTTCTCGATAAGCAACCGCCGGTCATCGTCACCGCAATCGGACCGCCAAATCGTGTAGCAGGGGCAACTCAGAGCAGCGGAGGCGTCAGGCCCTCCCCAGAACAGCGATTGGATTCGCTGGAAACCTGGAGGAGCGATATGCCGTCCGCGCTGGACAAACGCGAAGACGATCTGCTCGAGCACATCCGCAACAATTACGGCCTCGTAATCGACAACACTTATAAAACCTTCATGGGCCAGTGGCGTGAGGTTCGGCGATACCTCGCCGGACAGAACCGGCGTTCCTTGCGGCTCTACCTCGGACCTGGGCTCGTCTTTGCGGGAATCGTCCTCGCTCTTCTCGGCAACCTGCTGAACATCTACTTCGTGCCGTCGCACTAAGCCTTGTCCCTGGCCTCACTACGCTGCAGTTCGAACGTTGGTCCAGCGCGAGGGCGCTACGTCAAAACCGCCTGAGTATTCGAGGATGATCGGAGGTCCGACGACGCATACCTGGTTCGCGTTACGGAAACTGAGGCCCACCACGAGGATTCGTATTCGAAATCAGTGCTTCGAACGTCTGGGACACCGCTGACGGCGCTTCCTCAGAGCAGGCAAGATCCATTCGATGACGAAAGCAAGCTCTACCACCTCTGAGCATTGGGTGAAGATGCGGATCCCCGACCGCTTCAAGCTGGGTTGGAAGGGGATCGCTCAGCGCTGTGGCTGGGCCATTCGAAAAACAGGAAAGCCCGAAATCTACCTCGTCGCCCTCAGAGAGAACTACGAACACAGGCTGTCCGCATCGCTTCGACCTCGGAAGATCCTTGATGCCGCACAGGCGGGTGAGGCACGTCGCTACGACGCCTTTGGGTGGTCGGGCCAAGACCAGTTCATGGATGCCGACGTGCGAACCCTGGTGATGGGTCAGGCTCAGCGGTTGATCGACCGCCGCGAGCGAGTTCCGCTGTGGGCGGCTTTCAGCTTGCTGAACTTGGCTACCGCCGACGCTGATCTACCTAATCACTTGCGAGCGCTCTATCCGATGTTCGCGTCCCTGCTACCCGACTCCTCGCTCTGGGCGATCAAACTCGACCCTGCCGTAAACGCGCGCCGCACCATCGTTCGCGGCCTGCTTGCTGCAGAGCATGCGCCTGAGTTGCTCGCACGCAATAACGACGAGTTCCAGGGCTTCGAAGCTGGCCGGGGACTAGCAAGCCCCGACGCAATTGGACTCGGCGCCTTCATCGAGACTGCGCTTGTAGCTGAAGCGCCGGGCGTCTTGGGCGTGAACACCGCCCGTATTCCGGGGATGGTAACGCTGCTCTTTGGACATTTTGAGAGTGGCCGAGAGCAGGAAGTTGCCGCGGAGTTGATTGACCTATTCCGGCCCAGCTTGATCACGCAACCCACCGCGGACCCCCTGCCGATCCCAAAGCTTCCACCAGCACAAATCGAGGACTACCTGAAATGGTGGGTCGCCGGCGTGAACCGCCTGCTCGGGATGGCCGCTGATCCAGCGATGTTCCGTAAGACGGACGGCAGCTATGACCCCGCGAGCCATATGGGATTCCAGCTCAGCCTCGAACGACTCTTCGAGACCATCCGCGGAATTCTTGTTGGAAGTCGCCGCGACGACTACACGCGACTCATCCTCGCGTTCCAAGCTATGGATCTACTTAATGGGATGCGGCTTGGGTCGTATGACACCCTCGCGCACCCTGGCAGAGTGCGGGCAATCGTCGAGGACCTCGAAGCCAAACTTCCCTCCGGTGCTGCGTCGGTGGTGCTGCCGCGGTGCCGTCGCGCGGCCGACGCCCTGGAACGACTGAAGAGCGGCTTCTACCTCACAGAACGTATCGACTCAGGTCGATTGCGTGTGCGGACGAAGAAAGGTGGATGGGACGCTGTCGCCCTCGATGCAGCAGTCGCGGAATACGTGAACCTGATTCGGGACGCGAGCCATACCCTGCGTGAAAAGATGACAAACCCCGGCGACCTTTCGCTTTTCGTCTCACACGATGGAGATGTTGATCCGAGCGTCGCCGATGTCCCGTTCGTCCATCTTGTCAACATGCTCGCCAATCCAGCTGCCCTTGAGATACGGTTGAGGCCTCCAACGCAGTTGAGCAAAGAGCCGTAAGGCGCCCGACAACTGATAGCGCCACGTCGCATCGTTCGATCGTTCGTATTCGACGCCGCGTTAACGGGGAGGTAGGTGGTTCGAGTCCACCGCGGCCCACAACAATGGCGTCGACTGCAGGATGGCTTGATTGTCGTCTAGCTCTTTCGACCAGCCGTCATGGTCGTCGATCGCAGCGAAATGAGCACGATTACATAGGGGGTGCATTCCAGCGTCCGTGAACAGTGTTGCTGTCGGTTTAAGTATTAGGTGCTACGAGAGAAACCGCATAATCGGCACAGCCGCGGATGCTGGTGCGCTATCAAGACTCGAAGAGTTCGTCGAACGCCGGCACCCTGTGCTGGCGCAATCTGTTGATCAGGAGTCGAGCGTTACGGTTCTGGCCCTGAGCGGTGCCAAACCAGACACTTCCAAATAGAAAAGCTATACGGGGCTGGTTGGCGATCAGCCGCACGAGGTATTGATCGGGACTACCCATGGCGGCAGCGGGCGTGATGATGTCGACACATTCCACTTGCATCAGATCCCGATATGCGAACTGCCAGCGAGGCTCCGGATGTTTGGGTCCTCTCCAGATCTGAATTCCGTGCGAATAGAGTTCAATGCGGCATCTACCGACGCTGCCCGTTGCCGTCCGCGTTTGCATTCTGACGACGAGCTTCGGCGTTCCGCTGATCACGCCGTCCTGCGCTTGGATGACCTCCGGAATGTTGGCCGCCGACAAACCACTTGCAACGGTGACCGCGTCCCGAAGGAAGGTGGCGCGGAATCTCACGAACTGTGTGCTCCACACGATCCCAATTACAACGAACAGAATCAGACCGATCGCAACCACGATCATGAATGCCCCTGACCTAGTCACCGCGACCGCTAGAGCACCGACGAAAATCAGCGCGAGCGGGACCACGAAAAAGAGCACCGAACTACGTAGAGAAGCACTCCCGAGTCGGGCGAGACGAGGGTCATCCGATAGCTTTGGGACTGGCGCCGGGTCAATGGGTAGCTCCTCCACCCTCGGGCCCGTTGCCGCGAGCTCGTCTGGTGGCTCAGCCCCTTCCTCAAAGGAGAGTGACGTGTTTGGCCACGCGAGGGCGTCCGAAAGGGAGGCTTCGCCACGCCCGCCCGGGCCTACTACGTACATGACGTGGCCGCCCAAGAGGTAAACGCGACACGTCCCAGCGCTTGCCGAGGCGATAGTCAGACATCCCGTCAAGCCGTCCGCCTCCAATTGAGCGAGCTGGGCCGCAGCCTCCTCCAGTTGGGACATGGCCCGCATCATAGGCGGGTCGTATTCGTGCACAGCCATCGTGGGAGCTTCGGGCGTAGGTAGCTTTGAGAACGGGTATGGTCGTGTCGAGGTGACAAGGTTTGGTTGGACTTGGTTTTGCAGGCTGATTGCCCCTTTGTGGTGGCTGGGTTCATTTCGGTGGTTACCTAGAGGCAGCCGGCATCGGAGTGTTTACACGCAAGCTGAGGCTGATGTCGTGAACCAGCCTTCTCCACTCGTGGATTGCAACCTCGTCGAGGCCGACGCTCCCTGCGCTAAGCGCTCGAGGGGTGAGACATCTAATTAGCACAAAACCGCCCCACAGCGGGCGTCCCAGCCCCGACGAAATTGAGCGCATCCAACGACGGATGCGCTTCGAAACCTGGTCTGTACTAACCATAATCATCGCTCTGGTGCTTGCGGCCATTGCTGTCGCCGCCCTCCCAGTAGAACGCAGCCTGCCTGTGTTTATCGCTGCCCTAGTGGTGGTCTTCGTCGCGAGTATCAGCTGGGTCTTCGGATACGTGCGAACGGAAAGAGCTTTTGCCCGGATCCAAACCGGGCCCTCTCCACGACAACCGCTGTGGAAATATATTGCCCCGCTCGGCGCTGGACTCCTGGCAGGCGTGATGTACGTCCTGTTCCCGCAGTACGGCCGGTGGATCTGGTCTGCGTTGTTCGTCGCAGGCGTCCTCGCTTTCATTTGGGTGCAAGTCCGGCGCCACGGACCACCTACTTGAGGTCGACGATTCTCCCGACGACCGGAATGTGGTTCGCGTTGCGGTACCCCGGCCCCGCGCCACCTGCTATCCAATGTTTGGGTTCGTTTGGGCTTTCAGGGCATCAGCGACACGTTGCGCGATGTCGCCATGTGAGCCGCTGCTTTCCGGCACGAAGAAGAAGCCCAATTTCAAGGAACGGCCGGACTTCAACCGAATCACAGGCACGTGCCCGCGACGGCTCCAGAGGTTTCGGTCAGGTTCTACCGAAACGTCCCTCACCTCGTCCCATGGGATCCATCGAGGCCGGACCGGAGTTCCAACCAGTGCTCCGTTCGCATACAAAACGACAGTTGCAGCACGCCACATGACGTACGCGTACCCGATGCAAAGGGCCGCCATTACCGCACCAAACACCTTCCATCCGAAGTGCGGATCGGAAAGTCCCGCACCAAAAACGAGTCCCATCACGACGAAACAACCCGAAATGAGCCAAGCCAACCAGCCGCGCCTGTGGACGCCTATTGGCTTGCCGTGCGCCGCGAACATCACCGCATCCTATTGGTTCGCGTTACGGTAGGTACGGCCCCCCACGATACGGTGGCCGGGTCTGCGCACGGGTCGTTGGCAACCGTCATGTAGCCATCTTCGCTGCGATTGCTCCGCTGTGGAACCAGTGGGCTTTAGTCTGCCTTGGACGGCGGGGGACTCATCCCCTCGCGTTCGAGAACTCTTCGAACATCTTCAAAGACCGCGTCAATGCGTCCGGCCGGAAATGGCAGCTGACCCAACCCGTGGATGTTAGAGAACTCCTCGCACGTCTCCTCGCGGAGGATGATCGCACGCCTAAATCCCAGCCTCCCCTGAAAAAGTCCAGCCTCGTGGATGACGTTCTGTCGTGCGGCTAGCTTGTCGCCATGTTCGTCCTCTGCCGTGAGAACCAGGAAAGCCATACCGGAGTTGTCGAGCATTTCCTCAAGCCGCGAGGCTGTTGCAATTCCAGCCGGAGAGACCCGATTGAACTCCTCTGTTAATAGACCGACGCGATCCTCCAGAAAATCCTTGAGCGCCCGCCAGGCGGAGGAGTGTCCGTGTCCGATGAAAACGCGACTGCCGCTCCCGGCTGTCACCTTGACTGAAGAGGCCCGATTTCGTCGCTCCAGATGGGCCGCTGCGGCATTCGCAAGATCAGTCAACTCACCGCAAGCCCGAAATTTCGATCGCCATACATTGACTCGCGCGAAGACCTGCTGGTGAGGCGCTCCTTGCCAACCGCCTTGGATGGCCCGCATGTCATGTGACATCCGCTCCCCGCGCGGGAGTTGAACCACGATGGCGTCATGGACATTGAAGACGGCAATATCATCAATCTCTTTCAGGATTTCGTCGAGACGACGGTCTGGGCCCTGAGACTTGGCCGTTTCAATGATCGACTTGGCATCCCGGCGACCCGAGTCAAATTCCTTCTGCGCCTGCCGCGCCAGATTCTCGATCTCATCAAGGCGCGGATTACCAGCACGTTTGTAGATTGCCGCGAGGACATCATCAGGGTTGAATTCGCGCCAGTCCCCTTCTGACATTTCGAACCCTGGTTGGTCTCCCCAGTCCATGCTCCAGTGCGCGCCCGGCGGTGCCGGTCGAAGATCTGCGTAATGCACCCAGGCGTGATATCCGAGGTTCGATCCTGACCACGACCGGCCCACTTCTTGGGCTGCGCCCCAGATACGATCCAACACGGCGACAGTCTCCGGTTTGCTCCCCGGCGCTGCGAATGTGGATAGCCGTTCCGCCAGTGACCGCAGTTCATCAGCCAAGCTGCCTGACATCGGCGATCAGGATAGGCGCATGTGTGTTTTTGGGCCCTTCGCTCATGCGAAGCATTTCGGCGAGCACCTGATAATGCGGGCCTGACATTACTCACCCCCGCTCTCAGTAGCACGGCGTTGAGACTGGAATACCGCGGAGGTAGGTGGTTCGAGTCCAGCGCGGCCCCACCAACCAATCTCCAAGTTCAGCAGGCGTCATCGTCGTTGCTTGGTTGGTTGAAGGAGAATCCGGATGGTTTGCACTTAGCCTACGGCCGCCCTTTGGCTGCTGGGAGGGCCTTTCACCCTCCAATGTCCGGACCTATTTATCCTACAACCCGCCGTAGTTCACCTTGAGATTAGGCATATGGCTATGCCTGCAATCTCGCGGCAGGACCGGTTCGATCCGTTAGCTAGGGCCGAGTTTCGCTAGGTCGCGCTGGCCTGTGAGATGAAGCCGTTGGTCCAGGACCCGAAATTTCCCGACCAACGCCGCTGGGTACTGGGCAGGCTCCTCATTTAGAGACGAAGCATCGCGCCAGGCTGGGTGCGCGACCGATCCATAATTACTGCCGGAACCCGCAATATCCACCGAGACGATCTTGGGTATGGAGTCCCTATTCGCAAACGCAACTTCTAAACCTCACGACACAGGTATTTCGAGCCGCATTGGCCGCGTACGAAGAAGTGACAGCCTCGTTCCTCGCACCGCTAAGGTCACGCATGCAGCTAGCGGTCACATTGCCAGCTCGGCTCGCTGGCCAGTTGTTTTATCGGCGAGGTGACATCGGACCCGGTTTGAAGTGGTACCTCGAGCCCCTCCCGTCGGGCTCACAATCCAGAGTCGACATTGTTCTCTCAGATGATTCGTCCGCCTTCGATGACTATTAGCGCTTGCAACAAGTGCACGCTCAACTAATGGCAACTCGTCCGCATTCGGCAACGTGGATCTCCGCCGTGCTGCATAGCGAGGGCTCTGCACATTTTCGACCAGGCACCCGCCGGTCAGATCGCTCTCAAGTGGATAAACGACGACTTGAAAAGTATCGGTTGGCACAACTAGCCAACTTGCGCGTCTCGCGTAGTCCACGCAGAGGTCAATCGTGATGAAGACTCTCCACTGGCTGCAATCAGACGTTAGTTTTGACAGCCATTTCCGCGAACTTCGGCGGAACCCATTCTGATGTCCGGCCTCAGGTCTCACATCGTGCATCTCTACTACGCTCTGATTGCCGACTATTGGCCAGACGAAGCGCGATGGGACCAATTGGCAGCGGAAGCTAATGTCGAAGGAGGGCTCGATCGACTGCTGATTCCAATCGGGCATTGATTGGTCTCAGGACGGAGGCCAGCCTGCCGCCCTGGCCTCCTCATTATCGAGTTCGGACGGCCGCTGCCAGCCGTCGGCAACTCGTAAGGCGCGCAGCGTCCCGGAGTGCTCGCTAGGGTAATGACTCGCTGCACTACGTCTTCTCATTGACAGCGATCACGGATGTGACTACTCTTCCGACGACTGGGGCATCGGTTGGGAGGGGCAGCGGGGATGGGTCAATTGGTTGCGTGTCAACGGTGGCTGGCGCGGGCCAATCACCACAAGAACCATCTGGGCCGGCGACTTCGCGTTTCGGTCGTTATAGCGGTGATGGCCGGCACTTCAGCGGTCTCGTCGGCGTTGCCTGGATTCCCACATCTAGAAGGCTCCGCCGCTGCCGCTGGCGGCGTGTCGGCACCTTGGACCCCAGACGGCAGCGCGTCTGGCTTCAAGGACAACATCCAGGACTACAGCACCGCGTACCAGAGCGGAGAGTTCGGCATCGACGTCGGTTTGAGTGCGGGGACGCCGATCTATGCGCCCGAAGCTGGAACAGTTACCTATGTGCAGAACGGTTGCGCGTGGAGTCCGGGACGTTTGATATTGAGGCTAGACAGGGGTCCAGTTGTGGCTTTCGGTCATGTGTACCAGCCGGTCCTAGGTCATGTGGTGGCGGGGCAGCAGATCGCAGCAGTAGCCCCGGCTGGTTGCTATCCAGTACACGTCGAGTTCATGTACGACAGTACTGGCAATGATGTGGCCAATATTTGGAACTTCCTTCCGCCTCCGCCAGTCAGCCCGACGAACGGCTGTCCTATAGCCACGTGGGCTACAGCCGGCGGCACGAGCCTTGATCCCTGCGCCGTCCTGACTTCATACATGCATGGCATCGGTCCCGGGCTCGCGGCGTCTTACTCGGCTTACGTCGACGTTAACGGTGACGGTAAGAGGGATCTCGTAGCGGTTAACTACAACCCG
>WNGJ01004717.1_pt1 | contig 19353 bp, 19 predicted proteins | sample 5400611 | NCBI WGS metagenome assembly WNGJ01 (sample SAMN13153375, study PRJNA577476) | soil metagenome | isolation source: 40 cm soil or saprolite under Garry oak tree replicate 1 | place: USA:California | collected 2016-06-15 | reverse complement strand
TGCGGTGGGCGCGCAACAAGTACCGGCGGCTGGGTAGTTTTAAGAAGGCCAAACGGTGGTGGACCGGGCTCGTCGATCGAGAGCCTGGCCTGTTTGCTCACTGGGCCTGGATATCCACGTTCTGAAAGATCAAATGAGACGAGCCGTGTAACGGGAGACTGTTAAGCACGGTTCTGTGAGAGCCGGGGGATGAGACTCCCCCCGGCTACTCGACAGCCTAGGCTTGCTGGGTTGCTGCCTGTGATCAGGCTCTCAGAGCAGGGCGCTGCGCCGGATTCGCTGTGGCTGACCAAGCCACCAGGAAGCAGCTTGGCGTGCTTGTGGGGGCAGAGCGAGCGAATGCTGTATACGGGCTAGCAGCGTGTCGTTGCCGGTGATGCCGAGGCCGTAGATGAGTCCACGGATTACCGCACTGCTGGCCGGAGAGGAATTTTGTTGCACGTTCTTTGCGTGGGTGTTAATGGCGCTCAACCAAAATCGGTCATGGCTGGTTCCATCGATGTGGCCGATGTTGCGGGCGGCAGCTATCGCGACTTGTGAAGGAACGCTTTGACCCAGAATGAAGCGTTCGATCATGGGGCGCTGATCAGTCGTGCCAAAAACGCGAAACGCGTCTACGATGCAAGCAACAAGGTCAGGGTTGGATGCTATACGGATCCGGGATAGTGCTCCAGCGAGTGCGTTGGCTATCGGCACCCGATAGGGAGTCGCTCTGACCAAGATGGCAGCATAAAGGCGTACGTCGGAAATGGGGTTGTAGATCATTTCCTCCAGAAGAATACCTAGCGTTTCATCATATGGCCATGGTGCCTCCCGGGGCATCCGGTCGACTGCGGTTGACACTACCGGATGGATCAAGTCCTGGGCAGCTCCTGGAGGGGCCAGACTTCCAGTCCGCAAGGCGACACCAAGTGCCTCATTGGTGGCGAGCGACCTGCTCAGCCTATTGACCAGGCCAACAGGTGCCCCTTCGGGCATCTGGCGCAGCAGGGCTGCGGCCAGCATTTGGGAGTCGAGATGGCCACCTGGGCCCACCACCAGGTCGACCGCGACCGACATGAGGTCGGTAATCTGGTGAGGGTTGAAATGGCCACGGGCGAGCTTACGCACACTCGCAAGCAAGGCACCGTAGAAGACGCTCTCGCTAGTCGGATTTGCTAGCTGAGAAAGGACATGCCGAGTGGCGTCTGGATGGCTGGTGCTGTCCAGCATACAAATCACTTCAATGCCTGCCTGATTGGCACGGTCTGCCGCGAGGCTTGCGCAGGTGTCTATCGCTGCCTGTTGCCCAACTGGATGGCCAAGTAACTTGCTGAGCGCCCCAAAACGTGGCAGCCACGCCATCCCATCCGCGATGATCTGTTCTTGTAGCAGCCGCTCGGACAGCGTTGTCCAGGTTGTCACAGGAACGATGAGGAAGTTCGGGGCTGAAGATATGACGGAACAGAGTTCGTGCCATTCCTGGCCGCTCATCGCATCACCGGAGGACGCCTTTTCGATCAGCTCTCCGGTGCGCGTGAATGGAACAGGAGTGGCCCGTGGCATTCCCCGGCCCCATGACATATGGCAGTTAGGCTCTGTGCAGTAGTAGTCGTGTACCGCGTCGGCTGCAAAGACCAGCTGCCCTTTAGCCAGGCCGAGCAGCTCCTCATACCGAATGATTGCCTGGCGGGGGACTCTTAGCACAGAAGTCTCCCAACGGGAGATCTTGCTTGCGTCGGCTAGGGCCTGCCAGGATCCTCCCTGGAATGCTGCGGCGAACGAAGCCGCCCGTGACCAGCGCTCTTCCTTCCCGAAGATTCTGTTCACGCGCAGCAGCCAGGCTATCCGATCTTGAATTGAAAGGTGTATCGGAGTTCGCGAGCCACAGGTGGCCATGGACAGTGCTCCCATGTGTAACTTTCGTAGTATCTACCATAGACACGGACTGTGATAATTCTGAGGTAGCACTGACAGGAGTTACGGATGTTAGCCGTCCGGACCCTTTGCACTGCCACCTCCCGACTGCAATCGATCTTCGTGGAATCGCGGAGTGCCCTTACCGTAGCGCTAAAGCAGGGATCTGATGACACCACATGCAGGATTGATCTCTTCGGTCGGCCCGCCGTCGGCCCGAGCGCGGTAGGTCTTTGCGGTGAGGCTCGTGATCGCCGCTGTGGGGTGATGCCTCGGACCCCGGGGCGGCAGGGCTATGGACGGTCACCGCGCTCAAAGGATGGGCGGCGTAGTTAGAGTAGAAAGGCGGCAGCCGAGGATGGCACAGGGGTATCCCAGCGAACTGATAATGAGCTGGCTAAGGCGGGTAAATGGGAAGTAGAGGCGAACGCACTCGCAGGCATCGATTTCGGCCTACAGCAAGGGTGGCCGCTTCGACCTTCGCCCTGCTTGCCAGTGCCGGGGAGGCGCTTGTCGTTACCTGCGGATATCTTCGGCAGAACATCGTCGAAGATGTAGAAGATGTATGGGCCGACATCTTCGACGTCGATCAATCGACGATATCACGGTACATCACGTTTCTCACGCCATTGGTCGAGAAAGCAACGGAACAGGACCGGCCGTCGGCAGAGGATGCGGCCGAGGCCACCAGGGAAGCGATCGCACTGGTAGACGGCACGCTGTGGCCATGCTGGTCCTGGGACGGCGAGAGCAAGCTGTGGTCCGGAAAATACAACACCACGGGACACGGCTCCCTGATTGTTACGAATCTTCAAGGCCGCATAACGTTCGTTTCCGAGCCCGTTACCGGCAACCAGCACGACATGGCAAAACTGAGGGGAGCAGATGTTGAGAAAATCCTGAAGAAGGCGGGCGGAGTGTTCGGTGACAAGGGATTCATCGGGACCGATTACATCACCACTCCTATCCGCAAGCCGCAGGTTAATCTCGGGCCGATACGGTAAATAGCAATCACATTGTCCAGCCGCAGAGCACAATCAGTCTTCGAGATGACACCGCTTGGTGGGGAGTGTGCTAATGAGCCCGTTTCTGAGATCTGTTGTGAGGCTTACCGTCAGCGCCTTGGCCGTGTGCGTTTCCGCCTCGTGCAGTTCGACGCACGGAGTTGGGTCGGCCGTAGGGGGACCGGTGTTTGGGGGGACGCTGCGGGTGATCTCGAACGCAGGGCCCGGATCGCTGGACCCGGTGCCGACCTATGGCTATGCGGGGTATGAGCTGGAACGTGCCTATACCCGGCAGCTCGTAACTTATCCGACCGTCTCGCCAGCCACGGCAGGTGGGACCGCGTGGGTTAAGGCCACTACCCCGGTGCCCGACGTGGCAACCCAGGTGCCGAGTATGGCAAACGGCGGGATCACTGATCGTGGGCTAGTCTACACCTATCACCTGCGCCCTGGAGTGGACTGGGACACCCACCCATCGCGGCAGGTGACGGCGGGCGACTTCATCCGCGAGTTCCAGGCGTTCTGCAACCCAGGACAGAACCCGGTGGGCAACTCCACGTACTTCACCTCGACGACCGCCGGGTTCGCCAGCTACTGCGCCGCGGAGAGCCGCCACTTCACTGGCAAAGGGGCGCCTGTGGTGACCGCAGCTGCCGTGGCAGCATGGCAGGACAGCCACTCCGTCGCCGGGCTGTCCGCACCGGGCCCGCTGACCCTGCGGGTGAGGCTGATGCGGCCAGCCACGGACTTCAACAACATCATGGCGCTGCCGTTCACCTCCGCTAGGCCCGCCGAATACGACGCCTATCTCCCCGGCAGCGCCGCCCTCAACCAGCACATCCTCTCCGACGGCCCGTACCGGGTGGCCTCCTACATCCCGGGCAAGCAGATCGCGCTGTCCCGGAACCCGGCCTGGAAGCAGTCCAGTGACCCAGTCCGGCACCAGTACGTGACCACGGTCGTGGTGACGATGGGTACAACCTCGGACCAAGCCGTGCTCGACGACATCCAGGCCGGCACCCAGGACCTGTTCCTGGCCGACCTGGGGATCCCGTCGCAGGCCATCGCCTCACTGCAGGCCGCCCGCGACCCGCTGCTGCGAATCTGGCCCAGCAGCAACCTCAACCCCTACATCATCCTCAACCTGCGCTCGCCGAACTCCGGGCATGCGATGAGCAAGCTCGCGGTCCGCCAGGCCGTCGAATACGGCATAGACAAGGCCGCGATCGTCAAGGTGACCGGCGGCCCAGCGGTCAGCAAGATCACCACAAGTGCGATCCCGCCCGGCAGTGCTGGCTACCAGCCCTACACCCGGTATGCGACCCCCGATAGCCAGGGCAGCCCGGCCCAGTGCAAAGCGCTTCTCACCCGGGCCGGCTACCCCCACGGACTGACACTGGGCTACCTGTATCCCAACGACAGCGGCGACACCACGATCTTCCAGTCGATCCAGGGCAGCCTCGCCCAGTGCGGCATCACCCTCAAGGGCATGCCACAGCCCGGCGGTGGCGCCTACTTCACCGACCTGGGCAACACCCCGCAAACCGCCAAACCAGGCACCTGGGACATGGCCACCGGAAGCTGGTACCCGGACTGGTACGGCAACAACGGCCGCACCCTGATCCAGCCACTTTTCGGCAGCGCCTGCACGCTCGGCACCACAAACGCCGGCTGCTACCACAGCGCAGCGGCGGACACGCTGATCAACCGCGCCCTCAACACCTCTTCCCCAGCAGCCGCCGCCTCCCTGTGGCGCCAGGCGAACACCATCGCCATGGACGACGCCGCCATCGTCCCCATCGTCTCCGCACAAGAGGTCCAGTACGCCAGCAGCCGCGTGCACAACGCCACCGCCGGCACCGCCAACTTCTCCACGTTGCTCCAGGGCTGGGACCCCACCACCATGTGGCTCAGCCCGCCCCATCCCTGACGCGGAACCACGCAGCGGAAGGCCGCGCCAGGATGAGCATCACCAAACTCCAGATCCCAGCGCAGGGGAGCCGGGCCAGGCCGATCCCGGCCATCGAGGGGCACAACCAGTGGCACCTGGCCTGGCGCCGGCTGAGCCGCGACAAGGTGGCCACGGCCAGCGCGGCGCTGATAGTCATCATGACGGGGCTCGCCCTCGCCGCTCCCGCGTTCGCCGCGCTGACCGGGCACGGCCCCGCTCAGCAGTTCCCCAACGCCGGCCTCTCGGCGACCGGGGCGCCGGCTGGTCCCGGGGTGACCGGCACCATCCTCGGCGTCAGCGCAGGCCTGGTGGCCGGTTACTACGGCGGCTGGATCGACACGGTGCTGTCCAGGCTCGTCGACGCCGTCCTGGCCTTTCCCTACATCGTCTTGGCCCTAGCGCTCGCAGCGGTGTTCGGGCACAGCCTGCCAGTGGTGATTGGAGTCATCTCCTTCTTCGCCTGGTCTGGCATCGCCCGGGTGGTACGCGGCCAGACGATCTTGCTAAAGGAAAGGGACTACATCGAGGCGGCCCGCTCGGTAGGCGCCGGCCCGTGGCGGATCATGTTCTCCGAGATCCTTCCGAACCTGGCGGGCCTGGTACTGGTCCTCGCGACGCTCTCCATCCCGAATGCGATCATCTTCGAGGCCACCCTGTCCTTCCTCGGCCTCGGCATCCAGCCTCCAGCGGCGAGCTGGGGAAACATCCTGGCCGACGCACAGAACAACTACGGCGTGGCCTGGTGGTACCTGCTGTTCCCGGCGCTGGCTCTGCTCATCACCACACTGGCGTTCAACCTGCTCGGCGATGGCATCCGGGACGCCCTCGACCCGGGCGGCGAGTACCCCTCCGCCAGCTGGCAGCACCGTCGCCGCCAGCGCCGACGGAGACGCATCCCACGCACCCCGACAGCCTCCCCGCAAGCCACTGTGAGACAACCAGACACGTACAAGACAGCGCCAGGCCCGGAACGCCACGGTGCACCTGGCCCATCCACAGCGTCCAAGCACGAACCATGGCCTGCCCGGCTGGCGGGCCACCTGCACAGCTGGCTGATGCTGCTGGCGTTCCTGACCAGGCGGACCATAGCCGGTGCCATGGTGCTATGGGTGGTCAGCACCGCCACATTCGGCCTCTTCTTCACCCGCCCGGCGATCTTGGTGGCACGTTCGATGGCTGGCAAGGAACCAACCGCGGCCGAGCTGCGGCAGATCACCAGGCAACTCGGGCTAAATCAGCCGATCATCGTCCAGTACGGGCACTTCCTAGACCGGCTGCTGCACGCCAACCTCGGTTACTCTTACACCACCGGCGAGCCAGTGACCACGATCTTGTCCCAGGACCTCCCCCGGACCGCATCCGTCGTCGTCGGCGGGGTGGTGCTCTGGCTGGCCGTGGGAATCTCGGTTGGCGTCCTGAGCGCGACCCGGGCCCGGAGCCTATTCGACCGCGCCGCTACCGCGGCGGTCCTCACTGGCTTGTCAATGCCGACTTTCGTCCTCGGCCAGCTCCTGCTACTGGGCGTATTCGTACCGCTCAACAAGCATGGCATCACCTGGGTCCAAGATGGATACGCGGGGCCGACTCAGGGCCTGGCCGCCTGGGCCGGCCACATGATCCTGCCCTGGATCACCCTGGCCACCGTGTCCGCCGCTGTGTACTCGCGCCTGTCACGAGCCTCGCTGCTAGAAACCCTCACCGAGGACTACATCAGGACCGCGCGGGCGAAAGGACTGTCCGAACGGCGCATCATCCTGCGGCACGCCCTGCGCTCAGCACTCACCCCGGTGGTATCCCAGCTCGGCATCGACGTCGGCACGCTGCTCGGCGGCGTGGTAGTCGTCGAGAACGTGTTCGGGATCGGCGGCGCCGGGCAGGACTCGGTGCAAGCGATCGACCAGGGCAACCTGCCGTTGATCATCGGGTTCGTGCTCGTCACAACCCTCTTCGTTGTGGTGGCCAACATTGTCGTGGACTTCTGCTACACGCTAATCGACCCCCGCGTCAGGCGGACCTGAGCGGGCACCTCCTGGGAGGACATCATAAAGAGCTGGCAGGAGCGGATCATTCACTCTATCAGGAGCAAGTGCCACCACGGATTCGCAGCTATATTACCAGCAAGCCTTTCCCGTCCAGCATGTCGTGCTAGCGAGCACTTTCATTCCAACGTACTGACTGGTGAGAGAAAAATAGCAAGCCGAGAGAACCAGCAGCAGGTAACCCGGAGGAGCGCCGCTAGACCCCCGGTCTTGACCACGGCCGAAAGCCATAGCTGACATGCGCTTGGCCGTCCATTCAACCGAATCACGCCACGAAGCACCACGGCTTGACTTCCAAGCCTGGACTAACGCCGCTGACTTCGCCAGCGGAAGCTGCAACGGGGTAACCGTGATTCCTGGCGACCGGCACGGCATCACAATTTTGCGCACCGTCGACACCTTGTCATATTACGACCCCCACAGGAATGACATGACATCCTGGGCATGCAGCACTTGGACCTCACCTGTTAGAAGCCTGGACTTTGGTGCCACGAGACTGGTCATGTCATGGAACGGTCAAACCCCACGTGGCACGTGCCTAATAACCGAAGTCCAGGCGATGATGCAAGACGGCGAGAAGACCCCGTGGCTGACCATTGGCAACTATGCCTTCTTCGACACAGACATTGTCCGCACTTCTGTCAGCCCGAGCGCAAAGCCTTATGGTCAGGTCGACACAGACACGTTCCTAACCTACCCGGGTTTCACAATATACGCGTACCGGCTGCGGGTCACCCTGTGCCGAGCGCCCGGTACGGATGCCTCACCTAGGGTATGGCAACTCGCCATGCTCGCATCCGCAATACCTCCACGGCAGACAGTGTCGGCAAGCGCACTGGGCACTGCTTCCAGAGGGGGCATTGAGCTGAGCGTCCCCCAATACTCACAGCACATGCACGACGGCCAGCACGAACAATACGACGGTGGCGGTAAGTCATGGTGCAGCCCCACATCCACCCAGATGGTAACCGACTACTGGGGAATGCACCCACGAGAGGAGGAGTTGGCCTGGCTAAGCCCGGACTACCAAGACCCTCAAGTGGCCTATGCCGCTCGGCACACCTATGACCACCGGTATCAGGGCACGGGGAACTGGGCTTTCAACATCGCGTACGCATCGCACTTCGGACTGGACGCCACAATCGTCCAGCTGCCCTCAATGGAGCACCTGGAGCGGCTTGTCGCGCAGGGCATCCCCGTGGTAACGGCACAAGCCTTCGATGAAGAGGAAATAAGTGGAGCCAGCTACCAAACCGCAGGCCACCTGTGGGTAGTAACAGGGTTTGCCAAGGAAGGCGACGTGATCGTGAACGACCCGGCCAGCCCTTCAAACCCCCAGGTTCGACAGGTGTTCGATAGGGGTCAATTCGAGAACGTCTGGCTCCGTACGTTCTGGAGGAGGCGGGACGGGACAACTGGCTATAATACCGGCGGTATCGCTTACCTCATAAAGCCACATGAGATGACGCTTCCACCTAACATTGATCCTGCCAACCGGACATGGCAAGAATAAGCGGACCCTGCTTTGGTCGGCCGGCCCTGCACATCCGGCTGGAGTCGCGTTGCGGTAGACCCAGCGATTCGCCCCAACCTTACCTGGCGAGGGTTCGCATCAATGCCGGTAGTCTTATGGTAGAGCTACCTGGGTAGGGTGCGGACTACAGCAGGCCGAGATGATCCCCGTCCGATCTGTTGCTGCGCGTTATTCACTCGGGTAGTTATCGAATTGATTGGACTACCCTCTGATCTGTTGATGGTCATTGGTGTGGGTGGCTGGCAGGCAGCTCAAGCAGGGGGGAAACCGAGTCATCTCATTGGTCACTCTAATCAGGCTCCGTAGCCGGACTCGTACATCTTGCACCGAAAGCAGCGACTGCAAGAGGCCGAGAGCGAGGAGCCATCCTCCTGTAGCTTAGAGCCGAAGCTCATAGAGTCACACAGCCATAACAAGGAAGGCTTGTAATGATTCTCGAGTCACACACAACTCTAGGTTCCTCTGCGCAACTTACATTCAAACCTACGATCCCCTCCCACCAGCGTTATGGTGAGCCCGTCATGAGGTCGCCCCAGCGATCCAACTTCGCTGGTGATGACGAGAGATCAGGTGGCCCCAAAATCGGTCAGCAAGGTGACCAGAGGGATGATCCCATCCAATCGATCGGATGGCAATCCACAACAATACTGATGCCAGGACCACGTGTAACACCTGGGAGGTCTGCATGTATGCGCTGATCTTCCTTGTTGGTGCACTCCTGGGCACACTCGCCGGAGGTGCTCTGTGTGTCCGCTACCTTCGCCATGAAGTAGCGGCAGACATCGGCCCACGATTGCGGCGGATACAGATCCAGCTGGAAAACCTTGAGTCCGCCCTCAACCTCGCACTTGTAACACGATACGCAGAACTAGGCGGACTGCACGCCGGGTCCATCGGAGTTGGGTGCGGCTCTTCTGGGGTGACGGAGCGAGAAGCGTTTTAGCGCACTCGGTGGTGGTTTGTCCTGTTTGACTGTGTCGGTGCGTGCGTGGAGGGCTCCTTCTCGTTACGGTCCCGGTTGTCTGACGACCGGATCGCAAAAGAAGGAGCCCGATGCAAGGGTACGTGCCTGTCCAGGACGAGGCGTTCGACGAGTCGAGGGAATGCTTCCGTGAGCTTGAGGACTGGATGGCGTCGGAGGAGGCGGCGGGGCTGCAGCACAGGGACTCGTCAAAGTCGGTGTGACTGTGCGTGACCGATGGCCTGCTGGTTTCGCGGTGCCGGGACGGCTGAGGGTGGGGTGCCCGGAGGCCGTGGCCTGTGACGATGTGTGAGTGCCCGCGACACGGGCTGTTGCGCGGGCTGATGTGCTTGATGTGGGGCGCGGCCCCTGCTGATCATTTGGGTGTCGATGTCCGAATGATCATCAGAAGGGCCGTGCCCGTGTATGCATCATCGCTGATTGAGGAGATCCGCTGCCATCTGGGAGCAGGGGGCGCCCCGCCGGCGCCGGCCGGGACGATGCCGGGGTCGCCAGGGTCGCTTCGTGAAGTGCTGGAGGCCCGGCTGACCGATCCGCGCAAGCCCCGGGGGATCCGGCACCGGCTGGCGTCGCTGGTGTCGGTGCTGGTCGCGGGGGTGGCGTGTGGGTGTTCCAGCGTGCTGGCGATCGCGGGTGCCGCGGCGGGCTGGGACCAGGAGGTGCTGGCCGGGCACGGGTGCCGCCGCAACCCGGTGACCGGGCTGCACGAACCGCCGTCTGCGTCCACGCTAGGCCGGCTGCCGGCGCTGCTGGAGGCCGATGAGCTGGAGGCCGGGCTGTCGGCGTGGGCGGCGCCGACGGCGCTGGACCCGCGGCTGGCGGCGCGGATCGCCGCCCGCGCCGCGGGCAGGAAGGCAGGCGGGAAGAAAAGCGGCGCCGCAAGCCGCCGGCCGGCGAGGCGCTGCGCGAGACCAGGGCTGATGGCCTGGTGCGGGCCGCTCCCGGCCACCCGTGGCTGGAACCGGCGGTCACCGGTGATCCCGGCTACCGCCCGGCCCGGTGCGCGGTGGGCGTGGACGGCAAGGAACGCAAGCTCGCCAAGGCAGGCGGGAAGAAGAAGGTGCACCTGCTGGCGGCCATCACCCACGTCACCGGGCTGGTGATCGGCCAGGACAAGGTCGCCAAGGCCGGCAAGGCGAACGAGATCACGCACTTCAGGCCGCTGCTGGAGGCGCTGCCCCTGGACGGCGTGGTCATCACCGCCGAGGCGATGCAGACCCAGCGCGGGCATGCCCGCTGGCTGACCGAAGACAAGGACGCGTTCTACCTGCTGCCGGTGCTGGGCAACCAGCCCGGAACGTACGCCGCGCTCGATGCCCTGGCCTGGGAGAACACCCCGGTCGCGGCCGCTACCAGCGAGATCACCCACGGCCGGGTCGAGACCCGGACCATCCGCGTCCTGCCCGCCCCCGAAGACCTGGGCTTCCCGTATGCCAGCCAGGCCATCCTCCTGGAGCGCTACGTCACGATCAGGAAGAACGGGCGCTGGGTCATGCGCAACTGCGAGGCCGTCCTGTACATCACCAGCCTGGACGCCGCCCAGGCCAGCCCCGGCGACCTGCTCGCCTACGCCCGCGGACACTGGAAGGTGGAACACCTGCACTGGCTACGTGACGTGATCTGGCGCGAGGACAAATCCACCATCCGCACCGGAAACGCCCCGCAGGTGATGTCCGCGCTCACCAACCTCGTCATCACCCTATTCCGGCTACAAGGAGTAACCAAGATTACGGCCGAAACCCGCCGCAACGCCCAGAACCCCCACCGCACACTCCAGCTACTAACCCTCCGGCCAGGCTAAACACATCCCACGACTTTGACGAATCCCTGCCGGTGCAGGGAAACCCCCTGCTCGGCCATCAGTCGGCGCATCAGATCACCGAAGTCGGTCATCGCTCGTTGCCTGCCCCGTTCACCTTTGACTCATCGCGCGTGAGATCTCACCCAAGGTCAGCGTAGCCGTGCACGAGCCCAGCCCAGTCGCGACAGTCCGGGACGCCTGGGCTCGGGCCCGTCGCCCTTGTTGGCCTGACGCTGGGCAACGGTCAACACTCCAGGCTCGCGTCAGCCGGCCGCAAGAAGTCACCAGATGCGCCGTCCGTGTTGCCTGATCGGGTTGGTGTGTTGCTCTTGCCTGGTCAACGCCTCGCCTCATGGTCGCCCCACGGCGAGAGTTATAGGCACACGGCAGCCTGGGAGCTTGGTAGCGGCCTTTGGCGGCGCAGCCGGGACGAGGCTCGTGCATGGATGAATTGATCATGAGCTTGCGGTTTCACGCCCGGGATTGCGGGCGGCTGCGGCATCGGAGATATCGCATATATCGAAAGCGTGGGTAACAGGTGCTGAGCGATCGGAGAGCGCCGCAAGGCATCGACGTGAACGTGCCAAACGCGGCCCGTATGTATGACTATTACCTCGGCGGCGACAATAATTTTCCTGCCGACCGTGAGGCTGCGGAGAAAGTTCTCCGCGTCGCTCCGTGGATACGGGTGACCGTGCTGGAGAACCGGGCATTCCTGGGCCGCGCCGTCGGCTTCTTAGCAAAAGACCAGGGCATCCGCCAGTTCGTCGACGTTGGCACCGGGCTGCCGACCCAGGGAAACGTTCATGAGATCGCTCACGGCATCACGCCAGATGCGCGAGTTGTGTACGTCGACAACGACCCGGTCGTTCTTGGCCATAACCGCGCACTGCTTGCCCGCGTCGCAAACACGGCCACGGTGCGGGCGGACCTGCGCCGGCCCGCCGAGATCATCGGCCACCCCGGCGTGAATCTCCTGATCGACTGGAGCAGGCCTGTTGCGGTGCTGCTCGTCGCCATCTTGCACTTCATTCCCGACGACGCTGACCCGGTGGGTATTGTCGGCCAGTTCCGCGAGGTGATGGCGCCGGGCAGCCACATCGTCATCTCGCACGCCCATCACCAAGGCGACGAAAACGCCGTGCGCGAGGTCATCTCTATCTACCGGCGCGCCAACGTCCCGCTGGCGGTGCGCTCCAGCGAGCACATCGCAGGTTTCTTCAGCGGCTTTGAGCTGCTGGAACCCGGCCTTGTCCCGCTCCAAAAATGGCGCCCGGCAAATGAACCCCACGCCGGGCACCAGGTCTGGGGCATCGGCGGTGTCGCCCGCCTCAAGCTCCGAGCGTGAACGATATCCGCATCGCTGGCCCGCCCACCAGGACTATGCCGCGCCAGTTCGCGCAGCCGTTCAGGATCTAAAAGGTGAACCGCGGCGCTGGCGCGCCAGCGAACCGCACCGCCCGCGAAGCAGGTGAACCGCTCCTTGGCGATAACGTCCTGCAGTGGCGGCTGCGCCGCGGTTACAGCCAGGAAGAGCTGGCGCACCGGGCCGGGGTGCATGTGAATGTGGTGCGGAAGCTGGAGCAAAGTGGTCCGGTTTCCGGGCCAGCCGGGGTGCGGCTGGACACGCTGTACCGGCTGGCGCGGGCGCTCGCGGTGCAGACCGCGCACTTATGGGCGCGGCGCGGGGTGGAGCCCGCCGATCAGGACCCGGGTCAGCTGGCGCTGCTGCCAATCCGGGTCGCGCTGACACCGCCGCTACCGGTGGAGGGAGCCACGGCCGGGCCAGAGCCGTCCGGGCTGGATCTTCGCGCGCTGGGCGGCGAGCTGGAGCGTGCTGTCCGGCTGTACCACGGGGACCACTATGACGCTGTCGCGATGGCGCTGCCGGGTATGATCAGCGCCGCTCAGTCGGCGGTGACGACCCACGACGAGGGTGGCCGCCGCGATGAGGCGCTGCGGCTGCGAGCAGGTGTGTTGCTGCTGGCCGGCTGGTTCCTCACGCAGGTCCGGGCATCAGACCTGGCGTATCAGGCGATCAAGGATGCGATCGCAGATGCCACCGCGGCTGGCGGCGCACTGGCCGTGGCTGCGGGGATCGCCGGGGAGTGCTGGCTGTTCATCCGCAGGGGCGGCTGCTGGACGCCAAGCGGACCGCCGCCGCGGCGGACCGGATGGAGCCGCGGATGTCGACCGCCAGCCGCTAACCGAGGCGCGTGCGATTCTGAAGCTGGCTGCTCACTTCCGCCCGCTTCCCGATCTGACCCTGCTGCTGGCCGATGATGTGACGGCCTGCACCGACCGGCTGGAACAACGCGACCGGCGGCCCTGCCCACCGCAGCAGCGGCATCTGCATCAGCGGACCGGCTGTTCGACCAGCTCGCCCGCACCGATCCCACGCGCGTGCGTGTGATCGACCGCCGCCACGCTGATCGTGACACGGTCGTGGGGCAGATGCTCGCGGTCATCATGCAAGCTCCGCTGCACGGCGGCCCGTCACCGGGGGACGAGGAGAGATGAGCCGTGACGACCGCGCCGGACGCCGCTCATTCGGCTACCTCCCGCAGCGCGGCCTCGGCCGGGGTCTCATCGGCCTCGACATGGCCGCCGGGCACCACGCGCTGCCACCGGCGGCAATGGCGGACGTACGCGGTCACCTCGACACCTGCGAACCCTGCTGGCAGCGATGGAATCGCTACCGCTGGGACGCGGCAGCGGGAACGGCCTTGCAAGAGCAGATGCGAGCCTTTCTCGGCAGCGCCTTCATGCCGTACCTCGATTCTTCGCGGGCGCTCGCGGCCCGCTGGCGGCAGGCAGCTCCGTCCAGCGAGGACGGGGATCCACCACCGCCGGCCCCTCGCCGGCATCCAAGCCGTCTTCGCTCAATACGGCCTGCACGCCAAAGCCATTGCGTCAGATGGCCCGCTCATGTGCTGGCGCCAGCCCTTCACCAAAGGCCGGCATCGCTAATGCTGGCCGGGCCTCTCCCAGGTGGTGCGGTGTCGTCCAGAGGCCGTGACCTGCCTGAACCCGCTCGTCCTGGCGACCGGCAAGGTGTTGAGGAAGTGGGGCCTGGCGGACTGGATTCATCACCGGAAATGCTTAATCAGCTTAGTATCTGGGACGCTTCTCTTACCCCCGGCGACATATCTTTATATCCGCGCATCCTTGAAAGAAAGGCTGACGCCGCTCCTGTGATTATTGTCCGGAAACTACCGGGTACGTTCTAATTGCCATAGTTCGCCATGAGTGTGTATCCGCACGTGCAGATGCAAGAAACCCTACTGAGCAGTAAGTTAGCGGGTGTCGCGGTCGACTGTGTGTTTACGGAGAGTGTTTGCTTCGCTCCTCAGCGCGAGTCAGTGCAGGTAGGAGATCTGCCGATAAACCCGGTTTCAAAACATCTCGTGTCGGTTCGCGCTTTTCCACCACGTCACGTTGAGCATCGGCTACCCTTGCGCCAATGATCTGGTCGTCGTGGACGACCCCGGTTGTGCATTGATCTCCGCCGAGCAGTGCTCCGTGTACGCGGGAGGTGCCGAGGGGCAGCGCAGACCTTGAGCACCTCCGCCTGCCAAGGCGTTCATCGGGGGATGCCGCACATAGCCGCGCCGCCGGGCTGCTTCAAACTCGCTGCGCGGCCAACGCCTCATGCAGAGCGGCCTTCCGCAAATAATAAGCCGGGAAGGCCGCCACGCTTCCGTGACCTCTGTCCTACCAGGCTGTCACGGCCAGCGGGGCGGCCCTCCCTCCACGCTCACATCAAGGAGCGCGATTTGGACAACTACACAACTTTGTCGTGCCCAGCGCCCGGCGCGCAAGCCTTACTGGCAAGCTTTTGCTCATTCTCAGAGTACCGTATCGGTTACCGAGTGGCGGAAGCGCAGAGATGCGCCAGGATAAAGAAGCTTCGAGCCAGTGCACAGGATTTGCACACTGACGTAAAAAGTACCCCCTATCAGGGGCGCAGAGCCGCCAGGCGCGAGTGGCTGCCTGTCGCAGGTGCCGCGCGGCAAGCCTCGGAGCTGGGGTGGCCGTTGCCGCGCCGGCCGTATGGGCGGTGGACGTGAACAGCCGAGGCGACTGCGCGGATGTTGCAGTGTGGTTCGCAAGATCGGCTGGTTCTGGCGCGTCCCGCGACGCCAAGGCTGAGGACGATCTTCTGGCCTTCCTGCTCATCCACACCTGGACACTCATCACCGGGCGAATTCTGCGCTCCGACCTGCCCCCTGACCGGCTCAGCGAGGATGAGCTCATTGAGTTCTGGTCAGACGAGCGCACGGCGAGTGGCGATACTGCTCACCCCCATCGCTTTGCCAGACGGGTGGCTTGCCGATGAGCCCGGCGCGAAGCGGGGGAAGGGCGACCCCCACTGACGGGCAAATGTGCGGTCTCTTCGCTGCTGACATCGCCGGGTTCACAAGAGCGGACCGTGACGACGACATCCGCTGGGATCTCCGTCGCGCTATGTACGGCATCCTGGAGACTGCATTCGACGAATGCCGCATGCCATGGAAACTCTGCACGCATGAAGACCGTGGAGATGGCCCGCTGGTAGTTGTCCCAGCGGAGATCTCGGCCCTGCCGCTTATCAGCTCCCTGCCGGAGCGGCTTCGTGATCTCATCCAGCAGCACAACCGTGACGTCCTCGAACCCGCCCGCATCCAGCTACGGGTCGCCGTGCACATGGGGCCCGTGCGGCACGATGGCGAGGGGTTCGTCGGCAGCGACTTTGATCTTCTTTTCCGGATGCTGGACGTGCGGCTCCTCAAAAAGATGCTTGCCGATTCGGGCGCGGAACTTGCTCTCATCACCTCCGACTACGTGTACAAGACGGTGATCGTCCGCCGTCCCAGCCTCGCCAACCCGGCCGCTTTCATGAAGGTAAACGCCCGAGTCAAGCAAACCCCTGTCCACGGATGGATCCACCTGCCGGGCGCGCCACCACCCATGCTCAAAGCGAGGTTTGCTGCCTGGGTGCCACTGCATTAGGAGTTTTGCCAGATAGTAACGGCATCGTGACATAGGACGAGTTTGTGGCATTAACGGTCACGCCTGCCACTCGGCCGTGTTCCCGTTGCAGCGGAGCGGCGAGAATACTGTAGTGCATCCCGAGCGCCGACAAACGTCACCGATAGTCACGAAGGGTCGTTACGGGACTCTCCGCTACTGCTGCGGCTGAGTCGGTCGGCTTCGGTGCGGGTGGTGTGGGCGACGAGGTCGGCGATGGCCTGGCGGGCTTCGGGGCTGAGCTCGAGCAGGGCGCGGAGCTGGCTGCTGGTGGCGCCGGTGCCGCGGACCAGGGCGAGCAGCTCGACCTGTTCGGCCAGCAGCCCGGCCTGCTGGTCGTCGTAGGTGTCGAAGAAGAACGCGGGCGGAACGCCGAACGTGCGCGACAGTGCTTCGATCAGCCGCATCTGCGGGTTGGTGGCCTGGCCGTTGCGCAGTTTCCAGATGGTGGTGTGGGAGTAGGTCTCGCCGGTGACCTTTTCGATCAGGGTGACGACTTCGGCGTTGGACAGCGCCCCGCGCCCGGCCGGGGTCGCCCGGCCGATCAGCCAGTTCACCTTGTCGGCGAGTGTGCGCAACGGCGCGCCGCGCCCATCGGCGCTCCGGTCCGTCATGAGACAACCCTTCTCTCCATGGTCGGTCATTCTAGATCAATGATCACCTGATGTGTGAACCACTCAGGTTGACACCCCGGTACCTTCGGCGTCTACAGTGAGGATGTCAACTCAGGTTTAATGGACAGAGCTTTGCAGGCCATATCAGATTAATACCATGGCGGGCGTCGGCCGCGTTCAACTGGGCGCACGCCCCGCATCACCCGGCCGCGCGGCAGGCGTTCGCGCTGATGCCGGTCATCGCGGCCACGCTGTTTGAGTTCTCGCTACGCGAGACCACCCGCCAGACCCGCCGCGCCGCGGGCCGCCCGGACCGGCGGCTGGCCGGGCTGGCCTGGCTGCACCCGATCGAAACCATCCGGGCGCACCTGCACCTGGCCGCCGCCCGCGGCCTGCCGGCCGGGGACGCCACCCGCCGGGTCCGGATCGAGCGCGCCGCCCGGCGGCTGCACCGGTTACGCCAACTCCTGCCCGCCGCGGATCAGGCGGCCGGTGCCGGTCCGGCGCGGGCATGGCGGGCGCGGCGGGCCGAGCGCCGCGCCTGCGCCGCGCTGACCCGGGCTGGTTTCGCCGGACCGGGCGCCGCCGCGGAGATCCTCCGCCAGGCCCAGGTCCTCACCTGGGCCCCGGCGCTGGCCCGCCTGGACTACGCCACCCGCCGCCGCCCGCGCCGCCATCGCCAACCTGATCACCCCCAGCCCGCGGCCGCCGCCCAGCCCGGGCAAAACCACACCCAAGATCCCGAACGGCTCACGCGCCCTGGCGCACCCGGACAGCGGATCTCACCCCGCCCTGCGCGACGGCGGCCGCCTGCCCGGCACCACGTTGAACGGGCAATCACCTACGGCCGTCGCCAACGGCCGTCGCCATCGGCGCAGACCACAGCGAACCGGCCCGCCCCGGACCAGCGGACCAGGACCTGGCCGCGCCGCGCCCCCAACGGCCGGGCCGCCGCCGGGCGAACCCGCCGCCCCGGATGCCGCGCTGGCCGCGGCGGCGGCCCGGATCGTCACCGACGCCAGGCGCGACGGCGTGCGGCTCAGCCAGGCCACGCTCGCCGCCCAGGTCCGCGCCCAGGGCCACCGCGTCGCCAATAATCGCCTGCCCTGGCTGTCGTCGGCCAGCGGCCTCGACCGCCGCAACAGGCGAGTATGACCACGCCCAGACTCTCGCGGCGCGCCAGACGGGTACCGGGATTGCGCAACATTTGCGCAACACTGCAGATCAATGCGGAACGCCGTGGTCGCCTGAAACAGCCGCGCGAACCTTGCCGCAGCGCTGCACGCAGGCGCCGCGCCTGGGAACGTCCGGCCGATCCAGCGGGCCGCTGGTGACGCAGCCCGCTGTGGACCGCCCCGGTGATCTTGGAGGCTCTGATCCCTGGAAGGATGCAGAGTCATGCCAGCACAGCGGAAGTACCCCGAGGAGCTGCGCGAGCGCGCGGTGAAGATGGTGTCAGAGATCCGTGGCCGGGAGGGTAAGGGCCACGGCGAGATCGCCCGGGTGGCCAGGCAGCTGGGTGTTCACCCGGAGGCGCTGCGGACGTGGATCCGGCAGGCCGAGATCGACGGCGGCCGGCGGCCGGGTACCACGACGGAGGATTCGCGGCGGATCACGGAACTGGAGCGGGAGGTGCGTGAGCTCCGCCGCGCGAATGAGATCTTGAAGGCGGCGAGCGCCTAGCCCAGGTGATCCCACTCGAGGTGTTCGACGCCCGCAAGGAGGCGCAGCAGTGGTGGTGACCGTTCCGCCAGCCAGACCGGCGAGCGCCGGGACCCGACCACGACCCTGGCCGGGTGGCGGCGTTTCGTCGACGCCGACCCGGCCGCCTTCGAGCTGATGGATGAGCCGGCATGGGCGGCGTTGCCCGACGATGACCGGGTCCTTTATGACGAGGCCCGCTGCCGCTACCACTCCGAACTGGTCGTGGTCTCCGCCTCCGCCGCGCGGCAAGTAAGCCGCGAGGGCCGGCTGCTGACCCTGCTCAACCAGCGCGAGATCAGCACCCGCCGTGGGCTGATCGTATCCGGGGACTGGACCACCGGCAAGACCACCGCCGTCAAGCAGCTCGGCCGCACCCACGAGCTGCGGATCCGCGCCCGGCACCCGGGCAGCGACCGGATCCCGGTCGTCTACGTCACCACCCCGCCCAAGGGATCGCCGCGCAAGCTGGCCATGGAGTTCGCCCGCTTTCTCGGCCTGCCCATGGTCATCCGCCGCGACAACACCACCCGACATCACCGACGCGCGGTCTGCCACGTGATGATCGGCGCGCGGGTGGATCTGGTGCTGGCGGTGAGATCCACAACATGAACCTGGCCACCCTCGCCGGCGAAGACCTGTCCGACCACCTGAAGTACTTCACCGAGCACCTGCCGCCCACCTACGCGGGCATCAAGGTCGAACGCTGCGGCCTGTTCACCGGCCTGCGGGGTAAGCGGCTCGCCGGGCGGTGCACGCTGATCCGCACCAGCGCGTTCCCGTGCAACACCGAGTGGCAGGCGCTGATCGCCACCTTGGAA
>WNGJ01002257.1_pt1 | contig 19356 bp, 16 predicted proteins | sample 5400611 | NCBI WGS metagenome assembly WNGJ01 (sample SAMN13153375, study PRJNA577476) | soil metagenome | isolation source: 40 cm soil or saprolite under Garry oak tree replicate 1 | place: USA:California | collected 2016-06-15 | reverse complement strand
TGGAGGGCACAATGGGTTGAGCCGATTGAAGAGGAGAGCCATACCTGTGAAATGGCTTCGGAAGAAAGGTCTTCCACATAGATCAATAGAAGTGACTGCGAGTTCTGAACGACACAGCTACGCACAAGTGCCTGGGCGCTGGCTCCTGCTCGCTAGAGGCATCTGGTTTCTTGCCTTGTTCATGCTTATCTTCTCCCTGTTTCCCACCGGGCAATTCGTGCCGAGCTTCACGCGTTAGTTGCTCGTGGTGTTTCTTGTCGGGCAAGTCCCTCTCCTCCCGAATACATCCGTGAGTCAGCTTGGCTGGCTCGTGTCTCTCGGCGAGATGGCGACGCTTGCACTTGTCCAACTCTACCGCTATCAGCGGGTGTCCAGTCCACGCGAGCGTCAGCAGACCAAATGGGTGGTCTTCGGTCTCGCTGTGCCGATCACGGTCGCTGTGAGCGTGAGTGTGCCGTATCTGATTTTCCCCGCGTTCACTGAGCCTGGTTCCCTCTACCCGTTGGCTTACAACCAGGTCAGCATTATGCGCATCCTTTTTTCGGAGTCACGCTGGAATCGTTTACTTTTTTCGGAGTTAGTGTGGAATATTTCAGGGTTTTCAAACAGCTTTTTGGCCGCTTCGTGCTCATTTCATTTCGGAGTTCCGGTGGAATTCTCAATATTGCTCTGCGCTTCACACCAGAAAAAGTGACCGAGTTTTCCGTGTAAATTTTGCAAATATCCTCTTGACAAAACGCATCTGTGTCCTGTATACTTGTTCTATGCACACGTGTGCATAGATATTTTTCAGCTTCTACACACGTCTACATTAACCAGGCCGATGCCGATTTGCCGTTCGTTCAGCAAAGGAAGAAGGTAGGTTATTTGCGCCGGCAAGAGATATCCATTGAAGATATCGCCAGGGCAGCTGGTGTCTCACATTCGACGGTATCGCGGGCGCTGCGCGATAATCCGCTGATCAGTGCAGATGTACGGGAGCGCATCCAGCAACTGGCACATGAGATGGGCTATACGCCGAATGCCATTGCACAGAGTTTGCAAAGGCGGCGTACGAGCACGATAGGCCTGGTGGTGACGTCGATTGCTGATCCATTCTGGGGTGATGTGATGAAAGGCGTCGAAGAAGTTGCCCGAGCGGCCGGCTTCAGTGTGATCCTCAGCGCGTCCCACAATGATCCCGACCAGGAAATGACGATTATCGAAACCTTCCACCGCCGGCGCGTTGACGGAGTCCTTGTCGCAGCATCTCGCATCACCAGCAATTACAGGGAGCGCCTGAACCGTATCCGGGTGCCGACCGTACTGATCAACAGCCAGGCTGAGTCAGAGGGCAACTTGTTGCACTGGGTTTCCGTGGACGATCCCGCGGGTGCGCAACTCGCAGTGGAACATCTACTACAACTCGGTCATCGTTCAATTGGCTATCTCGGCACTGGCACGCGACCGAGATCAAACCGGCAACGACTTCTCGGATATCAGAGCGCGCTGGCAGCGGCAGGGGTATCATATCGCGACGCCTGGGCTGTGATCACACCTGGTGATGAGGCATCACTTGAAGAAGATGTCGCTGCAGGGCAGACCTCGTTGCCCCGCTTGCTCGATAGCGGGATTACCGCTGTCTTCTGCTACAACGACATGATCGCAATTGGCGTGTTGATTGCTTGCCGGGAACGGGGCATTGCTGTGCCACAGGAACTGAGCGTCATCGGTTTTGACGACATCAAGATGACCAGCTACGTGACCCCTCCCCTTACTACGATCCATCAACCAAAGGTAGAACTGGGACGTCTTGCAGCACAGGTGATGCTGGATCTGTTGCATAATCGTCCAGGGCGAAACTACACGTTGCCGCCTACGCTCATAGAACGCGCTAGCACGGCCCCGTTAGCACGCGATTAGCGTCAAAAAAGGAGGGTTCTGCGTATGTCCGCTCTACTCAAGATCGGCGTGATCGGCCTTGGCAGGATGGGCCGGTTATATGCGCGCATGCTTGCAACCCAGGTCTCGGGGGTCCAGCTGTACGCGGTCGCGGAAACAGGCGGGCAAACACGGACTCAGGTGGGAGACGAACTCGGTGTGTCCAACACCTTTGCGGACGCCCTTGAACTGATTGCGCTCCCTGAACTGGATGCCGTTGTTATCGCCACGCCGACCAGTACGCATCACGCTCTTGTGATCGCTGCTGCCAATGCGGGCAAAGCGATTTTCTGTGAGAAACCCCTCGCTTTAACGCTCGCAGAGAATTACGAAGTATTAGAAGCCGTCGCACGAGCGCAGGTACCGCTCCAGGTTGGCTTCATGCGCCGCTTCGATGCAGCGTATCAAAGGGCCAAAAAAATGATCGCTGATGGCCAGATCGGGAGCCCGGTCACCTTTAAGGCGCTCAGCCGCGACCCGTTCTGCCCACCACGTGGCTATATGGACCCTGCTAAAAATGGTGGATTGATTCTCGACATGGCCATCCACGATTTCGACCTCGCTCGCTGGCTCATGGGCAGCGAAGTGGAACGTGTGACGGCGGAGGGAACCGTTCTCGTTTGCAAAGATCTTGAGTCAGCCGGCGACATCGACAACGCTGTGATTAATCTGCGCTTCGTGAATGGCGCGCTCGGCAATGTCGAAGTAAGCCGCAATGCGTTCTATGGTTATGATATCCGGACAGAGGTCCTCGGCTCTGAGGGCGCGGTGATGGTTGGCGCTCACCAGTATACACCGGTGGTTCTGTTAACCCGCGCAGGCGCTCAGTACGATGTGACGCCATACCTGATGGAGCGGTTCGGTGATGCCTATCGTACCCAATTGCAGCACTTTGTCGATTGCCTGCACAATGCACAGTCTCCAGCAGTCAGCGGTGCTGAGGCGCTCGCTGCTTGCGAGATTGGTGTTGCTGCTACACTTGCCTACCAGGCAGGTCGCCCGGTCAGCATCGGTGAGTTCCGGCGCTCATCCCCCGGATCGAAAGTTGGTGGCTAGCAACCACGCCTATTTGTAGTTTCTGATTCCTCGCGCACACCTTTTAAAGGTATTGCACACGTTACCGATCCGTTATCGTAGGCTGGTTAAGATATAAGCACTTCCTCGGCCTAATAGCCGAAGCATATCACTGGTATTTTTAGCGTCACCACGCCATTTGCGATAAGAACAGGAGTCAGGCATGGATACAGCCAGCAGGTTATACGATGTGATCACCATGGGACGATCCTCGATCGATCTTTACTCCAACGATATCGGTGCTCCGTTCGTGGAAATCACCAGTTTCGCAGCCTATGTTGGCGGCTGCCCGACGAACATCAGCGTTGGCACGCGGCGTTTGGGCCTGCGGCTGGCGCTATTGACAGCGGTAGGAGACGACCAGGTGGGCGACTTTATCTTGCATTTTCTGCAAAATGAAGGGGTTGAAACACGTTTCATCCCACGCAAACCGGGACATCGCTCAAGCGCAGTCGTGCTGGGTATCGAGCCACCGGACCGCTTTCCTCTAACATACTACCGTGATAACTGCGCCGATATCGAACTAAACATCGACGATGTCCTGGCGACGCCCATTGCAGGCAGTCAAGCCCTGCTAATTACCGGTACTGGCCTGAGCAAGGAGCCGAGTCGCAGCGCTACACTGTTTGCCGCCGAGACAGCACAGCAGGCGGGCGTCCCGGTGATGCTGGATATCGACTTCCGTCCCGATCAGTGGCATGACCCGCGTGCCTTCGGCGTCACACTCCGCTCGGCGCTGCGCCTGGTCGATATTGTGGTCGGCACGGAAGACGAGATCAATGCCGCCATGTTGACCGATGCGAGCCAGGTCAGCCTGTCTCATTCCCAGGTCTCGGACGCACGAGTCAGCGGTGACATCAATGCTGCAATCCAGGCGCTGCTTAGCCTGGGGCCGCGAGTGCTCGCACAGAAGCGCGGCGCGGCAGGCGCGATGGTTCATCTCGTATCCAACGGGAGTCCTGCCACGCAGATCGAGGTGCCAGGCTTTCCGGTGGAGGTGGAAAATATCCTGGGCGCCGGCGATGCATTTGCCTCGGGTTTCCTGTACGGTTTCGTCAGTGGATGGGACTGGTACAAGGCTGTGCGCCTGGGGAATGCCTGCGGCGCGATCCTGGTCACCAAGCATGGCTGCGCAAACTTCATGCCCACCTACGAAGAGGTAATGACGTTCATTCAAAACCACGGTGGATTCTAGTTCTCGCGACCTAGTTTCTGGAACGATTGGAGGTCGAACTTGGATAAGCAGGCAACGAAGCATATGACGATGGCCCAGGCCGTCATCGCATTTCTTAAGAGCCAGTATGTGGAGCGTGATGGGCTAGAGCAGCCCTTTTTCGCCGGGTGCTTTGGCATCTTTGGTCATGGCAATGTCGCCGGCATCGGTCAAGCACTCCAGCAGATGCCGGAGTTCCGCTACTACCTGGCGCGCAACGAGCAGGCCATGGTGCATGCCGCCACGGCCTACGCGAAAACCAGGAATCGCTTGCAGACGCTTGCCTGCACTTCGTCTATCGGCCCGGGCGCGACCAATATGCTGACCGGTGCTGCTACAGCCACAATCAACCGCCTGCCCGTGTTGTTGCTGCCAGGAGATATTTTCGCACGCCGCAATGTCGCTCCCGTCTTACAGCAGCTAGAATCCGAACACAGCCAGGATATCTCGGTGAACGATTGCTTCAAGCCTGTGAGTCGTTACTGGGATCGCATTACGCGCCCTGAGCAAGTGCTGACCGCTCTCCCCGAGGCTATGCGTGTGCTGACAAGCCCGGCGGAGACCGGTGCTGTCACGTTGGCCCTCCCCCAGGATGTCCAGGCAGAGGCATATGCGTATCCCGCAGCGTTCTTCCACAAGCGCCTGTGGCACATCCCACGCAATCGACCAGATCGGAGCGCGCTTGAGCAGGCAGCAATGTGGATACGGAACAGCAAGCATCCCTTGATTGTCGCTGGTGGCGGCGTCATCTACTCGGAGGCAACGGACATCTTGCAGCGTTTCGTCGATCAAACCGGCATCCCTGCCGGTGAAACGATGGCGGGCAAGGGCAGTTTGCGCTACGACCACGTACTAAGCCTGGGCGCGATTGGTGTCACCGGCACCTTCGCCGCTAACCGCCTTGCGAAACAAGCAGACCTGGTCATTGGCATCGGTACCCGTTACAGTGACTTCACCACCTCGTCAAAGACCGCATTCCAGCACCCCGAGGTGCGTTTCATTAATATTAACGTGGCTGCGTTCGACGCAGCCAAACATCTAGCGTTACCGCTCGTTGGCGATGCGAAAGCGACGCTGGAAGAGTTGCTTACGCTGCTCGACGGCTACCATGTAGATGAGAGTTATCATGCTCAGGCCAGGCAACTTCACGCGGCGTGGGATGCTGAGGTCGAGCGCATCTATGCTATGCGCAATGAGCCGCTGCCCAGCCAGGGCGAGTTGATCGGCGCGGTGAACGAACTGAGCACTTCCGACGCGATCATGGTCTGTGCTGCCGGCAGTCTGCCCGGTGATCTGCACAAGCTCTGGCGAGCACGTCACCCCAAGAATTACCACCTGGAATATGGCTACAGCTGCATGGGCTATGAGATTGCGGGTGGCCTGGGCGTCAAGATGGCCGCACCTGAGCGCGACGTGTATGTGATGGTAGGTGATGGTTCCTATTTGATGATGAACAGCGAGATTGTGACGTCGATCCAGGAAAATTACAAGTTGATTATTGTGCTGCTCGACAATCATGGTTTCAAGAGCATCGGCGCTCTCAGCCGCTCACTGGGCGAGGATGGCTTCGGCACCCGCTATGTCTACCCGCGCGATGGGATATTGCCCGGAGACTCAGCAGGTGCGGATGTACAGATTTTGCCCGTTGACCTGGCGGCGAACGCACGCAGCCTGGGTGCGCACGTGGTCGAGTGCAAAACCTATGCTGATTTTGTTGCCGCGCTCGAGAAAGTGCGGACAACCGATCGGACATCGGTGATCTACATTCAGAACGATCGCTACGTGGAAGTGCCCGGCTATGAAAGCTGGTGGGATGTACCGGTTGCCGAAGTCAGCGAGATGCCCCAGGTGCAGGCCGCCCATGCCGCGTGGGCAGAAAGGCGGGCACAGGAGCGCTATTTTCTGGGGCAGTAGCAATGAGGCGGCATTCCTTGCAGGTGTCGAACGGTGACAACTCCCTATGACTATTTGCATAAGAAAGGGATCGTACATCCCAGGAAAGGAGGAAGCTAGCGGGAAGGAATCAGGGCGCCACTGGCAATAGAGCAACTCGTGTCCCAGCGAGGTGAGCCATACACGAGTTGTCTTTAGCGGATCTCACGTACAACTTTAGCGGATTTTATTTGCAACCAAAGGAGAACAACATGCACCGATTCTTCAAAAAACTCATCATCCTGGTAGTAATGCTGCCTATCGTCCTTGCTGCCTGTGGCAATGGTGGGTCATCCACCACCAGCACGGCGTCGGGATCATGCCCCGCATCGCGCGCGAACCTCAAGTTTTATGTGGTCACACACGGCCAGGCCTCAGACCCGTTCTGGTCGGTGGTCAAGAAAGGCGTTGACCAGGGGGCCCACGACATGTGTGTCACGGCCATCTATGAAGCGCCAGCCTCAGCCACCTTCGATGTGGTAGCAATGTCCCATCTCATTGATACTGCCGTGGCAGCCCACCCCGATGGGCTGGTCGTCTCGATCCCCGATCCCAAAGGCCTGGGGCCCTCGATTAAAGCGGCTGTCGCTGCTGGTATCCCCGTGATCTCGATCAATTCTGGCTCCGATGTCGCGAAGAGCCTGGGGGTGCTGGTTCACATCGGGCAGACCGAGGAACAGGCTGGCATTGGCGGTGGTGCGAAAATGGGTGCTGCTGGTGTCAAACACGCCCTCTGCGTCAACCAGGAGGTTGGTAACGCCGCTCTTACACTGCGCTGCAAGGGCTTTCAGGAAGGTTTGGCGCAGACAGGCGGCACAGTTAAAGTGATCGGCGTTCCCCTGAGCAACCCGACTCAGACCCAGCAGACCATTGCGGCTGCGCTCCAGCATGATCCCAGTATCGATGGCATCCTGACGCTTGGCCCCACGGGAGCTACTCCGGCCATCAAAGCGCTCCAGAGCCTGAACAAGCTCGGGCAGATCAAGCTGGCTACCTTCGACCTGTCGTCTGATGTGCTCAATGCGATCAAGGCTGGTCAGATGTTGTTTGCCATTGACCAGCAGCAGTTTGAGCAGGGATACCTGCCCATCGTCTTGTTGACACTGTACAAGACGAACCTCAATACCATCTCGAACGATGTCCTCCAGACCGGTCCTGGCTTTGTCACAGCGGATAATGTGGCCAAGGTGATCCAATTGACAGCGCAGGGGACGCGCTAACAAGGCATGGGGTTGGAGTCACCAGAGTCACTGGCATCGTGTTGACTCCAACCCCGGCTATAGAATAGGAGGAAAATATGAGTGTTATTACAGGCGAGCGCATGGTGCGCGTCAATCCGCTCCGCCGGCTTCTGGTTCGCCCGGAAATGGGAGCCGTTGCCGGTTCCATTGTGGTGTGGATCTTCTTCGCCATCGTCGCGGGAAGCAGTGGGTTTCTTAGCTTGAGAGGCACATCGAGCTATCTGAGCGTCTCGGCCGAACTGGCCATCCAGGCAGTACCCGTGGCCTTGCTCATGATTGGCGGGGAATTTGACCTGTCGGTTGGTTCGATGGTCGGCGCAACCGGCATGATCATTGCCATCTTAAGCACTCAGTACGGTTGGAACATCTGGGCGGCAATGGTCGCGGCCCTGATCTTTGCGGTGCTGGTCGGCATGCTCAATGGCTACCTGGTCATCCGCACCGGCCTGCCGTCGTTTATCGTCACGCTGGGCACCGCGTACATCCTCCTCGGCGCGACAACCGGGATCACCTCCATTGTGACCAACGGGTTGACCGTGGTGAACGCCATCGACCAGGCACCAGGGTATAGCGCGGCTCACGCGATCTTCGCCACCGCGCTCGGCGGCGGCCAGCAATTTCCCATCGAAATTCTCTGGGCGCTGGCGCTGGTAGCGGTGGCAACCTGGCTGCTGCTGGGCACCTCTTTCGGCAACTGGATCTTTGGCGTGGGTGGGGATGCCCAGGCGGCACGCAACACCGGCGTCCCGGTCACGCGGGTGAAGATTCTCCTGTTCATCGGCACGGCTGTCAGCTCCTGCCTGCTGGCGATTATCCTGGATGTGTCCTTTACCAACGCGGATGTCCTGCGCGGCCAGGGCAACGAGTTCTATGCGATCGTCGCGGCGGTTGTCGGAGGGGTACTGCTCACGGGTGGCTACGGTTCGGCTATCGGCGCCCTGTTCGGGGCCCTGGCCTTTGGCATCGTCGAAGAGGGCATTGTCTTTGCGGGCGTCAATGCGGAGTGGTACAAGGCGGTCATTGGATTAATACTGTTGCTAGCTGTGCTGCTCAACAGCTATGTACGCAAACTGGCATTGGAGGCACGACGATGAGCACGACGAATACACAAACTGCTCCTTTAATCGATGTGCAGAATGTCTCAAAATACTTCGGCACCGTGATCGCGCTGAAAGACATTTCGATGAGCGTGAATGCAGGCGAGGTCATGTGCCTGCTCGGTGATAACGGCGCGGGCAAATCCACCCTGATCAAAATCCTGTCCGGCGTCCACCGGCCCAGTGAGGGCCACTACCTGTTTGAGGGGAAAGAAGTGCATTTCTCCACACCGCGCGATGCGCTGAGCGTGGGTATTGCCACCGTCTTCCAGGACCTGGCGATGATCCCGCTGATGGGCATCTCGCGCAACTTCTTTCTCGGTTCGGAGCCAACAAAGGGCTGGGGGCCGTTTCGACGCTTCGATGTAAGGAGAGCTGACCGCGTGACGCGCGAGGAACTGGCGCGGATTGGGATCCAGGTGCGTGAGATGTCGCAACCGGTGGGTACCCTCTCCGGCGGTGAGCGCCAGTCTGTCGCGATTGCGCGCGCCGTGTACTTTGGAGCCAAAGTCTTGATCCTCGACGAGCCAACGGCGGCGCTGGGTGTGAAAGAGGCGGGCATCGTCCTGCGCTATATTGCCCAGGCGCGCGCGCGCGGGCTGGGTGTGATCTTTATCACGCACAACCCGCACCATGCCTATCCCATCGGTGATTACTTCACGCTGCTCAATCGTGGGCGCAGCATGGGTACCTTTGCCAAATCTGCGATCAGCCGCGAAGAGCTTACCTCAATGATGGCCGGAGGCGAAGAACTGGAGGAGCTGGGTCACGAGCTGGATGAGTTCGCACGCACCGACAAGATTGCCGGCGCAAAACTGGCCGAGGCTGCCAAGGAATTTGAGGCGGAAGCTGAAGTATTACACGAGGATGGGCAGCAACCAGTCTCAGAACGGGGGAGTGACGTATGATCAAGGATGGACAACTGCTCAACTTTAGCGGCGGTGAGTGGAAACGCTCACACGCCAGTGAATTTCTGGACGTGCGCAACCCCGCGACCGCCGAGACGCTGGTGCGTGTGCCACTCACGCCCCCTGAAGAGGTGGACGAGGCGGCCCGTGCGGCCCAGGCAGCCTTTGCTGAATGGCGCCGCACGCCGCCCACCGAGCGCATCCAGTACCTCTTCAAGCTCAAGAGGCTGCTGGATGAACACTTCGACGAGATTGCACGCCTGACCACGCAGGAGTGCGGCAAGACGCTGGCCGAGTCGCAAGGCGAGCTGCGGCGGGGCATCGAGAATGTCGAGGTCGCGACCGGCATCCCGTCGCTGATGATGGGCTACAACGTCGAAGACATCGCGCGCGGCATTGACGAGCATATGTTTCGCCAGCCGGTGGGCGTCGTCGCGGCGATCACGCCGTTCAACTTTCCCGGCATGATCCCGCTCTGGTTCATGCCATACGCCATCGCCTGCGGTAACTGTTTCATGCTCAAGCCATCGGAGAAGGTGCCGATGACGATGAACCGGGTCTTTGAGCTGATCGATCAGTTGGGCCTTCCTCCCGGCGTGATCAGCCTGGTCAACGGCTCCAAGGGCACCGTCGATGCCCTGCTCGATCATCCAGCTGTGCGGGCCATCTCCTTTGTTGGCTCGTCGCAGGTGGCAAAGTACATCTATAGCCGGGCAACGGCCAACGGGAAGCGTGCGCAGTGCCAGGGCGGAGCGAAGAACCCGGTCATTGTCTTGCCCGACGCCGATATGGAGATGGCCACCCGCATCATCGCCGACTCGTCCTTTGGGTGCTCGGGACAGCGCTGCCTGGCGACATCGGTCGCGATCACGGTTGGCGAGGCTGGCGCTCCCTTCAGGGAACGAATCAGCGACGTGGCGGCGACGCGCAAGGTCGGTTATGGGCTGGACCCGGAGGTCGAGATGGGACCGGTGATCACGGCTGAGAGCAAGCAGCGCGTCGAGTCGTTGATCGGCAAGGGCGTGAGCGAGGGAGCCGAGGTACTTGTCGATGGGCGTGGCACGTCGATCCCTGGCTACGAGCATGGCTACTTCGTCCGCCCGACGATCCTGGATAACGTCGATCCGCGCAGCGACATTGCCGGTATCGAGATCTTCGGGCCGGTACTCAGCCTCGAGCACGTACAGACGATCGATGAAGCAATCGACCTGGTAAACGCCACCTCCTACGGCAACATGGCCTGTTTGTTCACAAGCAGTGGGGCCGCGGCACGCAAGTTCCGTTATGAAGCACGAGCCGGGAACATTGGCATCAACATTGGCGTGGCTGCGCCGATGGCTTTCTTCCCATTCTCTGGCTGGAAGGACAGCTTCTTTGGCGATATGCACGCCCAGGGGCGCGACGCCATCGAGTTCTACACGGAAAAGAAGGTTGTGGTCGAGCGTTGGCCCAGGGAGTGGTCGCGCAAGTTTTAGCCTGCAAGGCCAGACATTTGGAGATAACGCCTGTCACCCTGAGCCCATTCGCTTCGCTCAGGGTAAACTCCGCGAAGGGTCGGGCTCGCCGGACAACGAGATCCTTCGCTGCGCTCAGGATGACAGCCAGCAAGAAGATGGGAGAATCGAATTGACGGATATTCGTATTGCCAACGCGCCTGTTTCATGGGGATCGCTCGAATTCGAAGGGCTGAAAGGAGCAGGCATTGCCTATGGGCAGATGCTCGACGAACTGCGCGACACCGGCTACGTAGGCACCGAGCTTGGCGACTGGGGCTATATGCCCACCGGGCCTGCTGCTCTCAGGGAGGAACTGGAGAGGCGGCACCTGGCGATGGTTGGCGCCTTCGTGCCAGTGGCGCTGAAATACCCGGACGCACATGCTGCTGGCGAGGCCGGTGCCTTGAAGGTGGCACGATTACTAGTAGCGGTAGCGGACACCGGGAAAGGTAGTCAACTACCTTTCGTCATTCTCGCCGATGCCAACGGCACCGATCCGCTGCGCACCCAGCACGCCGGTCGCGTTACACCGGAGATGGGGCTGAGCCGGGCGGAGTGGGGGATCTTCGCCCAGGGGGCCGAACGCATTGCTCGCGCCGTGCGTGACGCGGCCGGGCTCCCGACGGCTTTCCATCATCATTGCGCCGGGTATGTCGAGACGCCTGGAGAAATCGCCCGTTTCCTTGACTTGACCGACCCGGACCTGATTGGATTGGTGCTCGACACCGGTCACTACCTCTACGGCGCAGGCAGCATCGATGGTGTGGACGTCCTGGACGGGCTCAACCGTTTCGGCGAACGTATCCGGCACGTGCATTTCAAGGATTGCCAGCCGCAGGTTGCCGAGCAGGCGCGCACAGAAGGTTGGGACTATTTCAGCGCGGTACAACACGGGGTGTTCTGTGAACTAGGGAAGGGCAGTGTGCCTTTTGCCGCCGTTGCTGAATGGCTGCACAGGAGCAACTACCGCGGATGGATTGTTGTAGAGCAGGATGTTCTCCCCGGTATGGGCAGTCCCAAAGCGAGTGCCCAGCGTAATCGAGCTTATCTCAGGAGCATCGGGCTATAACGTACACAGCACATATCCGTCCTGGCAACGCCGCTGCGCGTCTACCCCTCGGGTCAGCCAGGACGCTAAGAGAGGAAAGGAGATGCCTTATGCCTGCACATTCGTTGAAGATCGGCTTGATAGGTGCCGGGCGCATCGGTCGCCTGCACGCCGAGCATCTCACCTCACGCATCCGGTCAGCCGACGTGATCATGGTGGCGGATGTGTTCGAGGAGGCGGCCAGGGAGTGTGCGGAGCTCTACACCATTCCCTACTTCACGAACAATTACCATGCAGTGTTGGATTATCCGGATATTCAGGCAGTAGTAATCTGTTCGTCCACCGGCACTCATGCCCGGATCATCGAGGAGGCGGCGCAAGCGGGTAAGCATATCTTCTGCGAAAAACCTATTGCGCTCGACCTTCCATCAATTGACAGAGCACTGGAAGCCGTAGAGCGCGCTGGCGTCAAGCTACAAATCGGCTTCAACCGGCGTTTCGATGCCAATTATCGTCGTGTACGCCAGGCTATGGAGCAGGGCGAGATTGGCCATCCGCATCTGCTCCATATCATCAGCCATGACCCCGAGCCCCCGCCGATTGACTATATTCGCGTCTCGGGCGGTATCTTCCTTGATATGACGATCCATGACTTCGATATGGCCCGTTTCCTGATCGGGAGCGAAGTAGATGAGATCTTTGTTATGGCAGGTGTCATGGTTGACCCCGCTATCGGCGCGGCAGGCGATGTGGACACCGCGGTCAGCATAGTGCAATTTAGCAACGGCGTGATCGGTACGATCGATAACAGCCGTCATGCCGCCTATGGCTATGACCAGCGTGTGGAAGTGCTGGGCAGTGACGGGGCTGTCTCCAGCGGAAACAACTACCCTAATGCCGCCATCATCAGCGATGGCCATAGTGTCCGGCGTGATCTGCCGCTCCGCTTCTTCGCAGAGCGCTATACCGAGAGCTTTGTCGTTGAGATGGCTGCCTTTGTAGACGCCGTGCTCCATGATACACCCGTTCCCGTCACCGGATATGATGGACGTGTCCCGGTGGTCATGGCATTAGCAGCGCAGAAGTCTCTTGCAGAACACCGGCCAGTCCGTCTGAGCGAAATCGAGCAGTGAGCAGAGGATGAAGATAACTAAGGGAAAGTATAATCATAGCTTTCCCTAAGCGACTTAGAGCCACCCTCGCCTCTTGAAATACCAGATTTGCATTACTGTAATAAGTCCCATGAAAGCCAGTACGACCCAGAATAAATACCCATTGTCATGCTCCACCTGCGGCAAATGCCCAAAGTTCTGACCAAACACGCCAGTGATGAAGGTGATAGGCATAAAGATGGTGGCTATGATTGTGAGTTGCTTCATGACAGCATTGAGCCTGTTGGAAACAGTGGTAAGATACACGTCCAGCATTCCACTCATCAGGTCACGATAGGAATCCAGCACTTCAAAGGCGCGTAGCAGGTGGTCGTGCACATCTGCGAAATAGGGCTCGGCTTTCGCGGGGATGAATTTACTTGCGCGTGCCAGCAGCGTATTGGTGACTTCGACCTGTGGACTGATCACGCGCCGCATCTGGGCTAAAGAGCGTTTGATACGGAAGATACGTACCTGCACGTCGTTTGAGGTGGAGTTCACCGTCACATCTTCCAGGTCATCAATAATTTCATCGATATCATCGAGTACTGGAAAATAGCTATCGACGAGTGCATCGAGTAGAGCATATAAGAGGAATGCTATACCCCGGCTCAGGGTATGTTCATCGGCGCTTTTTTCCTGGGCCTCTTCGAACAGTGAGTCAAGCCAGGGAAGTGTTGCGCGGTGCGCGGTGATCATAAAATTCTTCCCAAAGACGATATCGAGCTTGGGCGTGTCAGCCTCATCTATTTGTGTATCATATGACAGGCCGTGTACTACCAGGTAAAAGTAGTTCTCTTGCTCGTTAAATTTCGCACGCTCCTTCTCCTCGTCCATGGTTTGAATAGTGATAGGGGCCAGTTCGAAGACGTTGTGCAAGAGCGCTTCCTGTGAACTACAATTGCCCATAATATCGAGCCAGATCAGCGCGTGTGGGTCATGCAAAGCCTCTTGTATTATTTCAGGCGAACTATCCGTGCTGATTTTGCCATTTTGCCAAACAACCGTGCGTAGTTCTCCCTTCTGTAGTGACTTGTCTTGTTGTGGTTGTACCTGTTGCTGCATATGTTTTCTCCTTACGAATTACCTCGTCTCTTCCTTCAGACACGCTTCAAGCGTATAGTAAGCTTCAATCACTGGTTATTATATGCCAGTGCATCAACGCCTGGTTACGCAGCTAGTAAATTGGGTCAAATCTGCACGAATTTTGAGGCGAACGTGGGAAAATCAGCGCGAAACAGAGGAATTGACCATGTAGAACCTGGAGAAACCGCCTCCCATCTGGGGTATGAGCATGGAATATTGTAAATAAATCGCTCGCGCGCCTCTCGCTCCGGTGTCCTTGTCTGTAAATTTTGCGATGAAACTGGTGAAATTTTGCTGATTATTCTGTGGATGAGTTATTTCCTACGTCCTCGTTTGATCAGTCTTCTCATTGCTGCCAAAGCCATTTCTCAACAGAAAAGAGGGCAAAATTTCACCAGGTTCATCGCAAAATTTACACCTCTGGTATCGAGAGCAGGAGCTGTGCCACCTCAGGAGCGCCATCCAGTTGGGGCCAATGCCCCTTCTTCGGCAGGAGCGAGAGGTCTGAAGTCGGCAAGGCCTCGTGCAAGGAACGGGCCACGCCGGGGTCCAGATAGGGATCCTCTGCCCCGAAGATGATGCGCACGGGACGAGCAAAAGCCTTGAGGTCGGGCAACCGTCGCGTACTGGCCTGCAAGGTCGCATGCAGATCGCTGGTCAGGCCGATGAACGGGGGGAAGGTGCTTGGCGTGCCAAGAAACTGCGGCCCGATGATCGATGGCAAGAGGGATTGCAGCACCTGCTCATCTCCGCCGAACTGACCTCCCTGCCACTCGAGAAGCCACTGGGCAATGGTTGGGTTCTGGATCATGGCCCTGCTGAGGGCGGTATAGGCTGGATCAGCGAAAAGGTTAATGAACTCTGGAAAGCGCAAAGTAGGTGACTGTCCAAAGTACGTGTTGAGTAAGACCAGCGCGGATACGCGCTCCTGATGGTCAAGGGACCAGTCGATTGCCACCGGGCCAGAGGCATCATGGGCCACCGGGACCACCTGGTCAATCTGCAGGGCATCGAGCACCGCGTGCAGTTCCCCCTCTTGCTGTTTGGAGGTATAGGGATAGTCCGTTGGCTTGTCAGATGCTCCCCAGCCCAGAAAGTCGAAGGTGATGACCTGACGACCAGGCAGGGCCAGAATTAAGCGATCGTAGATGTGCAAATTGTCGGGAAAGCCGTGCATCATGACGAATGCGGGACCCGTTCCCTCGTAATGACGGACGTAGATGTTGGACCCCTGATGTGAAACCAGATGCTCACGATAGGGCTGTGATGCAGACATGAGAGTAAACTCCTTGTGCTACGCTCTGGTGTGAGAGCACCATTAACGAGCAATCGAATAGTGTATAGACATCTAAATGGACAAAAAAAGAAACACTAACACGACTGAGCGAGCGCCGCTGATGCTTTCAGTTCGGCGAGAAGCGCCAGCCGCAGTGGCGCATAGAAGGCAGTGTCTTTCGCCTGTTCGATCATCTGAATGGCCAGCAGTAGGTTGCCAATCGCATACTGGGCAGCTGGTGTGGGTTTGCCTGCAAGGCGGAGCAGGGCTCCTGGTTCAATCTTCCTCAAGATGGTCAACTCGCTTGTTCCAAGCTGATGCTGTCTCATAACGTTGTCATTCCTTTCTCGACGAACGCGCGTCCTGCTGGTAAACAGACTAGCGTTCTCTCGCGTGCTCTGCCCTGTTCAAGTCCTGACTGGTTGCGCCCTCCCGTCGAAGCCTGGAACACGCTCGAGCTGGAAAACCCGGCGGCGCACCCGCTCAAAGAGCCGTGGTGGTAGCCAGTGGCGCAGCGCCACCAGCAGGCCGGCGCGAGGACCAACGTAGGAGTGCAGAGAGGGTGCAGCACTGGTCGCCAGTTGCACGATGCGTCTGGCCACGTGCTCGGGATCGGGCCCCTGCGCCACTGCCTGGCGGACGAACTGCATCATCACCGGGCGAGCAGCCTCATACGCAGCCAGGGGTGCCGCCGGAGGTCGCGCATCGAAGTTCGTGCGAAAAAAGGTGGGCTCGACTAAGGACACTCTGATATGAAAAGGACGCACTTCGTCCTGCAGTGCCTCGATCAGGCCCTCCAGCGCGAATTTGCTGGAGGCATACAGCCCGAGATAGGGCATCGCCACCACCCCCACGAGGGAACTCACTGTAATAATCTGGCCTCCACCCTGTTTTCGCATGACAGGCAGGATCGCTTTGAGCATACGGAGCACACCGAAAACGTTCGTGTCAAACTGTGCTCGTGCCTCTTCCAGGCTGGTTTCTTCGAGCGCGCCCGCCTGCGCGAAGCCGGCATTGTTCACCAGCAGATCGATGCGCCCGGTGCGGTCCAGGATCGTCTGGACGCACATCTCTACGGATGTCTCCGAAGTGACATCCAGCGGGAGCAGTTCCATGCTGGAAGCCTCGTTGTGTGCAGGCGCGCGACTGGTGCCAAACACCCGGTAGCCCTGGGCGGAAAGCCTGGCTGCGGTGGCTTGGCCGAAGCCGGAGGAGGCTCCGGTGACCAGCGCGACTTTTGGTGTGGTATTCATCTGTATTCTCCTGTGAAGTCGAACCAACCGACCGTGATGCCTGCCGAGCATCTCGTAACGGATGCCCGGCGGCGTGCCTATGGGTGGAGCCATGCTAGGGCACGCTCGTGGATGACAGCGGCGAGCAGATCGGGATGCTCCGAGGTGGTGAGATGGCCACCGGGAAACATTCGAATGTCGAGACCAGCAGTACCAAGCCGCGTGCGTGCCGCCGCAATCTGGCGGGGTTCATAAGGATCTTCCGTGCTCCCCGCGATACAGAACCCCACCGAGCCACTCAGAGCGTGATAGAGACGGGCGAGATCCCATCGTGTGGCATGGGCTTGATGCTCGTCCACGAACCTTGCCCCATAATGGAGGAATGCGGCCCCATCCCGCCGCGTAATGGCATCATACTCCTCTCGGAGTTCCGTCGCAGTCACCCCATACCCAGGAGAAAACATGTTGGCGGTGCGCATGATGCGCGCGAACAGCGCCGGGGAGCGCTGCGCGAACTGCATGCTGAGTGCGCCGAGAGGCGTCTTGAGCAGGGGCGTCGATTGCCAGGGATGGGAATGCGCGTCGGCAAACAGCCCCCCGTTGGCGATGAACACCGATTCGATGCGGGTGGCGAGCGGTTCGCCACGCCCGAGGCGTTCTTCCTGGCGCGCGAGGAGCTCGAGCACGACGAGCGAGGAGTAGTCGAATGCCACCACAAAGGTGCGCCGCACCTCATGCGCCTGCCACTGCGCTTCAACCAGATCGGCACGCTCAATGGTTGAGTAGGCGTAATCCCTGGGCTTATCCGAGTCGCCCTGTCCGACGTACTCGAGATAGAGGCGTGGGACGAGTTCATCCCCAAGCAAGGCGTTGACGTAGGCGTAGCCATAGGAGCCATCAGGAAAGCCGGGAAGCAAGGTCATCCAGCGGCCTTCGGCATCCATTATAGGGGCGCCAACGACCCGCTCAAACACCATCAGGTGGGGCGTGCTCATGTCATCGTGCGCGGTGAGGACGCGGTGGCGGTCGGGATCGTAGGGGACGCGGCGCCCCCCGCCGAACCACTCGGCGGCAGGGATGAGGGCGGGTTTGCTGGCAATGGAGGTGCTCATGATGGACCCTTTCTGCTGGGGAAGAACGCTCGTGGGATACTGTGAGAGGGGCAGCAATACCCTTGCTCGATCGGCCAGAGGTGTAGAAAGAAGGAGCTGTGCTACCTGCTCTGGCTCATCGATCTGCACATAGTGACGCGCACCTGGCAGGAGGAAGAGCTCAGACGTCGGAAACAGTTCGTGAAAGCGTCTGGCCACGCCCGCGTTCAAGTACGGGTCGCTCGCGCCGAAGATGATGCGCACCGGTGGTCTGAACGCCTTCATCTGCGGGATCCTCTTCGTGCGATCTCGCACGGTGGAGAGCAGATCCTCATTCAGGCGAAAGAACGCGGGTTGGGCACTGGGCGTGGCCGCAAATTGGCGATAGAGCAAGGGCAGGACCTCCTCACGATCTGCTGCCTCGCGCATGAATCGGCCGACCTGCCACCAATACAGCTTGCGGAAGAGCCAATTGTGAAAGGCTTTCGAGACAGCGCGCGCAACGTTTCTCACCAGCGGGGTGGAAAAGAGCAAGATGGCTTCCGGTGGTCGTAACCTGGGCATCGCACAATAGTAGGTATTCAACAACACGAGCGCCGCGACCCGATTAGCATGGGCAAGCGCCCAATCAATCGTCGGTGGACCAGAAGCGTCGTGGGCCACCAGCACCACCTGTTGGAGGTGCAACTGCTCAATCACGGCGTCGAGGTCCCCCACTTGATTTGCTGCGGTGTAGGGATAGCCAGCAGGTTTATCAGATTCTCCCCATCCGAGAAAATCAAAGGTCACGACCCGGCGGGAGGTGATCAGCCAGGGAAGCAGACGATCGTAGAGATGCAGCGTGTCTGGGAAGCCATGCATCAAGACGATGGCTGGCTCTTCCCCTGGATACTCACGCGCATAGATGTGAGATGGGCCACGCTCTACGATATGTTCAGTGTAGGATAAGGTTTGCGACTGGTGCATAAGAGGTTCCTCCTCATTCTCAGCCTGTTCTCAATCATTCTGCTATATGCAGGCGCCTTTCTGGCTGTACCGGGTGAAAGAAGCCTGCTCATCACTCGATCTGACGTGACGACTCGGCGTTAGATGATGAGCTGAGTCATCTGTCTGCGGCCTCTTCGCCTCTCGGAGGCTCACTTGTCTCAAGCGAGAGCAGCACGAGACCGAGACGAACGATCTGTAAGAGCAGCCCATGCAGCGCGGCCTGATCTGGTAAAGATCCAGAGAGCAGGGTAGTGTCAGCCTCCTGCTGCTCGATGCGTAATCCTCCAAAGCGGTCTTGCCAGCTCGGATCCAGGTGTCCTTGCACCCGAAGAGCGTAGTGCATCTGCCCCCTCCCGCGTTCTACGTGTTTCGATCCTGGAGAAAGTATAGGAGGGACGCGAGTCTTTCCACAGTCCTCAAAAGTGGAGGAAAAGTGTAGGTTTGCGAGCAGACAGGCTAGTTGTTGGGAGGAATCGATTTAGAGCAGGGAGAGGGCACGCGCCTGGATAATCGCTTGCGTGCGACTGGAGGCTCCTAACTTGCCGAGCAGATTGCTGACGTGTTTTTTCACGGTGTCCAGGGAAATCACCAGCGTTTGGGCGAT
>WNGJ01015188.1_pt1 | contig 19381 bp, 18 predicted proteins | sample 5400611 | NCBI WGS metagenome assembly WNGJ01 (sample SAMN13153375, study PRJNA577476) | soil metagenome | isolation source: 40 cm soil or saprolite under Garry oak tree replicate 1 | place: USA:California | collected 2016-06-15 | reverse complement strand
CTTTTTCTCGACGAGATGTTCAGCAGTAGCTACATCCACTTTGATGTGCCGATCAAAGGTGGTTTTTCCCAGGAGTGTCAGCCCTTTCTGATAGAAATTGGTGCGGTGGAACAATTCTCCATCGGGGGGGCGAGTATTGCAGGGGTAGGAGCATTCATCGAAAGTGGACGCGAGCGACACTCCTCTAGGAGGACAGTCACGGCTCGTGGGAAAAGTTTTTCCACGAGCCGCATCTCAGTGTAGCTGGTCCCAAGAGATGAAGGGTTGAGTTGTGCGTGACCTTGCTTTGAATGCTTCAAGAGCTTCTTCTACTCAAAAAAAATCCTCTTTGTTCTATATATCTCAGCTTAATCCCTGCTCTGAATGCACAGATAAAGCGACTACTCACCCTTGAGACAACTTTGTTCCGTTTTTCCCAAAGTAGCAGTGTAATTGCGCGAATTGCGCCATATAATAATGAAGAAATTACGTCATCGAATGTAGAAGATGACACAGAAAACGGCGAAAACGGGCAATGTTCTGCGACAAATGCTAATTTGATGAAGAAAGAGAATAACACTGCTCTCCTGGTAGGAAACGAGAGAGCAAACAATGAAAAGAATAGAAAATGTGCTACAAATTGTCATTGAATAGAGAAGTTGGAAATGGTAGCAGTTACCGAGCCGATCCTATCTGATAGGAAGCAAACAGCAACAGCAAGCGGTTTAGGAATGTGGGCAATACGCTAAATGCGTTTTCGTGTGAATGCAATCGCACCAGGGATGTTTAGGACTCGCATGACCGAGGCCGTTCTTGAACGAGCTGAGTCGTTTGTTGCTGGATCAACTCCAATGGGAAGAATTGGTAAACCAGGTGAGCTTGCTCCTGCTGTGTTATTTTTGGCTTCGGAGGGGGCGAGTTATATTACGGGACAGGTGATTGCGATTGATGGAGGAAGATCAGCACAGTAAACACTACATCTGCTATCTCGTAACGATTACGTAACGCGGCTGTGGTAAGATGATAGCGATTAAATATCTACGTAAGCATTTCGTAATTACGTTGAGAAGATACCATGAGTAGTGAGCATACGCCAGGACAAGCGGATGGACGCCCTGAAGCACGGAGTGCGGCCGATACACATTTGCATGGACGCTGGCTTCTACTTGTCCGAATAGCGTGGGTAATCGTCATCGTTCTCAGCCTGGCAATTTCTATAGCTGACATACCCCTTCAATTTACACAGCTTCATATCGCATGTGTTGGCGCTGCATGCACTGGACAAGAATTGACCTCTGGAATCGTGCAAGAACTGCACCGGATGAACCTCTCGGTTGACTTCTATGCTGCCTGCTTTGTTATTCTAAATTTTAGTTTCTATTTGGTGTGGGTTGTTGTTGCCTTCGTAATCTTCTGGCGAAAGTCCAATGATTGGATGGCATTGATTGTGGCACTTTTTCTGGTACTATTTCCTGCAGCACAGGGTTTAGGAAGTCCTGGAGATGTCGGAACTGCCTATCCCTCATTACATATCCTGACTTCTTTCCTTGATAACCTTGGCTGGATATCCTTTCTCCTGTTTCTTTATCTCTTTCCAGATGGAAGATTTTTACCTCGTTGGACGTCAGTATTTATCTTTGTCTTGCTTGTGGGTCCGGTGCTTTCTGCTCTTTTTCCCAACTCATTTTTTAATTTAGCTAAGGTGTTGCCTGCCCTCGATTTCGCACCCATCGTTTTTGGTATTGGCATTGGTATCTTTTCACAGATTTACCGCTATATACGTGTATCCAATCGGGAGCAACGCCAGCAGACAAAGTGGATTGTCTTAGGTGTGACGGCAGCAGTCGGAATTTTCATAGGGTTAGTGGTCTTTAAACCCTTATTTTTCCCGTCCAACGGCAACTATAATTTTCTTGGCGAAGTGATTGCAAATATCATCTTTCACTGTGTTGCATTTCTGATCCCGCTCTCGATTGGCTTCTCTATTTTGCGGTATCGATTATATGACATCGACTTTCTGATCAACCGTACACTGGTTTATGGAATACTTACGGCGCTGCTTGCGATAATCTATTTTAGCTTTGTTTTCGGATTGCAATACCTCTTGCAAGGACTAACCAGGCAAGCGAATAACATTGTCATTGTGGCATCTACCCTGGCGATTGCCGCTCTGTTCCAGCCCTTGCGAAGACGCATCCAAAAACTCATCGATCGGCGATTTTACAGGCAAAAGTATGACGCGGTGCGTACGCTAGCAGCATTTAGCGCAACGCTGCGCAATGAAGTGGAATTGAATCAATTGCGTGAACATCTGCTTGCGGTTGTTCAAGAGACGATGCAACCTGCGCATGTCTCACTCTGGATTCGTGGGACTGAGCAAGAGAGAAAGCCAGAAATCTAAGCGAGCAGTTATAAGTGGAATAGGCTTCTAATGGTGAGAGAAGATTCATCTGTATCTTGGGCCTTAGTGATGACGATCGGGTTGGGCACTGCTCTTTAAAGAACATGTCTGTTCATAGAATATTCGCGGTTGAGACCCAAATTGTTCCTCAACAATTTGGGTCTCAACTTTAGCTTGCTCAGACATAAAATTGCCTGGCTAAGAGGGGTGCCTTATTGTTGCATTGGAGGCATTTGCTCTGGATTTTGTGTCCTCGGTTGACCATACTCATTATACTGCTCTTCAGGTGTGTATGAAGGCTGCTCTTGCCCTGCTGGAGACGATGGCTGATAGTAGGGCGGTTGTGGCTGGTAGTATGGTGGCTGCTGGCTCTGTGAGGTAAATTTTTGCTGCCACTGATTGCCCGTTCTCCACATCGAATTCCAGGCTGCCTGGGGGCTTCCTAGCGTAATTGCCCGGATGATAAAAAAGACCAGGGCTACGAGCAGTAGGATTCCGAGTACATTAAACAGTACATGGAACAGCCCGAAGAAGAGGCCAATACCTATTGGGAAGATCAGCGGAAATGCTATTGGGATTATGTGAGGGAAAAATCGTATTCCCCTGCGGTAAGGTTGATATCTATTCCACATTTTTTATAGTTCCTTTGGAGGTGTTTGGCGATACTTGATTCGCTCTCATTTCATTTTTGTCAGCTAACAGTGTACTCAAAATGTACATCTATAAACTATACGGACGAGATGGTTTGGGGTTGTGTCATGAATGTTTCTTACCTGTTGCTATGCATTGCGTCATTAGTATGACAAAAACTCTTAGCGATACGTAGACACAATAAAGGGCTATCACAATGAAATTCAGTTACCTTACATCCTTGCCATCGTCGTTTATGATATCGTATAGGGCCATCTATGGTTACCATTGAAAAGGAATATGACCTACTTCCTGCCAGGAGTTACTGTGATGCAATATTGCAAAGAATGTGGAGCTGAGCTGCCCACCAATGCTCTTTTTTGTGGGAGCTGTGGACGAAAGACAGCCAGCGAGATTGAAGAAACAGAAAACTTAAGCGATGCTCTCATAGAAGATTTACCTCTATCACCACTTGCAACTTCTACTGCTCCCGATGAGTTGCATAGCTCTGTTTCAGAAGATGAAGAAGAGGAGGAACAGCATACACCAACTTTAGTATCAGAAAATGGTGAAGATGAGCAGCAAATGCTAGATTTGACATCAGAAAATGGTGAAGATGAGCAGCAAACGCAGCAGGACCATCTTGAGCCAACTAGCTCAATGCCAGGTGAAGTGGATCCGGGGCCAGAAATGCCAGCAATTCAGGTTATTGACGAACAGCCGGAGTATAACCATGCGACATCGGGGACTCAAGAAGTACAGAGTCCTCAAGGTTCTGCTTCCAGGCGTGGAGCACGACCTGTTTCAAAGTGTCTCCTCATTTTCCTCGCTGGCCTCATAGTTGTTGCGGGAGTTGTCGCGGCGCTAATAGGATTATTCAATTTAAATCTTCCAGGAATTAGTAAGAATTCAAACGCTCAATCTAGCTCATCAAATAGTGACATTATCAGGAGCGATGGATCCTCGCTAACTGCTTCCATCTGTATAAAATCCTCGACATCCTCCACCTCTGGAACAAGTGGTGGGACAGGATTTACACTCTTCGCCTCATCTGGATGCTCATCAATCGTAGCTGCAATGGCTAACTCTTTGTGTCTGATTTTTCCCAATAATGCGGGTACTTCTCATAAATATATTTTCGATGTTTCCAACACGACAGTTGATAATAAGTCATACCATATGGTACTTGGTGTTGAAGAATATACAGGCCCGTCCACCTATAACGATGCCAGGCATGTTTCGATTGGCCTGAGTGACGGTTCAACTGGCCAGAACTTCTCGTGGTTGTATCGTTCGGGCAATGTAACGATCAATAAAGATGAGCAATCTGGCACTATGGATGTGATACTGGGATCGGTGAGTAGTGGGAATACACTACATGTAATAGGCGATTGGACCTGTGGTCGTCAAATAAAAAATACGTAATCAGGACGGATATTTAATCAATTTAGCTCACTTGCCCTGGGAAGGTTCAATATAAAAGTACTTCCTCTGCCAGGTGTACTCTCGACTTCTATGTTGCCCCCGTGTTCTTGAACGATATTCTGAACAATCGTCAAACCTAATCCGGAGCCGCCACGATCACGGGAGCGCGCGCGGTCTGCACGGTAGAAGCGCTCGAAAATGTGGGGCAGATCATCAGGAAGAATCCCGATGCCCGTGTCGCTTACTTTGATAACAGCATTACGCTTATCTGTAGTGAGAGATAGCGTAACAAATCCTTCGTAAGGTGTGTATTTCAGAGCATTATCAATTAAAGCCACCAGCACTTGTTTAAGCTGGTCAGCATCTCCATACACTTTTGCTGGTGTAATATCTTGCAGCATCAACCGTGGCCCTTGCTGCCTTATTTCTACGTTATCACCCAAGGTTGTTTGCTTGTATTGGCGATAAACGTCGAGGATAAGGCTATCAAGATCAATTGTGGGCGCCGAGTTCACGTTTTTCCTATAGCCATTGGATTTAACGTCTTGAGCAGCCTCATCTGAACGGGCTATGACCAGGAGATCATTCACGAGGCGACCCATACGATCTGCTTCAGCGCGTGCATCGATCAATGCTGCTTGCGCTTCTTCGGGTGGGAGATCAGGAGCTTTAGCTAGAAGGTCGAGATTGCAACGAATAGAGGTAATTGGTGCTCTCAGTTCATGAGAGGCATCAGCGACAAAGCGTCGTTGGCGTTGATATACTTTATCAAGGCTTGCCAACATCACATTGAAAGTAGATGCGAGTGAGGTCAGTTCATCTCGACCAAAGCGTGACTTTTCAGGTACGCGTTGGCTTATATCGCGAGAAGCACTGATTTTTCTTGCAGTTTTTGTTATGTGTTTTACTCTTGACAATACACTCCAGGAAATGAGCCATCCACCGCTTAAGGCGAGTATGATTAAGAGAGCGCCACCGCGCCAGAGCAATAGGCTCAGATCTGACAGTGATTGCTTAATATTTTGCTCTGAACGTGCTGTCTGGATGATATGCCCGGCACCAGAATCATTATTCATCAATGTGTAAACGCGTATGCGCTGACCATGGTATGTAATCGTGCTGTACAGACTATTAGCATTACCATTATTGGAGAAGGGATGCTGCAAAATCCATTGAGCAGCTTGCTTATCCCAGGGTACAGGACTATCACCAAGCCCTGCTACACCTGTTTGAATGCCTTCATTCGAGGTGTTTGTTGTAGTTGCCAGTAGGTGCAGTTGATTATCCAGCACTTCAATGGAGACACCGCCTGAACCCAGCCCGTCGACACTGGGCAAAGCAAAGGGTAGATTAGTAGAATTCTGGTTAGACAGGAGATCTTTGCCAAGTCTCACGCTTGCTGCTCGACTACTTAATGTGTTGTCAAGGTTCAAGTAGACTTGTTGCTCTGCCTGGGAATAGACTGTGCTTCCAAATATCCAGAGCGCTAATCCTAGTAGAAGAGCGTAGAATAGGGTCAAGCGAAGCTGTAGCGGAAAGTACATGACTTTCATCTCCTCCTTTGCTATTCAGAATTACGGAGGACGTAGCCAGCTCCGCGCACCGTTTGAATAAGCCGTCTTTCACTTTGCTGTTCCAACTTGGTTCGCAGATGGCCGATATACACTTCTAATACATTAGTACCACCCTCGAAGTCACTTCCCCAAATGCGATCCATTAACAATGATCTGGTCAAGACGATGCGTGGGTTGCGCATAAATATTGAGAGGAGTTCGTATTCTGTCGTACTCAGATCAATCAAACGGCTGCCTCGCTTCGCCTGGCGCGTTGCAGTATCTAATTCCAGGTCTTCGAAAACCAGCACTTCGCAAGTGATGTCAGGCGGATTGCGTCTTCGCAGAAGCGCTTTGACTCGTGCCAGTAATTCCTCTAACGCGAATGGCTTTACAAGGTAATCGTCTGCTCCAATTTCCAATCCAGCTACACGATCTGCAATAGCATCGCGGGCTGTTAGCATGAGTATCGCTATACCATCTCCTGCGCCACGTAAACGCCGACATACCTCAAGCCCATCAATCCCTGGAAGCATGAGGTCGAGTATTACCAGGTCGGGGGGTCTGGTTCGAACAATCAACAAAGCCCCTTCACCGTTTGCTGTGATAGAGACCTGGTAGCCTTCGTAAGCAAGAGTTCGGCGTAGAGCGTTTGTCACGCGGTTGTCATCATCGACTATCAAAATGTGTGCGTTCATAGGATATCACCTGATGATTCGCTCTACAAAGCAGCGAGCGAGTGCGAGATGCGTATGTTCAGCATATCAGATTCCGAATATGCTGGAAATGTTATAGAACATAGACCTGAATCTAAGCTGAATGGTAAAGAGGTTTTTTATCCAAAATTACGCTGAAGTATTAGTCAGAAGTGTGACTTTCGTATGCATTATATGCGACGGGATTTCTTTACTACATCCAACCACCTATAAACGAAAACGGTATGTGAATGCGCGACTTGTTTGTGTTGCGGTATAAGAAACTGTGTGTAAAGTGGTCTGAGATAGCTTGACAAGAGTGCTGAGCAAAAACGGTGCATATCCTGCCAGGCCCCTCTCTGAGCAGATCGAGAAGACATTTACACACAGCCTCTAAATTGTAGGCAGGTAATGTTTGCATCACCTTCGGTTGAAGAACGTTTGCATCCAAATATACTTCCCAACGTAAGGTGATACAAACACCTCATCAAGGTTGAAGTTACATTTCCGATACAAATACCTCATCAAGGTTGAAGTTACATATCCGAGTTACCGAATAAACGGCGTATAATGAAGAAAGCAACTCCAGCTACTGCCAACAGAGCAATTGGTGTGAACACCCAGACCATCCAAGCTCGTCCGGTTTCCTCAACTATCTCGTCAAGAACTTCAGGATTCAATTCGAAATCTGTCTCTGTTTGTGACATAGAAATTAACGTCCTTTCTGAATGATAATCAACTTTGTGACAAAATACGGGACACGAATGGTGTACCTATGGCCTTAGCTAATAGAAAGTTTTACGAAACGAATCGCAAGCGTGTATACCAGAGTTAAACTATACTTGTTATTCTAAGTGACTAAAGAAAAAAATGCAAGGGAGATAGAGTATGAAAATACTTCATATACGCGGTTGGTCTGAAATGCCTTGTTCGGTATAACTTGTATATTGGTGATGAAGTTCGTGGATCGAGTGCATCACTTTTGCAAGAGAATCATCCATTGGGTTGGAGGTATCAATAGCGCATCCTCCATCATCATATTCCTCGAAGCGAGGTTTCCATTGTTCCCATTCTTCCCAGGAAGTAATTTGAAACGCAGAAACGTTCCCTTTGCGACCTTCGAGGCGACGTTTCTGTACCTCAGGTGGGCATAGGCAATGGACCACCAGCATGGGAGTCTGGTACGCTAGCGCCAATTCTTTGCATTGTTCATACGTGGTACGATAGGTAAGTGGGGTATCAACGACGACACTGAGTCCCAGACTCAGTTGTTCGCGTGTCAGGGCAAACATGAGTTCATATGAGAACTGCCCAACCTGGGGTAGTTCTCCAAATACATGAACAGCCGTCTGGCGAATAATGTCTCTATCAATAAGTGGCGCATGTAGTGCTGCGGCAAGCAGTCGTGCAATGGTACTTTTCCCGGTTCCCGGAAATCCACGCATTACAATAAACGTACTCTTAGTATGCACAGGTGCAGTCTCTCTTCTTTGATAATGGAGAAGTTTTATACCTGCTTTAGAGCCTTTGTAACCCGGCCTGAAAAGTGGTAAAGTTGAAAGTAGCATGCGACTCGGGCTTCCAACGACGTCTTAAGAGGCATTTTTCGAGTGTATTTTGCACGCCTTAGAGTCTAACGCTCATTCAGTATAGCAATTTATTTGTTTATTGTCCAGAATTGTTGAATTTTTATACTGTTTGCTCTACCATGCAGATTTAGAAAGAAGTAAATCAAGGAAGAAGACATGTTATGATGAAGAAGTTGCGAGGCCGTAATCTGTCTCATCCAGGTTGTCTCATAGGCGTAACATTAGGCTTAACACTGGGAATTGTGCTTGCAGCCATTTTAGCCACGTTGAATGTTGCTCTGAATACGGATTTACTTATCTGGCTTGGCCTCACACTCGGACTTGGTGCTATTGGATGGGTTATTGGCAATCGTCTCTCCTCACGCTTTCCTGCGTTAGATGATCATGCCTTAAAAGAGGCTACTACGAAAAGTACCTCGGACTAGCACTTTCCATAAAAATATGCTATATTTGATGTGCATCGATGATATACACCACTCCTTAGTATTATCGATCAAATGAGCGGAGCTGCTCCTGGGCGATGATGCGCGTTTTGTATATGCCGTGTCACCGTGGGTTTACTATTCTTGTTGGCCACTAGATACGGGTTCCCCCTTATGTTTGTTAAAATGCCGCTCAGTTATTGACTGATCAGCATGAACCAGGAGGATACCTTATGTCCGAAAATGAATTTAGACGACCGATCTCTGTTGATGGCGTTCCTCGTGGAAGTCGTTGTGAGTGGTGTGGGAAGCCTGCAGAGGTGCAATTGACAGCCATAGGCGGCATTTCTCACAATGAAAGCGGACTTTTTTGCCGTCCTTGTGGTGAGGATTTTACTCGCGCCGTAATCAACATTGCAAGTATGACACCATCGGCCGATACAACTTTGCAATCGCTTTAAGGAAAAGCCAGTCCAAAATGCATAAACAAGGGGCAAGGTTTTGAATACCTTGCCCCTTGTTTATGCATTTTAAAGTAAGGAGGTATCAAGAGTATCGAGCCATATAACGATTGAGATCGAACTCTTTAGACTGTTGTACTAAATGGTGGGCTGCTTGATCCATAGTTTGGCGCTCTTCCTGGTAGAAGAGACCAACAAAAGGCTTCTCCGTTTCCATGGCTAACTCAATTGCCTTAGAGCGATTATTCGTGTCGTGATCGGCTGAAATTGGCGTAACTGATCCTTTCCACACGTCCATCGTATTATAGAACGTGGGGCAGGGGCTAAGTACATGGATAAACGAAAAGCCGTGATGCTTAATGCCTAGCTCTATCAGCACAGCGAGTTCCTTCGGTTTGGAAGAAAATCCCCGAGCAACAAAACTGACGTTCAGTGATAATGCAGTCGCGATAGGGTTGAATTGTGAAGCGAGCAGGCCATAAGGGGTTGACTTTGTGGTATGACCTGTAGGGGATGTCGGTGAAGTCTGCCCTTTCGTCAATCCATAGGTCTCGTTATCCATAACGACTACTGTGATATCAATGTTGCGTAAGGCTGCGTGAATAAGGTGGCCGGCTCCGATACTGAAAAAATCTCCGTCTCCACCAACCGCTATTACGGTCAAATCAGGGCGTGCCATCTTCATGCCCTGGGCCACAGGTAATGCGCGTCCATGGAGGCTATGAAACCCGAATGTCTCCACAAAGTGAGGGAGGCGACTCGAGCAGCCGATGCCTGACACAACAATAGTCTGGTCTAGAGGCAATTTGAGGCTTGCCATGCTGTTATAGATAGCATTAAGTACACCAAAGTCGCCACATCCTGGGCACCAGGTTGGCTTTACTTCGCTTTTATAGTCTTTTGGAGTTAGAGTTAGAGTTGTTTGTGTCATGGTTAGCTAACCTCCTCGATTGCACGCAATATTTCACCAGCAGTAAATGGAATTCCACCAAATTTATTTACACGGATCGCCTGTAACCCATATTTAGCGCCCAATAGATTAGCCAGTTGACCAGAGTAGTTGCACTCAGGTACGATTACCGTATTAACTGAGCGAATGAAACTTCGAATAGCACGATCAGGCAAAGGTGATAGTATCTTGGGATGTAACGCTGCGACTTTGTATCCTTTGGCACGCGCGCGATCAACGGCCTCTTGAATCGTACCCTCCGTCGATCCCCAGCCGATGATTCCGATCGTGGCATCCTCATCGCCGTATCTTTGAGGCTTGGGCAGTTCTTCAGCTGCAGTTGCCAGTTTGCGGTATCTTTTCTCCATCATAGCTATATGGTTTTCTGGTTCGTAATTTGGATGTCCGCGGTCGTCATGTTCCAGTCCTGTTGCGACATAGGTGTATGCACCTGCTCCAGGGGCCGAAATGGGAGATATACCGCTTGCAGTGTATGTGTAACGTCCATAGCTATGCTCAGTTGCTCTTGCGCCTACGGTAACAGCTTCGTTCTGTGCACTGGCTCCATTTGCACCATTACCGTTGAATTGGATACGTTCGTGTATTTCTGTTGATTTGAAGACACTGCGATCGACACTTTCAACACGGGCGGTTAAAGACTGGTCAGTCAGGAAGATAACGGGCATCTGATAGCGTTCGGCCATCTCGAAGGCAAGGAGCGTCAGAGAGTAGCAGTCGCTGACATCGGCGGGAGCTACAATCATGCGTGGTGTATCGCCATGACCAGCATTAAGAGCGAAACTCAGATCGGATTGTTCCATTTTGGTCGGCATACCTGTGCTGGGGCCAGCACGTTGCGCATCTACGATTACAGCGGGTATTTCTGCCATTGAAGCATAGCCAATTAGTTCGGTCATCAAGGAGAAACCAGGTCCGGAGGTAGCTGTCATCGAACGCACGCCTGTGAAGGAGGCTCCCAATACCGCCGCAAGTGCGGCTATTTCGTCTTCTGCTTGCAGGAAAGTTCCACCAACCTGCGGGAGCTCTTTTGCTAATCCCTCCATAATGTCGCTTGCTGGAGTAATGGGGTATCCTGCGAAGAAGCCGCAATGCGCAGCAAGTGCGCCAGTGACGACTGCCTGATTCCCATTAAGTACAACGCGATCAGCCTTCTCTACTGTTCCTAAGTGATATGGATCACGTTTAGATAATTGCTCTGTTGCATACTTCTTTGCAATTTCCAACGCCAGCATATTCTTTTCCATCAAAATGGGATTTGATTTACGTGATTTGGAGAGCTTGGACTCAACCACCTGAGCAATAGCTTCTAACGGTGGCCCAAACAAGCCCGAAATCGCACCCGACATGACCATATTCTTTGTCTGGTAAAGCTGAACTTCTTTGCGTGCTATTTCATTAAATGGTATTGCATATGTTATGAAATCCCCAGCTTCGGGTGTAAAATCTGAGGGATCATAAATTAGAACGCCACCATGACGCAATTCACTAATATTACGGTCGTATGCTTCTTGATTTAAGCAAACGAGTACATCAGCATAGTCGCCCATCGATTTCACGGGCTGGTCACTTATACGCACTTGAAAAAGACAAGGGCCGCCTAGAATTTCGGCGGGAAAGGTGCGGAAGGTATAAACGTGATACCCCCAGCGGGCAGCGGCCAACGCGAGAATATCACCACCAGAAATGGTTCCCTCTCCCGATTCGCCGCCAATACGAATCGTTACTTCATTCATCATCGAATGCTCTCCTAGAAAATTTTCGACCGCGCCACTTCTCAGTATATGGCGCGGCCCTTGTAGCAGCAGATGTTTCTGTTATGTGAAGCACCTGTATATCATTCCGGTAGGTCCGGGCTAGATACGTTAGGACTCGTCGTTCTGCAACATTGCCAGATAGCAGTGAAACTTTGAAGGACTGTGAGAAAAATCCCCTTTGGGATAGAAAATGTTCAATTGTTTCGGTTCTGCTCCTGAGCTACCTCAATCTCACAACACAGTTTGTTTCCGTATGAAACTGGGGAAACACAACGTATACTTGCTATCCGCTATTATATCATACGTCCCAAGTTACAGTATATTAATTCATGTGATTTTTGTAAATCTCCTGTAAATTAGTAGGAATTAAAGTTTGCGGCGCGTTAAGTTGCGAAAAAATGCCAAAAGAAATAAGAAATTACCCTCTTCCCAAGTGAGAGCATCTATGGTAGAATACGTTCCGCGAGGGCCCATAGCTCAGTGGTTAGAGCAGTCGGCTCATAAGTGCGCCCATGTGTCTTTACATACCATGCCTACGGGGGTAGGTGGCACTGAGGTTAACGTGTCTAAAGCAGGGTCTTACCTGGATGGGAAACCTGAAAGGGACAATAGCATGACCTGTAAAAGTCTGATCGAGAGGTCAGGCAGCTACGCTGTATATGGTTAAGGCTGAATTGCTTGAATCCCAATCTGCGTAATGTGGAGTTAGCAAGTGTGGTTATGAGGCTTGTTGAAAACCTCCTCCGCAGCGATGCTGAATGAAGGCAGTAGGATGAACGGGAAACCTAAGTACAGACGTGATGTGTAAGGGAACTTGGGGATCGCCTAAACGTCATGAGACGCATGGCGACGGAGTGTCCATAGTACTCAAATGATCAGGGTAATGCCTGCTACACGGGGAAGGGACACAGGGGAATGCGGGAAAGTAAACCGCTGCCCTGGAGAGCCGTGTGCGCTGAAAGGTGCACGCACGGTTCGGAGAGTGGTGATTGGTAACGATGGTTATCTACTCTACCTGATTGGTCGCTGGTTCGACCCCAGCTGGGCCCATTTACAATTCGTAGTCCCGTGCCCAACGCACGTTCTTTTCCTGTCTGTTTTTCGATGGTTCCAGTCGAAGATGTGCTCTGGTATTACCTAGATCATCAACTGGAACCAGGTACACTTTATTAAGCTCCACACTGTAAACGGCGAAATATTCACATTGTCCTCGATAGTGCCGCCAATCCCTTTTCGTACCTGTAACATTATGATTGGCCGTATCAAACTTGACGATTGTTCCACCTTCGTCAATCCACCCTTTGCCCAGGCTCCAAAGTAGGTATGTCGGAACCTCAAATTATACGGCTTAAATAGTCGAAATCGCATCCAAAACGTAGTACAATCAGAGAACATCAAATAACCTCGCAGACTATTTTGCTCTGGGCTTGCTAGTCGCGTTAACGATTACCGTCGTGATTCTGGTTTTTTTGCACATCGAGAATCCCCCATTTTAGAGCTAAAGTGCAACAATAGAAGATTCGTTATGATAAGAGGACATCGCATTCGCTGTATTCTCTTTGATCTGGGAAGTACACTCTGGACCAGCAAAGATAAAACTGCTTTGCTGAATATGGAGCATACTTCCAATCAGAAGGCCATGCAAGTTCTTCGTAGTTTTGCAAACGATAAAGAGCTATCCTCAATGGAATCAAAATCCCTTGGCACCCTTCTTCGTAGAACTATCGAACAGCAGATACGGTTTGAGACTCGCCAGAATCCTGGATACGAACCTGATTTCGTACTTGTGACAATGGAAGTGCTACGACAACTAGGCATATCGAAAGTTGACCGTACGCTTGGGGAAGACATATATGAAGCGTTACGCATACGAAACTTCGAGTCGCGTTTGCTCTTTGATGATACACTTTCTACACTTGCAGATTTGAACCAGCGAGGATTTATACTGGGCGTGGTTACGAACCGTCACTATGGCGGACGACCTTTTTATGAAGATCTCCAGACTATGGGTTTACTCGACTACTTCGAGTATGACCTTATGGCTATTTCCGCAGATTTAGGAATTCGCAAACCGAATTCCGCTATTTTCATATATGCCCTGAACAGGTTGAACGTACCACCAGAAGAAGCTGCTATGGTGGGAGATTCAATCAAAGCCGATATTGTTGGGGCAAAAATGCTGAACATATTAGCTATCTGGAAACCGAACGCTTCATTGCGTGAGGAAGCAAAAGTGGCATGGATGTCGTCATACACAGCAACTCGGCAACATCAAACGCATATCCGTGTTGAGCAAAGTACAGGAACGGTGACTGATGATGCGCCTCCGGAAGCATTTGAAGATGAAAACAAAACTAGCTTAACAGATGACTACTTGCTTTCATATGTATACAATCGTGATGGTCAGAGACATCACCCTATACAGGACGATATCAAGCCTGATATTATCATTGAAAACCTCAAGGATTTGCTTGGAATTTTCTAAATTCAGAAAATGAGGTCTGGTTGCCAGGCAACTCTAGAAGTCGTTTGGCTGGTTTATTACTCTTCACCTGTCTTTGTGATCGATCGCTTGCGTTTTGCTTCCAATAGCTGTTCCGTCATCGAGACTTCCTGCTGTTTTTTTGTGTCTATAGTTGTGGATTTGTTAAGTTGAGCCGGACTGGTTGTTGACCTTGAAGTAGCAGTGGAAACTTTTGGCTTGCGGCTTGAAGCACGGCTTCTACGTTCCTCGCGGTGGGAACGAATGGTATCAAGAATTAGATTGTCAGTGCCATCTTTTGTTTGTGCTGCTTTGCGCAATCCGAGGTGGGAGAGCAGCCAATGATAGCCAACGACGAGGAATTCCAGGCTTGAAAGACGGCGTAAGGCGATGTCAATAGGCAGAAGGAGTGCTGCTATAGCAAAGAGCCAGAATATGATTGAAAGAGATGAATACACGGGTGGTAGGTTTTGAGAAAAGGCTGAGGCGGTATCATTTGGGTTAAGAACGATTCCGTTACCCGTACGGGCGAGTTGATTGAGAAAGCGCATATCTGTGCCTGAACTTGAGAATTCAGGTGAGTAGGGTACCACCAATCCGGTGGTTGTAGTTAACTGGCTTGGTGAGCCAGTATTAGCGCTGCTTCGTGCCTGCCATGTGACTCGTAATAAGTACGCGCCTACCTGTGTAGTGGGGAATGAGCCCTCCCAACGCTCAGGCGCGGTGGGATGCAACGTCACGGTTTGCTGTGATAGATCGGGAGCGATAATCCTGACCTGCATTTGTTGCTGATTTACCTGCCCAGTAGTTGCTGAGACTTCGGGAGGAATATCGACAATGATATGTCCGTTTCCTTCTACTATTTCATTATTTACGATGAGCTGGCTATCGGATGAGGATATTGTCCAGGTAACAAGGTTGGCCCACCAACGAGCTGAGTCACTCCATTGTAGCCAGTTTGCAGTCCAGAGTCCAAGGGCATCGCTTGTCCAGGCAACAACGCGGCCAAGACCGTACTGCCAGACGGCAAGGACGGGATCATCAAGCCTGTTAAAATTGGATGAGGTGTGATAATAGCTGGAACAAAGGGTTCTTCGATGAATGCTCTTCTGGCAGCCTGTTTTGTCTCTTCGAGCAAAATTTGTGGGATGGTATTGGGGTTATCAGCGCTGTAAAAGCGTCCTTTCCCCCAGGCGGCAATCTGTTGCATCATCGTTAAATCCTCGTACGATCCTATATTGGTACCCACTACCGATACGGAAATGTGTTCGCTTGCCATTTTGAGGACCTGTTTTGCATAGCTATCTGTAGCGTCACCATCACCCAATAGAATCACATGCTTCACCTTTGCATCTGTGTGAAGCAATGCCGTTTCCGCAGCCTGCAGATCTGGAAGATAACTTGGGGGGTCGTTAGGATTCATTTTATCAATAGTCTGGTCGATTGCAGCTTTATTGGTGACATGTTGCAAGGGAATAATCAGGCTACCGAACGCTGCTGAAACACCTACGTAATCACGTGGGGTTAAAAGATTGAGAACACCCTTAGCAGCTTCCTTAGAGATATTTACGGCAGTGTCGATCTCCAGGCTTTCGATAATGAGGACAACGGCTATTGTGGGGGTATCTTTGTGCTGTGGAATCTCCATTCTCACCGGTAAAGTTTCTTCAAGGGGAGTGTTGGCATAGCCGCCGACACCATAACTGTTCTCGCCACCGCTAACGACAAGTCCGCGCCCAAGATCACGAACATATGACTGGAGCACCTGCATGCGCGTAACGCCCAGGTCAACTGCGGGTACATCCACCAGCACGACTGCATCGTAAGTAGCTAATCCTTCCAGGGTAGATGGTACATCGACCGGGGGGCCAACAGTGAAAACGATGTGTGTGGCCTGAAGTGCGTTGGTGATGTTTTGGCCGGCCCCTGGTCTACCCTCAATGACAAGCACGTGGGGTGGCCCTTGCACATTGACAAATGCTGCCGCTTCGTTATTCTGGCTGATTGTGTCTTGAGGGGTATCCATAGTGATACGGTACGTATGGAAACCTGCTGGTGGCGCGTTTAACGTGAACGTGACTTCTTGTTCTCCGCCGTTTAGTTGAAGTGATTGTTGTAATAGCAGCGTCTGGTCAAGGTATAAATGGAGCGTAACACGCTGCGTTACCGAACTGAAAAAGTGTGCATGTAAAAGAAAACGCTCGTTGGTATGCAAAGTAGATGGAGTATTGAGGCCGTCAATGCGTGCCTCAGGGCCATCAAATGTAGGGAGGGGAACTATGTCGAGTCGGATGCCTTCCTGTTGCAACAGTTGCGCTTCCTGTATCGCGTCTTCCAGATTCTGCTGCCCATCGCTTAAGAGCACAATGCGTCTTTCGCTGTCCTGAGGGAGTATGGCTGCCGCGAGTCTCAGACCAGCAGCGAGGTCTGTGTAGTTTGTGTCAGGAGTAGATTCAAATTGGGAGAAGTCAATCTGAGACCTGACTGATTGCTCAACCAGGGCATTACGTCCGACAGCCACAATGCCAACTTGATCATTGGGTCTTTTATGGCGAATAGCATCATTAATCCATTGTTCCATAAAAGCTTGTTGTGGTGTGGTGCTGGCGGAGATATCACCGACAAAAACAACAGCTTGCCGTGAGATAGGTACTGACAGTGTTGCGCCAGCCAGGGCCGTGACGATCAACGTGAAAAGTACTAGCCGGATAGCTAATATCAAGTAGCGCTGTGACCTGGGAAATGGTAGAGACATACGTCTCCAGGTGAGTAGCACCAGGATGCCAATAGGGATTAAGAGCAATAGCAGTAATGGCTGCTCAAACGTTAGCATTGCTCTTCCCTTTCGACTTTTGCTTACCGTTTAAGCGTCTTCTTACCCTGGTTAAGCGTTTCTGTATGGCTTTAAATTGAGTTTCTAACGTGTTCTGTAAAGTTTCAATGACACCATGTTGTTGGGGACGGCTACCTGGGCGTAATTGTTGTAAAGGATTTGGGCGTTCCATGTTTGAAACGCCGCGTATCGTATAGCTACGGCTGAAAAGCCACCATTCGGCGCAAAGTACCAGGAGTAGAATGGCTGCGATCCATGGCCAGATCTCGCGTAACACACGTGGTATGGCAGGGCTTCCAGCGTCAAAAGGTATGCTTTGAGCAATTGGGAGTTGGACCGCAGGTGCCAAACGCGATTGCAACGGGTCGAAAAGATTAATAGCAAAAGCGCCATGTAGTTCCTGATTCTGCGTGTATTGTGTCACAGAGTAAATTCCAAGCTTATCAGTTTGATCGAATGCTGTCACTGGGAATGGAGGGGCGACTGTAACAGGTTGCTGATTTGGTCCGGTGATTGTTATACGTTGCGCTCCTGGCCATGCCTGAATTGTGACAGGCGTATCGGGCGAAACCTGCGCCTGACCAGGCACAGGAAGGGGCAGAAACCAGTTGACCAGGTTATAGATAAGGATGGGGAAGGTTGGTTGCAGAGGCAGATCAGAATCGTGCAAATTAAAACTCAGTACAGCTATACGTCTGTTATTTTGCTCACCTGCAGTCAGCAGTGGAGTTTCAGGCGTAACAATAACCGATTGCATCCACGGTGCCGTAGTAAGTTGATGACTCTTGCGCACTACGTGACTCTTGCGCACTACGTGAATGCTACTAAGATCCACCTGGTTCAGCAGATGTTGTCTATCACTGCCAGCATTGATATGGCTGATAATTATTTCAGCACCCGATTTGCCGAAGATATATGAACCGGCCGGTGGATCGACGAAAAATATATCGCCGGACGGTAGGCTCGATGGTACGAAACCATCGAACACCGTCAAGTCGAAATTGCCAACATTGGCATATTTGTCAGGAGTCGTCTCAAAGAGGTCGATATTCGACTGTAGACGCAACGACGCTTCGAGAAAACTATTACCTTTCGTTACTAACAGCACTCGACCATGCATTGATCCTCCCACGATAGCCCATGCCTCGTGGTCAATCGTCATAGCATCTTGAGAGATGATACGCGCATGTAAGAAGCGAGTTGCTGGTGGCAGTGGACCCCATTGGAGCGCTCCACTGGCTCCAGCAGATAGAGTAGCCGTTTGCACGCCTGCCAGTTTGCCATCAGTGTATAATTCGACCGGTATTGATCGCTGCTGGTGACTATAGTTTGTAATTTGAGCCAGTGCGACAAGCTGGCCCTGGATTGTTTGCGAGGCGAGAGCTAACAAGGCAGCGTTTGGAGCATCGGTGCCAATTTCCAGGTAACGCACAGGGAAAGGGGCTACCAGTGTTTGATTGGGTGATAGAACGTGACCATCGCCAATGACTAAAACCTGCGCATCTGTATGACCAGCGGCCAGCGAAGTGGCCAGTGAGAGAGCCTGTTCGAGATCAGCATCCTGGTTTGTGACTTTCGCGCCCTGGAGTGCTGAAGTAAGCTGGCTTTTATCCGAGGAAAATGCAATCAAGACCCGTGGTGTGAGTGCCATGGTAATGAGTGAAAGCTGGTCACTGGGTCCGAGTCCATCAATCAAATCTGTTATGGTGCTTTTTTCTTCCTCAAATCTGCTAGGAGGAACATCAGTAGCCTGCATACTGGCTGATGCCTGTAATATGATAATGGTGTTGCCACCGATAGGACTGCGTATAAAGGTGACCGGTCGGGCAAGCACAAGTACGATCACAATTGCCGCGAGTATCTGAAGGAGAAGGAGCGCTGTAATACGCAGCCGCTGCCAGGGGCGGCTTGCTTGCAGATCTTGTGATGCCTGCTGCCAGAGTAGTGTGCTCCCTACTACTCGCTCTTGACGTTTAGGGCGCATGAAATAGAGCAGGAGAATGGCCGGTATAATGATGCTGAAGGCGAGTGCCGCAGGAATTAGTAAACTCATTTGACTATCTCTACCTGTCTTAGCAGTCTTTGTACAACATCGATAAGAGCCGTATCGCTGGGAATCATCGCATATGTCATTGCTTGAGCATGAGCGAATGATGCCAATTCCTGCATAAACAGAAGAAGTCGTTG
>WNGJ01003396.1_pt1 | contig 19383 bp, 14 predicted proteins | sample 5400611 | NCBI WGS metagenome assembly WNGJ01 (sample SAMN13153375, study PRJNA577476) | soil metagenome | isolation source: 40 cm soil or saprolite under Garry oak tree replicate 1 | place: USA:California | collected 2016-06-15 | reverse complement strand
TGGCCGAGTTCTTCGTCAAGGCATGTTCACCGGCGGGCGGAGTGGTCATCGATCCCTTCGCCGGCTCTGGCACGACGGCTGTCGCGGCCCGGCGCCTCGGGCGCCGGGCCGGGGGCCTCGAGATCCACCGGGAATTCGTTGACGCGGCGCATGAGCGGCTGCACCGCGACACACCGGACCAAGCTGAGGTCTTTATCGATATTTCTCCATGATTGGTCGACATGGCTAGCGTCGCGGAAACCATCGCGCACATCACTGACGCCCCGAGTTGGGATGAAAGAGTCGCCCGCATCCGGCAGATACCGCAGCGGCACGGCATCTTGGAGCACACCCCGATCTTCGCGCAGGTTGCGCGCGTCTTGTACGTGCCGCATCTTGCTCCCGACTATGCCTACGTCCCGGTGAACGACTTCTACGAGCTACCGCATTTCCTGAAGGCATATGGCAAGGCGGCTGCGGCAACGTCGGAGTTCACCGACGTGTCCGTCGACCGACTGGCCGCCAGCATCCGAGCGGAGCCCACCGTACTGCTGCCACTGCGCGTCATCACCGGGCTAACCAAGGGAGAATTCGCCGACTCCACGCGGCTCGTCGCGGAGGCGCTCGGCTTGAAGGCGTTGTCGGCCGGCAAGGTCGACTCCATGGAACGAGTCGGGAGCACGACATCCGCAGACCAGGCGCGCGTGGCCGCGCAGACCGTCGACCAGATCCTGCGCGGCGAGCTTTTCGGTGATCCGCCCGGCAATTTCAGATCGAAGCAGGACAAGCCGGATACCGAAGCGGGATGGCATACCGTGCGCGAGTACGCGGCTAACGGCGTCCCATATCCGATTTTCCTCCACCAGCGCCATTACGGCGGGTCATTCGGCCAATTGCTGAACGCTACTTCCGAGAAGCGCGGTGATCTCATCGAGGACGCGGTTTCCGCGCTGTTCGATGCCCACCATGTTCAGTACATCAGAACGGGCTCGCACAATCAGGCCGAGATCGCCGATCGCTTCGAGGTCACCGTCCAGCCTGCGCCAGATTTTGTTGTCTACGACGAGGCCGGTAATCTGCGGGCCATGCTTGAGTGCAAGGGCGCGAATGACGGTGGTACCGCGCGAGACAAGGCGCTCCGCTTCGCGCGTCTGCACGACGAATCTGTCCGCCTCGGAGGTATCCCGCTCATAGCGGTGCTCGGCGGGTTGGGCTGGACGCGTGTCAACGACACCCTCGGACCGGTCATCCGGCACTGCGATGGGCGCGTGTTCTCGATATCAAACCTTCCGGAACTGCTGACGGTCGCTCCCTTCCCATCGCTAAGCCAGCCTTAGGCGAGATACTTGCCATACGCCATCATCGTGGGCTCGCGCCCACGATCATGAACGAATCCCCCAGAACATGCTCGCGGGCACCACCAGCAACACAGCATGAGGCCTGCGCGCGGGCCTATGCGTCGTGTACCGCCGCTCCGTAGCAGAATTCGCGGTCGCACGCCATGCCGGGGAGGCGTCCTGTCCGGACCGGCGGCAGGCAATGACCGGGGCGTCAAGCCCGTGCCCGTTCGGATCAAGGACAACGAGCGGCGCTGCAGGTGCTCGCGGTGCGGGCCGGTTACGGGGTCGGCGGGGTGCGGAGCCAGGCTGCGGTGTCCGGGGGGAGCAGGCCGTTGGCGAGGGGGGCGCTGGCCAGCAGGACCTCGGTGTGCCTGGGCAACTCGACGGGAGATGGCGACAGGTTAGCCACGCAGGCTAGGCTGCCGCGGGCGGCCGCGGGCGAAGGCGAGGACCCCGTCGGGGGCGGGCAGCCAGGTCATGGCCTGGGTGTCGTCGAGCGCGAGCTCGGCGCGGCGGATATGCAGCGCGCGGCGGTAGAGCTCCAGCATCGAGTCCGGCTGGCCGGCCTCGGCCTCGACGGTCAGCTCCCGCCACTCCTTCGGCTGCGGCAGCCAGGGCCCTTGGCTGGTAGCTGGCGGCGAGAAGCCGAATGGCGGTTCCTGGCCGGACCAGGGCAGCGGCACCCGGCTGCCGTCCCGCCCGGGGTCGGCGCCGCCGGTACGGTGCCAGATCGGGTCCTGGCGCCGCTCGTCCGGGATGTCCTCGACCTCCCACAGCCCGAGTTCCTCGCCCTGGTAGACGTACACCGAGCCGGGCAGCGCCATGGTGAGCAGCGCGGCGGCCCGGGCCCGGCGGGTGCCGAGCTCCAGGTCGACCGGCTGGCTATGGTCGCGCCGGTCCAGGCCGAACGAGGTGTCAGCGCGTCCGTACCTGGACACGTGGCGGTCCACGTCGTGGTTGGACAGCACCCAGGTGGGCGGCGCTCCCGCCGCGGCGTGGAACTCCATCGTGCTGTCGATCACCGCGCGAAGTTCGGCGGCGTCCCAGGGGCAGCACAGGTAGGGGAAGTTGAACACGGTGTGCAGTTCGTCCCGGCGCAGGTACCGGGCCAGGCGCGCGGCGTCGGCCAGCCAGATCTCGCCGATCAGTACCCGGTCCTGATAGCTGTCACTGACGGCGCGCCAGGCCCGGTAGATATCGTGCACGTCGTCGCGGTCGGTGTAGGGCGACGAGTCGCCCGGGGCGGAGTCCGGGAGCGCCGCGTCCTTGGACAGCAGCGCGGCGGAGTCGATCCGGACGCCGTCCGCGCCGCGGTCGAACCAGAACCGCAGGATGTCCTCGAACTCGGCGCGAACGTCCGGGTTAGCCCAGTTGAAGTCGGGCTGCTCGGGGGCGAACAGGTGCAGGTACCACTCCCCCGGCTCGCCGTCCCTGGTCGTCGTCCTGGTCCAGGCGGAGCCGCCGAAGATCGACTGCCAGTTGTTCGGGGGCAGGTCGCCACGGCCCGGGCGGAACCAGAACCTGGCGCGTTCGGCCGAGCCTGGCGGGGCGGCCAGCGCGGCCTGGAACCACCGGTGCTGGTCCGAACAGTGGTTCGGCACGATGTCGATGATCGTCCTGATGCCGAGCGCGTGGCCCTCGGCGATCAGCGCGTCGGCGTCGGCCAGGGTGCCGAACGCGGGGTCGATGGAACGGTAGTCGGCGACGTCGTAGCCGGCGTCGGACCTCGGGGACGGATACCACGGGCTGAACCAGATCGCGTCGATGCCGAGGCTCGCGAGATAGGGCAGCCGGGCGCGGACCCCGGCCAGGTCGCCGATGCCGTCGCCGTCGCCGTCGGCGAAGCTCTGCACGTACAGCTGGTAGATCGCGGCGGCGCGCCAGAAGCTGGGGTTGGGGGTCATGGCTCCTCAGTGATTCTCAGCCTTTGAGGCTGCCTGCGGTCAGGCCGGACAGGATATTGCGCTGGAAGATGAGGAAGAACACGAGCGTGGGCACCGCGGCCATCGCGGAGGCGGCGAGCACCAGGTTCTGCGGGGTCGTGCTCGCGGCTTCGAAGATGCCGACGTTCAGGGTCTCCCGGCTCGGGTTATAGCCGTACTCGACCAGCAGCGGCCACAGGAAGTCCTTCCACACGGCCACCAGAGAGAAAATCGAGACGACCCCGATGATCGGCCGGGAGATCGGCAGCACGACCGAGCGCAGGGTCCGCAGCGGGGACGCCCCGTCGATGGCCGCGGCGGCCAGCAGTTCGGTGGGTATCGAGTCGAAGAACCGCTTGAGCAGGAAGATGTTGAAGGCGTTGGCCACCGACGGCAGCCAGATCGCGGCCGGCGAGCCGATCAGGTTCAGGTGCAGGATCGGCAGGTCGGACACGGTCACGTACTGCGGCACGAGCAGCACGGTGGACGGGATCATCAACGTGGCCAGCATCAGCGCGAAGATGACGTTGCCGAGCACCGGCCGCAGCCGGGACAGCGAGTAGGCGGCGGCCACGTCGAAGACCAGCTGGAGCAGGAGCGCGCCGAAGGCGTAATACAGCGTATTGACCAGCAGCCGCCCGAGGCCGACCCGGCTCCACGCGGAGGCATAGGTACCCGGGTGCACGTGCGCCGGGATGATGGTCGGCGGCACCTGGACCGCCTCGGTGGTGGACTTGAGCCCGTCGCTGAACAGGAAGTACAGCGGGCCGATGAAGACCAGGGTGAAGATCACCACCACCAGGGTGAGCACGATCCGGTAACTGAGCTTGCCCCGGGCCCGGTTCAGCTGGGCGCTGGAGACAAGGGTCCTGGCCTGCGGTGCCGGCATGTCAGCTCCTCCCCGGGTCCCGGTCTCGAGTCAGCCAGAGGTACGCGCCGGAGAAGACGGCCAGCACGAGCATCAGGACCACGCCGAGTGCCGACGCGCTGTTGTAGTTGCTCGCCCCGCTCAGCGCGAAGGCGTACGTGTAAATGAGGTTGACCACGGACAGGGTGTTGTTGTTCACTCCGGCCCCGCCGTTGGTCAGGATGAACGCCTCGACGAACATCTGCATGGTGGCGACGATCTGCAGCATGAGCAGCATGGACAGGATTAGCCTGGTCTGCGGGATCGTGATGTGCCTGATCTTCCTGATCAGCCCCGCGCCATCGAGTTCGGCGGCCTCGTAGAGCTCGCCCGGGATGTTCTGCAAGGCGGCCAGGTAGATCAGCGTCGCACCGCCCATGTTCATCCAGGTGGCCGCGATCACCACCGAGATCATCGCCATCGTGGGAACAGTGGTGCCGGACGACTGGACCCACTGCGAGACCGGCAGGTGAAGATGGCGGAGGATGTCGTTGAACAGGCCGTAGGTCGGGTCGTAGAAGTAGGCGAAGAGCAGCAGCGCCGAGGTCGGCGGCAGCATCACCGGCAGGTAGACCAGGCAGCGGAGGTAGCCCTTGGCGTGCCGTAGCTCGTTGAGCAGGATCGCCACGAAGAACGGCACGGCGTAGCCGACGATCAGCGCGAGGACGGTGAACTCCAGCGTGTTCCGCCAGGCCACCCAGAAGGTCGGGTCGTGGAAGATGCGCACGTAGTTCGCCCAGCCCGCCCAGCTGGTCACGCCCTGCCGGGTCTTCTGGAAGCTCATCACGATCTCCCGGCACATCGGGTACCAGGAGAAGAACAGGAAACAAAGCACGGCGCCGATCAGGAAGCCGTGCGCCGACACATTGCGCCTGACCTTCGGGCCGAGCCTGTCCCCGGCACGTGACCGCGCCGGGGACAGCGCCGCTGGCTGGCGCAGCGTGGCGAGGTCAGCCACTGTTGGCCAGGATCTGGTTGACCTGGCTGGTCGCGGTGGACAGGAGCTGGGAGATGTTCGCGTTCGGGTTCGTCAGCACCTCCAGCATGACCGGATCGAGGGTCTTGTAGACCGCCTGCGCGTCGGCCGGCTCGCCCATCGCTAGCTCGTGGGCGTTGGTGAAGCTCGAGAAGTAGGCCGGGTTGACCGTCGCGCTCTTGTCCATCAGCTGCTGCTGCTTAGCCTCGGTGGCGCCGGTGAACATCTGCGGCTCGGGGAAGCCGACCGGGAAGCCGTCGGCCTTCTGCCTGGCGTAGTTGTAGAAGCCCACGCCCGGCGTCAGGTTCTCGAACACCAGCCACTTGATGCCGGCCTCGATCTGCGCGGGGGTGTCCCGCTTGGCGAACATATAGTCATTGCCGCCGGACAGCGAGCCCGCCGGGGTGCCGGAGGTGCTGGGCAGCGGGCCCATGCCGTAATCCTGGATGTTGCCGCCGTCCTGCGGGACGATCACGTTGTAGATGTCGTCGGGGGCGGCGATGTACATGCCGAGCTTGTTCGCGGCCATCTGCTTCTGCAGGGTGCCCCAGGCGAGTTGCTGGGTCGGGCTCATGCTGTGGTCGGTGAAGCGCATCGTGTGCAGGGCCTGCAGCACGGCCTGGCCCTGCGCGGAGTTGAAGGCCGCCCCGCTGCCCGCCTGGTTGATCATGTGCCCGCCCTCGGCAAAGATCTCGGAGGAGAAGTGCCAGCCTCCGTTGTTGCCCGCGCTGTAGTCGCCGTAGCCGTAGATGCCGTGACCCAGCTTGGTGATCGCCTTGGCGTCCTGCTCGACCTGGGCCCAGGTGGTCGGCGGCTGGTCCGGGTTGAGCCCGGCCTGCTTGAACAACGTCCGGTTGATGATCAGGCCCTGGGTGTAGTTGACGGTGGGCAGCCCGTAGAGGGTCTTGCCGGCGGTTACCGCCGCTAGCGCGGTCGGCACGACGTCGTTGAGGTTCGAGACCGTCTTGGCGTTCACGTAGGGCGTGATGTCGGCGGCCTGGCCTGCGTCGAGGACCTGGTTCTTGTCGGTGAAGTAGGTGTAGAAGACGTTCGGCTCGTTTCCGGCCCTGAGCATGGCGGTGAACGAGGCCGGGACCTCGCACGGGTTCTCGTAAATGCTGTTGATGGTGATGTTCGGGTTCTGCTTCTGGAAGAGGGCGACGTCCTCGTTCCACTCCTTGTGCTGCTGCGGAGCGCTCGCCGGCGGCGCGCAGTCGACGCTGATCGTCACGTGGCCGCCGCTGCCATTGCTGCCGGTGGCGGCGGGACTGCTCGAGCACGCCGCGGCAGCGAGACCGAGAGCCGCGACGACGGTGATCCCGGCCAGCTTGCGGCGGTTCGCGGGTCCAGCTCGTCGGTGAAGCCGTCTGGTCATCGACTCATCCTTCCTGGGCTGTTTGGAAGATATTGATAGCTCAACATACGTATGAGGACTTTTAAGCGCAATATCTCTACGAAAAAACGCAAAGACACAACTTGGTCACGAAGACCGGTCGACTTGGACTTTCGCCATTCTTGCTTGAATATCGGCATTTCTTGCGCATTCCTGCGGAAAGCAAACCATTCATCCGTCAGATAATTTCCGAAAGAGAGTGACTCAGATCACGCAAGAAGTTGTAGCCGGATGTCGTATATTTGCGGCATGACGCGCACACCTAGCCGGCGGCTGGCCGACGTCGCCAAGAAGGTCGGGGTCAGCGAGGCCACAGTGAGCCGGGTCCTCAACGGCAAGGCCGGGGTCTCCGGCAGCACCAGGGAAGCCGTGCTGAGCGCGCTCGACGTGCTCGGCTACGAGCGGCCGACCCAGCTACGCGGCGAGCGGGCCAGGCTGATCGGCCTGGTGCTGCCCGAACTGCAGAACCCGATCTTCCCGGCGCTGGCCGAGGTGATCGGCGGCGCGCTGGCGCAGCGCGGCTTCACCCCCGTGCTGTGTATCTCCCGGACGGCCAGCGGCCTTTCGGAAGCGGACTACGTCGGCATGCTGCTCGAGCAGCACGTCTCCGGGGTGGTATTCGCCGGCGGCCACTACGCCGAGCAGGCCGCCCCGCACGACCACTACCGGCTGCTGCGCAGCCGCGGCATTCCGGTGGTGCTGTTCAACGCGGGCATCGACAACCTGGACTTCCCCTGCGTGTCGACCGACGACGTGACCGCCGCCGGGCAGGCCTATACCCACCTGGCCTCGCTCGGCCACCAGCGGATCGGCCTGGTCGTCGGCCCCGAGGACCACGTGCCCTCGCGCCGCAAGCTCGCCGCGTTCGGCGAGCACGCCAGGGGCGGAGCGGTGGAGCACGCGCTGTTCTCCCTGGAGGGCGGCCAGGCCGCCACCACGAGACTGCTGCGGCACGGCGTCACCGGCGTCATCTGCGGCAGCGACGTGCTGGCCCTGGGCGCGATCCGGGCCATCCGGCGCGCGGGCCTGTCCGTGCCCGGCGACGTCTCGGTGGTCGGGTTCGACGACTCGGCCTTCATGAACTGCACCGACCCGCCGCTGACCACCGTCAGGCAGCCGATCGAGTCGATGGGCAAGGCGGCGGTCGCGCTGCTGGTGAACCAGATCGAGAACGTGGCCGTCTATCCGGAGGAACTGCTCTTCGAACCCGAACTCGTCGTCCGTGGCTCCACCGGGCGCCCCGCGCGGGGGGAAGGGGTTGGCGCTTTACCTCCCTTTTGCACGCAATCCGCACTACTGTTGGGGTTAGCTAGCGGAGGAAGAGTCGTAACGGCCATCCGGGGGCCTGACCGCAGCCTGGATCTGTGGTATGTGTAATTCTTGCGAACCGGTGCAAGCTGGCGCGATGCACGACAGTTAGGTGGGGGTGACCAGTTTGGCGGCACTACAGCCTGGCGATCCCCAGCGCATAGGGCCCTACGTGCTGCTCGGGAGACTCGGCAGCGGTGGCATGGGCCGGGTGTATCTGGCCCGCTCCCCCGGCGGCCGCACGGTGGCGGTCAAGGTCATCCGCTCGAACCTGGCCGAGGACGCTGGCTTCCGGGCCCGCTTCGCGCGTGAGGTTTCGGCCGCGGCCAAGGTGGGCGGCCTGTTCACCGCGGCGGTCGTCGACGCCGACGTCGACGGGCCGGTGCCCTGGCTGGTGACCGCCTACGTGCCCGGCACGTCGCTGTCCGACGCGGTGGAACGGCAGGGCCCGCTGCCCGAGGCTTCCGTGCTCGCGCTGGCCGCCGGGCTGGCCGAGGGGCTGAGCGCGATCCACGCGGCGGGCGTCATCCACCGTGACCTCAAGCCCTCCAACGTGCTGCTGGCCCAGGACGGGCCGCGGATCATCGACTTCGGCATTTCTTCCGCCGCCGAGGCGACGGCCCTGACCGGCACCGGTTTCATGATCGGCTCTCCCGGGTTCATGTCACCCGAGCAGGCCGAGGGCCTCACCGTCGGCCCGGCCAGCGACATCTTCAGCCTGGCCGGCGTCCTCATCTACGCCGCCCGGGGCGAGGGCCCGTTCGGCACCGGCGACACCGCCGCGCTGCTCTACCGCGTCGTGCACGGCAAGCCGAGCATCGACAACGTTCCCGACAACCTCCGGCCGCTGATCAAGCGGAGCCTGTCCCGGGACCCCAAGCGCAGGCCCACGGCGACCCAGTTCCTCACCGACCTGTCGGCCGCGTACCCGTCGGCCGCGGACCTGAGCAACTGGCTGCCCGCCCGGATCCTCGACCCGTCGGCGGCCGGGACCGCCCCGGTCGATGCGAGCCTGCACCCGCCCGCGCCCAGCAGCGGTTCGCTGGCCGGCGGTTCTGGGGCCGGCGGTTCTGGGGCCGGCGGTTCTGGGGCCGGCGGTTCTGGGGCCGACCGGTACGACCCGGCGATGGCGGACCCGGTGGCGCCGGCCGCGGACGCGATGGCGCCGATAGCCATGGCGGCCGACGCGATGCAGGCCGAACCCGCCACCGGCGGCAACGCCACGATCGACCCGCCGACCCGCACCACGCTGTCTCCGCCGACCCCGCCACCGCCCACCACGACGCCCCCCGGCGCCCAGGGGTACCCACCGGGGCAGCAGGGCTATCCCGGACAGCAGGGCTATCCCGGACAGCAGGGCTATCCCGGACAGCAGGGCTATCCGGGGCAGCAAGGTCCTCCCGGACAGCAGGGCTACACGAGCCCGCAGGGATACCCCGGGCAGCAGGGATACTCCGGGCAGCAGTACCCCGAGCCGCAGGGCTACCAGACCGGCCAGGGCTACCAGGCAGGCCAGGGCTACCAGGCAGGCCAGGGCTACCAGACGGGCCAGGGTGCCCACGGGCCGCAGAGCGATCCGGTCGCTCCCGGTGGTTCCGGGTTCCAGGCGCCGCCGGGCAGTTCGTGGTGGTCCGGCCAGCAGCCAGGGGGCATGCCGCAGGCCCCGCTGCCCGGCCAAGGGATGCCCGCCCAGGGCATGCCCGGCGGACCCGGCATGCCCGGGTCCTACCAGTCGTACGGACCGCCCGCCGGGCCGGGCCGGGCGCGCAAGCGGCCGCGGTGGCTGGTTCCGGTCGGAGCGGCCGCGGCCATCGTGGTGATCGTCGTCGCACTGGTCCTGACGCTGGGCTCCGGCGGCTCCCCCAAGACGACGGCCGGGTCGACCGGGACCGCGACCGCGCCCCCAGCCCAGACGTTCAGTCCCTCGGCTGCCGCCAGCGCGACCCCGACGGTTGGTAACCTGCAGGTCTCCCAGTTCCAGGTGGGCGACTGCCTCACCGGGGCGAACATGCAGTTGAACAAGGCGACACCGTGGCCGAAGCTAACGAAGGCCGTGCCGTGCAACCAGGCGCACACCGCGGAAGTGTTCTACTCGAATAACAATTTCTGGCCCAAGAACGGTTCTTATCCCGGAAGTACCGCCATTACGAACAAGGCCAGGGCGGGCTGCGACGGCGCATTCCAGTCCTACGTTGGAGTCGCGTTCAGGCAATCGATATACACCTGGGCCGATATCGTGCCTGACGCATCCACCTGGCCGAACGGCGACAGGTCCCTGCACTGCGTCGCCTGGTACCAGACGTCCAGCCAGCCGGCCGGAGCCACCCTGAACAGCTCGATCAAGGGCACGGCCAAATAGGCTCGGTGCGGCGCCGGGGCATGCGCCATGACCCGTTCGGCCTGAATGGTCTTAACGCGGGGCGGCCGGTTCCGGGTCCGAACGGAGGCCGGCCGGGCTGATGTCGGGGACGTCGCGGACGCCGAAGATGTCGCGGAGCGCGGTCAGCGCGGCCAGCTCGCCGCAGCGGCCGTGCACGCCGGGGACCGGCGGGGTCGCCGAGGAGCACAGGTAGATGCCGCGGATCGGCGTCCGGTACGGGTTCCACCTGGGCACCGGGCGCAAGATGGTCTGCCGCAGCGTCTGCAGGCCGACGCCGATGTCGCCGCCGACGTAGTTCGGGTTGTGCGCCTCCTCGCCGGCGGCGGTGCGCACGGCGCGGGCCAGGATCAGGTCGCGGAAGCCGGGGGCGAACCGCTCGATCTGCGCCTCGATCCGGTCGGTCATGTCGATCCCGGATCCGGACGGCACGTGGCAGTAGGTCCACAGGGTCTGCCGCCCGGCCGGGGCGCGGGACGGGTCGGCCACGCCGGGCTGGACCACGAGCACGTACGGATCGTGCGGGTGCTTGCCCGCGGCCACTTCGGCCTCGGCCGCGGCGACCTGCTCGAACGGGCCGCCCAGGTGCAGGGTGCCGGCCCGGCGGCAGGCCTCGTTGGTCCACGGCACCGGGCCGGACAGGGCGAAGTCCACCTTGCAGACGCCGGGGCCGTAGCGGAACCGGCGCAGCGCGGCGCGGTACCGGCCGGGCAGCCGGTCGCCGGCCAGCTGCGCCAGCGCCCGTGGTGAGACGTCGAGGATGGTCGCGCTCGCCGAGGGGAGTTCGGCCAGCGATCGGACCCAGCGGCCGGTCTCGATGCGGCCGCCGTTGGCGACCAGGGCAGCGGCCATCGCGTCGGTGATGCGGGCGCTGCCGCCGGCCACCACCGGCCAGCCCACCGCGTGCGCCAGCCCGATCAGCATCAGCCCGATGCCCGCCGTCGGCACCGCGGTGAGCGGCATCATGGCGTGCGCCGCGGCGCCGGCCATGATCGCGCGGGCCTCCTGAGTGTGCCAGCGCCTGGCCACCACGGAGGCAGGCAGGATGGCGCGGCGGCCGTAACTTATTGCTGGTAGTGGATGCTTGGGCGGCGTGCGCAGCGGGGCCAGGATCACCTGGCAGACCTCGTCCATGTGACTGGTCAGCGGGCCGAGCAGGCGGCGGTAGGCGCGGCCGTCGGCGCCGAGCCGGGCGGCCGTCTCGGTCACCGAACGGGACACGATGGCGGCCCGGCCGTGGTCGAGGGGATGAGCGAACTCGACCTCGGCCCGCGCCAGCGTGACCCCGCGCGCGGCCAGGTCGAAACGCTGGAAGAACGGTGACGCCACCGCGAGCGGGTGGCTCGCGGAGCAGACGTCGTGCCAGAAGCCGGGCAGGGTCAGCTCCTCGGTGCGGCAGCCGCCGCCGATCGTCGGCGCGCCCTCGATGACCTGAACCCGCAGGCCGGCCGCCGCCATCGTGACGGCAGCGGCCAGGCCGTTCGGCCCGCTGCCGACGACCACCGCGTCACACTCTCCCCGCATGCCTGATCGGTTACCCGCTCGCCTAGCTCTTCATGCGCTTAAAGGGGCTGGCAGCGGTCTGCAGCACGCTGCGCACCCCCGAATTGTGCCAGACGTTGCCGGCGTGCCGCCACTGCCGCTTGGCGTCCACGCAGGTGCTCCTGATCTCGACCTGCGGGTCCGGCACGCCGAGCCGCTGGCCGAGCGCGGTCAGCGTGGCCGCCCAGAACCTGTCTTCCTTGCCGTGCCCGCCGGCGGTCATGGCGATCTCGTACAGCGGATCGTTGGCCCGCATCAGCACCTGCGCCTGGACCATGGTGGTGTCGCCTTCACGTTCGGCCGAGAAGGTGATCCAGCCGGCGAACATGTGGCCCTGCGGGGTCATCAGCGTGAAGGATTCGGCGTCGGCGTAGAGCACGAAGACGCCGGTGGACAGCTTGACGCCACCGCCGACGGCCAGGTCGAGCAGGGCCACGTCGCCGGGGTTGATGCCGGTGAGCGCGCCGGCGAACCGGTTGCCCTTCGGCCAGAACTCGGGGAAGTGCTCACGCCAGGTGGCGATGGTCTGCTCCGGCTCGATGGAGGGCCCGGCGTCCATCCGGTAGGTCTTCTGCCACATCTTGCCGAAGCCCTGCACCGGCCCGGTGAGGCGCCGCCCGGCGACGTTGGTGCCGCGCACCCCGTCCCGCGGGTCGACCTGCAGGCGTTCGACCTTCCTGGCCCAGCTGGCCGCGTCCCTTGACGCTGCTGGCCGGGCGGCGGCCTCGCGGGCGCTCAGCCCGATCTGCTCGACCGACGCCACCTTGTCCGGGCCTGCTGTCCCCGTCCCTGATGTTTCTGTCATGGCTGGGCCCCTTACCTCACGACGCCGTTGAGCGCCGATTCCTCGCTGTCGTAGATGGTGATCGCCTCGTCGAGCCTGGTCAGCTCGAAGATCTCGCGGTAGTGCTCGCTCAGCCCGTAGGCGGCGAGCTGCTGACGCTGCCGGTTGGCCCGGACGAGCAGGGTCACGAGCATGCCGATGCCGCCGCTGTTCATGTATTCCAGCCCGGCGAAGTTCAGGACCAGCCTGCTCGTCGCGCTGCCGCCCGCGGCCTCATAGGCCGACATCAGCACGGGTTCGCAGGCCGCGGTGACCTCGCCCCTGATGTCTACGACGGCGGTCGTCTCGCCGACCCGCCGAACGTCCATCGTGATCGCTGGTACGCCCATCTGATGTCCTCCCCTTGTGCTGTTTGCTTAGAGCTGGCTGACGGCGCGGTCGAGATCAGGGAAGAGCTCGATGAAGTCCGAGAGCCTGGTGATGTCGAAGATCTCGCGGTAGTGCGGGGACAGGCCGCTGGCGACGACCTTCCTGCGTTCGGCCCGCGCCCGGGCGAGCACGCTGACGATCAGCGCGATGCCGGTGGAGTTGATGTAGTCCACCGCGGCGAAGTCGAGCACGACCGTGCTCATTTCCGGGCTCGCGGTGAGCGCCTGTTCGTATGCGGCGGTCAGGACGGTGGCGGCGGACCCGTCGACCTCCCCGGATAGCTCGATGACGGCCGCTCCGGGGAGTGCCCGGGTCGTGGCCTCACATGCGCTTGTCATGTGCCGCACCTCCAGTTCGCATGGTCAGCCGGATGGTGTGCCGCTGGCCGTCCGTCGTTACGTCCATCGCGTCGACCATGTTGCGGATCAGGAACAATCCCCAGCCGCGAGGGCTCTGGTCGCCGTCAAGTTTCTTGACAAGATTCGGCTCATCGTGATCTCCGGTGTCGGCGTGGAGCTCGCCCCCCCGGTCGCTGATCGCGACGATGATCTCGTCGCCGTTCTGTATCACCTCGACCTCGACCGGGATCTCAGGGCGGTTGCCGTTGCCGTGCTCGATCGCGTTCATGGTGGCCTCGGCGACCGCGGTCTTCAGCCGTTCGAGCCGCTGGGCGGGCAGGCCGAGGTCCTTGACGGTGCCGGCCACCCGGGCCAGCGCGAGGCGCTCGTTGCCCGGCTCGCTGGGCAGCGTGAACGCGTCGAGCCTGCGCGGCGCCGGCCGGGCTACCCGAGTCATTGCCCGCCTCCCCCATGGTGCGGCTGGCCCTGGTGCCAGGCGGACGGGGAGCGCTGCAGTGACACCAGCGTGATGTCGTCTTCCTGCTCGTGGTCCGGCCCGGTGAAGTCGCTGAGTTCGGTCAGGCACAAGTCGATGAGGGCTTCTCCCGAGGGTCCCTGGCCGACCAGCTCCGCGACTCGCGGGAAGCCGAACATCTCCCGGTCGGGCGCGTGCGCCTCGGCCAGCCCGTCGCTGTGCAGCAACGCACAGTCGCCCGGCTCGAACTGGAAGCTCATTTCCTCGTAGTCCATGCCGGGCATCAGCCCGAGCGGCATGCCACGGGCCCGCAGCTCTTTGACGCCCTTTTGGGTCCGTACGTACGGCACGTCGTGGCCGGCGTTGGCGAACTCGACCCGGCCGCTGACCGGGTCGAGCACCAGGGCCAGGCAGGTGACGAACATATGCGCCGGGATGTCCACGCAGAGCATTTCGTTGATGTGGCCGAGCACCTTGCCGGGCGAGATGAGCCGGGGCGCGGCGTCTCGCAGCAGCGCGTGCGTGCTGGCCATGACCAGCGCGGCCGGGATGCCCTTGTCGGTGACGTCGCCGACCACGAACATGACCCGGCCGTCCGGCAGCGGGATGAAGTCGTAGAAGTCGCCGCCGACCGTCCGGGCCGGGCGGTAGAACGCGGCCACGTGCCAGCTGGGCAGGTCGGGCACGCTCTTGGGCAGGAACTGCTGCTGGATGATCTGCGCGATCTTCAGCTCCTGCTCGATCCGCTCCCGCTGCCTGGCTTCGGCCTGCTGCTGCCTGACCAGCTGGCCGACGCGCATGGCCGGGGCCGCGTAGCCGGCCAGCGAGTTGAGCAGGCGCAGGTCATCGGTCGAGTAGCCGCGTTCTGACCTTCGCGGGCCGAGGCTGAGCAGGCCCACCAGGCTGCCCGAGGAGATCAGCGGGACCACCAGGACCACGCCGGCCTCCTGCAGTACCTTCAGGGCCGGGGACTGCAGCTGAAGTCCGGTGATGTCGACCGCGCTGGCCGCGCTGAGCAGGTAACCGACCAGCGGATCGTTCGAGGCCAGGTCCAGCTCGGGCCCGGCCGCCACCACGCTCGGCGGCTGGGGCGCCGCGGCGACGGCGGCGGCCGGTGGCGTGCGCCGCAGCCAGCCGCGGACGCGGCCGGCCTTGATGTCGCTCTCCTGGCCGGCCCCGGCCACGCTGACCGCCACCTGCTGCGCCATGTCACTCTCCGGGTTTGCGGCATCGTTTGCACGCACCATCAGCCTAGGAAGTCGGCGATACGAGATCGTTACGACAGTCATGCCCTCCCGGGTGTTTTTTTACGCAGGTGCGTTACGGTGGCCGAGATGGCAACGGATCTCAGCCTGGCCCTGCTCGGGCCGCCGGTCGTCAGGCGGGACGGCGTGCCGGTCACCTTCGACACGAGGAAGGCGACGGCGCTGCTCGCACGGCTCGCGGTAACCGGCCGCGAGCACAGCCGCGAGCAGCTCGCCGACCTGCTCTGGCCCGAGGCGGACAGCGCCAAGGGACGGGCGTCGCTGCGGCGCACGCTGTCGGTGACCGCCGCTGCGATGGGTGACGGGCTGATCATCAGCCGGGCGGCGGTGGCCCTCTCCCCGGCCTTGGTCCGGGTGGACGTGCGCGACTTCGAGGCCGCGTGCGGCCGGCCGGACGCCGCGTCGCTTGAGCGGGCGGTTTCGCTGTATCGCGATGACTTCCTGGCCGGGTTCACCCTGCGCGGCTGCCCGGAGTTCGAGGAGTGGCAGGCCTCGGTGGGCGAGGAGCTCAGGCAGGCGCTCGCCCGCGGGTTGCAGCGGCTGGTCGCGGCGTGCATCGCGGACGGCGCGCTGGAGCGGGCCGCCACGCACGCACGGCGCTGGCTGCAGCTCGACCCGCTGCACGAGCCCGCCCACCAGGCCATCATCAGGCTGCACGGCTGGGCCGGGCAGCGTTCGGCGGCCATGCGGCAGTACCGGTCGCTGGTGCGGGTGCTGGACCGGGACCTGGCCGTCCGGCCGCTGCCGGAGACCATGCGGCTCTATGACGATGTGCGTGCGGGGCGGCTCGGACCGCCACCTGTCCCTGCTGAGGCGCCTGCCTCCGCGGCCCCGCTGACCTGGCCGCTCGTGGGCCGGGTGGCTGAGCTGGCCGCCCTACGTGCCGCCTGGCGGGCGGCCGGCCGTGACGGCCGGGTGGTGGCCATCGCCGGCCAGGCCGGCAGCGGCAAGACGCGGCTCATCACCGAACTGCGCGCCGAGGCGGCCGGGGCGGGCGGCATCGTGCTGGCGGCTCGCAGCCACGACGGCGAGACCGGGCTGCCGTTCGTGCTGGCCGCCGACCTGCTGCGGACCGCGCTGGCGATCCGGCCCGACCTGCCGGACACGCTCCCGGCGCAGACGGCCGCGATGGCCGGGCGCCTGGTCCCGGCGCTGGCCGCGTCCCAGCCGGATTCGGCCGCGCCGCCGCTGGACAGCCCGGTGGCGGTCACCAGGCTGTTTGCGGCCATCGCGGACATGCTGCGCGCGGCGACAGGCGGGGCCGGCGGGGCCGGCGGGGCCGGTGCGGCCGGTGCGGCCGGCGGGGCCGGCGGGGCCGGCATCGTGGTGGTGGAGGACGTGCACTGGGCGGACAGCTCCTCGCTGGGCCTGCTCGCCTACCTGGTGCGCCGGCTCGCCGACTGGCCGCTGCTGCTCGTGCTGAGCTGGCAGCCCGAACAGGCGGGCCGACTGCGGGTGCTGCGGACCGCGCTCGGCGAGGCCGAAAGCCAGTCGATGGGCGACATCATAGAACCGGGCCCGCTTGGCCCCGAGGCGATCGGCACGCTGCTCGCCCTGGACGGGATGCCCCGGGTCGACGTGGCCCGGCTGCTGGCCGAAACCCGCGGGCTGCCCATGCTGGTCCGCGAGTACGTCGAGGCGCTTCGGACGGCTGAGGAGCAGGGCGAGGATGAGCCCGGGGCCCCGGGGCCCGGGGAGGCGGACTGGTGGCCGCCGGCCAGCGTCAGGGACCTGCTGCGGACCCGGCTGCAGGCGGTCAGCGAGCCGACCAGGCAGATGCTGACTGCCGCCGCGGTGCTCGGCAGCGACAATGACGCCGACCTGCTGCGCGCGGTGAGCGGGCGGGGCGAGGACGAGATCGTCGAGGCGCTCGACGAGGCGCTCGCCCGGTCCCTGCTGAACGAGATCCCCCTGCCCTCCCCGCACCAGGCGCCGTCCTACGGCTTCCCTTACGAGGCCCTGCGCCGGACTGCCTACGAATCGGCCACCCTGGCCCGCCGCCGGCTGCTGCACGGGCGCGCGGCCGACGTCCTGAACCGCCGTCACGTGCGCGATCCGGCCACCACCCCGGCGGCGACCGTGGCCGGTCACCTGCAGCTGGCGGGGCGGGACGAGGAGGCCGCGCGGTGGTGGTGGCGGGCCGCCGAGGTGGCCCGCGAGCTATACGCGCACGCCGAGGCGCACGCGCACCTGACGAAAGCCCTGGCGCTCGGCTACCCGCAGCTGCCCGGGCGGATCACCCTCGGCGGGGTGCTGGTCGTGCTCGGCCGGTACCGGGAGGCGCTGGCCGAGTTCGAGACCGCCGCGGCCATCGCCACCGAGGGCGACTGGGCCACCCAGGCGGGGATCGAGCACAAGCTCGCGGACGTGCACCACCGGCTGGGCGACTGGGACCTGGCCGATGCGCATCTGACCGTGGTGACGGAGCTGGTCGAGGGCGCCGAACCGGGCCGACTGGCCCGGGCCCAGGCGGACCGGGCCGTCGTCGCCTACCGGCGCGGTGCCGTCGGCCAGGCCGCCGGACTCGGCCGGGCCGCCCTGGCCAGCGCCCGCGCCGCCGCCGATCCCGGCGCGACGGCGCAGGCGCTCAACGTGCTCGGCATGCTGGCGGCGCGGGCCGGCGATACCGCCGCGGCGGAAAGCTACCTGCGGGACAGCCTGGCCGAGGCCCGGCAGCTACCGGAGCTGGTCGCGGCTGGGGCCGGACCCGCACTGGGGGCGGCCGTGGCGGCCCTGAATAACCTGGCCCGGCTGCTGGCTGAGACCAGCCGCGGCCGGGAGGCCCTGGAGGTGGCAGCCGCGCCGAGGCCGGAGATCTGGACACTCGTCGAGTGGTAGCTTGTCGCGTCGCTCATCAGCGACCGGGAATTCCATGAATTTTGGCAACGCCCCAACTTCAGCCGGATCCGCCGATCGGCGCGGGACCAGCGTGATTGGACGGCCTGAACTGATCCGCCCAGATCGGGGTTATTCTGGCGCATCATCGACCCAGGTGGGAGGTTGGAGCCGTCCTCTTCTGCCGAATAGAGTGCGTTGCGTACCCACCTATGCGCTGACCTGTAGTCACTAACGGTCGCCGCGGTGATCGTCGATCCTGCATTGTCACCCATATTGAGAGCGCTCCGAACGCCCAGCATGCACCACTTAATGTTTTTACGGGCAGAATAAACGGCCAATACGTCTCATCCTGCTATGCTTCGGTGTAAAACGGCAAAGTCATGTGCACATCTGCCGGTTTAGTGAGAATGGTATCAACCTGTCGCGCCCTGGATCTTACGTTCACGGGCCAGTAGCAAATTTGGGGACAAGGCATCGTTCACCCTAGAATCCTCAATACAGCTGCGGTGAGCCTGGTCGCGCCATCGTCGAATCGATCGTCGCTCAGATCGGCGCAGTGGATCGACAACAATGAACGACCGCGGCCGATGTCGGAGTCAGGAATATCGCAGTCGTCAAACCTGACCGGGATAAGCCATGGCTCATCTGGGCGCCGGAGCCGCATCTGATCGATTGCTAGAGTGAGCTCCTCATTTTGATAAGTCTTCCTTCGGGCAAGGCTCCTGCTTGAGAAGCAGGCGAGGAAGACGAGAGCGTCCTCGGTTATCGCGTGCCGGATCTTTTCCCGCCAGTCCTCACCTGGCCACAAGTCGGCCGTATCCCGCCATACACGTACGCCAGCGGTTTCCAGTACCTGTTGCAGTCGGTCGACCTTGAGTGAATCCTCACGGACATACGAAATGAATACATGCCCCCTGAGCTCAGGGCGGGACGGGGAACCAAGCCGCGAATCAGTGCCCTGCAACATCACGTCGCGCGGGGCTGCTTTCATGTCCATCCGGCGGCCCTGCCCATCCGGCATCTCAACAAACACCGGAGCGGGCGACTCATCTGCTGTCCGACGGCCTTCCAACTCCCGTTGGTGCGCCTTGAAGAAGAACTCGGTGAGGGCTTCGGGGGTCAGGACCTGCACATTTCCCAGCTTGAAATCCATCCCGCGAAACCGCGGTGGCCTGATGGTGACGTATGCCCTGACTTCAGCCCAGACATATCGCCGGACGGTATTGATCTGGCCGAACTGGTACTCCTCTCCGAGGCCGAATAGTGGCTGATGCCGGACGACGTATTGCATCAACGAATCCGCCATGTTCGTCAGGCCAGCCTCGACGACCTCCTCGGGCTTCTTGACCGTGCATAGGAACGTCACCTGGATAGTGAACTCCCCCACATCAGCTGAGGGGATCGAGACCTGTACCGTTACGGGTGCGTCCTCACGCATGTCAACTACGCTAACGCTGGTGGCATTGACAACGTGATCCTCGCTCAAACGGCTACGTCCGTCATCGACGAC
>WNGJ01005078.1_pt1 | contig 19384 bp, 14 predicted proteins | sample 5400611 | NCBI WGS metagenome assembly WNGJ01 (sample SAMN13153375, study PRJNA577476) | soil metagenome | isolation source: 40 cm soil or saprolite under Garry oak tree replicate 1 | place: USA:California | collected 2016-06-15 | reverse complement strand
AGCGAATGATTGGTCCAGGGCCTTCGAATCCACGCAGGTGAGGACCGCTTTGAATCCTAATTCAATAAACTCCTTGATGAACTCGGTCGTGTTCCGCATCCAAACGGGATAGACTCCGCGCAAGTCATGCCGCGCCAGGAATTGATCACGATACGTTTTGATATCTTCGAGGAACAGATCGCCGAATATGATCGAGTCTATTCCTTGCTCACGATAGGCTGAGACCGCTTCGATCAGATTAGTCTCATACTCCTGATTGGTTGCGCCTTTTGTGATCAGAACCTGATGAAGTGGCAGACCTAGAGACGCAGCTTGGCGTTCCAGCAGTGCGCGCCTAACCCCGTGCATGCTGATGCGATCGTAGTCGCGTGTTACTGTCGTTAATAACGCGGCCACACGAAAGTCCGTAGATTTTTGAATCTCATAAAGGGCGAGGCAACTATCCTTGCCGCCACTCCATGACATCAACGCGGTTTCCAGGTTACTTCTCCCTGCAATATTTCTCTCAGGTAAATCATCCACTTACCAATTCTCTCCTGAGCTTTTTAGATCCTGTCTGAACAAATGATACCCGAGCCGGGATCACAGAGATAAAGGTGCTTCCCGGTCTGTTTAAGATCGCTACTTAGTGGAAGCCACTTCTAGTCGAGACACCAACAAGTCGTCTAACGCGGCTAAGGTAACTGTTGTCTCGCGTCGGAGCAATTGCTCAACACGTGACCCATTACAAATCATAGAAGTGCAGATCGGCTGCGGTCATTAGCTTAGTTAGCAAAATGATTTGTCCGGTGTGCATTGAGAAGTGTTCGGTCACGTGAAAGATCGCGGCGAGGGCAGTCGATTGAGTCCCTTGTATTGGAAAGCTATCCAGCAGTCGCGCCGGAGCAAACTCCGCCAGCACGTGGTCCACCTCGGCAATGGTCGTTCGGAGCAACGCCAGCAACTCATCACGCGCAATAATCCTGCGCTCATCAAACTCAGCCTGGCGTTCACGCTTATCAGTTTCGCCGCCTAATCCGGAGACGATCCACTGGCGCGCATTTCCTGAAAGGTGCAGGAGCAAATTGCCAATACTGTTGGATTCCGAGTTTGGCCGCCACCATAACTGCTCGTCCGTTAGCCTTTCCACGCAGCGCTCAACCTTCGTGAGATATTCTTCCTTGAGGAGCTGGCGTGCGTTTTGAATGAAGGCCCGCGACACATCCCTGGCAACGTCTGCGACTGGAGTTGTCATGGCAGAAAGCTATCGCCCGCCGCGAGCACTGTCAATCTCAGAAGACACTACGACATCACCCGGACCAGCTAACTTTACCAAAGATTTTTTTTGCGAAAGGAGCGCTTACGCTTCGCTGGTGCGTGGGTTTTCCGGAAGCATCAGTTTGATGGCGTTCGTGGTTTCCGTGCGGCGCTTCTGCTGCAGTTCGTTAACCCAATTGGTTACGGTCTGAACCATATCGCGCGCGGTTTGGGCGGTAGTGTTTCCCTTAGGCGCAGGCTTTTGCTTACGCGCCCGCTCGTCCTTTTTTATGACTTTAATGACTTTCTTTTCTGGCATCTCAACCAACTTTATTTTCTGACCAAATATGGGTGCTTGTTCGATTAAACGATTTTTCCTGTCTGGAGTTCCCTGATTCTTAACGGTTAACTTTGAACGGGTCATCCCGCCGATTCTTGCGTTCGGCTAGTTATTAGCAAACACTAAGCCACGAACTAATCAGGCCCGGTTGCTCTCAAATTGTCCAATAAGTTATTACGAGGAAGCTCAGCTATTCAGATGTATTTCGCCGCCAGAAAGTTGGCTGGTAGTTGCCAGTGGTTGTTAAGCCGGGGCGTTACTAATACGTACACTCCTTTGCCGGCACGTACGGTTTTTCCATTAGCGGCTCCCCCTTCGCGGCCGGCTGCGGCTGCCTGCCCTGCATGTCGAGCTGCCAGATTTTCTTTTGCGTTCCATAGATTAGAAAGACCAGACCAACCGCCGCGCCCGCGTTGACCCACTTTAATCCGCTAATCATGTGCTTCGTTCCAAACGAAATCAGGAGGCCGTTGATGATGATGAGCGCCAGCCTGAACTCGGTTGGGCCGAATTTCAGGTGGCTGATCTTTAGTTCTTGCAAAGCAGTGAAGGCGAGGAAGGTGCTGAAATCGTAAGCGGCAAACAGAGCCAGCATTAACAGTAGTTGAAAGTGCGATCGCTCCGGAAGAATAAAAGAATAACCGATGATGACGGAGCACAGAAAAAAGTAGTCAAGCAGGTGATCCATGTAGTAGCCCCAGCGTACCAGACCCGTGTTGCGATACTTGCCGACTTTGCCGTCGTAATGATCCGTCACCCATTGCAGCGCTATCATCAGGGAAACCAGCCAAAGCCAGCGGATGTTTCTGGCCGCGAGAGCACTGAAGACCAGAATCATGAGTGACCACAAGAGGGTCAACATCGTCAGGTGATAAGTCTCCAGCCAACTCGGGATTCTGGGAATGACCAGGGGGGCGAGCCGCCGCTCAAGTGGAGACAGAAACGAGTTGTTAGTTTTCTGCGCACCGGCGAACTCTGTTATTTCTGCCATGTTGGAGATCCATCCTTTGCTCGACTTTGATCCAATAGTCTGCTGGAGCAAACTTGAGGCCGCGTGCGGTTCTATCGACTGCGATGTAGTTACTTAGTATTTCGGAGCTAAACAGCTGATCTGCTCGCCGTCCTGGTTACATCAACTCAACCACGTTGACTTTGAACAGCCGCTGCGTCTTTCAGTAGAAAGATTTTTGCGACAGCGATTATTGCAACTTGACGATTACCGCAATTGGCAGCCAGATGCTGAGGCCGGCGCGATTGGTTGAGGGTCAAATAAAAACAACTGACTGCGAGCTGGGAATATCGAAGCGGCGGCGACAGCTTTTACACGCCAACATATCGTCGATGCGCACCATGTAGTCGCGCGATTTTTGATAGCGCAGCCGGTCTTGCTCATTTGCGCCGCGCGGCGGCGCCTGTTTCTTCGTCCGCCTTAACCAACGCACGTCATACTCCTGGCGGGCGCGACAATGCGGGCAACTGTATGTTGCCTTTTTCGATTCCTGCTTTTCGTTAAAGAAGTCTTGTTCGTTCATACACCTATTTTGCCATTTCTGCGGTCTTCAGTCCTATCGTTCACCCAATTCCCGCAAATAGCGAAAACTGTAGATCCCTGTCTCATGGCCATCGCTCCAGCGAAAGTTGAGCGCGTAACGTCCTACGACACTTATATCGGCTATCGTCAGTTCTTCAGAAATGGCTTCCGGCTTCAGTACGCGCTGGCCAGTCCACTCGTTAACACATTGCGCGCATGGGCAGGCGCGCCGCAGCTCGGCAGCCGTGTAGCGACAAACGCAGTCGTCCGACCAGGTAATCTGCAGGCCGGAATCTCCCTCCTGCTTGATCTCCCGCGGCTCAATCGCGGGGCCGCGTCGCTCGGTTGCTTCAATCATTCTCACTCACCGACACATCACTTCTGCCTGCCTCCGGCCGCTGCAGGCTGCTCCTGATTACCGGCGCCAGCCTCAAGGACCGCAGCAGATACCGCAGCGGTCGTGATCCTGAAGTGTGACGCATTCCAAACGACCTGGCCATTGCGCAAGACGATTACCTGCGGCGACTCGTGAGTCACGCCTAACCGGTTCTCTATTTCCATTGAGAGCTCACGCGCCCGCTGCACTTCGATTAGCGCCACTTCTCCTTCGAACCTGGTCATCTGATCGTAGGCACTGGCGCTAATCGGACAGGTCAAACTGTGTTTGAAGATAACCACCGGGCGTTCTTTCGAACGAAGCGCCAAATCCTCGAAAGATTTTTTATCACTGATCGTGACAAAGTGGTTTGCCATGGGTGCTACATCCCCGGTTCAGATGGATCGATAGTAGCTGATCGGTTTGATTCTCACAAAGGCGTGTGAAAGCGGGCATTGAAATAGTTAGAGTTCAAAATTTAGTCTGCCGTGGGAGTCAGCAGCCTAAAGGCTACCACCCCACGCGGGCTGCGGCGTTCCCCGGGGCTGGACTCTGAACTTCAAGCCTCAGTTGTCGTTAGGATAAAAAAGCGGGAGTGGAGGATCAGAATCTCCACTCCCGCTTTTTTGGTGATGTTAGAGCCTATTAGTAGCCGTTGTAGCCGTCGCGGTATCCGTTCGCAAAGCCTTCGCGGAAATACCGGCGATAGAGTTCTCTATCACCCAGACGCGAGCTGTAGTCTCTGGACGCATCCTGATAGGCGCCCTCATCGCGATACTCGAAGCGGTCCCCATGGCTCCGATCCTTGCGGCCTTCGCGAATACCGTTATTGTAGCCGGCGTTCAGTGCGGTCTGACGAAGCTGGCTGTTCCCATATCCCCCATAGCCTCCGTCATTGCGACGTCTCCAACCGTCGTTGTTGCCCTGGTTGCGACGCCATTCATCGTTGCGATTACGTTCCTGCTCGCGTCGCCATTCATCGTTGCGATTACGTTCCTGCTGACGGCGCCACTGTTCGTTGTCGCCGTTGCGATCACGATCTTGAGCCTCGTCATTGTCGCGGTCGCGGTCACGGTCTCGAGCCTCATCATTGTCGCGGTTGCGGTCGCGACCCCTGCGATCCTTGTCAGTGCGACCGTCGCGCGCATCATGCCCGTTAACGAAAATGTCGGTCGGCTTGCCGCGCCCTCGGCCGTTGCCCTGTGCCGATGCCGACGTCGGCAGCATTAGGAACGCGACCACGCCTAACATACCGATCAGTGTAACGAAACTTTGTCTCTTGCTATTCATCGTTAGTCTCCCTTCAATTTCCCACGGCCCGATGCGCAATATTATTGTCGTCGAGCGATACCGTCGCCGCTGACTAAACAATCGCCATGCCGAGAGCGTTGTACCGTGGAAAAGGCCCAGAAAGGCACTAGCCCAAGCGGCGCGGAACGGCATTGCTACCCGTTTTAGTGTTGTCGTCACGCATTGGGTGCGCGGGCCCAGTAGGCAGTGGGCGGTGGGCAGTGAGCGGTGAGCAGTGGGCAGTTGGATGGTGGAGAGTCGCTCACCACTGGAGGCCCACTGCCCACTGCTCACTGCTCACTGCCCACCGTTCTAGCGCCAGTCGCCAACAAGCACGAATGGCGCCCAGTAGAATGGAGCGCTGTATTTTTTCCCGGAGATCATTGCGAGTTGCGCATCTCGCATAGCCGCGGAAGCCGGCACTGCCGCCGACGACGCGCTCGGTGAGGTCAGCAAGCGTTTGTAAAAGTCAGTCATCAATTCAGCGGTCGATTTGTCTGCGACTGACCATAAGCTTACGCCGACGGTTGGCGCGCCCGCATACATGAACGCTCGCGTCAGACCCATGACACCCTCACCACGCTTCTCTTTTCCGAGTCCCGTCTCACAAGCCGAAAGCATCACCAGCGGGGAGCCGAGGCGGAGATTGAAAACTTCGTCGGTGCGCAGGAATCCGTCTTCGGTTTTATTCCCCACCAGCGAAAGTACGAGGCCGGTAAACTGCGGCCGTTCAGCATTCAGCAAACCGTGTGTGGCAATATGCACGATCCGATACTTGCTGACGTCGCGAGTTTCGATATTGGTCTCGCTGGCGTCGAGGTCGAGCCAAACGTCGGCTTGCGCGCCCGAAGTCTTTGCCAGTTTGACGATTTGTTCGGCTTCGGTTCGCGTGCCCGCAAGGCGCGCCAGCGGCAGGCCTTCCATCTTCGCAGCCCCGGCAGTGGCAGATGCGTCTTGTCCAGTGACATCCGTTAAAGCGCTCTGGATTCCCAAGCCGCGGGTCTCAGCAGTCGTGGAAGAAGCGACGCCATGAGCGCGGGCATCATTGGAATTGAAAACCGGGTCAGCCAGTATCAACATCGCTCGACCTGCCCGGCTGTTGTCTTGTTGCCTGATTGCGCCAACTACCGATGCCGAAGGCGAATAGATGATTTCGTTCGACTTAATCAGATACGGAAGTGAAGAATAGTCACCCTTATCCGCCGACTTCACGAGTGCTTCGAAGGGAACGTAATTCAATGCACCATCGGCGACAATCAGAATCCGCTTTTCTCCGATTACGGAACCAGCAGGTTCAATCACTGCCTTGTAAAGCGCATTAGAGGCAGGAATGAAAGACGCTGCGTCTTCTGCGAAAGGTGTGGTACTGATTCCCAGTCCCCGCTGAGAATCTGCCATAACATCAATCCCGACGATCCGGCGTTGAAGTCTCGACGGGATCAGTTGAGCGCGAAGATCGGTGGCCATTTTTTCGATTGCGACGCGCCCGGGCAGTTTGTAAATCGCCACGCCGGTCTTCGTGACTGCCCAAAGATACGAAGCCTCTGTTCCCAAACTGTATTCCAGCAGCGCGGTTTGGTCGTCGAGCACATTTGCCTGAACTTCGGCGATCGACAATGGCTTGCCGGCCGTCAAACTCGCATAACGCGGGCTGGCTGTTCTTATTTGATTTTCAATGTCGTCAAACTCTGTCTGGAGTTTCTCGAGCGTTGATTCCAGATCCGACGGTTTCTTTTTGTCCTTGTCCGCCGCCAAACTAATGCCCGTCAATTCCTCGGCAATTTCCTGCTGCTGATCAAGGTTATCCTGTTTGCGTTTGAGCAGCTCGGCGGGAATACCTTCAGTGATCGAGGCGCCTGTTTCACTAAGGAGATCCAGCAGCGAGCGCGAACGCGATTGCTCAGTAACTTTGAACGCTTCCGCCGCGTAGTCGAGAGCTTTACCGGAAAGCGGTGCGCCCGCGGTGGGCGAAGCCAGCAGCGCCATCTCGGCAAGAGCACTGGCAGTTTCATCAAAAACGTCTTTAGTGGTCCCCAGAAACGTTGTGCGCGCCTCATCGGCTCGTAAACTTCCGGCCCGCAAAGTTTCGATCGTCTGGATCGCGTCGCGATAATTCTTCAGCGCCGACTCGCGCAATGAACTTGATTTCTTGACATCGTTTTCCTGAAGCGCCTGTAGCCACAAACTCCTGCCTAGTCCGCGTTGCGCCGGCCAGATCAGATCGATACGCTTGTCTTCCTGCGCTCCCTTAATTGCCTCCGCATACAACTTGCCGGCATCTTTAAGCCGGGTCTGGGCCAGGGCAACATCGCCGAGGCTCGTTCGGGCGGCGGCGCGGAAACGTCGCGTCTGTCCAAGCTTTGTGATTCCGCCGAGACTGCTGCCCGCCGCTTCGAGTGCGTTTTCAAAGTGCTTCCGTGACGCATCGAAATCCTTCTGCGCATAAGCCAAACGTCCCATGCCGAGCTCATAACTGGAATAAACAATCGAATCGCGATACAGGTCGAGTTCCTTCTTGGCCTCCAGCAGGCCAACAGCCGCGCTGGTAGGGGCGCCTATCTCGACCTTCCCCGTAGAAATGCTGCCGAGCATTCCGCCCAGCCCGCCGAACCGCCGCGTGGTCCTGGATGCAGCACCTTCAGGTTTCTTCGCCTGCATCTGACCGTAAGCCGCACTCGCATCCGTCAGGCGGCCAAGCCGAAAATTTACATCGCCGATCTTTGCCAGCATTAGATTTGCATTGAATTTGTCGTCCGCGATATTCGCGTTGGCCAGCCGGCTGTCGACCATGCTCGCGGCCGCGGTTGCTTCGGCTTGTTTTTTATCACCCTGCACAAAACCATCGAGCGCCTGCTTGTAGTGGTCCAGAGCCACGTTATATTGACCCTGTCTCAAGTAAAGATCGCCCAACTCGTTATTCGTGGCTGCAATGCCGTGATTGTCTTTGGCGGCGGTATAGAGTTTGAGCGCGGTCTGCAATTGCCCAAGTGCCTGATCAGCTTTCCCTCGCTTGAGCAGGCGCCTGCCCTCCCGCAAAGCCGTCGCTGCCTGGTCTGGTTGCTGCTCAGCTAAATCCGCGGCCCGACCGGTCTCCAAAGAAAACGCTGTCGCAACAACGCTTGGCAATAGAAGCGTGCTCAACACCAAAACAATGAATTTCCTGACGGTAAATTTCACCGTAACTCCTCCTCACTTACTTTTCACCTGGGTCCTCGGTAGAGATCATGATTTGTGAATTAAATCCACAGCCGCAACGAGCATGTTCCTGGTTGTCGAGGCTGTCAACATTATCAAAGAGGGTTCGGGGTCGTCCCTGTTAAGACCGATACCGCGCGTGGCGGCGCGATGCTCGGTCGAAGTTTGCGAGTTACCCACACCTGACACTTTGGCCGCTTTAACCGGCTCATTCAGCTCATTTTGAATTTGCGCCCAAGTCTCCGAGGCCGGATGCCACGGACATTTTCCGGCGTTGTCACGACAGTAGGTAATGAGATCATCTTCGATTGGAACGGCTGACAGCGGCTCGCGAGTAAAAACGAAATAGAGCTTCTCGTTGCCGGCATGTTCGTCAAAAGTCAGCCATCGCAGCCTTTCTTCGGCGGCCACACTGGAGGGAATCTCAAAGGGAACGTGCGCCTGAAAATAATTTCCTGCTTCATCTAACTCCGGGTCGGGATAAAGCATGACCGGCTGCCCGCCATCAGTAGTATTGAAAACATAAAGGTACCCGTCGGCGTTGGTCTCAATCAAAAACCGAACATGATCGCCTTTGTGAAACTCACGTGACGGATCCGTTCGCACTGCCAGTCCGTTGGAGTCGCGTATAAACAGGGTCAGGCCCAAACCCATACGGTCCGTGTTTATCTTAGCCGGCGTCCCTTTTGTTGGCGTCGCGCCATTTTTTTGCGAGCCCGAATTCGCGCCCGACGAATTTGTCGCGGTCGTTCTGGGATGCCGGTGGCTGGGCTTCGTGGTTGGGGCCGGTTTATTACCCTTCGGCGTAGCTTTTGGCCTCGTGGTGAGAAAAGCGCCGCGCACGTCTTCGTCCTTCTGGGCCAAGGCCAGTGTGGGAATTAAGCCTGCGAACCCAATTAGCAAACTAAAAAAGACAACTTTCGTTTTCATTGCAAAAATTCTCCTTCGCACTAAATACGTATCCCGGGTCACAATGGGATTTATTTATGCTGAATTCGGACCTCGAAAATCACGGGTTCGCCGGCACTCTCCGATGGCGGGACCTTTACCATAACGAAGGGCGCCGCCGCGTCTTTATCATTGATCTCAGTTACAGGCTCGCTCGTTTTGTGCTTTGCCAGAAAGTCACTTAGTTGCGCCTGTTCTGTTTCGTTCAACGGCTCTCCCGTTGCCTCTGAGCTCAAGAAGGCCGGCGCCGGCAAAGGCTCAGGCGAAAAAACGATGGTGTAGTCTTCCGTGCCAGGCTTCTTATCAAGCTCCAACCAGTGTTCGATGCCGCTCGGAAAACTGAAGTCAGCACCTTTAGCAACCTGATTATTATCCAAACCCAACATAGTCGCTGGTTTCGCTGTCAAGAACGCGGTCAGTTGATTCCGCTTGCCTGGTCCAATGATATAAAGATAGCCGTTTTCGAGAAACTGAAAATGAAACTTGAAAGCCTGGCCGGAGGACAGTGGTACTGCGCCGGCAACTCGTTGGGGTTCGGCAGCTAGAGCGTTGGGCAGCACTTCAAGCCAATACCTGCCAAACTCCGAAGGAACGGCTGTATTCGCTGAACCGGCAGTCTTATTGCCCACCTTACTTTTAGAGGCAGTCGAGCCATTACCCGATTTGGCTTTCAACCAGTTAACCGCGAAAAATCCACCCACGCCAATGACAATCAAAACCAAAAGAAGAACGCTTGCGCCAATCAAAACCAGCGACTTGCCACGAGATTTTTTTTGCGGGACGACTGCAGGCCTCGGTGCCTTTTGAACGGTTACGCTCGATGATAGGTCGATTCCTTCAGCCACTTCTTGCGGCGCTGGCGCCGGCTCCACTCTGACTGCTCCTGCCGACGCGATCGGCAAGGGTTTCACCGGCTGGGGAATACTCGGCGGAGTGGTGGGCGTTGCTTCGACAGTAACAATGGTAGCCGCGTTTACATCTGACTTCGTATTGAGGGCCGCGGCCCCACCCTGCGTGTGCGCCCAGGAGCTTTCCGGATGGGGCAGGTCGGGAAGCGTTCTACCGGCGGGCGCGTAGACAGTCGCGTCGCCCAATCCGGCCCGTAACTGCGCAGCAAACTCTCCGGCAGTCGCCTGCCGATCGCCGCGATCTTTTGAGATGGCGCGATCAATCGCTTCGCTGAAAGCGCGCGGGACATCCGGAAATCTTTCACATAACGGGGCCGGCCTGACTGATATGTGTTCCCGACGCAATTCATGCAAGGTCACGGCCGAATAGGGACGCTTGCCGCTAATCATTTCGTAAGCCACTAAACCAAGACTGTAGATATCCGTGCGGCCATCGATCTCAGGATTACCGTCGCGCGAGATTTCGCCCCACTGTTCCGGCGACATGTAGTAGGGCGTGCCAAGCACCTGACCCGCCATCGTTAGTTCCGTCGTGCCGCTACTATCTACACCGGCGATCTCGCGCATTTTTGCGATGCCAAGATCCAGCAGCTTAATCGTAGACTCTCCGCCCGTCGTCGCTTTGCCGATCATTATGTTTTCTGGTTTGAGATCGCGGTGAACCACGCCCATCGCATGGGCCGTGTTCAAGACGCTCATGATGGGTTCGAGAATCTCAAAGGCTTCGGCGGCAGTGAAACGTCCGCGCATTTTCAACTCCGCATCAAGTGTGTGGCCCTCGACATACTCCATCACCATGTAAATGGTGCCGTCGGCTGCTGTCCGCAGGTCGTAAACCGTTACCGCGTTGACGTGACGAAACCGTCGGGCAGCCTGCCCCTCGCGTCGAAAGCGACGCAACCACTCGGCGTTGTTGCGCACTTCAGGCGGCAGAATTTTTATCGCCACGCGATCGCCCAACAGGATGTGGCGCGCAAGATAAACTGCTCCCATTCCACCTTTCCCAAGCAGAGATTCGATCTTGTATTGACCATCAAGCACGGTCCCAACGATAGAAGACGGATCATCTTCGAGCACCTCTCCATCGGTGGGGCAGAAGCTGATGCTATCGTCGTACTTTGCTTTGCAAATAGTGCAGTATTTCATGCCGACTCAATCGGGATCCGTCGTGTTCAGGGTGATCGTAAACCAATACTTCCGGACGAAACATTGTAGAGGTGGTTTAGTTTGAAGTCATCCGCTGTTGGGAGTCGCGGCTACAAGATTAGCACAAAAGTGAGGATCGGCAGCAAAGGCGGGTTGGGGCTAGCTGGAATAGATTCTACGAGCATACTCTTCCACCATGCGATCGCTATTGAACTCGGGAACGAGGGTGGCGATGGACCTTTTCATCATCGAAATCCATTTGCGCGGAAGGCCATTACTATCGCGTTCATAGTAGAGCGGCGCCACCTGCTGCTCTAATACGCGATAGAGAGACTCGGCATCAGTGGCGTCAACATCAGTCTCGGTGGCGCTCGCAATCTCGTTGCCGATTGCGAATCCGTTTGTGCCGTCATAGCCTTCAAGCCACCAGCCATCAAGTACGGAAAGATTCAGACCACCATTCATCGCTACCTTTTCTCCGCTCGTGCCGGAAGCCTCGAGCGGCCGGCGCGGGACATTTAGCCAAACGTCAACTGACTGCACTAACTGGCGCGCAATTTCATGGTCATAGTTTTGCAGAAACACTGACCGCCCACCTGCTCCCATAGTTAGTTCCCAACGAGCCACCTGTTGCAGAATAAGTTTTGCTTCCTCGTCCTGCGGATGGGCTTTTCCGGCGAACACGAACTGCACCGGACGATCAGCATGGTTGATAATATTAAGCAGTCGCTGCGGATCTTTCAGCAATAGGTTCCAACGCTTATAGCCGGCCACGCGGCGCGCAAATCCAATCGTAAGCGCCTCGGGTTCGAATATGTCCTGTGCCGCTTCGGTGTATTCCGACACCTCGCTGCCATTCAAGCGTGCAAGAAATGACCTCTGACGAATAAAAGCGACGAGGCGCTCTTTCAAAAGCAGACGAGCGGCCCACAATTCTTCGTCTGGAACTTGCGCGATTGCTTGTTGCCAAGCAACCTTGTTACGTAATTGCTCGGGCCAATTTACGCCAAGGTATTTCTCGTAAAGCGACTTGATTAAAGGGGCGATCCAGGTCGGCGCATGGACGCCGTTTGTGATATGGGTAATGGGCACCTGATCGATCGTCTCTGTGGGCCAGAGTTTTTGCCAAAGTGCGCGCGAGACCTCGCCGTGTTTACGGCTGACGCCGTTGGTGGAGCGGCACATTCTGATCGCCAAAGGGGTCAAGCCGTATGGCTCGCGTGGGTTGTTAGGGTTGATACGACCCAGCGCTACAAAATCTTCATGAGATAAGCCAAGCTCTTTCTCGAAGCTGATTCCAAACGAACGGGTCAGCAGCTCAATTTCAAATTCATCATTTCCGGCCGCGACCGGCGTGTGCGTAGTAAACACGCAACGCTGTCGTACTTGTTTCGCGGCCTCGACAAAACTCAATCCTTGCGACTTGATTAGTTCGCGAGCCAATTCGAGCGTGAGAAAAGCACTATGCCCTTCGTTCAGATGAAAGACGGATGGTTGGATATCGAGCTTTCGCAATAACCGTACGCCGCCTATCCCCAGTAACATTTCCTGAACGATGCGCGTTTCGCGATCGCCGCCATAAAGATGGCCCGTCACCCAGCGATCCGTTTCCTCGTTTTCAGCGATGTTTGAATCGAGCAGATACAGCGCTACGCGACCAATGTCTGCTCGCCAGATTTGGGCCCGCACAGTGCGCTCCCGGATCAAAACTTCAACCAACAACGGCCTGCCGCCTTCGGCCGTGATCTGACGAAGGGGTAGCAGCGCCGGATCAGTCTCTCCATAAAACTCTTCCTGCCAGCCGTCACCGTTGAGACGCTGCCGGAAATACCCGTAGTGATAAAGCAAACCAACCGCAACCAGCGGCAGACCCAGATCACTTGCAGACTTCAGATGATCGCCGGCGAGTACGCCAAGTCCGCCGGAGTAGAGTGGCAATGAATTGTGAACACCATACTCCGCGCAAAAATAAGCGACCGGATGTGCCGGCGTAATCGTGGAATTGGCAGGCGGCTTAGACCCTGAATCCAGGATCTGAGATTTGAATTCCGAGATCTGAAGTTTAGGATCTCCGCGTCCAGTTGCAGCCAGATAGTGATCAAACTGTTCCGCCAGCCGGCGGACGCGTTCTATGTAAACAGGATCAGTGGCCATCTCAGCCAGGCGATATGGGGAAACTCGTTCAAGGAGCGCGCGAGGGTTGTGTTCGCATTCATCCCAAAGCTCGGTGTCCAGATCGCGAAAGACGCCGGCGCCCTCAGCAGACCAACTCCACCAATAGTTCCAGAAAATCCGCTCGAGAGCTTGCAGGGGAGATGGTAGTGTGGGGATTTCGGCCAAGTTGATTGGGTTGGGGCGTTCGATGATTTCGATCATTGCGATGAGAACAAAACTGACCGGCGCGTTTGGGAACCCTCGATTGACGGGCAAGAAATGCCCAGCTTACGCCTTAATGCCAAAACAAAGCGGTTCTTATAACACAAGTACGCGCGTAAATCAGAACCAGCAGCAGCCAGATCCAAGCCCCCAACGGTCTCAAACCATCGATGGTCAAAGACCGAATCTTTGATTCTTTACAAACACGTCTGCATCGCGGCGTTGAAAGAAGATCAGCCTTACTTCATTCAAGCTCTTGTTACCTTGAAGGAAAACCAAATGCTCCGGTTGAAATCGCGGGGAATGCAATTGTCGTTAATGAATACTGAACGGCGAGGGCCAACGAATTCCGGTAACAGGCGGCCAGGAGTTCCGGCTCACGGCCATCATCGCGTCCATACACTGGTCCAACCGTATGAATGACATACTGTGCAGGCAGGTTTCCCGCAGTAGTAATCACAGCCTCGCCAGTGGGAAGTCCGTGGGGATACTGTGTACGTCTGATTTCGCGGCAAGCCTCAAGAATGGCTGGGCCACCGGCACGATGAATCGCGCCATCAACACCACCACCTCCCATTAGACTTGAATCCGCTGCGTTTACAATAACCCCGACATCTTGCTTAGTGATGTCACCGATTGCTATCTGCACTCGGTTCTTGAGGAAACAACTAATTGTGACTTTCAACTCGCTTTGTATCCAATTAATCAGCTTACTTAATATTACGCGGTAATCGACCAGACGAGATTTGCTCTGAGCGAAGTCCCACACCCAACTCCTCGGAGAAACAGGACATAAGAGATTGGTATTTCGATTTTAATACCTGCGGATCAGAGCACTCATTCTCAGCAGAAAAAAGCGCATCCCAGGCAGGCTGCCAAGCGCTGCCGACGGCTGCCTTACGGCGTTGTGACAATGTACGCAGCTCTGCATCCTTTCCCCATCCCGAGTACGTCTTGTAACACTCCTCAATAAACTCGTGGTAGCGGTTACTAAACTCTTTAGAAAAAAGGGGGCCGTTTATGTGGATGATGCGATCTAACCTACGCTTTCGCTCAATTACATCGGGAGGAGAGAGATCTTTCCAACATCCAACGAATGTAAAATAACAAAGTAGATCATTGAGCAGCGGTGCTAGCTCATCGAAAACGGCAATTCGTTTCTCTAGTTACTTCCCTGGCTCTTTCTTGAAAGCCTTTCAGTCAAGTGTGCGAACACGACTTGGCTCAGCTCATGGTTGGAAGGCGGGCTTGCCCCCGCTCTTCGTTGACTGATTACAAGAAACCGTCAAGTTTCACGTTTCAACTTCCTGCACCTCGTCGCGGGGCTTGACCTCGATCTCTTCAAACATATCCTGCCGCCGCAAGGCTTCGGCGACGCCTTTAGCTTTGAGTTCAGTCAGCGGATGGTCAGCATCGGCGCTGGCGATTTCAAAAAGCCGGTCGTCGAGCATTATCACTCCCAGCGAACCCAGCGTGACGCCGGCAGTAATCTGTATTTCATCCATGTTGTGGATTTTGAAATGTCCGGTTTGTTCGACCCAGTCTTCAATAAATGGATCACGAAGAGCGTGCTCGGCTTCGGATTCCGAAAGATACGCCCCCTCGACAATGAGACAGTATTCGCGCACGTACCCCGCCAGATTAACAGTAGATTAAATGTGAGCCGCCAGTGATAGCTGGTGAGCCAGAAGAGCAAGTTTGAACTACCATTGCGAATCCGTCGAGCAGTTTACCACCGTGACTTCCCCTGCCGTATCCTTTTTTCGCCGGGCCGGACCTGAGTTGCTCCGCCAACTTTAGCATCGCGCTTCCTCCTGAACCAAGCAGAATAATATTCCGCCAAAGATGCAGTTTAGGATTCAGACTCTAGTTGCCAGGGAAATCAGCAGCCTAAAGGCTGAACGCTTAAACTACTTGCCTCAAACTGCATCCAAATAATTCTCGTGGAGGTTTGGTCCAATGTTGTGAGTCACTGAAAATTAACATCCGCGAACAGGAGAAACCGCCGGGGTTCATGCCCGCGGCGGTTTCTTAGTTGGGGACCATTCGGGATTTACTCGCTCACGAGGCCTGGTTCAGTGTTCGTGTCAGACGCTCGAAGTAGCTGTCGAAGGTGACAAAGCCGGTCGTTCCCTGAAAGAAGGCTTTTCCACCTGTGTCATTGGCCAAACGATTAAGTGAATTCTGTCCGTAGCTGGCAGCCAGCCGGCTTCGGCTCGTTAAACCAACTGACGGCGCATAGAACGCATAGACCGTCACATTGCGATCGTTAGCCTGCTTAATGGACCGCTCGAGATCCAGCGTATGAGCTGAGCTGGTGACATCGAACCCACGAGAGGTGTCGAGTCCGTCAGAAATAAGCAATATCGCGTTCTTACCTTTCCAATCCGAATTGAAGGTTCGTAGAGCTTCAATCACTTCAACGTAAGGATTGAAAGCAGAGGCTGACGTGCTGGACCGTGGAATTCGCAGCGATCGCGCAGCCTTATTCAGGTCGCTGGTGAACGGCTGTCTGACCTGTAACGTGCCGGTGGTAATGTATCCAATCATCACTCGCGAACCGCCTGGAAGCGAACGTATAAAATCGCCCGTCACTCCCAGCTCGTTGGCAACTTGCGAGATAAGGTCATCCTGCACCAGGACTGCGAGGTTAATCGGTTCCGCAACCTGCAGACTCTTTTGACTTGTGCTTTTGTCCGTGGGGAATACGTTTTTCGATCCAGTCGCGAATATCGCCGTTGTAACCGCCAGGGCCAACAGCAGCGCTGCGACAGGCGCAATTAGTCTTCGGTAAAACATGGTTCTTTCTCCGTTTACTAGCCAAATTACCAGCCAAATCTGTTCGCTGGTTCGATGCCAAATCGCCTGAAAAAGATCGCTTGAAATCTCTTAATCGGACCTGGGGCAGCGGTAGATGGCTGTTCCTGGTTCAACTGAAAAGAACGAGCTGGAGAACTAATTCGAAACGACTCATACATGCTGCGACGGGCATTATCAGGCTAACTTGCCATTCACCTTCTCGCTCAGATAAATTACTGCTTACCGAACACTAGTAGGACAGGCATTCGTGCCTGTCCTTCGCCGTAAGGCAATTCATCCTGTTTGTTCTTTGGTTCCACCAGGACAGACAGGAATGTCTGTCCTACTCGAAAACTCGCTCTCTGAAAGGACTTATCTTTATGAAAGCCTACACTACGGAATCAATTCGCAATCTTGCGGTCATCGGACATGGCGACGTAGGGAAGACGCAACTGATCAGTTCTCTTCTCTACGTCGCCGGCGCCACACCACGCTGGGGTAAAGTCGAAGAAGGCACCACCGTTACCGATTACGAAGAAGATTCCATTGCCCGCAAGATCACTCTCAATACTGCAATCGCTCATTTAGAACATCGGGATACTAAAATAAATTTTATTGACACTCCCGGCTATGCTGCATTCGTGGCCCATGCGAGACCCGCCTTAAGAGTTGCCGACTGCGCACTGGTCGTAGTGGATGCCGTGAAAGGAGTAGAAGTTCAGACTGAAAAAACCTGGGCCTATGCGAACGAGTTTATTGTGCCTCGAATTATGGCAATCACAAAACTCGACAAAGAACATGCCGACTTTGGGGCGGCACTGGAGAGCGCGCAAAAAACTTTCAGCCGGGCAATCATTCCGTTCACCCTGCCAATCGGAAAAGAGAAAGACTTCCGTGGCGTGGTCGATGTGGTCCACATGAAGGCTTACGAGCTGGGTGCTGATGGACAAGCGAAGGAGATTGAGATTCCCAGCGAGGGTCGTGAGTATGTCGACAAGACGCGAGAGCGGTTGGTCGAACTGGTTGCAGAATCTGACGATGCCCTGATGGAAAAATACTTCGAACAAGGTACGCTTGATGAAGCCGATATTTTACCTAACATCAACAAGGCTATTGCCAATAGCAAACTCTGCCCCGTTTTTGCCGTTTCCGGCGGCTCGCTGGTGGGCCTGCGGGCGTTGCTAAACGCAATCGTCGATTACATCCCTGACCCCGCCCATCACAATGCTGAATATGGTCTGCCGGTTGATGCCGGTCCGGCAGCCGAGAAGATCGCGCGCAAGTATGACGACAGCGAACCATTTTCCGCCTATTGTTTTCGCACCGTTGCCGATCCATTTGCCGGCCGCATTAATGTCATGAAGATCATCAGCGGCAAACTGCAGACTGATGCGAACGTGCTGAATTCTACGCGTGGCACGATGGAACGATTGGGGATGTTGCACTCGATCCAGGGAAAGCAGCTCGATAAAGTTCCCGACGCTCATGCTGGTGACATCGTCGCTTGCGTAAAACTTAAAGAAACGCAGACCGGGGACACGCTCTGCGATAAACAAGCGCCCATCGTTTACGATCCAGTGGTCTATCCTGAGGCGGCGATCGCTTTCGCGATTGAACCGAAGTCGCGTCAGGATGAAGAAAAGATAAGCGTCGCGCTTCACAAGATCCTCGAAGAAGATCCGGCTATTCATTTCACGCGCGATGCGCAAACAAAGGAGTTTCTGCTTTCCGGTTCAGGACAACTTCACGTCGAAACCGTAGTGGAAAAGTTGAAGAAACGTTATGGCGTGGAAGTGACCCTGCATCCGCCAAAGGTTCCCTACAAAGAGACCATTACGCAACGCGCGGAAGTGCAGGGCCGTCACAAGAAACAAACGGGCGGTCGTGGCCAGTTTGGCGATTGTAAGGTCGTCTTCGAGCCGTTGCCGCGCGGTGGCGGGTTTGTTTTCGAGGATAAGATCTTTGGCGGCGCGGTGCCGCAACAGTTTCGGCCGGCTATCGAAAAAGGAATCATCGAGGCTGCTAAATCAGGCGCCATCGCTGGTTATCCGCTGGTGGATTTCAAGGTGCAATTGATTGACGGCTCCTATCATAACGTTGACTCCGATGAACATTCGTTTCGTGCTGCCGGTCGCAAGGCTTTTCGGGCAGCCATGGAGAAGGTGAAACCATCAATACTGGAACCGATCATGGACGTCGAGATCAGTACGCCACAGGAAAACAGCGGCGACATAATGGGCGATCTCAATTCGCGGCGGGGGCGCGTGCAGGGCATGGAGGCAAGCGGCAAGAACCAGGTGATTAAAGCTCAGGTGCCGATGTCTGAGATGCTCAACTATCAGTCAATACTGAATTCCATTACTGCGGCGCGCGGATCGTTTCACATGCAGTTTTCACACTACGATCCGGTCCCGGGAAATCTCGCGCAAAAGGTGATCGAGCAATCAAGGGCTGAAGGAAGGATTCGCGGCGGCGAAGAGGAAGACTAATCCGCGCAGCGGGTGGAAAGCATAAAGCCTGGGTTGATGCAAAGCGAACCTCCAGGATGACGACGCGAAGAAAAACCGAGAACGCGAAGCGTACTATAGCGCAAAGCTGTATTTGCTTATTGAAGAGCGGCTGTCGACCACTTCGTGGGCTCTTTGTTTCTACTTCAACGAACCTGGGGTTCCGCTGTCGCTTCACCCCAGGCTTTTATGCTATCGCCGCGCTTCGCGGGCTCCGCGGACCAAGCGTTGGCTTTTCAAACAGCAGCTCGTGACGGCTACTAATCGTTCGTTTGCTTTTGCGCCCCTGGCTCAAGGTTGAACGTATAGACAATCACTCCCTGGACCTTCGCCGGCTGGCCGGAAACTCTGGTCGGCGCAAATTTTGCCTGGCGCGCGGCTTCCACCGACGCTGCTTGCAAGAGTGGATGTCCCGATACCGCCTTTGCGGAAACCACGTTGCCGTCTTCGTCGATGGTAACCTCGACGGTAACATTGCCGCTGGCGTGAGCTGCTCTTGCAACGGCCGGGTATAGCGGCGTTGGTAAACTTGTTGCCTGGGCGTTCAGCACCGTGTTCGAGTTACCACCTGCACCATGATAAATGACATTACTGCCATTGCGGCTGATGCCAGCGCCCGTGCCAATGCCAATACCACCGCCTTCTCCAACCATCGGACCTGATTTCAGAGTGTAGTCTGCTGGAACTTCGAATAGTGATCTTGCGGGTTCACTGCGATCGATGTTTGTCAAA
>WNGJ01003538.1_pt1 | contig 19387 bp, 26 predicted proteins | sample 5400611 | NCBI WGS metagenome assembly WNGJ01 (sample SAMN13153375, study PRJNA577476) | soil metagenome | isolation source: 40 cm soil or saprolite under Garry oak tree replicate 1 | place: USA:California | collected 2016-06-15 | reverse complement strand
TCGTGGGGGAGGACGGCGGCCGCCGGCCGGAGCGGATCGCGGTCAAGTTCTCGGGGAGCCGGCAGTGGTTCCCGGGTCGCCTGGTCGGCGTCGCCGATTCCGCGGACGTCGGCGTCGTGCGCGTCGACATCCGGGGCGGTACGCCGCGGGTCGCGGGATTCGCGCCCGTGCCGGGTGCCCTGGCGCGCGGCGATCCCGTGGCTATCATCGGCTACCCGCTGGGCGAGGACCTCCCGATGGAGCGCCTGGGCGAGCGCGACGTCGTGGCCGACCCCACGCTGACTGTGGGCACCGTCAGCAAGGTGCTCGCCGGCCTGGTGCAGGTCGACGGATACGGCGCGCCCGGCTCCTCGGGCAGTCCGATGTTCGATCGCAAAGGGCGGGTCGCGGCGGTGTTGTACGGCGGAGAACCAAATTCAGCGGGGAAGGTCATCTATGCGGTCCCTGCACAGATGGTCGTCGACTACCTGCGACGACTGCGTTAGCTACGTCACGAAGAGACGTCGCGAAAAAGCGTCGCGGACAGACGTCGCTCCGTGACGCCTTTCATGTGAACCAGCTCAATACTCGCCTAGCCGCGGCACGTTGCATGAGTATCTGCCCGTGCCAACCGAGCAGGATCGGCGCCGTCCCCGGGATCTGGGCCACAAGCCGGGGATGGCCGAACAGCACCACGAGCTGCGCTCCGGGCACCAGGCGCCGCAGCGCGCCACGCGAGCGTGCGCCGAGATCGGCTCGCCCCTTCCAGGACCGTGGCTCGGAATACACCAGAACGACACGTTTCCCCTTTCCCGTTTCCCCTTTCCCGACATGGACTCCCGCTTCGCGCAGTGTGGCGTGGAACACGTCGCGCGGCCCGACCGAATACGGTCCCCCCACGTCGTCGTCCACGATCGACACCGCGATGGGCCCCCGGATGCGGGGCGCATCACCCCGCACCAGGTGCGCCGCGCGGTCGGCGATGCCGTCCGCGAAGGCGGCGTGCGCGGCGAGATCGGGCTCCCCCTGGTCCGCCCGATAGGATAGATCGCCCCACTGACTCACGGCTTGGTCGTAGCGGGCGAGTGCGTCGTCCGCCCGTGCCATGGGAATGTCGCCGCCCACGGCCCGATCGAGCGCAGCCGCGACGCGTGAGAAATCCTCCGGATAGAGCAGCGCGTCGCACCCGGCCGCCACCGCGCCCACCGTCGCCGCCGGCACGGGCTGCGCCGCGCTCGCGCCGGCCATGATCAGCGCGTCGGTCACGACCAACCCGCCGAAGTTGAGGGTGGCCCGCAGGTAGCCGAGAATCTCGCTGGAAAAACTCGCCGCCCGCCCCGTCGGATCCCATTCCGGATAGGCGACGAACGCGCTCATCACGCTTCCCACGCCTGCCCGGATCGCGTGCTCGAACGGCGTACCGTCGACCTGCTGCAGCTCGGCAGGCGAGGCGCGCACGCGCGGCAGCGTCGCGTGCGAGTCCTCGAGGGTGCGGCCGTGCCCGGGGTAGTGCTTGGCGCAACCCAGCACGCCATGCTCCTGCAGGGCTCGGATCCACACGGCCGCCTGCTCGCCCACGCGCACCGGGTCCGCTCCGAACGAGCGCGTCCCCACGATCGGGTTCTTCGGCTCCAGGTCGAGGTCGCACACGGGAGCGAAGGCCCAGTTGATGCCGACGGCGCGCGCTTCGGCGCCGGTGATCACGCCGCACGCCGCCGTTGCCTCGAGATCGTCCAGCCAGCCGAGGGCGGCCGGCGGCGGCAGCTCGGTGAGTCCCTGCGCCTGCTGCGCGGGTCCGCGTTCGAGATCCGCGCCGATCAGCAGCGGGCGTCCCGCCTGCTGCCGCAGCTCCCGGGTGAGCGCGGTGATCGCTTCGCGTGTGCCTCCGAAGATGATGAACCCGCCCACCCCCGCGGCCAGCGCGGCGTCGATCTTCGCCCGCTCGTGCGCGAAGCTCCCCCGTCGCCAGCGGAGCGCCGGAAACACGAGCCGCGCGAGCGAAGACGTCACGCCGGGGTAATGCAGCCCAGCACGCGCGGGCCGCGCGCACCCGTCGCCGCGGGCAGGTTGCCAGCCTTCCCGAGGATGGTGAGAAACCCGAGGAACGCGAACACCAGGGCCTCCTTCGCCTCCCCGTCGAAGAACAGCTGCTCGAACGGCACCAGCGGGCGCGGGGCGACGCGGGCGGCGAGCAGCTCGACGAGCAACGGATTGCGGGCACCGCCGCCCGAGATCACCAGCTCGTCCTGCGGCCCCGCGCGGATCCAGCGCTCGATGCCGCGCGCGATGGTTTCCACGGTCAGCGCCGTCGCTGTCGCCACCGCGTCGTTGTCAGACCCGCCGCCGCGCTTCACTTCGTCGACCAGCCGGGCGGCGTAGTCGGGACTGAAGTGCTCCCGTCCCGTGCTCTTGGGCGGGGGGGCGGCGAAGTAGGCGTCCGCGAGCAGCGCCTCGAGCAGCTTGCGGACCGGCTTGCCGCGGCGCGCGCGCGCGCCGTCCAGATCGAATCGCGCGGCGGGATCGATCCGCCGGGTCACCGCATCCACCACCGCGACGCCGGGACCGGTGTCGAACGCGACGGCGCCGTCGGTGACGCCCAGGCGCGGCGCGTACGTCACGTTCGCCATGCCACCGATGTTCAGGAGCAGGCGGCCGCGCTCCGCGTGGCCGAACAGCAGCACGTCGGCGAGCGGAACCAGCGGGGCGCCCTGCCCCCCCGCCGCGACGTCGCGCGCGCGGAAGTCGCTCACCACCCGGATGCCCACGCGCTCGGCGATCACCGCCGGGTCGCCCAGCTGCAGCGTGGCGCGACCCGGCTCGTGCCACACCGTCTGGCCGTGCGACGCCACGAACGCCACGTCGCGGGGCGCCAGCTTCGCGGCGGCAAGCAGCTGCAGCACGGCGCCGGCAAAGCGCTCGCCCAGCGCGACGTGCAGCAGCGCCAGGTCGCGCGAGCCACCGCGCGCGATCGCGTCGATGATCTGGCCCCGCTCCGCCGCCGCGTACGCGTCCTGACGGAACGCCACGAGGCGGGCGTCGAGCGGATCGTCCGTCAGCCGCACCAGCGCGGTGGAGACGCCGTCGAGCGAGGTGCCCGACATGACGCCGACGGCGAGGAGGGCCGTCACGCGACCGGCGGCGGGTCGCCTACGGAGCGACGCACGAAGCCACCCGCCGCAGCGAGCGCCTGCTCGGCCTCCGCGCGTCCCGTCCCCTTGCGAACCATGACGATCGCGAGCTTCACGCTGCCGCCCGCCGCGTCGATCGCCGCCCGCGCCGCCGCGCGATCGACCCCGCAGCACTCCATCACGATGCGCTCGCCCCGGTCGCGCAGCTTGTCGGAGACCGCCTTCAGGTCGACCATCAGATTGCCGTAGGCCCGTCCCAGCCGGATCATCGCGCCGGTGGAGAGCGTGTTGAGGACGAGCTTCGTGGCGGTGCCGGCCTTCATGCGGGTGGAGCCGGTGAGCGCCTCGGGGCCGACCTTGGGGAGGATGAGCACGTCGCAGGTCGCGCGCAGCACCTGGGGGGGATCGGAGCACGACACCAGGCCGGTGGTGGCGCCGATCGTCTGGGCGCGCGACAACGCGGCGCGCACGAACGGCGTGGTCCCGCTCGCCGCGATGCCGAGCACGAAGTCGTGCGCCGCGACGCGCGCCTGATCCATCGCCTCCATCCCCGCGTTCACGTCGTCCTCGGCGCCCTCGCTGCTCTTGACGAGCGCCGCGTACCCGCCCGCGATCACCCCCACGACCATTTCGGGCGGCGTGCCGAACGTGGGCGGGCACTCGCTCGCATCCAGCACGCCCAGCCGCCCGGAGGTCCCCGCGCCCACGTACACCAGCCGTCCGCCGCGCCGGAGCGCGTCGACCACCAGGTCGATCGCCCGGGCCACGTCCTGACGGACTGCGTGGACCGCCGGAGCCACGGTCGAGTCCTCGGCGTTGATCAGATCGACGATCTCGAGGCTCGAGGCGACGTCGATACGCTGGGTGCGCGCGTTGCGCTGCTCGGTGAGCCGCGGGTCGCGGTAGTCGGGAGCGGGGACGGTCATGAAGGGGTTCGGATGGCCCCAAGTTAGACGTTGACTTTTGCCAAGACTAGGAGCCTCCGACTGGCATCGACCACTATGGGTTGTCATTCAACCACTTACCCCCGCCCGCCGGGCCGCGCCTCCTTCCTTAATGGCCCATGGTTGGCGGTGCTGAAGGGGACGCTAAGGGGACGAGCGCCCCCCTCCGCACCCCCCACTGCATTCTGCGTTCTCCCTAACGCGGGTGGCTCACGGCCATGAGCCGGCACAGGCTCGCCGCCGATGTGCGGGATCTCGAGACGCAGGTGGCCGAGCTGCAGGCGGACGTCGCCGACGTCCTCCATCCGCTCGCCACGGAGCACCGCTACGCGCTGGCGGGGCGCCTGCGGGACGTGGAGGACGCGCTGGCCCGGCTCACCACGCGCCTGGGAGCGCTGGAGCGGGCGGTGGCCGTGCTCTATCGGGAGCGGGACGAGGACGACGACGCCTGGAAGCGGGGCGGGCCGTGACCTGGCGACGGCGACGCGCTCGACACGACGGCACGGGCTCCACCCGATCGCGTGGGGGCCCTCGCCCTCGCCTGGGGTGTGTGCGAGCCTCAGCATATAGGGCCCCAATTAGATGCCCGACAGAACCGGGCGCGGAAAGTGGTGGTGGCTGTAGGGCTTCCGTGGGGCGTCCCCTCGCGCTCCCCTCCCTTGGGACCGGGCCGGGACCGGGCCGCCAAGCAGGGCCGAAGGGGAGCCGTGCCTATAGCCCCCCCCTTTCCATCCGCTACTCTGCTACTTCTCAGTCGTGGCGGGCACTATCTGGTAGCAGATCGCCAATTCCGATCTGCTACCCATCTGCTACCTGCTACCCATTCCGCTACCGGAGGCGGCCGTGATGGGGCGCTTCGAGCCCGGTGGCGACCACACCCGGCTCGCCTCCGCCCTCGGCGTCACCGCCCGCCTCAACGGGAAGCCCCTCCGGTTGGCCGACGTGGCGCAGACACTCGGCCCGCTCACCACCGCGGAGGACGCGCAACGCTGGCTGCGGACCGTTGTCCAGTGGGCCGCGGCGGGGATGGTGCCGGGCACGGTCGCGGTGGGGTGTGCGTCGCTCCTGCGGGAGTGGGTCAAGCTGTACGACATCGAACGGGTGCAGCGGCGGCTGCGCGAGCTGGAGCTCGAGGTGGCGACCCTGCGCGAGGCGCCGCATGGGTGACGACGCCGCCGATCGCCGGCTCGACGCCGTCAAGCGGAAGGTCAAGCAGGCCCGGTCGCGTGGGGCCCAGCGCCAGGCCGCGCACGCCTTCCGCCAGTTCTACGACGAGCGGTTCCGGCCGTTCGTGGGCGATCCCGTCGCGTTCGCCGAGCACCTGGTGGACCCCGACACCGGGCAGCGGTTCGTGCTGTACGAGGCCGAGCGGCGGTTCCTCGCGGAGGCCCTGACCCTGACGCCCGACGGCCGGTTGCCGTACCCCGAGCTCGTGTTCAGCGCGCCGAAGAAGAGCGGCAAGACCACGCTCGCCGCGATCGTCCTGTTGTACGTCGTGCGGGTGATCGGCGGCGAGGGGGCCGAGGGGTTCGTGGCAGCGAACGACTTCGACCAGGCGGCGGGCCGGGTGTTCAAGCAGGCGCTGCGGATCGTCGATGCGAGCCCGTTGCTGGCCGGGAGCGCGCCGACGACGACCGAGGACGTGATCCGCTTCGCCGATGGGGCGACGATCACCGCGTTGCCGAGCGACTACGCGGGGGCGGCCGGGGCGGCGCCGTCGATCACGGTGTTCGACGAACTGTGGGCGTTCACGTCCGAGCGGGCGCACCGGCTCTGGGACGAGCTCGTGCCGGTGCCGACGCGGGCCGTGAGCGTCCGCTTGACCGTCACGTATGCCGGGTTCGAGGGGGAGAGCGACCTGCTGCTCGCCCTGCGGACCCGGGGGCTCGCGGGCGCGGAGCTCGCGCCGGCGCTGTACCGGCAGCCGGGGATGCTGATGTACTGGACGCACGAGCCGGTGGCCCCGTGGCAAACCGACGCCTGGCGGGCGCAGATGCGCGACCAGCTCCGGCCGAACGCCTACGCCCGGATGATCGAGAACCGGTTCGTCTCGACCGAGGGCGGGTTCGTGGAGGCGGCGTGGTGGGCGGCGTGCGAGGACCCGACGCTGCGGCCGGTGGTGGCGGCGCCGGGGCTGCCGGTGTGGGTCGGGATCGACGCGAGCGTGAAGCACGACACGACGGCGATCGTCGCGGTGACCTGGGACGCGGCGGCGCAGCGGGTGCGGCTCGTGTGGCATCGGATCTTCCGCCCGACGCCGGCCGAGCCCTTGGACTTCGGGGCGACGATCGAGCGTACGGTGCGCGAGCTCGGGCGGCGGTTCCGGCTGCGCGAGGTGCGGTTCGACCCCTTCCAGATGGTGAGCACGGGCCAGCGGCTCGCGGCCGCGCGGGTGCCGATGGTCGAGTTCCCGCAGACGGTCCCGAACCTCACCGAGGCCAGCGCGAACCTGTACGAGCTGATCAAGGGCGGGAACCTCGTGGTCTACCCGGATGCCGACCTGCGGCTCGCGGTGCAACGGGCGGTGGCGAAGGAGACGGGGCGGGGGTGGAAGATCAGCAAGGAGCTCGGGAGCCACCACATCGACGTCGTGGTGGCGCTGGCGCAGGCGTGTCTCGGGGCGATCGCGGCCCTGCCCGCCGAGCGCCACTACCACCTGGTCATCGCTGGGGACGGCGCGACGGAGTACGACCGGGACGGCCGGGTGGTGGCGGACGCGCCGGCGGCGGAGGTGGAAGAGGAAGACGCCCCGTCGGATGAGCAACAAATTGCCCATCCGCCCGCAGCGGCGCCTCCCGACCCGGTGACCGCGGACGAGGAATTCGAGCAAGAGCGGGAACGGATGGCCCGCGCCTGGGCGCGACAGGGGAATGTGTGGATGCCCGGCGAGCCCTTCCCTGATCCCGACGACGAGGACGAGGAGCCCCCGCGGCGGCGGCCGCCGCTGCGGCGCTTGCCGGGCGCGGGGTTCCCGCCCCCGGAGGAGAAGCCGTGACCGTGATCATCCGCGAGGAACGCATCGCGCTGAATGCGAGCGAGCGGTTGCGGCTGACGCTCGAGACGACGCGCAGCGGCACGCCCGTCGTCCGGGTCGGGCTCATCTGCACGACGCAGGGGCGCCCGGACGCGGCGACGCCGCTGTTCACGCTCGCGGTGGGGGAGGTGTGGCGCGTCGGTGAGGAGCTGCTGCGGTTCGGCACGATCCTGGCGCGCGAGGCGGCGACGCACGTGGCGGGGAAGCGATGAGGGGAACACCCGAAAGGAGCGGAGTCGATGGCGAGCCTCACGATTGACCTGTCCGACGCCGACCTGACGCTGCTGCGTCGGCTGGCGAACGTGCACACCACGACGACGGGCCGCGAGACCACGCCCGAGCAGTTGGCGGTCGGTGTCCTGCGGGGGGCCCTGCGGAGTGCCGACCATCAGCTGGCGCACGGCCGGGACTCGGAGGTGCTGGTGTGGGTGCTCGACACGATGAAGATGGCGCCGCGGACGCCGTGAGCCGCGCCCGCGCGGTGCCCACGTCGCACGGGTCCAAGCGGGACGGGCCGGTGCGCTGTGCGGGGTGCCACACCTTCATCACGTTCCTCACCGACCAATGGGGCCAGCTCTATCTGGAATGCGCGTGCGGTGTGCAGCTCAACGCGCGGCGGCCGGCGCCTGCCGCGGAGTGCGACCCGGTGGCCGCCCCGCCGGTCGTCGCGCCCCGGTCCCAGCACCGGCCTAAGCCGAGCGAGCGGATGCGCGCGATCGTCGGGGCGATCGGGCGCGGCCGGCGCGGTTGAATTGTGCTATAAGACTATGTATTGTCTTATATCACAATTCATCCCAGGAGGATGCCGATGGCCGGACGACCACCGTTGGGAGACGAGGCGCGGACGCACATCGTCAGCGCCGCCCTGAACCGCGGGGAGTGGGAGGCGTTGCAACGGGTGCAGCAGGTGCGCTACCACCTCCAGGTCCTGGACGAGGAAGCCCGGCGGCGCGCTCTCGGCCTCGGACCGATTCCCGACGAGCACTTCATCACCAAGCTCGACCGCCAGAAGCTGAAGGCCGAACTCACAGCGTCAGGACGGGGCCTCGTAGGGGAAATCCGCGCGCGCCGTCGGCTCCACCGCCAGCTGCGGCGCGATTCCACCCTCAGCAGGATCGTGCGGGACGCCATCGTGGAGTTCCTGGCGCGGGAAGATCCCGAACGCGCCGCGCCGGCCGGTGAGAGTCGGCGCCGCGGTGGCCGACGCACCGGTACACGCCATCCCCAGAGGCTGCGACGCTAGACTGTGAAGTCCGCGGGCGTACCTTGGCGGAGCTCGAAGCTCGTCTGGTAGTGGATTCGGTCGTCGACTAGGACGCGAAAGAAGTACCGACCAGGTCCTGGGAAGGTGTGACTGATGCCGATGCCGGTAAGCAATCGTTTTCCCGGCTCAATCGGACCGGCCTCGGCCTCGGGCGTGGCGAGAAGGATGTGGTTGCGGGCGTCAGCGAACTGGAATCCCACACGGGCACGTCCCTCCCCGGTGCCGCCGACCAGGACAAAGGCAGCCTGCAGCGGTTGCCCGAAATCTTTGATACTGATCTGGACGTCCGGAGTGACCCCAAAGAACCCGAGCAGAGTGAGTTTGCCCAGCGCTTCTGCCCTCACGGCATCGCAAATGAGACAGTACTTGATCTCGGGAAAGGCCATGGATCAACGCATCAACAGGGTCACATGAGCCATGCTATTCACATCTCGGCTTCCGGCAACAGCGCGCGCAGCGCCGGTTACTGATGTCAGCACCGTGATGACGGCGACGAAGGCGTACTGAAAGCTTGGGACGGCCCCAACCCGGAGGTTGTCGGCGTTCACGAAGTTCGACGCGGCGGGTTCTATCGTCAGTCGCACTCCTATCCGCGCGAGGGCAACCTCGACGCGCTCCCACACGAGGCGCGCCGCAATGAATCCGATGAGTAGAAGGGCAATGAACACTGCGGGGTTCTGGCCCCGGGTGACGACCCACACGCCGTACACCACACCGGGTGGCACAAACGCCAACCCCACCGCTAGGTACTGCACGAAGGTGCGAAAGTACTCAGATCGCAGCAGCGGCCACGATGCTCGGAACATGGGTGCCTCTCGGCTTCCAAAAGGTCTTCAGGAGTGTGTAGCCCAGGTTGGCGAAGATGCCGACAAAGACGAGCTCCTCCACTGAGGAGACGATGATGCCTGCGAGGCTGTCGCTGCTTAGGCCAAGGAGTGTGAGGCCCCAGCCAATGACCGCGTTTGCGAGGATAGCCCCAATGGAACCCGACGTGTGCCGGGAGAGGAGTTTCAGCGTCGGGATGTCGAACCATTCGGATGCGGGTATGGGTGCCCCCGGCGCAGGTGTCCTGCTCGTGCCTTGGCCCTAAGTCTGCATCGTCCGAAGCGGTCGCGTTAGGGCGTTTTTGCGGCACCGACGGGCGGGAACGCGACACGGGGCCACCGGGCGACTGTCGTCGGGTCGTCAGTCGATCACGGCGCTCCCCACGTAGTAGTCGGCAAGCCGCAAGAGGGTGATCGGGACGTCGCCGTGGGCGGGATTGAGCACAAGGGTGATGAGAGGGTTTGCGGGATCGGTGCGGCTCAGTTCAAGCATGAAGCCGGTTTGGTGCTGTTCCCCGACGAAGCGATAGGTGATGCAGCCGACGATGATGGGGGTGACGGTCCGGTGATCGACCTCGGGGTACTGTTCCTTCCACGCTAGCCGCGACTGCTCGAAGGCCGCCGCCCCGATGGACATGCTGATGTCCAGGTACCGCGGGGCGCTGTCGGGAAAGATCGTCCAGCCCATGCCCTCCCCCGGCGCGATCGGATCTCTGCGCTCCGCTTGTGAGAGCTGCTTTTGCGCCGCGGGTGGAGCAGGGAACCCCCAGCCGAGCGGGAAGATCTCGGTGCGGACGTTCACGTTCGTGGCCGGGGAGCGGCCGGTATTCCGCAGCGTGAATCGGAGGGTGACGTGCCCTTCCCCGTCGGGCGTCCAGGTCCACCCGCTGGCGAGTTGAATGTCGGGCGGTATCCACGGCCGATGCTCGGCCTCAAACTCGCGACGCAGGTGGGTCAGCGTGCCCCGGGTCGTCCACCACAGCGTCGCCGTGAAGATCGCGATGACGAGCGTGCTGAGGGCGACGATCGCGCTGTCGTGGTGTTTGATGAACTCGCCGATAGGCGGGTGCAGCAGGACGACCGCACCCAGCGTGACGCCGGCCGCCGACACGGCGAGCGCGCGCGCGTGCTGGCGTGCCCAATCGAGTGACCGCGTCCGCAGGCCTGCGAGGAACGTGGCACCGGCGGCTGTGACGACTGCACGTCGCGAGGGCACGCCGGGAAACCTAGCGCGTGTGTGAGACGGGGGCTTCCCCTCACTCTTGCCGAGCGGGGGCCCTGCTATTACCATGACATTCAGAAGGTGTCGTATTCCCGGGTGACATCGGAACGACCGGCACCCGGCGAGAGCAAGCCTTCAAGGCCTGACACGTTCCGATGAGGCCGCTGACGCAAGCAGTACTACGCGCGTCGGCGGCTTTTGTATTTCGGGGGGTCGGGCATGCCGGTCATCTTTAGGACGCGCGTTTTTCTGAGCCTCGACGAACGTGGCACGGCCCTCGTGCAGCTCGCCGCTCGCCTGACCAATCAGCCCGCCGCCCGCCTCGCCCGTGAAGCGACCCTCGCCCGGGCGCGCGACATCGTGCGCACCGCCGGCCTCGATCCCGACGCTGCGGCCGACCGGGAGGCGGCATGAGTCCGAAGACCCCGAGCCCCGTCGCCGACCCCGTAGCTGAACTGCTGTTGCCGCTGGGCGCCGGGTTCGGCGATAAGGGGCAGCTCCAAAGCCTCGAACTTGCGGTCGCGGACGCCATGAACGAGGGCGCACACGCGAAGCGAGCCGCCGCTACGGCGACGCGCGAGGGACGGGTGGCAGAGGCGCGGCGGTTCAAGGCGCAGGTCGAGGACGCCGACCGGCGTGCTGCGGAGAACCAGGTCGCCCGCGATGCGGTAGGCGCCGAGCTCAAGGCGTTCATCACCAGCGAACAGACCCGTCGGGGCACGCTCCGGACCAGCCTCCAGCTCGCGACACTGGCGCGGATGCAGGCGCCGCTCGAGACGCTGCTCGCCGACCTGGACCGCCTGCGCGTGCTCGAAGCGCTGCTGCAGCGCGACGACCTCCCTGGCGGTGGTGCGTTCACCGGGGCCGGCGGCCTCCTGCAGTCGGCGATCCAGACGTTCCTCGCGAACGTGGTCATCCCGCAACTACATCCCGCAGCGACCAACGGGCATCGCGAACGGGTCGGGGTGCGGCTCCTGCGGGCGCTGCACGACGAGGCCGCGTTTGCACGGGTCGCGGCAGCAGCGAAGCTCTCGGTGAAGCGTCATCACCAGATCCTCCAGTCGGGGCTGCTGCGCGAGGTGGCGCAGCACAACGTGAACGAGACCGCGTACCTCAGCCCCGAGGCGGCAGCGGTTGTGTGTGACGTGCTCCATGCGGGCGAACGCATCAACGGAGGGACGACCTCATGATTGGTCCGCAGACGTTCGTCGAGTTCACCGAATTCGGCGACTACCCGCTCGGGCAACAGCTGCAGGGGGGAAGGAAAGGCGAGATACACCTCGTGCCCCTGGACATCGCGGTGGACTTGGTTGCACGCCGCGGGGTGGCACGGTACAGCACCCGGCAAGCCTCCGAGCGCCGCGCCGCGGAGGATCGCGAGCGGATTGAGCAGGCGCACGAGGCGCAACGCGGCGAGGAGCTCGTGGCGCTTCGGATGTTGGAGCAGGTGGAAAAGTTGAATGTCGGGGAAGTCGGATTCTTCAGCCCGGCCAAGAGTGAAGAGCTCATCAAGGCACGGCAGGCACAGCTCGCTTAACACGAAGGAGGGCACATGTCGAGGAACGCACGCACGAAGGTCGTCGAGGTCGATCCGAAGAAGGAGGTGACGGCCGCCAGCGCCGCGCACGCAGTGAAAGGGGCGCCGGCGCGCACGACCGACAAGCCCGACCCGCGAGCGCCCGCGATTCCGGCGCCGCAGGACCCGAGCGGCGACGCACCGCCCAACTATCCCCCGGCACAGATGGCGCCCGCGATTCCGACCCGGCCAGCGGACCCGGAGGCGCGGCCGACGTTCGCACCGGATGTGACGCCGGCGGCGATTCCGCCGAAGGAGGACTGAGGTGAGCCGCAGCATTCGGCGCGTCCCACTCGTGCCGCAGATCGACGGTCCGCAGACCCTCGCGCTCCCGGCGGGCGCGGAGATCCTGGACGTGGTCCTGCACGACGGCACACCACACCTGGTCGTCCTGGCGAACCCGGACGCGCCGCCCGTGGATCGCGTCTTCATGGTGTGCCGCGAGGGGGTCGTGGTGCCCGACACGGGCCGGTGGGTGGGAGCAGCGGGCCACCACGGCGGCCGCGCGCTGCACGTGTTCGAATGAGCCCGGCCTACGATGCGAGCTGCGGGCACTACTACTGCCCGGAGTGCGGCGCGTTCGGGTCCACGGCCGCCGACGTGCGGTGCACGCACTGCGGGCCGGGGACCCGCGCGGTGACGCGTCAGGCCCGGCGAGCCAGCGAGATCGACGTGGACGCGCTGACGGCGCTCGTCGATGAAGCGCTCGCGACCCACGAGCTCCGGTCCGCCGAGCCGCATCCGCTGTTGCGGCGCGCGACCCCGTTCGGCGGACCGACACCCAGCGACCGGCTCCGCGAGGAGCGCCACCTGTCTAGACAGCTCGAGCTCGAGCGCGAGCGCGCGGCGAACGTCGCGTGGACGCGGCTCGGCAGGATCTTGCGATGAGGCAGGGGAACCGGGGGTCCTGGACGACCGCCCAGGCATGCCGAACGGCATGGGCTCTAGCAGGCCGCCCTCGGGAGTTCTAAACAGCAGCGCCGCGCGGTGAGGCGCGGCGCCAATACAGAAAGGAGCTCGTCCGGTGAAAGCGAGCATCAGCAACCTACCAACGAGTGACGTGGGGCGCCAGCCCGCCTGGCTCGACCGGTTGGCCGCGGCGAAGCTCGCCAACGTCCGACTCGGCACCCTGTACGCACTCATCCACCGGCATGAGATCGACGGCTGCTACGTCCTCGGCCAGCTGGTGGTGAGTCGCAAGTCGATCGAGCGGTACCAGCGGCGGCGTGCCCGAGGGCGGGCCGCGTGACCCCTCGTGCCGGTGCACCCGCGACGGGCCAGGTGCGCGACCGCCAGCGCAGCCGCGCGCTCGCCACAGCGGTCCGGGCCCGCAACCGATACTGCTACGTCAACGCACGCCGCGCCCTCACCCGCGTGCCGTCCCTGATCTACGTCGAGGGCTACGTGGTCGCGACGGACGATTGGACCCCCCGCAGGCACGCGTGGGTGGAGACCCGGGAGCGGGTGATCCTCGGCCCGACCCCCGCCTGGCTGCGGAGGGGCGCCGCGTACTTCGCGGTGCGGCGGTGGGTCGACGAGCGGCCACCAACGTGCGAGGCGCGCTTCTGCAAGGACAGGGTGGTCCATCTGCACGGCATCGTCGACGACCTGCTGTTCTGCTCCGACTCACCCGGTGCTCGGCAGGCCTATGACGCCGCGCTGGAGTACGGTCGCCGCCGGGGGATACGGCGACCATGACGGCACCGCCCGATCTAGTCGAGCGAGCCCGCCAGCTGCACGTCGAACGGCTCGGCCCCCAACAGTTCCGGGTCACGGGCGGCGAGCGTCCCCACCTGGTCGACCTCAGCAACCCGATCGGAGAGCGCTGCGACTGCCGAGACTGCCGGAGCAGACGCCGAGACTGCAAACACACGTTGGCTGCGCAGCGTTACGACCCGCAAGCCGCGCTCCTCGACGCGATGACCGACGAGCAGGTGCTCGACGCGCTGGACTCCTCGCGGGCGCAAGAGCCCCGCCGCAAGCCAGCCGACCCACCGCGTGATCCCCTGCGCGACGGCATGCGCGAGGCGACCACGGACCGCTTGACCCGGATCGAGGCGCACCTCGTCCGGCTGGAGGCCCAGGTGGCGGAGCGGATGCCGGGCACGGTGCGGCGCTGGTGGCGCACGGCGGGCCACGTGCCGCCGGCCGCTCCAGCACCACCCACCGAGCTCAAGCGGTGGCGCGCCGAGCTCGCCGCCGGGAAGCGAACGCCGACAACCTTCGATGACCTCTGGCGCGAGGCGTGCGAGGAGCTGAACGCGATCGAGGTGCGCGGGCGATGCCGCTGACCCCGACGCCGGAACTCACGGCCGCGCTGGATGCGCTGGCGATCGTGGACCCGGGGGACCTGGTCCGGGTGACCGAGCTGCTGCGCGACCTTGTTGGCTGCCTGAACGGCGCCGCCCCGCTCGACACGCAGATCATCCGGACGACCGCGATCCGGCTGCTGACCGATCGCGCGGTGCCCGATGCGCGGTCGTTCGTGAGCGCGGCGTTCGCCGAGCGGCACACGGAAGCCGACGCGATCGCGGACGCACTCCAAGGCCACGCCCTCACCCTCCAGGACCCGGAGCCTTGGCCCGACCCGGTCGAGGGCCCCGAGCTCCTGGAGGACCTGGTGCGGACGCTCGCCCGGTTCGCGGCGCTCCCCGAGGGCGGCGCCACGCTGCTCGCCCTGTGGACCCTCCACGCGCACACGCTCGACGCGGTCCAGGTCTCCCCCATCCTCGCCATCACGAGTCCGGAAAAGGAGTGCGGCAAGACCACGGTGCTGACGCTGCTCCTCGCGCTCGCCCCGCGCCCCTTGCTCGCGTCGAACATCAGCACCGCGGGCGTGTTCCGGGTCGTCGACCGCTTCCACCCGACGCTGCTCGTGGACGAGGCGGACACCTTCCTCCGGGACAACGAGGAGCTGCGCGGCGTGCTCAACTCCGGGCACTTCCGGGCGGCGGCCGTGGTCGTGCGGAACGTCGGGGACGACTTCGAGCCCCGGGCCTTCTCGACCTGGTGCGCCAAGGCGATCGCGCTCATCGGCCAGTTGCCCGACACGCTGGTGAGCCGGAGCGTGGCGCTCCGCATGCGCCGGGCGACGGCCGCCGAAGCCGCCCGGCTCGACGGCCTGCGGCTCGACCGGCTGGGCGCGCTCGAGCCGCTGCGCCGGCGGGCGTGGCGCTGGGCCCAGACGCACCTCGACCTCGTGCGCACCGCCGATCCTGAACTCCCGACGAGCTTCCGGGGCCGGGTCAGCGACAACTGGCGCCCGCTGCTCGCGATCGCGGAGCTCGTCGGCGAGGGCTGGCCTGAGCGGGCGCGCCGGGCCGCGATCCTGCTCGCCGCGCTCACCCGGGAAGAGGACGAGGCCCCGGCCGTGCAGCTCCTCGCGGACCTGCGCGAGCTGTTCACGGCGCACGGCGAGCGCCTGGCGTCCCAGGAGCTCGTCGATTGGCTCGTGCTGCGCGAGGATCGCCCCTGGCCGGAATGGCGGCAGGGCAAGCCCCTCACGGCCCGCCAGCTCGCCAAGCTGCTCAAGCGCTTCGACCTCAAGCCTGGGCAGCTGAAACGCGGCGGGGAGAACATCCGGGGCTACGACCGGGTGGACTTCACCGACGCCTTCACCCGGTACCTCCCCCCGGAATCCGCCCCGGTAGCAGATCGATCTGCTACCGCCCCCGGATCTGCTACCGGATCTGCTACCGGCGATCTCCTCTCAGGAGAAGCACTTAGCCCTCCCGGTAGCGGAGTAGCAGATAAAATCCCCCCTCCCAGGAGAGACACCCGTGACCCGGACGCCGATGCCCGGGATGCCCTGCGAGGGGGGGCATGAGTCCCCACCCCGGCGACCCGGCCCCCGGCGTCGGGCCGCTCGACGGCCTGCTCGACGTCCTGGCCGAGCGCGTGGCCGCTAAGGTGCTCGAGCGGTTGAACGGCCAGCTGCACCCCGCGCCGGAGCCGGACCGCTGGCTGACGGCCGCGGAGGTCGCCACGCGCCTGCAGAAGTCCATCGGGTTCGTCTACCGCCACCAGCGCCAGCTCGCAGCGCCGCCTGGCTCGCCAGCGGGGGCCCGAATGACCACAGGCCCGGCGCGCCGTGTGTCCCAGCGCGGGGGCGCGGGGCATCTTGGAATCGTTGGAGCAGGCCGACGATACCCCACGCTGAGGAGGACGCTATGCCGAGCCCACTGAACGACCCCGACCAGCCCCGCCGCGAGCGCCGCCGCTTCGGGCGCATCTTCCAGGCCCGCCCCGGCGGCCCCTGGGTCATCCGGTATCGCGTCGGGCAGCGCGAGCACCAGGAGAGCAGCGGCTCCACCGACCGCAGCAAGGCCGAACGGTTGCTCGCCAAGCGCGAGGCCGAGCTCGGCGTGCCGGGCGCGTTCACCGCCCCCGCCAGCCGGCGCACCCGGTACGACGAGCTGGAGGCGATGCTCCTGGACGACTACGCCATGAACGGGCGCAAGAGCACCCGCCAGCTCCAGTCGATGCTGAAGCACGTCGCCGCGGCCTTCGGCGGCCAGCGCGCGCTCACTATCACCGCCGACCGCCTGACCCGCTACGTCGTCGACCGCCTTGCGGCCGGCGCCGCCCGGGCCACGGTCCAGAACGAGCTCGCCGCCCTGCGCCGGGCGTTCCGCCTGGCCAAGCGCGCCGGGAAGGTCGCCGCGGTCCCCGAGTTCCCGCAGCTCGAGATCGACAACGCGCGCCAGGGCTTCTTCGAGGAAGCGGACCTCCGGGCGCTCCTGCCCGCGCTCCCCGAGCCGCTCCGGGCGCCGACCGAGTTCGCCTACCTCACCGGCTGGCGCAAGCGCGAGATCCTGTCGCTCCCCTGGCCCCAGGTCGACTTCCTCGCGGGCGTGGTGCGCCTCGAACCGGGCAGCACCAAGAACAAGGACGGCCGGGAATTCCCCTTCGCGATCCTGCCCCCCCTCAAGCGCCTGCTCGAACGCCAGCGCGACTACACCCGCACGCTCGAGCGGCGCACCGGGAGCATCATCCCCTGGGTCTTCCACCGAGACGGCCAGCCGATCAAGGACTGCTTCGTGGCGTGGAAGAGCGCCATCGACCGCGCGGCCCGGAACGACCGCGGTGTCATCGTCCGCCCGCAGCTCGTCGGCCGCCTGTTCCATGACCTCCGGCGCACCGCGGTCCGGAACCTCGAACGGGCCGGCGTGTCTCGCTCCGTGGCGATGAAGCTCACCGGGCACAAGACCGAAGCCGTGTACCGGCGCTACGCGATCGCCCCCGCCCAGGACCTCCGCGAGGGCGTCGCCAAGCTGGCGGTCCTCCATGGCTAAGGGGACTTTAGGGGGACGCGGGCTCCTCGACCGCGCGACAGTGCACTACTTTCAACGCTTCCGGGCAATCCCGGTTAGACGTTGACCCGAACTCGGGTCAACGTGCACAATTCAAGATGCGCAGATCCCTCGCTCTCGCCCTGCTGGTGCTGGCGTGCCGCGGCGGCATCAAGGCGCCAGAGACGATCCCCGTGGCCCCCGGCGTCCTTGACTCGATTGCGCCGGCCATCGCGCCCCCTGCTGTCGACACCTCCGCGCGGGCCGCGGTGCAAGGGGGGACGCCGAGTCGTGCGCTCATTGCGGCCGACTGGCCGCTCACTCGGCGCGTCACGCCCGTCACTGGTGAGCACGCCATGGTCGTGACGTCGCATCCACTGGCGAGCGACGTCGGCGTCGACATGCTACGCCGTGGCGGCAACGCCGTCGACGCCGCGGTGGCGGTCGCATTCGCGCTGGCGGTCGTCCACCCGGTGGCGGGCAACATCGGGGGCGGCGGGTTCATGGTCACCCGGATGCACGACGGCACGGTCGGCGCGCTCGACTTCCGCGAGACCGCTCCCACGCGGGCGACGCGGGACATGTACGTGGACACGGCGGGCAACGCGATCACCTCGTCGCTCACGGGCCATCGTTCGATAGGAGTGCCCGGAACGGTGGCAGGGATGTACGAGGCGCACCGCAGGTTCGGCCGGCTCCCCTGGAAGGAGCTGCTCGTGCCCGCCATCGCTCTGGCCCGCGACGGCTACCTGCTCGACGGCCCGCGCAGCCATGTGATCGAACGCGAGGCCGAGCGGCTCGGCCGCTTCCCCGCTTCCCGAGCGCAGTTCCTGGTGGACGGAGCCGCACCGCCGCCGGGAACCCGCTTCGTGCAGCCCGAGCTCGCCCACACGCTGCAGCTGATCGCCGACAGCGGCGCCGCGGCGTTCTACGACGGCAGTATCGCTCACCTCATCGTGCGCGAGATGGCGCGCGGCGGCGGGTTGATCACGCGCCAAGACCTGGCGCACTATGTCGCCAAGTGGCGCGACCCCGTCGAGATCAGGTATCGGGGCTACACGATCTATACGATGCCGCCGCCGTCCGGCGGGGGCGTCACCCTGGCGGAGATCCTCAACGTGATGGAGGGGTACGCTCCGGTTCCGCCGTTCGGCGGTGCGGAGCTGATGCACCTCCAGACCGAAGCGATGCGCCGCGCGTACACCGACCGGAACGCAATGCTCGGTGATCCCGACTTCGTCCAGATGCCGCTCGACCGGCTGCTGTCGAAGCAGTATGCCGGGTCGTTACGCGCCGAGATCGATCCGCACCGGGCGACGCCCGCCGTACCGATATCGGGAGGGCGCTCCGAGGGGACGGAGACGACTCACTTTTCGATTGTGGATGCGGACGGCTCCGCGGTCGCCTGCACCTACACGCTGAACAACGATTTCGGCAGCGCGGTGACGGTGACCGGCGCCGGATTCCTCTTGAACGACGAGATGGACGATTTCACGTCGGCGCCGGGGCGGCCCAATCTGTTCGGCCTGGTGCAGGGCGAGGCGAACGCCATCGCGCCCGGCAAGCGCATGCTCTCCGCCATGACGCCTTCCATCGTGGTCGACTCCGCCGGGCGGCTCGCGCTCGTGCTCGGCTCNNNNGTCGAGACGTGGAGCTACAAGAGCGAGGTGAACGCCATCGGCCGCACCGCCGCCGGCTGGGTCGGGGTCTCGGATCCCAGGCGCGGCGGCGGGGCGGCGGGGTACTAGCCACTGCCCAACGTTTCAACTCTTGACACGCCTTAGGTGCGAGCTATATCCAGCTGAGCCTCTCTGAAGGTCGTGCGGATGGAAGGCTGGGCGGCCGAGCTGGAGTCGGGCAAACCCGACGCCGCGTGGGACCTGTTTCTCGACCGCTATCGACGCCTCATCTTCGCGGCCATCCGCCATTACGCCCAGGACTATGATGATGTGATGGACGTGTTCGCGCGGGTGTGTGAGGCCCTGCGCGAAGGCGATCTGCGGCGGCTGCGCGCCTACGCGGCGCAGCCGGATCATCGCGCCCGCTTTTCCACCTGGCTCGTCACCGTCGTACGCCACCTGACGGTCGATTGGTTCCGCCACCGCGACGGCCGCCGCCGGCTCTC
>WNGJ01002247.1_pt1 | contig 19393 bp, 18 predicted proteins | sample 5400611 | NCBI WGS metagenome assembly WNGJ01 (sample SAMN13153375, study PRJNA577476) | soil metagenome | isolation source: 40 cm soil or saprolite under Garry oak tree replicate 1 | place: USA:California | collected 2016-06-15 | reverse complement strand
GTCAGGGAGGTCAACCGGGCAGCGCGCAGGCTAGGGCGCCGCTTCGCGCGTCGCCTGGGCCAGCGTGACCCCGTCGCGCGAGGCTGTCGGGCAGGCTCTTTGACGGCAGCTGGGCTTACCGTCCGCGAGGTCTGCCGGCTCGTCCCTCCCAACCAAGGCCGAAGGTGCGGCAGACCGAAGGGCCATCACCGATATCTCGATTGCTACTCCTCAATGGACCAGGGCCTCGCGCCCCGAGCGTCAGGAAGCGGCCGGCAGCCCCACTTCGGGGTCAAGCAGCAAGGGCGACGGTGTCGAAGGATAGCACCAGGGGGTTAACAGCCTTACGCGCGTATCCCGTTGGGCGTCGCTGCCTATTGGCGCAACGCCACACCTCGAATCTCGAAGGCGAGGTCTTGTCCCACTACCGTACGAATCCCGTTGGGGCCACCATCTGAATCACGCGCACTTACGGCGAATGGGTTTCCGTCCCCCTCCACTTGGCGCACCAGTACTCCTCCGGAGTATCGTGGGCGACCCGTCGTTGCATCGAACGATCACACGATCTTAGCGCGAAGGTGGAGCACTCGCATGGGGGACGGGACGGAAACAGCGGAACCAGTCCCGATGCCGACGTCGAAGGAACCGAGCGCGAGTCGGCCGGGTCAGCGCCAATCGTGAGCCGCCTCCCGGTTCTCGAGGTCTCGTATCTCGATGAGCGGAGGATCGGAGTTGTCTTCTTCGACGAAGACGATTCGCATGCCCCAGCCCGCGTAGGTGCCCAATAGTCCGCCGAACTCTTGGAGCGAGAGCGCGTGATCATCGATGTAGATGACGGGCTCGCCCTCTGGGTTCTCGTCGATGAGGCAACGAAGGACCGCGCCTCGAGGCACCCACTGGCCAGCCGGGGCGGAGTAATCGAGCTGCGGGTATCCTCGTGGGATCTCGACGACCACATGCTGGCGGCCCTCGGTCTCAGCCCGAGCGGCATGGAGCGAGTCGTTTAATCGGGCCAGGATCTCGGCGTCGCTGCATCGGTCGATATCTGAAAGGGCGTCGTGGGCGCATTCGTATCTCCTCATGCGTCGGGACTGTCGAGAGCGAGCTCCCGCCCGCCTGCCTCCTTGTACTCGAAGGCTCGGATGCCGACCAGGCCAAAGTCCCTGAGGATCGGGCGCGGCTAGCACTTTTCCCGCCCCGGCGCTCGGCGTCCTAGAGAACATAACCGTAAGAGGGTGACAGCGCGTCGAGAGTCGAACTCGACCTCGACGGCGCCCGCCTCGCCTCCAGTGAATGCAGCCCCGATGGTGCCGCGGCATCACCGGGCGCGCCATGCCCGGGCCCAACATCGGCGCACAGACGTATCCATCTTTGGGCATTGGCGTGGGTCGTGGTCGTGGGTATCAAAGGGTTCAGCGGCACGACCACCCGACAAGCCGGAGATCGACCGGAGAGGCGCTGGCCATGAGGTTGCAATTCGACCGCGGGACCATCGTGCTGACGGATCCGCCGAAGGATCTGGATCTCGCCGAGGCCCCGGGCGTCCTCTGGGACCCTCGTGTCCATGTCTACAGGGCGCCCGCCAGCAAGTATCCGGCCCTGAAGCGCTGGCTTCTTCAGAGCCGCACGGGATTCCAAGATATTCCTGAGCCCGTATCGCCGACGCAGGAGCTGTGGTCCGAGGTTGACCTCCGGCCTTATCAGGAGGCCGCACTCTCTGCGTGGGAGCTGGGGCAACGCCGTGGCGTCGTCGCTCTCCCGACTGGGAGCGGCAAGACGCGGCTGGCTCTCGCCGCCATGCACCGGACGCGGCTGAGTGCCTTGTGTCTGGTTCCGACTCGGGTCCTGCTCGATCAATGGCTCCGGGAGATCGGGGCTCTGTATCGGGGTCCTGTCGGGTGCTATGGCGATGGCGTGCGCCGGTGGGCGCCGTTGACGATCGCCACGTTCGAGAGTGCGTATCGGCATATGGATCAGCTCGGGGACCGCTTCGAGCTCGTCATCGTCGATGAAGTTCACCACTTCGGCGGTGGACTTCGAGATGAGACGCTCGAGATGACGATCGCGGTCGCTCGCCTCGGTCTTACGGCGACACCAACACGCGACCCCGGTGTGACGGCCCGCCTAGCCGAGCTCGTGGGAGCGACCGTCTTCGAGCTCGCTATCGCTGATCTCGCGGGAGGATTTCTTGCTAGCTTTGATTCGATCACGCTGTATCTGGACCTCACTCCCGAGGAACGCCGTGCGTACACGAGCCTGGCGGCACTGTTCACCAGCGCCCATGCTGAGTTCCGCCGGTTAGCTCCGGACGGGAGCTGGGCGGACTTCACCCACCACGCTGCTCGTACCCCCGAGGGCCGTCGTGCTCTCTCAGCATGGCGGCAGATGCGACGGCTTCTCGCCTTCACACATGCCAAACGGCGAGCGCTGGAATCTCTGCTCGTGCGCCATCGGCATTCCCGGGTGCTGATCTTCACCGCCGACAACGAAACGGCCTATGCCATCGCCCGCGAACACCTCGTCATGCCGCTGACGTGCGACATCAGCCGCCCAGAGCGTGATGACGTACTGGAGCGCTTCCGAAACGGAGACCTCCGGACGCTCGTGTCGGCGCGGGTGCTCAACGAGGGCCTCGACGTCCCTGACGCCGACGTCGCCGTGGTTGTGGGTGGCGCGCTCGGGGAGCGTGAGCACGTGCAGCGAGTGGGTCGGTTGCTGCGGCCGAGCGAGGGCAAGCGTGCCGCGGTGTATGAGCTTGTTACGCGGAATACCATCGAAGTCGGTCAGGCGCGCCGGAGACGCCAGGGCCTTGTTATCCGCCGATCTGCTCAGCTATAGCGTGGCCGGAACCCTCGCGGTGCCTCACTTCCTCGGGGAACATGACCACCCCTGGCTTCGGGTTCTCCTCGAGGAGTATCAACGGTTCATCGGACGGCCGCAACGTGAGCTGGAGGCGCGGCTGCGTGACCCACTGCCGTGCGAGAGCCCGCCGCAGAAGCTCAGACTCGCCATCCAGGTTCTCGGGAGACTCCGGCCCCGCGAGCGGAAGTCGGCGGTGCCGCCCAGGCGAGCGCGAGCGCATGTCTTCGGGGAAGCGGCGCGCACATCGGCTCTTCCACAAGCCGTCTGGGCCGCAGTCGCCGCCTCCTTGGGCGTGAGCCGAGAGGATCTTCAAGAGTCGCTGTTCGGGGACCTGCCCGGCGAACGACTCGTCGCGGCGCCGGCGGCGCCGCTGTCGGCGGTGGAGCTGGCACTTCGATGCAATCTCGCCGTGGTCCAGGGGATGCTCTTCCGCGCGACCGTCGTAAGGATCGAGGTGGAGGGGAACACGCGCGTGCTGGTCCGCCATGCGAAGTGGCGCGGGCTGATCTGCACGCTCGCCAGGCGATCCGGCGAAGCCAGCGCTATGGTGGAACTCTCGGGACCGTTTGCGCTGTTTCGCAATACCCGCCTCTACGGTCGGGCCCTCGGCGAGCTCGTGCCCCTCCTGGCGTGGTGTCCACGCTTCCGCCTGCTGGCAGAATGCGTCTTCCACGGGCGCCGTCTCACGCTGCAACTCGGAACTGGTGATCCGATCTTTCCCTCGAGTGCGCCGCGCCGATACGACAGCCTCTTGGAGGAGCGTTTTGCCCGGGAGTTTCGACGGCTCGCACCTGCGTGGGATGTGATCCGCGAGCCAGAGCCGATCGCTACCATCGGCACGCTGATCTTTCCCGACTTCGCGGTCCAGCATCGCTCCGATCAGACGCGCCGGTGGCTCCTGGAGATCGTGGGCTTCTGGACACCAGACTACGTGAAGCGGAAGCTTGCGCTCTATCGAAGCGCTCGGCTATCCAACCTGATCCTCTGCATCGACGAAGGCCGCAACTGCGCGGAGGCGGATCTCCCATCAGGGGCCCGGGTCGTTCGATATCGGCGTCGGCTGGATGCGGCTGCCGTTCTGCAGTTGGTCGAGACCACGCCCTGTTCCCGCTGACGACGCCAATCACCCAAGGCCGGAATTCAGGTGTTGACGGGTTTTTAGATGTCTTCCTCGCGCCGACGCGTGATCGGCAGGTCTCGGAGGCGAAGGCGATGGCGCTCGAGAATGACGATCGCACCACGTTGAAGCGCCGTGTCGATCGACGGCAAGGCCCTGAGGATCAAAGCCACCTGGTCATCAGCGCGCCTGAGTGAGACGGCCCGGAAGAGGATCACAGACGGCGAAATGGCCTCGCGCAAGGCCAACAGGGTGCCGAAGTCGGTGTCGGCCGACACGACGACGCGGGATTCGACCGCAGCGCGCTCAAAGACGGCTTCGTCGGTTGCCGCGTGCATTCCGTAGTCGAGAACGTGGATCGCGTCGTGCCCGGCAGTGCGGAGTTCGGCCGCCACCCAGGGCGACAGCGCGTTGTCGATCAGGAAGTTCACGCGTCGAGGGGAATCATGCGCTCGCGGACAGCCTCAGCAGCGTACTGCAGGGCCTCGCTGACATCTTCGGCCTCGAGTGTCGGGTGTTCCTTGAGGATTTCATCGACGGTCATGCCGTCGGCGACCATGCCGACAACGGTGGCGACCGGCATCCGCAGACCGCGGATGCAGGGGACGCCGCCCATCTGTCGGGGGTCGACGGTGATCCGCGTGAACCGCATCAGTCTCACCTCCTCCCAGCGAAGATCGCGCCCGGCACGTCAACGACCTCACCTCACAGCGGCCGTCGTGCCGGCCTCCACGATAGCACCTTCCCAGCGGGCTCGACCCGCCACCAATCTACTCGGTCCGCCTCGTGCCTTCGTCCGTCCGCTGCGTCGGGATCGCGCGTTGGATTTCCGTCCCGTCCCGATGCTCGTTGACTCAACACGCCGCAACTGATTGATTTGCTGGCAAAAGCGCGCGGCTGCGTGGAAACACGGGTTCGAATCCCGTTCACGGCGTCATCGCCAGCCCTTCGAAGGGCAGAGCAGGAAACACGTCTGACGACCAAATCCCGTTGATGGGGCCACTACGTTAATCACGGGCACGGGACAGAATTGTGGAACCAGTCCCGGTATCCAGAACGCGCTTCGATTCACGCGATCCAGCGGGAACCCCCAGGCGAGGCCTCACGAATACAAGGTCGCTGGTTCAACCGCTAACCTTTCGTTTACCCAGACTTCACCCAGGAACCGAAGGGCCAAGCCGCTTTTAGGCTCAAACGGATTTGGCAACCCGCGCCGCGCGGAGGGCAGAGCGGCGGACCTTTCCGTCATCACCGCGCAGCGCGTCAGCCACGAACTCATATGAGCGGGGCAGCTTGTACTTCGCGAGCCGGGACCGAAGGAACTCGTCGAGCTCGCCGATCGAGACCGGCTCTGCTGTTTGCACGATGGCGTGGATGATGTTTCCGTAGTCGTCGTCCGGAAGGCCAATCGCACACGACGATGTGACCGTTGGATGTTCCTCGAGCGCGGCCTCGATCTCGGCCGGGTACACGTTGGCGCCACCGACGAGAATCATGTCAGTGTCCCGGTCGCTGAGATAGAGGTAGCCTTCATCGTCCCGCCAGCCCATGTCGCCAAGTGACTCCCAATTGCCAGGGCGAGACTTCGCCTCGGCCCCCACGTATTGGTAGGACGGCGGCGCGTCAGGACCGCGGCGCATCCAGATCTCGCCGACTTGGCCGGGCGGGAGCTCGTTGCCTTGGGCGTCGAGCACGCACATCTCGCCCAGAACAGGGCGCCCGACCGAGCCCCGGTGCTCTAGCCATTCGGCGCCGGTGACGAACGTAATCGCCTGCGCCTCGGTCCCTCCGTAGAGTTCAAGAATACGGTCAGCACCGAGCCAGTCGATCCATGCTTGCTTGAGCCACATCGGACAGGGTGCCGCCATGTGGAACACAACACGCAGCGACGACACGTCGAACTTGGTGCGTTCGGGCCGCCGCCAAATGCGATGCATCATGGTCGGCACGGCGTACATCCAATCAACGCGATGCTGCTGCACGAGCGTAAGGGCTCCAACCGCGTCGAATCGGGGCATGACGACGATGTGGTTGCCCTTGAGCAATGCCAGAATCGACGTCATGAACGGTCCGTTGTGGTAGAGCGGCCCGGTTACTAGATGCACGCCGTTCGCAGGGATCCGCAGCAACGTCGCGAATCCTTCGATCGACTCCCAAAGTCCTGCCTGCGTCGCTACGATGAGCTTTGGCCGGCCCGTGCTGCCGCCCGATGTCGGCGCCTTGAACGACGCGGCGACGAGCGGCGGCAATGCGTCCGAACGGACTGACTCGTCTGGCTCGAAGCCGGCCGGTATCGTCGTGCGACCCGGCGTTTCGGTCGGTTCGATGCCGACAACGAGTGAAGGGTTGGCGAGGTTGACGATCGCGCTACGCTCCGCGGCCGGAAGGCGGGAAGAGATCGGCTGGGGTGTCGCACCGAGCTTCCAGGCGGCCACCGTCGCCTCGAGGAACTCGATGCCGTTCGGAAGACCGATTGTCACGAACGAGTCCTGCCGCACGCCAAGGTCGCGGTAGGCGCGCGCGAGCCGGTTGGTGCGCGCCTCCAGCTCTGCCCGCGAAATAGTCAGCTGTCCGCATGTAATCGCGGCGCGGCTCGGATCGGCCTGCGCGAGCCGTCCGACCAGAATGCCGAGGGGCGTTGGGGCGCTCACTGGCCGACCCGTAACTCGTGGAACTGCACGTCCAGGATTTTCCTCGATTCCTCGGTCTGAGTATTGCCGTCTCGGCTTCCAGATCGGAGAGTAGGACGGATTACACTGATCGCCAAGACTATTGATGGCGACTTGATAAGCGATGCCGTTTCCGATCAACCCGATCATTGAACGAGGTGCAACGCATGAGGGGAATCAAGGGAAAGACGGCGATCGTAACCGGGGGTGGCAGCGGAATTGGGCGCGCGATCTGCGAGCGGTTGGCCGAGGAGGGCGCGGTGGTCGGGGTGTTTGACATTCGCGCGGATGCCGCGCGCGACACGGTTGGCCGGATCGAAGCCGGCAAAGGGCGCGCGATCGCCCAGACCTGCGACATCACGGACTACGCGGCCGTCGTCAGGGCCGTGGAGTCCTTCGAGAACGCCGCGGGCGCCGGCACGTACATCCTGGTGAACAACGCCGGCTGGGACACGCCGATGCCTTTTCTCGAGACGAACGAGGAGTTCTGGAAGAAGGTCGTCGCCATCAACTATCTCGGACCGCTCCAGGTGACCCATGCGGTTGCAAAAGGTATGGCAGCGCGCAACGGCGGCAGGATCATCAACATCGCCTCGGACGCCGGGCGCGTGGGTTCAACCGGCGAAGTGGTCTATTCCGGGTGCAAAGGCGCGACGATCGGATTCGCGAAGGCGCTGGCACGCGAGCTCGCGCGCAACAACGTGCTGATCAACACGATCTGCCCGGGCCCCACGGACACGCCGGCGATGGACGCGTTTGTCGGCAGCGGAGAGCAAGGGCAGAAAATCCGCGACGCGATGGTCCGCAGCGTGCCGCTTGGGCGCATTGGCAGGCCGGACGACTACGCTGGGCTTGCCGCCTTCCTGGCGAGCGATGACGCGGTGTTCATGACCGGGCAGACGATCAGCGTCTCCGGCGGCCTCACGATGCACGGCTAAGGATCAGCGCCTAATCAGCTGACGCCTAATCAGCTGAGGTGCGTTGCCAGAAAGCGCCTCGCCTCGTCGAAGCTCTTTGTCGCGGCATGGCTGTCGTAGCCGGGATGAGTACGTACCGCGAAACCATGTCGGGCGCCCTCATAAAACTTGAACTCGCACACTTTACCGAGCTCCCGCATCCGGGCCTCCATTCGACGCATATCCGCAATCGGGGCCCGCTCATCGTCCGTGCCGTGCAAGACCAGCGTGGGGACGTTCACGCCCTCGGCCAGGTCGTACGGCTGCGCGCCGGGCTGGGCGTTCGCCGGCCGGAAGGCGAAGCCATGGAAGACGACGATCACGCGGAGCTCCTCATGCGCTCGGGCGGCCATGAGCGCGTGCACCCCGCCGCGGCAGAAGCCGAACACGGCCACTCTCGTCTGATCCACTGCGCCCACTGACCTGAGGAAGGTCAGCGCTGCTGCCAGGTCGTCGTACACGAGGGCGTCCGGCGGGTCGGTGCCTCGAACCTTCCAGCCGTGCAACAGGGTGACGTACCCCCACTCGGCGAGTCGACGCGCGATCTCGGTGTAGCCGTCGTCGGGCCCGGCCACGCCGCGGAGGATCAACACGGCCGGATGCGGTCCATCCCCGTTCGGGCTGGCCAGGTACGACGGGATGGTCGTTGCGCCGTCCCGGCTCGTGTAGCTCATGGACGCTAGCCGCACCGTCATGACGCCTGCTCGAGCGAGACGATCCGCTGGCGGAGGCCGGGCATTCCTTCGATCATCAAGGCGGAAACAGAGTACCGCGGCCGGCCGTCGGGTTAAACTGCCGGACAACCCATGGAGGAAACCGCCATGATCGACATGCACACCCATTGGAGACCCGCCGAGCTCGCCGACGCCCTGCGCGCCCGGACCAGGGAACCGCGTATCCTGCGCAACCAGGACGGAGTCGAGGTGCTGAAGATGCCCCGGATGGGCGAAGAGCCGGTCGCCAGGGCCTTCGACGACGTCGATTTCCATCTCGGTCGGATGGACCGCCAAGGGGTCGAGGTGAGCGTGCTGTCACTCCTCGGATCGTTCTGCTGGGTCGAGGCGCAGCCGCTGGAAGTGTCCGTACCGCTGTGCCGGATCGTCAACGATCGGCTTTCCGCGATTTGCCAGGAGCATCCCGGCCGCTTCGCGGCGTACGCCGCGCTGCCGCTGACGGACATTTCGGCCGCATCCGCCGAGTTCGCGCGGACGCTCGGGCTACCGGGCATGATCGGCGCGCAGCTACCGGGCAACGCCTTTCTCACGCGCAATGACGCCGAAGCGATGCGTCCACTGCTGGAAGTCGCGAACCGCCACCGCGCGGTGCTCTTCATCCACCACGGTCCCCGGCCGGGCGACGCGTTCCCCAACGTCGCAGGGGACACGGACAACGCGCGCCGTCGCAACGGCACGCTCCACATGCAGGCGAGCCTGTCCTCGGTGATGGTGACACTGTGCCTTACCGACTACCTCGCGTCCTACCCCGACGCGATGATCCACGTCCACAACCTGGGCGGCAACATTCCCTACGAGGTCGAGCGCATGGACCATCGCTGCCTGCTCGACACTCCGAATGAGGAACTGCCGTCGTCGCGCTTCCGGAAGTCGAAGGTGTACGTGGATTGCAACTCGTTCGGCCCGCGCGCGATCGAAGCGGGCGTGAGCCTGTACGGCGCCGACCGCATCGTGTGCGGCACCGACGGCACCGAGTTCGGCTGTGACTGGACCAGGAAGGCGCTTGCGGAAGCGCAGATCGGTGAGGAAGCGCGCGAGCAGATCTTGCACGGCAATGCCGCCGCGATGCTCGCCCGCGTCGGAACAATCGCGCAGCGAGAGAACGCCGCCGCCTGACCCACCCGGCTGGAGGCTCATGATGAGACCTCTCCTCTCAGTCACCGTCCTCGTTCTGCTGATCTCGGCGGGCGCCGCCGTGCCCGCTGCCGCCACGCCCGATGGCCAGGTGACCTGGGGCGTCCACATCTCGCTCGCTCCGACGTGGTTCGATCCCGCCGAAACCCCCGGGATCGTCACGCCGTTCATGGTGCTCTACGGACTCCACGACGCGATGCTGAAGGCGCTGCCCGGCAACCCGCTGGCGCCGGCGCTCGCCGAGTCGTGGACCGTATCCCCCGATGGGCTCACCTACGAGTTCGTCCTGCGCCGCGGCGTGAAGTTCCACAACGGCGAGCCGGTCACCGCCGAGGACGTCAAGTTCTCGTTCGAGCGCTATCGCGGCTCCGCGAACAAGACCCTCAAAGAGAGGATCGCCGCGGTCGAGACTCCGGATCCGGGTCGTGTCCGCTTCCGGCTGAAGCAGCCGTGGCCCGACTTCGTCATGTTCTACTCGACCGCGACCGGCGCCGGCTGGATCGTGCCGAAGAAGTACGTGGAGAAGGTCGGCGACGACGGATTCAAGAAGGCACCCATCGGCGCCGGCCCCTACCGGTTCGTCTCGTTCACGCCCGGCGTCGAGCTCGTCATGGAGGCGGTCGAGGGGTACTGGCGCAAGACGCCGAGCGTGAAGCGCCTGGTCCTGCGCGTGATTCCGGATCCGACCACGCGATACGCCGCGCTCAAGAGCGGCGAGATCGACGTCACGTACTGGATGACGGCGTCGCTCGGCGAGGACCTTCGGCGGACGCCTGGACTCACGCTCAGGCCGGTCGCGTCCAGCGTGATGCAATGGGTGGCCTTCGTCGACCAGTGGGATCCGACATCACCGTGGCACGACCGGCGAATGCGCCTCGCCACCAACCTCGCGATCGACCGGCAGACGATCAACCAGGCCGAGACGCTCGGACACTCGTTGCTCACGAACTCGATCATTCCCAACACCTTCGACTTCTTCTGGGCGCCGCCTCCTCCGCAGTACGATCGCGCCCGCGCGAAGAAGCTCCTCGCCGAGGCCGGATATCCGAACGGATTGGACGCCGGTGATTACACCGTCGATGCCGCGGCCGTGGCCATCGGCGAACCGGTCGTCAACTCGCTCCAGGCCGCGGGCATTCGCGTGAAGCTCCGGCCTCTCGAGCGCGCCGCATTCCAGAAGGGCTATGGCGACAAGAAGTACAGAAACCTCGTGCACAGCGGAAGCGCAGCCTTCGGCAACGCCGCGACGCGGATCGAAGCCTTCATCGCATCGGGCGGCGCGTACGTGTACGGCAGCTACCCGGACATCGATGGGCTCTTCCGCGAGCAGGCCACCGAGCTCGACAAGAAGCGGCGCGAGGCGACACTGCACCGCATCCAGCAGCTCATCCACGAGAAAGCGATGGTCGCGCCCATCGTCCAGGTCGGCTTGATGAGCGGCTACGGGCCGAGAGTGGAGGAGTCGGGTCTCGGGCTGATCACCGGCTACTCGTTCTCCGCCCCGTACGAGGACGTGCGGCTCAAGGGGAAGTAGGTGCTGGAACGCGTGGCAGCCCGAAATGGTCACGCAGCGTCGTCCCCTCGTACTCGCGCCGAAACAAGCCGCGCGCCTGAAGCTCCGGCACGACCAGGTCGACGAAGTCGACCAGCGCGCCAGGGAAGTAAGGAGGAAGGACGTTGAAACCGTCCGCGGCTTCCTCGACGAACCATTCCTCCAGCGTGTCGGCGATGCGCTTGGGAGTCCCGCAGAGGACCCAGTGGCCGCGGGCGGCCGCAGTCAGGTTGTAGAGATCGCGCAGGGTCATGTTTTCCCGTCGCGCCGTCTCGTAGAGCACCCGGGAGAAGGTTTGGCTGCTCGCGTCAGGCGGTGGAGCCGGGACGGGCCCGTCCAGCGGAAAGCCGGTCACGTCGTACCCGATCCGGCTGGTCACCAAGGTGAGGGCGTTAGTCGGCGTGAGCCAGCTCTGGAGCAGCGAGAGCTTGTCGCGGGCCTCCTCCTCAGTGCTTCCGATGATCGGCATCACACCCGGGAGGACCGTGATCTGATCCGGCGTGCGCCCATACTTCGCCATGCGCCCCTTGAGATCGCGATAGGCACGCCGCGCGGCCGACAGCTCCTGGACGACGGAGAACACGACGTCGGCCGTCCGCGCGGCCAGCTCGAGCCCGGCCTCCGAGCCGCCGGCTTGAATGATCACCGGATGACCCTGGGGACAACGGGCCATGTTGACGGGGCCCTTCACCTGGAAGAACCGGCCACGATGGTCGAGCGGGCGGACCTTCGACGGGTCGATGTAGGCTCCGGTCGCCTTGTGCGCCACGATCGCGCCGTCCTCCCAGCAGTCCCAGAGGCCCTTCACGACGTCGACGAACTCCTGAGCGACCTCGTAGCGCAGGTCGTGCTCCATGTGGGCTTCGCGACTGAAGTTGAGCGCCGCCTTGCCCGCCGAGCTCGTCACCACGTTCCAGGCCGCGCGGCCCTTGGTGATGTGGTCGATGGAGCCGAAGGTTCGGGCGACGTGATAGGGCTCGCCGAAGCTGGTCGACACGGTGGCGCCCAGGCCGATGTGCCGCGTCGAGGCGCTCAGCGCCGAGATGAGCGTGGTCGGCTCGAACCGGCACAGGAATGATGGGTGGTCCCCGGGGTCCATGACGAGCCCGTCGGACACGAACAAGAGGTCGAACTTGCCACGCTCGGCATGCCGGGCGATCTCCTGGATGACCGAGAGGTCGTTGTTGCTGGTCGCCGCGCCGTCGTAGCGCCATCCGGCGGAGTGATTGCCGGTGCCGAGCACGAACACGCCGAAGTGCATCTCACGCCGCTTCGCAGACATGAGCATTGCCGGCCTTACTTTTTCGCCGCCGACATGTCGCGGATGCCGCGCAACGCCAGTGCATACCCGGCAATACCGAATCCTGCCACAACGCTCTGGCTCACGGCGGCGGTCTGCGACGCTGGCCCGCGTCGGATCGGGTTCGAGATGTGCACTTCGACGGTCGGGAACTTCACCTGCGAGATGGCCGCCACGAGTGCCGGATAGCCCGTGCCGAACGCCGCCGGGTTGAAGATCGCCGCATCGAAGCCCTCGTCGTTCGCCGTGTAGAGCCGGTTGACTATCTCGCCCTCGATGTTCGAGTGAAAGATCTCGACCTCGACGCCGAGCTCCTTGGCATAGCCGCGAATGCGCTCGTCGTATTCGGGTAGCGTCATCGGGCCGAAGATGTCGACCTGCACCTTGCCGCGCATATTCATGCCGGCGCCGTGGATCACGAGAACTCTGGTCATCGTCCTCTCCGTCAGGACTGGAATGGTGGGTATTCTACCTGACCGGGAGCGATGGGTTTGGATGACCGTTGACCGGTCTCATCGACTTTGACAGGATTTCCAGACTATGACCGAGAGCTCAGCCGACGTCGTGATCGTGGGCGGCGGCATCGCGGGCATGACGACCGCGTACTACCTGGCGAAGGCTGGCGTGGCGAGCGTCGTCGTCGAACGCGACGCGATCGGCAGTCACGCCTCTGGCTTCGCGTACGGAGGGCTGAGCCCGTTGAGTGGCTTCGGGATCCCCGGGCCCCAGGCCGAGATCGCCCTGGACGGGATGCGGTTGCATCGTGAGTTGTCGAAGAGCCTCCTCGAGGAGACCGGGATCGACGTGGATTTCCGCATGCGCTCGTCTCTGGCGCTGGCCTTCACCGAGGCTGACGTGCGGAGGCTCCGGGCCGCGCTGCCGTGGCAGCAGCAACAGCCAGGCTACGCGGTGCGCTGGCTCGACGTCGCGGACGCGCGGCGGGTGGAGCCGCGGATCGCGGACGAGGCGCTCGGGGCAACGCTGATCGAGGGTGGGGGCGCCGTCGAGCCGTATCGCCTGGTGCTGGCACTCACCCGGGCTGCAGAAGGCCTCGGCGTGAGGGTCCGGCACGGGCGCGCGATCGGCCTGCGGCGCGACGGCGGGCGCGTCACCGGTGTGGTTCTGGAGCGGGAGGTGCTGAGCTGCGCCACCGCGGTGCTCGCGCTTGGCCCGTGGAGCGCCGAGGCATCGGACTGGATCGGCGTGCCGATCGACGTTCGCCCGCTCAAGGGCCAGATCCTCCGCCTGCAGGCTCCGGGGCCGCCGGTCGCCTGTTCCGTCGGCTGGGGCCACAACTACGCCACGACCAAGACCGACGGCCTCCTGTGGGCGGGGACCACCGAGGAAGAGGCAGGCTTCGACGAGGAGTCGACGCTCGCGGCCCGTGATGAGATCGGCGCCGCGCTCCTGAAGATGTTGCCCGCGATGGCCGACGCGCAGGTTGCGCAACAGACTGCCTGCTTGCGTCCGGTCGCATCCGACGGGCTCCTCGTGCTCGGCGGTGTGCCCGGGCTCGATCAGGTCTACGTGGCCACCGGTGGCGCCCGCAAGGGCATCCTCTACGGTCCCGCCATGGGGCAGGCGACCGCCGATCTCGTCCTCGGTCGAGACAAGCGGGTCGCGCTCGACGCCTTCGCGCCCGGCCGCTTCACCGGCGCTCGCGAAGCGCCGCGCCGCGCGTGAAGCCTAGCCCTTCTTTGGAGACCAGCGATACGCCTTGGCGCAGGCACCGCCCATCAGCATCGCGCGTTCACCGGTGCTCAGGCGATCGGTTTGGCGGAACGGCTCGAAGGCCTGCTCGTAGTTGACGACTGCGAAGGCGCGAGTCCAGTCAGTCCCCCACAGGCAGCGTTCGAAACCCCAGGCGTCGAACACGCGGGCGAGGGGGTCCCAGATGTCCGGGAAAGGATACGGTTCCCGGGATAGCGTGCAGGCACCGCTGACCTTGATCACCGCGTTCCGGCGCTTGGCGAGATCCAGCACCTTCGGCAGATCGGCCCATGGCTGCGGCGGGGCGGGCGGCGTTCGAGGCTGCATGAGGGCCAGATGGTCGATGATGAATCGCGTGTCGGGGTGACGGTCGATGAGCGCCGCGCCTGCGTCCACATTGCCCCAGCACAGCATGTTGACCGGAAAGTCGTACCGAACCGCGGCGCGCAGGATCCGGTCGAGGCCCGGGTCGTTCGGATCGCGCCCCGCTTCTTTCGTCATCATGATCCGGATGCCGACGGCGCCCGGCGTCTTCTTCCAGTCCCCGATGACATCGGCTACCGCCGGATTATCCGGATCGACCGGCTTGACGAGGGCGAACCGGCCGGGATGAGCCCGTTGCACTTCCACGGCATAGCTCGCGTCGTAGCGGTACATCGAAAAGGCGGAGATGAAGATCGCGCCGTCGACGCCGACCGCGTCCATGGCCGCCACCACCTCGTCGCCGGTGGCATGATCAGGCCAATTCGGGACACTGTGCCAGGGCCGTTTTGGGGTGTTCGCCTCATAGCAGTGGACTTGGGAATCAATGATCGCCATCGGGACGTTCCTCCGTGTCAAACGGGTTCGTCATCTATATCGCGATAGGTGGCGTTCAGGTGAGTTCCGGGAGCTGCAGCTGACCGTGCCCAGGAGGCGTCCGATCCTTGGCGCGGTGGCGCGGCGACGAGCGACGGCCAGTGCGGGGTGGTGGGAAGCTGAGCCGTAGACCCTGCGCCTGAACCTGAAACAGGACCTCCGCGTCGGGAAGACCAGGAAGACGATGTCGACCGAGGCTCCGAAATCGGAAGCCGGTCGCTGCGGATTTTCCAGCGGCCGCTCTGGTTACGGCTGACACGACGATCTGCCCACCATGGGCCGCCGCGCAGACGCGGGCCGTGGTATGGACGGCCAGGCCGATGTACCCGACATCCGTTAGTGTCGGGTAGCCGCTGTGAATCCCGATACGCAGCCGCACCTCCAGATCGTCGGGCCATGTACGGTTGCCGAGCGCCCGCTGGATGGCCACCGCCGCCTCGACAGCCGCCGCGGGGCGATCGAAGACTGCGAAGAACTCGTCGGCACGCGCATCGATTTCGCGGCCGCTCCCGCGTGACACCGCTCTCCGGACGATGGACCGGACGTCGTTCAGCAGAGCGCCGTAGCCATCGCCCAGCCTGCGGAGCAGGGCGGTGGACGCCTCGATATCGGTCATGAGAAGTGTGACGAACCCGCTGGGCAGCGCCGCGGCATCGGTCGATGTTGCCTGGATCTGGCCGCGCAGGCGCTCCTTTTCGATCACGAAACGCACGGCCGTCAGCACGGTCTCCGAAAGATCCGCATCATCGAGGAGCATCGGTTTGTGCACTAGCGCCGTCATTGGGCGCCCCTGGCGCTCGAGAAACGTCACGCCGCGCTGGTCCCCCTCCGCCGGTAGGGGCACAGGTTTGCCGGTGGCGTCCACGTATGCCCCCGAAGCGTCGGACCAGTGCAGAACGGCTAGCGTCGGATCACGAAGGACCGTTCGCAACCGCCGTTCGAGCTCGCCCGGTGCGGGGTTTCGTCCGAGCTCGATCACGAGGCGACCGGTCTTGGCGTGCCGCTGCTCGGATTGCAGCTGGCCGGTGATGAATCCGACCGGCACGATGCGGAACTTCTTGGCCGCGTTGAGCAGCCGGCGGCGTGCCTGCTCCCGCGCGGCATCCGTCTCGAACACAACCTGGCTGAACCGGGCGAGCGCATTCTTCACGTGCGCCTTGTCATGGACCGGCAACCGGCGGCGCCCGCGAGAGTCGACATACGCGAAGGCTCTGTCCGGGAGGCGCGCTCGCCTTCTCGTGCTGAGGCGCGACATGCGGCAACGATAGCTCGCTTTCCACGACTGCGCTGCAGGAAGTCGGTCACGAGCGGGCAGGCGCTTGGCCCATCGTGAGCTCGCCGCTCTACTTCAGGGGCGGCGTGACTCCGGCGGGCAGTGGCACCTGCGCAACGTTCAGCGTCATCGACACCAGGCTGTAGTAGCCGACGGCGCCGACGAGATCGACGACGCCGCGCTCGCCGAAGGTGTCGTTGACGCGCCGGAACGTCGGGTCCGAAACGCCGCCCGTCGCCAGCAGTTCCGAGACGAAGTCGTAGACGGTCTCCTCGTCCTTTGCCATGCTCGCGGGGCGCTGGTTCGCTGCGATGGCATCAGCGATGGCCGGGCTCAATCCCGCTTCGAGGGCGAGCCGGCGATGCGCGTAGAACTCGTACTGCGCGGTCCACTTACGACCGGCCATAATGATCGCCATCTCGTTCAGTCGCTGGGGGATGGAGGTCCCGAACCGCACGAAGGCGCCGAGACGCTGGACGAGGTCGCAGAGCTCGGGGCTTCGCAGAAGCGCATTGAAGGGACCGCGGAGGCCGGCGCCGCGTGGGCCTGATTGGATCGCGTCGGCCACGCGCTTTTGATCCGCGGTCATCGTCTCCGGCGTCAGCGTCGTGAATCTCGGCTCACTCATCGCGTTCCTCCCTGATGGTTTCGACCCGACCCTCGGGCCGCCGCGAAGTCCCGGTCGCCTCGCGCCGGAAGAGTAGCAGGCGGACGGAGCGGCCGCGAGCCTGATCACCGGGATGCGCGGGCGCCGGCGCAGACATGTTAGCGTTGACGCGCGGACCAGATCGGCCGTAACAGCAAAAGCAGGGAGGGTGTGACCGTGGACGCTTCGGACCAGGAGCTGCAACAGTACCTTTTCGATCTTCAAGGCTATTTGGTGATCCACAACGTCCTGGGGGCGGCGGAGGTGGCCGAGCTGAATCGATTGATCGATGCGCAGCGGCTCCCCAGTCCCCGCGAAAAAATCCGCTTTGGCTCCGCCGCCGGCGTGCACGGACCGGATCATGGCTTCCTCAACTGGGGGGAGCCGTTCTGTCGCCTGCTGGATCATGAGGCGATCTTGCCAATTCTTCGCCTTCGGCTCGGGGACTGCTTTCGGCTGGACCGTCTCTACGGCATCCGCATGCACAAGGGGCAGACCATGGGCGCCATGCACGCGGACTACGGGGCTTCGGCGCGCAACTCCTTCACGAAGCCAGGAGAGCGCTTTCACTTTGCTCCTAACGGCATCTACGAGGGGTTCACGGTCGTGGCCTGGAATCTTACCGATGCCGGACCGGCATCGGGGGGATTCTGGTGCATTCCCGGGAGTCACAAGAGTCACTTCAAGCTGCCGCGCCAGATCCACGAGGCCCCGGAAAAGGCCTCCTGCGTGGTCATTCCGGACGTACCGGCGGGGGCGGTCGTACTGTTCTCCGAGGCGGTGATGCACGGAACAGCCCCATGGAGAGCTGACCACGAGCGCCGGACTCTGCTCTACAAGTATTGCGTCTCCCAGATGGCGTGGTCACGTGCGCGCGTCCTTCCGCCCCCCGATGTCCCGCTCACCCCGCGACAGCAAGCGCTCCTCACCGAGCCAGCGGATCCACATACGTTCGTTCCGTCACTCTTCAGCGGCGGATCCGGCGCGGAGCGGTAGAGGCGCGCAAGGCGTCAGGTGAGGAACAGCTTGAGGGTAATGGCGCGAGTGTGGCGACCCCTCGAAAGCCCGGTCGCGCTTCTTGTAATGGGCTGGTCTCAGGAGCGTCCAGCGACGGCACTCGCGATCAGGTTTGCTTTCCATGCCTTGCCCTTAGTGTTGGTGGTAATCAGTAGTTCTGCCAGCCCGGTACGAGGAGACGATTCACGATTCCGTGCCGTCGCGCCCGGCGTCGCCCATACGACCTTCAAGCTCCAGTCCGACAACGGGGAGCCCTTCTCAGGCCACGCCTTCAAGATCGATCTTGGCGTGGCGAAGCTCCACGTGGTTTCAGCCGGGGATCCCTCGTCGCGGCGGACCGTAGAGGAGATCGCTGCGCCCTACCCCGCCGTGGTCGCGGCTAACGCCAGCTTCTTCGACAAGGACGGCCGCGCGATGGGCCTGGCCGTCGATGAGGGCCGCGTCATCGTGGCAAGCAGGCAGGCGAGCTGGGGAGTTCTCGTGGTCGACGGCAAGAAGGCGCGGATCGGGCTCGGCAGTGACATCCGCGACCCGCGCGCGTACCGGCTCATCGTCCAGGGCATTCCCCGCCTCGTCGTCGCTGGAAAGGTCCAGCAACTGAAACGCCAGGTCGCCGAACGCACCGCGGTGTGCGCCGCAGGGAGGGTTGTCGTCCTCGTCGTTGCAACAAGGGCCGAGACCACCGCGTTCGCGCGCTTCCTTGCCGATCCTCCGGAGAAAGGCGGCCTCGGATGCAGGGATGCCCTCAACCTCGACGGAGGGCCGTCGACCCAGCTCGTGGCGAGACTGCCCATGCTGACGCTGTCAGTACCAGGCGGATGGGGTGTGCCGAACGCGCTAGTCGTCGTTCCCCGGTAGGCAGGTCACGGCACTGTAACAAGAGAATCGCGCAAGCTCGATGCTGTGCCGCTCGCGTGCGGCGAGCAACACTAATGAACTCGGGCAGCGGAGGTTGAGTCTTTTCGATTGGCGCCAGGAGGCTCGCGCACTCGGCGCCATCCTTGTCACACTCCGGCTTCGATACCTTCGGCGAAGTCGCGCAGAGCGTCGTTATGCGCGCGGTGCGCGATCTCATGCCCCAGCATCATCATGATTGCCAGCGGCCATTCGATCATCTCAATGGTAGCCATCACGGCGAGGCCGGCATACCAGGCGAGGTGGCGACGCGAAAGCTCGGTCGCACGTCGCGAATGCTGCACAGACGTGCTGCGCCGCTGCGTTGCCGTCACGCGTCGCTTCCGGCTTCGTGTCTCGAGGACGCTCGCCGAGTTCATTTTGTGCCTCCGTCGTTCACGCTGCTGGAGGGTTCTAGCCGCCGGGCTCATCGAGCCGTCACTGCAACCGGCGCCTCGACATGCAGGTGTTCGACCGCGAATCCGGCCTGGCGCCAGCCCTCGAGCCCTCCGCTCAGCGGGTGAACATTCTTGTAACCGTGGGCGTCCAGAACGAGGGCCATCCGGGCGCTCGTCGCCTCTCTCGGCTCCGCGCAGTAGAAGACCACCTCGCTGTCTTTCCGGATCCGCTGATGTGGATCGTCCAGCGCTTCGGGAGGAATCCAGCGCGCGCCCGGAATTCCGTACGGAGTC
>WNGJ01002245.1_pt1 | contig 19396 bp, 14 predicted proteins | sample 5400611 | NCBI WGS metagenome assembly WNGJ01 (sample SAMN13153375, study PRJNA577476) | soil metagenome | isolation source: 40 cm soil or saprolite under Garry oak tree replicate 1 | place: USA:California | collected 2016-06-15 | reverse complement strand
GCACTGCGCGTCGAGGCCACCGATCCGTTCGGCAACAAGTTCGTACCCGCGCGCGTGCGGTACGTCTCGCTCGACACCAGCCTGTGCGCCGTCGACTCGCTCGGCTCGGTGAGCGCTCGGAAGCGAGGGTTCGGAAGAATCGTCGCTGTAGCGGGGTCGGGGGCCGACACCACGTGGGTGCATCCGACCCAGTTTGTCCAGCAGGTCCTCGCCACGCCGGACACGCTCCGCTTCCACTCGTTGGGGCAGACGGCGACGCTGGCCGTTCAACTGCTCGACGACCAGGGCCTGCTGGTGCGGGACTCGCTGCCGGCGGACAGTGTGGTCGTCGATACCGTGGTCAAGGTGCAAGCCGGCACCACGTACACCATCCGCAGTGTCTCGAACGGCATGACGCCCGTGATTCTGCGCGCGGGGTCGGTCGCACGCACCGTTCAAGTCGTGGTGCAGCAGCGAGTCGCCAGCGTGAAGCTGTCGGCCGGCCGGGCGACGCTCGACGCGCTCGGTGACACGGTCCAACTGGCGGCCGCAATCTCGGACAGCGTAGGTGCGCCGCTCGCTAATCAGGCGCTCGCGTATTCAGCGGCCGACACGTCAGTCGTGACGGTCGGGTCGGGCGGGTTGGTTACGTCCAGGGGCAATGGATCGACCTGGATTCACGCCGGGGCGTGGAACGGAGTCGGCGACAGCATGCGTGTCGTGGTGGCCCAGCAGGTCGCACGCGTGGTGGTACAGCGGGATTCAATCGTCTTCGGCGCGCTCAAGGCGACTCTCCCAATTGGAGCGACGGCCGTCGATCGGTTGGGATCTCCGGTCCCAACCGCGGCTCTCACGTACGCGAGCCTAGGTTTGTCGGTCGCTACGGTGGACACGACAGGCAGCGTCCGTGCGCTCGGCAACGGGACTGCTCTGATCGCGGCGCGGTTTGGCAGCGACACGGCTTGGGTAGCCGTGCGCGTGGCTCAACGACCGGTCCGCATGCTCGTACCAGCTGATACGGTCCGGTTCGTGGCGTTGGGCGACACGCAAGCGTTTCGGGTGACCGCCGTCGACTCGCTGGGATCGACGTTGACCAATATGGGCGTGACTGTCCGCATCGCCGACACGACCGTGGCGGACCAGGCCGACAGCGCCACGCTGAGATCGCGTGGCAACGGGTCAACGGTGGCGGCCCTTGCGGTGGGCGGGCTCGCCGTTCAGGTCCCAATCATAGTTAATCAAGTGCCCGTCACGATGACCGCGGCGGTGACGTATGGGAACCCGGTCTTGACACTGCCAGTCGGCGCGTCGGTGCCGATGTCGTGCCAGGCGCTGGATCGCAACGGGTTCGTCATCCCTGAAGAGCCGGTTCTTGTGGGTAGCACTCGTGGCACAGTTACCGGAACGCACTGCAGTGACGCACGCGTCCAAGGATCGGGGTATGACACGCTTCTGATCGCGCTGGGCCCGACGCGTGTTCGGGTCCCTGTTATCGTCGCTACTACCCCGGATTCGGTAGGCGTTCTAGCCGCGGCCCAGCCACTCACTACGGTATCGCGCGACTCTTTTGTGGGCGAAGACTTGACCAATCCGCTGATCTTGGCGTTGCGCCCCTTGTTGGGGGATATCTTCGCCGCTTATGGCAGCCCCACCACCAGTCTAGGTCGGGCACGGGCAATACGTGACTGGGTGGCTCGAACAGCCGTTCATCCTTACCCACCCTTTCATCCGAACGGCAGTACGACCAACCTTGGAGTGCTCCCCCCAGGGAGCACGTGGGCGGACGTCAACGCTTTGCCGAGTTCTAAGTTCTTCAATGTGGATAATCCCTATTGGTGGGGAGTGGGTTACAACGGGTATGCGATGCTCGATCGACTCTTGGGCACGCTCGACCCGGCGACCGGCCTGCGCGCAGATGACGGGATGATGGTACATGTGGGGGGAGCGCGCTACCAGATTCGCGATATTCAGTCTTACCACTATACGCTGTGCACATTTCAGGCGATCATCGCAAGCACGCTATGGGGGGCTGCTGGACTACACGGCATGCTCATTTCGACTGCCAGCCACGATCCGGCCGCGGTCTTTATCCCGGAGTTGGGCAAGTGGGTGTACGAAGATCCCACGTACAACGACGAGTACACGCTGGACGGAACCGGAGACCCGCTGTCCCCCGTCGACCTGCTCACTATCAGCTCAGCGGGAGAGGTAACGCGTCTCCGTCCCACGAAGTTTTCCGGTCCGAGCTTCGATCCCCAAGTTTACAACCCCAGCCACCCCTATATTAGCGATGGCCACCCCAACGGGTTCGTCATCATGGGAAGCCAGCTGTACAACCGCGACGTGGGAGTTGTCGGACCGGGGGGGTGGCCTACCCGCCTCGTCCAGATTGACGTGCCGCGACTTGCCCTAGAGTCCCCGTACAACAACACAGCTAGTTACGACCGAGTAACAGCCGGGGTAGCCTTCCCAACGCTGGGCGTGACTATTCAACAAATGCAAGTTCAAGACTCGGTGTACGTAATCGCGCTCGGTTCGACCTTCCCGAATCAACAACGGTTCGAGCGGCGCGTGAACGGCGGGGCCTGGCAAGGTGTATCCTACCTTGACGTTCTGCCGGTGGGGCAATGCCGAGTGGAGTACCGCAGCTTAGATGCCGTCGGCAGCGTCAGTGCGAACACGGCGTTGGACGTGTGGGTACCGCGGGGGGCGGGATTCGTCCAATCGGCCGTGTCGGGTGGTCCCCGAAGTCAGACGCGTTACTGCAGCTAAGGTTCACTCACCTTGGTCAAGTAGTCTGGGACTCGCCTTTTCGAACCAGGGACCGTAGGGAAACAAGTCTCTTGCGTGGTCGCTTAGGGGTTGATCACTCCGATTCCAGGAGTGCAGCCTTGATCTCCCTTTTCAGTTTCATGAGCGATGTGGCTGGTCTCTTCCATAGATTTCGTGCTTCGCCAGCTTTCGTGCTTCGCCGGTTCGGTGGTTGTCGTCCGGGGTTCCGCGTTTGGATGTCCGTTCGAGTCTTGTTGGTGGGCTGGTGGTCGACGACGTGCCTGACACGACGCCGGCGACCGTAACGCAGTTACACCCTTGAGATGGTGCACAGCGTCTCGAGAGAGCGTGAATCGGCGTGATCAGGAAAACCCCTCGGATTCTCTTCGTCGTCAATCAGGACTGGTTCTTCTTGTCCCATCGCTTACCCTTGGCGCGCGCTGCGCAGGGTGCGGGCGCGGAAGTGGTGGTCGTCGCCGGAGATAGTGGAAAAGGAGCAGCCATCAAGGCAGTGGGATTCGAGTTCTTACCGATGCCGATCTCGAGGAAAGGCCTCAACCCCGTCGAGGAACTGCGGACCTTCAGATTCCTAAGGCGAACGTACCGCCGGCTACAACCCGATCTCGTCCACCACGTCACGATCAAGCCCGTTCTCTACGGTGGCATTGCTTCACGACTAGTGGGCGGTATGGCAGTGGTCAACGCGGTCAGCGGTCTCGGCTACGCGTTCACCTCATCTGACGTGCGGGCCCGGGCGCTTCGTCCCATTCTAAGGATTCTATACCGCCTAGCGCTGGCCCATCCGCGGAGCAGAACCATCTTGCAGAACCCTGAGGACCTCTCCGATCTTGTGAACATTGGAGTTGTGGGGAAGGATCGGGCAACTCTGATCCGGGGATCTGGCGTAGACTGCTCCAGATTCCAGCCGGTTCCAGAGCCGGAAGGTCGTCCGATTGTGATGCTGGCGTCCCGGATGCTTTGGGACAAGGGTGTGAGGGAATTCGTCGATGCTGCACGCCTCATAACGGCCGAGGACCAAATCCCGCGATTCGTTCTGGTTGGCGAGCCAGACTTTGGGAATCCCAGCGCGATTCCAGTCGCACAAATGCAAGCGTGGTCGCGCGAAGGGGCGGTCGAGTGGTGGGGCCAGCGGGACGACATGCCCGCCGTTCTAGCACAGGCAAGCGTGGTTGTCCTCCCCACGATGTATGGTGAGGGGGTGCCGAAGATTCTATTGGAGGCGGGCGCAGTGGGTCGCCCCATCGTCGCCACTGATGTGCGCGGATGTCGCGAGATCGTGCGGACCGGCGTGAACGGCCTGCTTGTCGCACCGGGCAATGGCGCCGAGCTGGCGCGGGCCATCAAGGCGCTGCTTGCGTCCCGTGACCTCAGGGTGCAATTCGGTCGCGCGGGTCGGGCAATCGCAGTGGCGGAGTTCGCTGAGGACCTGGTCGTTAGGAAGACGCTGGATGTGTATCGCGACCTTCTTGGAGCGCACGCCCTCTCGGCATGAACGATTTCCGGCAGACGGCCGTTCACGACCTACTGGTGCGCCATGCGCGGTGCCCGAGCTACGAAGCACCCTCTTTGGAGTTCCTTCCCGAAGCGGTGCGGTGTCGACAGTGCGACTCGACCTTCCCGGTCGTTGATGGCGCTCCGGCCCTTATGAAGGTGGATAACGTCGTTTTCCCCGAAGCGCGTATGCCAAAGGTGCCCTCCCCCCCCGAGCGGCGAACTAGCCTGAGCGAGGTCTTCCCCTGGAAGTCGGTCAACCTCGCCGCGAAGCGCGTGCTGGCGACGTTCGGCGCGGAGGTCGCGACGGTCCTGCCCACGTGCTCGTCATCGGGGCGGGGAACTAGCGCAAATGGCTGGGCGAGTACTTCAAGACGAACCCCCACGTAATCATTTGCTACTCGGACGTCGATGACCGAGCCTCGGTCGATCTATAACTGCGATGGGCACGACCTGCCATTCGATGCGCCGGGTACCTCGGGCGGAAGAGGCTTCGCCACTCTAATGCATCAATCAGCGGCTGAGGGCGGAGTCGGTGCGCGAAGGAAGAGCTCCAACATCAACAGACTCCACAGCGTCCTATCGTAATTCCCATCGAACCCGTCCTTCTTTGCGACCAGGTTCCTTACGCCTGAGCGGTCGCCTAGTGCCGTGACGCGGCTGTCGGGGCCGAGCAGTAGGTCGGCCACGACATCGTGGAGCTCGTTTTCCAGCCAGCGACCGATCGGGACCTCGAACCCCCGCTTGGGAGCAACGACGATGGCGGCCGGTAACAGTCCCTTCGCAAGATCCCGGAGCAGTGGCTTGGTTCTCGTCCCGGAGACCAGCCACCGCTCCGGGAGCGACCAGGCGAACTCGGCGAGGGGTACGTCCAGCAATGGCGACCGGGCCTCGAGGGAATTTGCCATCGTAGCTATATCCATCTTCGGCAGGAAGCCGTCGGCGAGGACCAGGCGGTAGTCCGAGCGCATCAACCCTTTCAGATCAGAGCACGAGACGCTCTCGCCCCGAAGTCCTTCGAGCCGCGGTAGCGTCGTCCCCTCAGCCGCAAGGTCGGGAAAGCACCGTGCTACGTCGTCATCGTCGAGCAGGTCGGCGTTCCAGGTCAGGTAGCGCTGGTCTTCGCGCCGAGCACCGAGCCCGCGAAGCACCCGAGCCACGAAGCCCAGGCGGCTGCGGCGGTTGTGAGAACGGGCGAGGTGCTCACCGAAGAGACGGAGTGGTCCGCGGAACGGAGCGGTGACGGGAACAAGCCACGGCGCCGCTCTGCCGACCCAGTAGCGTCGGTACCCCGCCAGGATCTCGTCTCCCCCGTCTCCGTTCAGGACGACCTTGCGGTGCGCGCCGGCGGCCTTCGACACGAAGTAGGTCGGAACGGCGCTGTAGTCGCCGAACGGCTGTCCGTACAAGAGCGGAACGCGGTCGATCGCTTCATGGGCGGCAAACTCAAGTGGTATCGTCTCGATCGGAAGCTCCAAGTGTTTCGCCACGAGTCGAGCTGCGGGTGCTTCGTTCATGCTAGGGTCAGGCACTTCGGCTACGAAACACACCAGATCGCGTGCACCCAGCGCACTGGCGTATGCGGCGACTATGCCGCTATCGATCCCACCCGACAGGAACATCCCGACGGGGACGTCGCTTCGGAGGCGGAGCGAGACGGCTTCTCGAACATGCGCATCGAGCGCTGCGAGGGCGTCCTCTCTCGTTCCGACGAACGGTGCGGGAGTCGGGGGCGTCCAGTATGCCTGGATGTCCGGGATTCCCGCTGGGCTAAAGACCAACGTCGACCCTGGGGGCAGGGCGAACACGCCTTGGTATATCGTTTCAGGGTGTGGCACGAATCCAAGCCGCAGGTAGTCGGCAAGAGCTGGACGAGAATGACTCGGTATCCGATCTAAAAGAGCGAGCAGCGCGCCAAGTTCAGAAGCAAATGCCAGGCCCTCACCGAGTTGGGCGTAGAAGAGCGGCTTCTTTCCAGCGCGATCGCGAGCCAAGACTAGGTGGCGCCTTGCACTATCCCAGATCGCTGCGGCGAACATCCCCCGGATGAACGTGAACGCATCGCGGCCCGTTTCCTCATAATAGTGAGGTATGAGATTGACGTCCGAGCCAGACTGCAAACGGTGACCCCGCCTTCTCAGGTCTCGGAAACCCTCGACGTAGTTGTAGAGCTCTCCGTTGCAGATGACGGCGATCGTGCGGTCCTCGTTGTAGATCGGTTGGTCTCCCCCCTTGAGGTCAATTATCGCGAGGCGCCGCATCCCAAGTACGGCATCGTCCTCCTCATACCCCCCCTCGCCATCGGGGCCACGATGTGCGAGGCGCCGCATGGCTTCCCGCACACGCGGGCCTGCGATCGATCGGTGAATGCCAACGAGCCCAGCGATCCCGCACATTCAGAGTTCTGGGCTGTTGGGGAGGGGAACATGCTCGGTGTCCAAGTCGGTCCTCGTATGCTCTTCGAATAGGGAGGCTAAGACTTGGCCCCATGCCGTAACGATTCGATCCTCGGAGTGGTGGAGTTGAACGAACCTGAGGCCGCGCTGACCAGCGTCACGCCTCAGCGCTTCGCTTTGCATATACGCTTCAAGGGTCGAGTGCCAATCTGTCTCGGTCTGAGGGGACCTCGACAAACCGCATTGGCGCATGGCTCGCTCATAGGCCGGACTAGCTGACACAACAGTACGCAGTCCCATGCGCCAGTCTCCCGTGCCAGGTCAACACCGCGGTTCTCAAGTGTCGAGGGGGGTACGAACATGCGCGATTGCGCGCGGCAGTGCTCGCCATAGGAGCGCATAACCGTGTATTGTGTGAACGATCTCGGCTGGTGAACGACGCGCGACTGCGCGCGTAAGCCGTGAAACGGGTTCAACGAAAAGTGTGGTCAACATCAAGAGCGTTCCTTTTCGCCGCCCGAAATGCTTGTACCCGTACAGAATCCGGCTGTGTAGGGAATAGAACAGGCGCCGGGCCTTCACTCGCTCCGTTACCCCGCCACCGCGATGATAGCTCTTGACGCTACTGAGGTAAAACGTGCTCCATCCCCTCTTGAGCGCTCGAACAGTTAGATCGACTTCCTCGAAGTAGACGAAAAAACGCTCGTCAAATCCCCCCAACTCCTTGAACAGTGAGCGCCGAATCAGGAAATAAGCGCCCATGACTTGATCGACTGGGCGACTGTCGGCGTGATCCCATTCGGTCATGAAATGTGGTGGAAAGAGTTTCGGCATTGCGCTATCTAGGCCGATCATCTTGGCGACGAAGCGGCCAACGGTGGGGAACCGCGCGCAGGTCGGCGTGACCCGACCCCTGTCGTCCACTAATTGAATACCTAGTATCCCGATCCGGTTGTTTTCTTCCCTCTCCAAGAAGTCGATTGGATCCACTAACGCATTTCGCTGAACCCGCGTGTCCGGATTCAGGAACAGAAGGTAATCCGTCGTTGAGTCCTTCGCTCCCTGATTGCAGGCAACCGCGAAACCTCGGTTATTGCTATTGAGCACGATTCGAGTTGGCAGTCGACCGCGGTTGATGCCCTCGAGTGACGAGTCGGTCGATCCGTTGTCGACTACAACGGTCCTCCGCAGCTCCACGTCCTCTCGGTTGGCGGCGGCGATCGCCTCCAAGCACTGCCGAAGCTGGTCGCCTGCATTCCAATTGACGATGATGATGTCAAGGGACCGACCCATCGAAGGCTACGCTACCTCATGGGCTGGCCGCAGTCGCCTTGTGATGTTCCGGGCGCTGAGGAAACCGAACAAGAGTACGGAGATCACACCGTATTGAATCCACGTCGACAAGACACTGAAGTACATGTCTTGAAAAATCTGCATGCCCAAGGGAAAGAGAGACAGCGCAAACAGAAATACGTAAGCCGCATGTGGGTTGGGGACGGTGGCCTTACGATACAGCCATCCATGTGCAAATCCTAGCGGGAAGAGGATCAGTATCCCTCCTATACCGAAATCCTTGATGTACGGTTGGTAAACCGTGTAAACATTCACGGGCATAGGTATGTCAGCGTAAGGCTGTACAAGTGGAACCGTTGGAGTCCCGAAGCCAAGGGCCCTCAGAACAGCAAGGATCGTTCGAAAAGAGTTGACGCCCATTTCAAGCGCGTGCCCTTGATTATGAATGAAGATATCGAAAGATGGTATGCCGCCCAGGGAGTAGAGAAGAAACGAATCTCGCATCCCCACCCAGTTATCCTGAATGGTGCTTGCGACGTTTCCTCCTTTGCCTAGGGCAAGCCCAACGAGGACAAAGAGACCGAATACAAGGATGCCTAGGGTTCTGGCGGTTTTGCCGGGCGTGGTTACGCGAAGAATCGTGGGAATCACCACCACGATGAGGATAAGTGGAAGCACGACGCCCCGGCCGGATGACAAAACCCCGTACGTAAGGCCAACAATTACGGTGAGTATTACGAGAAGACGCGACGACCTGGGTTCCGCAAAACCATTTCTGTTCAACACCGCGATTGCCGACCAGACGTAACTGCAGGGGATGAAATAGGACAGGAGTCCAAGGTCCCCGCCTGTCTCTTCCCAAGTCACACTAAGGGCATATCTCAGATTGATGTAGGGATTGGTGAATGGACCGGATGAAGCCAGCTGAGCCGCTTTATTCACGTAGAGCACTAAACCAATCAAAGCCATCATGGCAAGCACAAACACGACGCCCTTATTGGGCATCGAGCCGTCGAGCAATCGATTGCGGGTAAAGGCGGGGCGATGGTTGTAAGATGCGACGAACGCTCCCATCCCGAACAAGACCACGCCAGTGACGAATAACACGAAGATGTTTGCAGCTACAGGAATGAACATCCCCTGGGTAGTGAGAAACAGGACTGTTGCGAACAACCACAAGAAGGCTTGCAGGAACCCTGGATACAGCACGTCGCGATGCAGCAGGTAGTTCCCGATTACCATCGATAGCAATAACAGGGCGCAGAGTAGAATCATTAGAGCCCGGTGGTGTGGTTCGTCCTAACCGCATACCAAAGGACGATTGCGTAAGACCTGAGCGAGACGACTAGCCGCCGGCGTCTTGTTCGCTTGGTTCTCACTTGTGATGTCGCAAGGGTCAAACCGAATGGCCGGTGCGCCCGAGAGCGCCCGCTAGAAGCCTCGCCATGCGGGGACCCGTTACTTGTAGACAGTACTCTTGCATTACCCTCTGCCGGCCGATGCCTCCCATTCGCTCCCTCAGAGTGGGGTCGTCTCGTAGCGTCACAAGGGCTGCCTTCCAGTCTGAAGTCGATTCCGCCAGGAACCCGTTGACTCCGTGTTGCACAAGGTCAGCGTTAACCCCTACCGGGGACGCGACCACTGGCAGGCCAGCAGCCATGTACTGGATTATCTTGAGCCCGCATTTTCCCGATTCCCAAGGCCCATCCTCAAGCGGCATGATTCCAACGTCGAAGCCGTGGAGCTGTTCTATCTCAGTCTCCTCGCTCCATGGAGCGTAGTCTACAATGACACCATCTTGCAAATCCGTCTGCCAGCCGCCAACAACCAGTAACTTTGCTCCACCCGCGCGGCAAATGCTCGCTACGGCGTCTCCAACGAGGCGGAGATGTTTCGAGTTCGCCGGTGAGCCAATCCATCCTATCGTAAAGACGTCCTTGGTTTCCCGAGACCTGATCGGATAGCGGTCAAGGTCCACAACTGATGGTACTGTCTCGACCTTCGCCGCGCCCGCGTCGCGCGCGTACCCAGCCAAGTACTGGTTCCCCGCTATCACTAACGCGGCGGATTGCATTAGACTCGCGATCTTCTCACCCAAAAGAAACCGTACGATCGCGGGTCGACCTTCGTTGTACGTAACGAAAACTGCGTCGTCGTAGTCGACTACATAGGGAATCCGTCCCAAACCTAGCGCTCGTTCCACCCATGCTGGTATCCATGGAAGCGCCTCCTTCTCAAGCCAGACAAGATCGAAACGTCGCGCTCTTGACAGTTCGAGAACACGTCTAGCATACAACCTTGGTACGTGCGACAAGGGATGGCGTTTGCGCGAATACTGTGCGCGTACGAATGTGTTGTCCAACAGCGGCGCAACTGTTACGTCGATCCCCCTAGCCGCGAGGTACGGGAGATATTGATAGAACCGGTACCGGCTTGGCGCTGGCAGCGTGTCATATCGGCTGAGGAGCAGAACCTTCATCTTGCCGTTTCCTTCGTGGCGACGCTGTTGATGAGGGTCGCCAGGCGCGGTCCAGTAACTTGGATCGAGTACTCCTTTTCTACCTTTGCGCGTCCAGCTCGACCCATGCGTGTACGCAGAGCGTGATCGTGTCGGAATCTAGTTAGAGCACTTATCCAGTCGGGAACCGTGCTGGCAAGGAAGCCGTTGATCCCATGTTCCACGATCTGACGATTCGCGCCGACGGGCGATGCGATGACAGGTAGCCCGCACGCCATATACTGAATTAATTTGTAGCCGCACTTCCCGCGTTCGGGCGGTTCATCAGGCAGCGGCATGATGCCGACATCACAACGTTGAATCTCCGCAACCTCAGTGTCTTCCCTCCACGCTCTGGACTCCACTGGAATGCCTTGCGGGATTCCTTCTCCACCACCAATCACCGCCAGCTCGCCATGTCCCATACGACACGCCTCGATAAGAGCCGGGCGAACCAAGTCAAGATATCGGGCCGTAATTGGCGAACCTATCCAGCCGATCCTGTAAGTCGAGGTATCGGCTCGGGGTGTAACCAGATAACGATCGAGATCAACAGCTGTGGGCAAGTATTCGATGTGTGTCGCGCCTGCCTTGTGTGCCCGCTCTGCCAAGTAAGCGTTGCCGACGGTCACTGCGGTTGCCATACGCATCACACGGTCGATCTTCTTTCCGAGGACTCCTCTAACCAAGGCATGTGAGTGCAGGTCATATCTATGAAAAACGGCGTCGTCATAATCAACGACATATGGGACTCTAAGCGTTTTCAGTAGAGCCTCACCCCACGCGGGTAGCCAGGGAAAGAGTTCATACTCAAGCCATACAGCATCGAATTGAACGGCATGCAACAGGCGCAAGACTCGACGGCAATATGCCGCCGCAATGCGAAAGACACTCCTCTTCCGCCGCGCGAAGAAGTCACGCACGTATTCATTTCCAAACAACGGAAACGCCTCTACGTCTATTCCGCGATTACGCAGATAGGGCAGGCATTGGAAGAATCGTACTCTGCTACTCGCGCCGAGACGATCATACCGGGTCAGAAGTAAGATCTTCACTGAGTGGACCTCTTCCGCGTGATCCAAACGACATTACGAAGGTCCACGAGCAACACCATGCAGCCCGTGAGCCGGCTAGTCCTGGCGGACGGTCAACGGAGCTCCTCCGGGACCCCCGGGATGCGCGGGCGGCGGACGCCCGCCACGGCCCACGCCAACACAGCGAACGAAAACAGAAGCATCGAGCTGACGAGTACCTTCTGCAATGGGGTGCGAAGGAAAACACCAACCACGAGCGCTGGGGTTAGTAACGCGAAGATTGCGATGTCGCGGAGCGATCCGCCTGTGGCGGTCGTCAGCGGCTGAGCTGCCTGCCAATAGAGAAGTCCTAGGTCCAACGTAGTCCGTGCGCTCCATGCAGCGGCGGCACCAGTGATGCCGTATCGATGAATGAGCCAGACCATTAGGACCAGGTAAGCTGGAGCCTCGACGAGGTGTATCTTCGCAGTGGTATCTGACCGTCCCATGCCTTGCAGGAGCGCGAAGGGCATGGATGCGAGACTGTTCATCAGCACTCCTAGGGCGAGCCACTGTAGAGCACCGGCGCTCTGCCGTGCGAACGCGGTCCCGAGCCATAGCCTTAGCAACTCGGGAGCAAACGCGACTGTAATAAAGACGAGTGGATACATGCTCAGGAACAAGAACCAGAGACCTGTACGGAACAGGTCCATCATCCGCTCTCGATCAATCACTGATGCTGTGGAGAATGCCGGAAAGAAGACGGCCGCGATCGCACTAGGAATGATTAGGAGCTTGGTGACCGCCTCGAATGGCGTCGCATAGTAAGCGACCGCGGCGACCGACACAATCGCGCCTACGAAGAACCGGTCCACGCTCATCATAAGCGGGCTAATAACGTTCGAAACGGTCATCCACGCGCCCTGGCGTAGGAGTGTCCTGGCCGCAGTGCGGTCAAATGGTGTCGGAGTGCCCTGAACGCGGACAGCGCGATGACACATGAGCGCATAGGCGATGGCGCCCAAGAGCCGCACGGCAATCAGCGTGAGTACAATGACAGCTATGTTTGGTGTAAACCTGAGGACCAGTAGAGGTGCGACAAATGTAAGGATGCCCATCGGAATCTTGACGAGACTTGTGAGCCTGAAGCGTTGTGCGGCCTCAAGGACCCCACGAAACCCTGCAGTCAAGACCACAATTGGTATTGCACCGGCGAGCAGGTAGAAGGCTTGTAGAGACTCGCGTTGCAGGGCGACTGGGATCTTAACTGCAGTGGTCACCAACCAAGGCGTGAGGATCGAGAGGGCCACGGTCCCACCGATGCCGAGACCAAACATTAGGTACCAGGCTGTCCAGATTAGGCCCTCGACGTTGGTGGGCTTGGTGGAGGCCAAGAATTCAGCTGCCATCTTGGTGACGGCCCGCCCCAAACCCAGATCAAACAGGCTGAAGTAGCCGATCACCATCCACGCGAGCGTTAAGACGCCGAATCGTTCAACGCCAAGGCCACGAACAATGAACGGGATCGTGACCACACCCACGATTGCCGGAAGGGCTTGCGCGGCTAGGCTCCAGACCGCGCTCGACGCCAGGAGCCGGCCGCTTAGGAGGTGTGACTCGTTGGGATTCATTGCTCCTGACGTGCAAGCTCCAGGTACTCGACACCCGCCGCCCAGAACGAGCCGACCATGCCGCCCAGGACGAGCGCGATCGCCACGAGCAGCGTTCGCTTGGGCCTTGATTTCCTGACTGGCGGTGTCGCTGCATCGATCACGGTGATCACCGGAGTATCATTCACCTCCTGCATCCGGGCTGTCTCGTATTCGCGGTTGAGGGTCAGATACACCTCTTGTCGAATCTCGACTTGGCGTCGGAGCCGCCCCTCCTCAAAGGTGAGTTGAGGCGCCTGCTGCCATGACCGATTCCGCTCATAAAAGGTTCGCAGATCTTCCTCGGCGCTCCGTAGCCCGCGTTCGCCGTCGGCGAGCCGTTCCTCAACGAATCGCCGCTCCTCCCTTGCTTGGGACTGGCGGTGCTGTGTGTTGAACGCGTTGAGGTAATCGACGAACCTGTTCGCCACCGCCGCTGCGAGTCCCGGATTGTGGGCGTCTACACTGAGACTCACGATGTTTGTCGAACTGTTCACGTTCACTTCAAGGAGGCCGCCTAGCTTGCTTATAGCGCGGGCGAGACTGTCAGCCGAATCGCGACCATTCACTCCCAAGACACTGAGCAGCGTGGCGGAGTCTGTCAGCGCAGTGTGGTGAGAGCGCGGGTCGAGGTACTTACTAAGTAGGACGTGCTCCATTAGCTCGCGACTTCTCAGTACCTGAGCGTAGAATTTTGGGGACTTGCTGGCGTCGCCGCCAACAGAAACGCCGAATTGAGAGGCGAGGCCGGCGAGGCCTGCCGAGAGCCGGCCGGCTTGAGGGCTCGCTTCAGGAACGAAAGTTGTAGTCGCTGTGTAGGTGGGTGGAACGAGCAGGGACACGATGCCAGTCAGGACGGCGAGGAGCAGCGGCAGGCCGATAGTGACCCGGCGATGTCTCGCCCACAGATGCCCAAGTTTCAGGAGACTGTAATCGTCTGTCACGGTCGCAACCTCGCCAACCTCCAGAAGAGCAGGTAGAACGTATAGTGAACTTCACTCCTCACCAAGGCTCAGATCCGACGGGAAGCGCGCTTGCTTCCGCCAAGCGGCAAGGGGGGACCAGTAACGGGCGTTCGGGAGTGCGACGTGAATCTCTTGTTCTGGATCAGTGGCACTGTATGTAGAGCAAGCGACGCAGATGTGGAATGGCCGTTCAACGTCGACGTACTGTATCCGTAGGCCAGCTATGTCGATGAGTCTGAGGGTAAGTTCGGTATTGAACACGTGGTGGTGCAGCGACCGGTGCTCAATGTTGTTGCTAGCCCTAGTGGCGAAGGCTTCCCGACTAGTTGCACCGGGGTCGAGTGTCAGGTCGTGCAGAGCCAGGATCTCTTGCACATGGGTCTCGTCATCCTCTGTGACATCTCGCGCGAAATCGCTTTCGATGTGGTCCAAGGTGGTTATCGGTCGCCGGTGGTCGAACGTGCCATCGCGATGGGGCACGACGAGGACGATGATCCCGCCGGGTCTCACCACGCGCCGCCACGTGTAAAGCGCTTTAAGGGGGTTTGCGATGTGCTCCAAGACATGAGAAGCAAGTAGGAAATCGTACTCCGCTAACGGAATCTCATGCATCTCCGACGCTTCACCTATGAACTTGTGATCGTAGACACCGAAAGCGGACTCTTCTGTCGTGGACCAGATCGTGCGCCGCGCGAAGTCATAGATGTCGAGACTTCGCGCGAACGGATATATGGGCCACAGGTTCCAGCGCCGAAACACCGCGCTCGGTCCACCAACCTCGATGCCTTTGCCGCGGCATCGCTTCTGGACGGTTCGGAATGCACGAGGCGGGATCAGTCGCCGCGCGCGTCTAATGATGCGCTGAGGGAGCGCTTCCCGTAGCGGTGCCATCAATTGCACTGCTTTCCCAGGCACCTGAGGAAGTCATCAAATGCCACGGACGAACTTGGGAGACTCTGGCCCAAGTCGCGGTCGGACCGGGTTATGCCTAGAACATCGGAACGTGGCCGCTGTGCGACTGACGGATAATCGGGAGTCCGGCATCGGTGGGCGAGGTCCGACTTTGCCAGGCCTAACGAGGGAGGGGGACCGCCGTGGCAGAGGATCTTGTCGCCCAGGAAGGTGTGGAAGTTGGGCAGGTCCTGCAGGGTCGAGATGATGGGCACGTCCCAAGAGCCGGCCAGCGTCAGGGTCGAGATGGGATAGTACATCATCGGGGGCCGTAGACCCACAGCAGGGCATCGGACAGGGTCAGGGGGCGGAGCCACCTTCGTAAGTCTCCGCGAGCGAGAATGATGCGCAGTCGTATTCTCTCCCTCTCGGAACGACTGGTCACACTGTCGCCCGCAACGCGAGGAGCGTTTGGAGGGGGATCACTGACGGTCCCTGTTCATAGTGGGTGGGGCCGTGTAGGTCATAGTTAACGCCTCACCAGGCTCCAGGTAGACCGTGCATGGGCTGGTCGTGAAAATCGTCAGGCCGTTCTTCGCAACCCCCGACACGGCGCCACCCGAGATATAGACGACCTCCGGGACGCCATCCTTGTTGGCGTAGGTGAATGGCGATCCTGTCACCGTGATTACGGAGATGCCTAGTCGCGCTACGCCCAAGTTTCGGGTGATGATGGTCTTGGTACTAGGTGAGGGGCTGTCGAGGGCCCCCGCGGAATTGCCCTGTAAGTCGTTTCCAGTGATCACGAGAGCGTCTGTCCCCACCGCACTCGCGGACACACCGTACTTTTGCTTGTTCGGCAACATGAGAATGAAGTCGCCTGAGCGATTGTTCGCGACGCGAATACCCGTAACGTTACTATCGATGTGAATTCCACTGTATGTAGCGCTCGCCTGCTGGCTGTTGTTCGAACACGTGTTCCCGTCAAGCAGGATGCCCGTGCCTCCAGTGACGAGTATGCCGTGCTGTTTGTTCTGCAGCGAAAGGCTGTGGGTAACGGTGATGGAATCCCCTCCCGTCACCTCAAATCCGTTGCCACCGTTCACAGCTGCATGGCAGGCACTAAGGTGCACATCACGCGCTGCTTCAATCAGCCAGCCAGAACCGACGCAGCTCTCCGCGTAGCAATTCGTGAACCGACACAGTCGAGGTCCCGTGTGGCCGCTTGTGTGCGCGCACCGCCAACCCACAGTCCCCGCGTAAAGCACCTGGGAGTTGATGAAAATGACTGTGTCGCAGTCGTAATCCACCCGAACACCCTCACTGGCGAAGTGCCCAGCGGTCGAGAGCATCGTCACTTCGGTGAATGTGTCCGAAATACAGTTGTTCATCATCATTGCGACGCTCTTGACCGCCCCAGAAATCGTTTGCAGGATGCGTACGTTGCGAATCTGTGAACCATCGAGGTACCGCGAAAACCAAGGCGCCGGAGTGTTCTGCAATCGCAGGTTCTCCACGATAAACGTGTCGCTGTGAACGGTTGGCGTCCCAACAATGCTGATGGAGCCGCCTGAGGAGAATGAGGCGACTGCCCCTAGCCAGAGATCGCGGATAGCAATTCGTGAGCATACGCCCGTAAACGAGAGGACGGTCACGCCGTTGGCATTCATCTGCAGCCGCGTTGCCGATGCGCCAGCTCCCACAAAGCTCAAGTCGGTACGCTCATCAACTGTGATTGTCGAGTTAAGCAAATACACGCCGGGCGGGAAGTAGACTATGCCTCCTTGCCTTGGCACCGCCGCGATAGTAGCGGCTATTGCTGCTGCGTCATCCTTCGCGCCGTCCCCGGCTGCGCCATAGACCCTCACGTTGTACACGCCGAACAGACTCCCGTAAGCGTCTCGGGTCTGCTTCGTGAGGTTTACGGGTTCGCCGTGGAGCGTCGTGCCATCGTTCGGGGGTGAACCACCGAGACTCGTCACGATGAGCTCCGGCGGCACCGCTGCACCGATCGCCCCTGCTGCTGCAGCGAGCAGCGTGCGGCGGGAGATAATACCCTCGTCCATCAGTCGTTCCTTATGGGACGCTAGAGTTAGGTGCTAGCGGAGAACCCTTTCAGGCGGACTTTCGCACTTGGATGATACTGATTACTCGGTCAACTCTCGGTCGAGGCAGGAAGGTCACCGCCTCAACACCACAATGATCGCCACCGTGCTCGCGAGAATCTGCGCCACCGCGCCCACGAGCGCTACGTAGTTCGTCCGCTCGGTCGAGTCCCTCGCCGGCACGAACACCTCCGACCCTGGCCCCGGCTTAGGATCCGACGCCCCGAAAATCGACCGCCGGCGCGTCCGCACCTCACCATTGGCGTACCGCACGCTCACCTTGCTCTTCTCGGCCCGATAGCTGAATCCGCCCGCGCCCTCGAGGTAGTACTCCAGATTCTCCCCCTTCTTCCACAGCACGCTCCCCGGGGAGTTCACGGCTCCGCTCACCTTCACCGCCGGCTGATACTCCGGGACCTCGATCGAGTCCCCCGGCTGCAAAATGATATTCGACGACGACGTCGTATCGCGCAACGCGCCCGCGAGGTTCACGTTGATCCGCCCCACGTTGTCCACCGCGCGCACGAACCGGATCCCGTCCGCATACGCCTGGCGCGTGAGCCCGCCACTCCGGACGATCACGTCCGCCAGACGATCCGTCTTGGTGCGCAGCGAGTAAGTCCCCGGGAAACGCACCTGACCGGTTACGCTCACCGTGCGTTGAAAATCGAACTCGGGCTGCCGCAAAATCAGCACGTTGTCGTACGGCTTGAGCGGCACCTCCGGCATGCCCTTGGCAGGGAAGGGCACTCCCGGCGGACCTACGTACCGGCCCAGCGAGTCGCGCTCGAACAGATACGTCGAGTCCATCGGCACCCGCTCCGTGGTCGCGAGCTGACCCCCGGCCCGATCCGCCGGCAGCCGCGCGACCTCGGCCTCGTTGAGCGACGCCCCCACCGTCGGCCCGCGCGCCAACAGCACCAGATCGCGCAACGTCATCCCCTCGCGCCACGGATACGTCCCCGGCTTGTTCACCATCCCCACGATCGACACATAGTACTGCCCCGCCAACGGCTTCACCGCGTCGACCACGACGGAGTCGCCGTCCTCGAGCGCGAGGGTCGGCATGGTCACCGGGAGCGGCGGATCACCGGGAGGCACGTTTCCTGTTCCCCGTTTCCCGAGGGGCAGGGGGGCGAGGGCAACGTCGATCACTGCTCTCGGCGGCGCCCCCGGGCCCCGCTCCGCCGCCGCCAACAGCCGATACACCGACACCCGCTGCAACGCCGCGTCGGGCCGAAACCCGCCCGCCGCCTGAATCAGATCGGCCAGACTCTGACCGCGCTTGAGCTCATAGACGGCCGGCCGCACCACCGCGCCCGCCAGATCCACCCGCGTGCCGTGCACCGGCACGAAGATCACGTCGCCCGTCTCGAGCCGGATGTCGTTGCGCGTCTCGCCCCGCAGCAGATAGTCGTACAGGTCGAGCGTCGCCACTGTCTTGCCGGCGCGCTGCACCACGATGTCGCGCATGTTGGCGCGCTCGGTGATGCCGCCCGCCGCATACAACGCCGTCAACGCTGTGCCGAGCGAGCTGATCTGATATGCCCCCGGCTGCGTCACCTCGCCCACCACGTAGACCTGATTGGCCCGCACGTTCGCGACCGAGATGTCGAACCGGGTCGAGGCGTTGGCGCCGCGCCGCACGCCCGAGTACACCCGGCCCAGTCTCGCAAACAGCACATCGCGCAATTGATCGAGCGTGAGATTCGAGACGAACACTTGACCCAGCTGCGGGATCAAGATGAACCCCTCGCGCGTCACCGGCAGCGTGTACGCCAGCTCCACGTCGCCCGTGAGGATCAATACCAGCTGGTCGCCCGCGCCCAGCTTGTAGTCGGGCGGCACCGGCCCGGAGAGCAGCGGCAGGAACTGCGTGGTCGAGCGCCGGAACACGTCCACCCCGAACACGTTGCTCGCGGGGCCGGCCCCCCGCGTCCGGATGAACCCGCTGTCCACCGGCAGGTAGCTCTGCTCCACCGGCAGGCCGAGCGCCTGAATGGCGGACAGCTCGAGCGCTCCGGGAGCCGGCGCCCCCTGGCCCGGCGCGGCGCTACCCAGGTACGCGTCCAGCAGATTCGGCGCATAGCCGCTCGCCGACAGCCGCGCCCGCACCTGCTCGGCCGTGAGCCCCGACTGCTGCAGCCGCTGGCGGATCTGGTCCGGCAGCCCGGGGTTCTGCTGCACCGCCTGCTGCAGGGCGGACTGGGCCTGCGCTGGCGAGGGGACCTGGGCGAAGGCGGGCGTGGCGGCGCCGAGCAGCACGCCCACCATGAGCGGGAGCGGGGAACGGGGAGCAGTACTTCCCCGTGACCGAATTGGAC
>WNGJ01002242.1_pt2 | contig 19402 bp, 8 predicted proteins | sample 5400611 | NCBI WGS metagenome assembly WNGJ01 (sample SAMN13153375, study PRJNA577476) | soil metagenome | isolation source: 40 cm soil or saprolite under Garry oak tree replicate 1 | place: USA:California | collected 2016-06-15 | reverse complement strand
TGGTTGAGGTGAGCCAGGACGACATCATCTCGTCCACTGGCGGCATCGTGGTCGAACACGATGGGCCGGTCATGATGCGTGAAAGGGTGTTCCAGGCCATCTTTACAGGCTGCCCAGCTTCCACGTAGCGCGGGAACGGCGAACACTTCTATACTCGGCTTCTCACCGTTGGGGTCGTGCAAGATCATGCGCTGGAGCGGTGGCTGCCCGGCTAGTTCCAGGGCGGTCTCAACCACTGCTCGCACATGCTCCGGCGTCAGGTGAAGCTCGACCCGGCTTTCCTGCAACTGGTCGTGCAGTTTATCTATCTGCTCTTTCAGCCTGCGCTCGAACTTCAACAGGCTGCGCAGGGGCGCGGCCTTCTCCTCGGCAGAACCTGTCTCCAGTCGTCGCCTGCGCCCAAGCATGGCATCTTCCACCTGCTCGGCAATCACGGGTCCGACCTTGCCCAGGTCCTCGCGAATGGACTCGACCTTGCGCACGGCTCGCATCAAAAATTCCAGGTCATCATCCAGCTCGCCAACGTTCAGGTCTTCTCCCAGCGGGGCATGGCGGAACTTGCTGCTGACAAAGTGGTAGATGTTGACCTCGGAGTCTCTCTGGCCATGACGGTCGATACGCCCGTTGCGCTGCTCCAGGCGATTGGGATTCCAGGGGATCTCGTAGTGAATGAGACGGCTACAATGGTTTTGCAGGTCGATGCCCTCGGAGGCGGCATCCGTTGCCAGCAGGATCCGCACCTGCGATTCGCGAGGGTCTGCCTGGAAAGCGGCCTTGATTCGTTCGCGATCTTCGGTTTTCATGCCCCCGTACAGGGTGAGCAGGCGCTCCGGTTCGGCCAATCCCTCGCGTTCCAGCAAGTCATGCAGCCACTTCTGTGTGGCGCGATACTCGGTGAAGATGATCACGCGCTGCATTGACCATGCGCCCCCGGGCTTGATCGCGCGGTGCAGCCAGGCGATGAGTTCGGCGGCTTTGCTATCGGGACGCGTGCGAGCCCTTGCGGCCCATTCGCGCATCTGGACGAGCAACCGCTTTTCGTCGGCGGATGGCTCACGGAAGAGCGGCGTGGCGGCCTCCAGGGCAACGGCGTTGGCCTCTTCCAGTTCGTCGTCGTTGTCGGTCTCTTCTTCAGCCTGCTCCACCTGGCGGCGCAGGATGCCGATAGTGGCCTTGAAGGCCGATGTGCTGCGCCTGCGGGCATTGGCCAGCGAGTTCTCGTGCTGCCTCAGCGTGGTGGCAAAGGCCTCCGGCGATGAAAAGAGGCGTTTCTTGAGCAGCTTCAGCACAAACTCGGTGGCGTACTTCTCCACCTCATCAGAGGTTTTCGCCAGCCGCGAGTGCGTGTACGCCTGCAGGAGGCGATGCGCTTCACGCTCCTCCGGGCTGTAATTCACCTCGATGGGTTCAAGCAACCGCCTGGGAAAGCGCGGTGTGCCATCCCAGCGAGGCGGCAGTTCGGACTTGAGACGACGGATCATCACGGCGTGCAGTTGTTCGCGATTGACTTTGACGCCCCTGGCGAAACGCTGGTTGTCCAGCAGTTCCAGCAGCGCGGTAAAGCTCTCGGAGTAGCCGTTATGGGGTGTCGCCGAGAGAAACAGCTTGTGTTCAAAGTGGGGAGCGAGGCGGCGCAATGCCAGTGTACGCTGTGAGTCCGTGGCGTACTGGCCCTTCCCGGACGGGGCAACGTTATGGGCCTCGTCGACGATGAGCAGGTCAAATTTGCGCGGGTAGGTCGGCTCGCCATTGGGCGGCAGCACTTCGCTGAAGAGGCGCAGCGGTCGCTCGCGCTTGAGGAAATCAATCGAGGTGATCAGGCGGGGAAAGTGCGTCCAGGGGTTGACGTGCAGCCCACGCTGGCGGCGCAAGTCTTTCAAAAGAGTGCTATCGACGATGCGAAATTCCAGGCCGAACTTGTCGCGCATCTGGTCGCGCCACTGCACCTGCAGTGCAGCAGGACAGACAATCAGTATCTTGCGCGCACGATGACGTATAATAAGCTCCTGGCAGACCAGCCCCGCCTCGATGGTCTTACCCAGGCCTACATCATCGGCGATCAGCAAGTTGGCACGCGGCATCTGGATGGCCCGCACGACCGGGTCAAGCTGGTAATCTTCCATCTCGACGCCGCTGCGAAAAGGAGCTTGTAGAGACTTGATGTCAGCACTGGAAACGGCTCCCCAGCGTACGGCGTTGAGAAAGGTATCCAGCCGCTCAGGAGCATCGAAACCAATGGGAACAGGGAGCGCGTTCCTTTCGGTGACTTTGACGCCCGGCTCCACTTCCCATATAACCTGTAGTTCCTCGCCGAGATCGTCATCCTCCACCGAGGCAAGCGAAACCAGGTGCTGACTCTGCGCGGATTTGAGTAGATCGGAAGAGAGCGTTCCTTGGGAAACATCGACCACCACGTAACGACGCTGCCGCACGTCCACTAACTGCCCCGGCTCAGGGATGTTCAGAATAAGACTCACAACAAGGCTCTCCTCGCTACAAATACATCATCGTTTTTTCAAGGAGGGTGGTAAGCATCCTTTGCTTTAGACGGTAGTAGGACACCTCTTCTCACTGTCCAGGAAACAACACCGTTATCGGCTTTATGGACATGTATCCATTGGGCCGTTCCTGCTTCTCTGACCACTGCTGAGAGTCCTCAGTCTGACACGATCTCCACAGGCGTCACTTCCCGTGTAACTCACGGTAGTTCGGTTCTACACTGATGCGGCTAAGACGCGTGCCGCATTCAGATCGCGATCCATGATATGACCGCATGCTTCACATCTATACACTCGCTCGCCCAAGCTCAGTTCCTCTTTGACCATGCCACAATTGGAGCACGTCTTAGAAGAGGGAAACCAACGAGAAACGGTCTGGACAGACACGCCAACCTGACGAGCTTTGTACTCCATCTGACGGCGGAATTCGTATAAGCCGACATCGGCTATGGCACGGCTCAACTTACGGTTCTTGAGCATACCAGACACGTGCAAATCTTCGAGCACAATCACGCGGGGTCTCTGACAATCGGGCTTGGTTTTCGCCACAATGGCAGAGGTCGCTTTATGCAGTGCATCTTTGCGAACGTTGGCAATACGAGCGTGCACACGCGCAAGCTTGCGTTGGGCACATCGCCTATTCTGGCTGCCCTTCTTTTTACGGGAATGCTGACGGGAAGCCCGTTTAAGCGCGTTAATTTTCTTCCTGAGAGCTTGAGGATTAGCGAAGGTCTGTCCGTCCGAACAGGTGGCAAGCGTCTTAATGCCCAGGTCAACCCCGATGACCGGCCCTGTAGCCGCTACAGGTTCAGGATGCTCTTCTTGCACCTGAACAGACACGTACCATCTCCCAGCCTTTTCACTCACCGTCGCACTGAGTACTTTCACGCCCCATGTGGGGATGTAGCCGCTTTCTTTGAGTTTGACCCGTCCAATTTTGGGAAGCTGAAGAGCGTCCTCAAAAACATGAACAGGAGCATCTAAACGAAAAGAACCACGCCCTTTTTTCTTGCCCTTAAAGCGCGGATAGCCACATTTGCCCGATGATGCGCCTTGCTTCTTGAGTGTGCATTTGCGAAAGAAGTGCTCAAAGGCATTGTCGAGATCGCGTAAAGCGTTCTGGACTATCCATTTACTCAGGGGCTTTAACCAGAAGAGATCATCATGTTTGCGAGCGGTCAATTCCCGTTGCAGGTCATTGGAGTAGGGCGTCTTTTGTCCTTGCTTGTAGCATTCCTGCTTGCGAGCTAAACCGTAATTGTAGGCAAAGCGTGAAGCTCCTGCGCACTGGCAAAACAGCACGTCTTGCTCACAAGTTGGGTCTAATTCGGTTTTGTACCCCCGTACGACCTTCATGGCTGATCCTCGCTCCGCTTCATGACTTGCTCGACACACGATTTGATTTGCTCAGCTCGCTCTTTGGAATGCCGTCGTCCATAGATGCGGCTAGCCATGCTGGTGATGACAGCAATGAAGTCATCCACCAGGTCATGATTGGTATCGGTCGGAAACATCACCTCGATCCGCCGTCCTTGCATCTGCATCAATTGCTCAATGTAGGCAAAGCCGAAACGGGTTAAGCGATCCCGATGCTCCACCACAATCACTCCTAGACTTGCATCAGTGAGAAGTTTGGAAAGCTTTGGGCGATTGTCATTCATGCCTGATGCAATCTCTTGCACGATTTTGGAGACGTGATAGCCTTTTGAGGCCGCATAGGTTTTCAAGCGTTCGACTTGCCGTTCCAAATCGGCTTTTTGCCCTTGCGTGGAGACACGCGCATATAAGGCAATGCCGATTGCGGTTTCCGGCAAAGGGGAGCTTTCCCGTACAATGACGGTTCCGGTGTCTAATTGATAGGCGTCCAGTTTTCCGGCTTTCCACCAGCGAAAAGCCGTCTTATAATGGACACCCATCTTTTTCGCATACTGACTTAATCTCATGCTGATACAATAGCATAAACGCTCCCGAAAGTCAATACTTTTTACTGCTATTTACTTCCCATTATACATATTCGGTATAAACTATACAATATAGAAGTATAAAAGGGGTGCGGTTCATTGTGAAGAAGTTTTTCTTCTCCGATAAACCCTACAGTGAAACGTCTTCCTTAGGATCAGTCTACCACGACTGAGCTTTTGCAACAGCACCTCATTGCTCCGGTTCCGCTTCTTCCTTCACCTCCTCAACCACCGCAGGGATAAAAAGACGCTGGTAGAGTTGGCGTACCTCAATTTCAATATCCAGGCTCCTCAGGTGAAAGCTTTGCCCTGCTCCATACTGGTGGTAGAGCCAATCGGTAGCCGAACGCGAGAAAACCTCGACGCGCTGAATGACCTGACTGATAAAGATGATTTCCTGAATACTCTCTTTCGCCTGGTAGAGCGCCAACTTCACGAAGCGATCCGTCATCTCTGTCGATCGCGAGAGCACCTCAACGACCAGGACGGGCGCATCGATGATTTGGGACTCCCCATGATCAGCGATGTCACAGGAAACGACGACGTCTGGTATCACCGTTTTCGTAGGAGTGACTCGTACCAACTTATCAGTCACATACGGACGGCAAGGAGCATCATCGTCAAGTGCTTGGTCAAGAGCTACCCCAAAATTGAGCGCGATCGTCGCATGATTCGAGGATCCGCCTGCCATGAGGCGTACCTCACCATCGTAGTATTCATAGCGCTGATCAGAGTTACTGACCAGCAGCAAGTATTGTTCAAATGACATGCGCTGCTGCTCAGGATTCGTCGCCATATGCTAACCCTCTGACTTATTTCTCGGTCATATGCCCTTCTATTCTATCATGCTCCGCTAGACCCACGCATGATGACCGCAAGCATGATGACCGCAAGGGTCATCACTACTATACACGACGGCTCCGCAGGCCGAGGCATTCGTGTATAGTAGTGATGACCCTTGCGGTCATCCTGACAATGACCAAATAGTACGGGTAGAAGCGGTAGAAGACCCAAACGGCTTGCCCGTACCGCTGACGCAGAAAACCCGGTCGGGAACAAGGAGGTTCGGTGTGTCATGGCAGAGATTGGCTCTCTCCGAAAGCTCGGCTCCTGTGCCTGTTTTTCGTTCTCTTTCCTGTCCGTCAGGTGAAACTCGAAAACGCACACCATGCACCTAAACCGTTCTACCTGTAAAATCCTTTATTACCCGTACTATTTGGTCATTGTCAGGCGGTCATCATGCGTGGGGGGAGGTCATCATGCCGTGGGAGCGCTCACCATGCCGTGGGAGCGCTCACCATACCGTGGGAGCGCTCATCATGCCGTGGGAGCGCTCATCATGCCGTGGAGGCGCTCACCATGCCGTGGGGGCGCTCATCCTGCGGTGGGGACGCTCATCCTGCGGTGGGGGCCCTCATCATGCTCACCATGCCACGCACTCTGCAAAAAAATGAAACGTACCCGTATAAGAGATAGATAGTTAGTACCAACTGATTGTGTTGTTTGAGAAGCAGGTAGCGTGTCATACCATTTGGATACAGGGATATATTAAGAAGAGAAGTTGTATTCTTGACAAAGGGGCACATTTACCTTACTGTAGCATTAGCAGCGCCAGTGGCTAGCCCTCTTCCGATAAAATGATTAGCATAGAGAATGCTTAAAAGTAGCTCTATATCGATTATGGCGTTCGTTTTTGTTACCGCAAATGAATGGTGAAGTAGCTCCATGACGACTATTGACCTGCGAGGCCGTGATCTCATCATCACACCTCCTGAAAACCAATTATCTTTGCCAACAGTTGAACTACTCGATGCGCTCTTTGGGGCGCATCTGCCCACGGAGGTGCGAAACAGCATGGGGCGTGATAAACGCTATCATTTTTTGCGCACGCAGCCGATCTACTTTACGGAGGTGAAGCGTGCTCTGCGACAGCAGCAAACAGCGTTTACTGTTGCCTTTGATGAGCGACCTGCCCTGCCTTTTGCGACGAAGTTGAGTCTGGAGTCGCGCCCGTACCAGGAGGATGCATTGACGGCGTGGATAGCCGAGGGGAGCGCAGGGGTGGTCGTCTTGCCAACCGGAGCGGGTAAAACCTTTGTGGCGGCCATGGCTATTGCGGAGACGGGTCTGTGGACGCTGGCGGTGGTGCCAACTATTGATTTGTTGCAGCAATGGCGAGCGGCATTAGCTGCTACTCTATCCTTAAGTGCAGATGACATCGGCCTTTTTGGTGGAGGCGAGAAAGACCTGAAGCCCATTACCATTATCACCTATGACTCAGCGGCACTCTACTCGCGTGAACTGCATCGCTTTGGTTTGCTGATCTTCGACGAATGCCATCATCTGCCTGCCCCTACCTATCGTCTCATCGCCGAGAGTGCCTTTACGCCTCTACGCCTGGGACTGAGCGCAACACCGGAACGGAGCGACATGGCCCATGTGGAATTGGATGAATTGATCGGACCGGAGGTCTATCGCCGCTCGCCCTCGGAACTGACCGAGGAACGGTACCTGGCTCAGTACGAGGAGAAACTTATCGACATTGCCCTGTCGAGCGAAGACGAGATGCGCTACGCGGAACAACGACGTATCTATAGCTCGTTCTTGCGCAGACGGCGCATCAATATTCGTTCCCCAGAGGATTTTCAACAGAAGCTGATCTTTCTGAGTGCGCGAGACCCAGAGGCGCGTGAGGCTATGCTTGCGTGGCGTGAGGCGCGGAGTATTGCCATGAATGCTCCGGCGAAATATCACGAGATCGAACGCCTCTTACATCAGCATGCCGGTGATCAAGTGCTGCTTTTTTCAGAATACAATCCTGTCGTTGATGAGATCAGCCGTCGTTTCTGCCTGCCGAGCATTACGTATAAGACGCCAACGGAGGAGCGGCGCACCATCTTGGAGCGTTTTCGCAGTGGTCAGTATACCAAACTGGTCACGGGACGTGTACTCAACGAAGGGGTGGACGTGCCGGACTGTCGCGTGGCGATTATTGTCAGTGGCAACAGCACGAAGCGCGAATATATCCAACGTCTAGGACGTATCTTGCGCCCCAAAGCCGGGCAAGCCGTGTTGTATGAGTTGGTGACGAGTGGTACCACTGAAGAGGAAATGGCGAAGCGGAGAAAAGAAATGTAGAGGTGATCATAGGACAGCCCAAAAAGCTTACGGGTATTTTTTGACTTCAAGCGTTGCCATGTTCTGAATACGTGTATGAATCCACAATGCCCCCCCTTGAGATTGATAGGTGGAGTCGACCTGATTATATGCCTGGTTGGCCTCTTCTTCCATCGCGTTCAATGTTGTCAGACCGTTGTTGCTCAGTAATTGTGCATCGCTCATTTTCATCAAGCTCATAACATTGGTATACACTTTTTGCAAATGGTCTTGCACGTTGGATAGCCCACCAAGAGCGTCATTGGTCAGTGTCGTCATTTCTGGTGTAATGCCCGGTGCTTCCAACAGGCGGTTTAGTAGCCGCTCACTGCGAGCGATGAGGCTGGTGGCAGACTGGGTGGACGTTAATTGACATAATGGTAACTGAATAAGACTTTGATCGACGAGTAAAGGTGTATTGGGTGCATCTTGCTGGATAAGTTGCACGCTATCCATGTAGTCCAGGATAGTAATGAGTTGAGTGTGTAAGGCATGGACATCTTTGTTATACCATGCAGTCCTGGCTGTACTGGCACTGAGCGATACCTGATATGTGTTTCTGAGGAATTGAGTGTCTATACCTGTTTTAATATTGTCAGTATCAGCCTGAACGAGCAAGTTGCGAATGTAGGTGAGTATGCCCTGGTTTGTCCCATTGTCAGATATCTGAGGAAGTTCAGCATAATAATCCCATGTGTGTTTGTCTAACGAAGGACTTGTAGGGTTACTATTGGTAGCCTCTTCGGTAATAAAAAACTGACTGTATAAAGCGAGCAAATTCGTATGCCGCAAGTCATGAAAATAGTGACGATTTATGGTTCCATTCTCGAAAGGTAGTTGCCCAACTGCGAGCCATCGTGGTGGGTTTTGGGTCTCATCGCTTAATAACCAGCCATAATAGCTCTTGCCTTGAGCAGGAGACGCGATGTTGCTGAGACTAATCTGGAGTTCATCATCAAGTATGGAACTATTTTGGGTATTGTCTGCGGCACTGCTAAAAAAAGATACCTCCCCTACGCTTGTATTGGGCGTAACAGGCGGCTTATTCAGGTATGCCAGGAGATAGAAGCTTCCCAGACTTGCGGCGACCACAACGAATATTGCCGCCACGAGCGAAATGATGAGTCTTCTCTTAGGACGTTTCTTAGAGGCAAGCGTATCCGGTAGCGGAGGAGAGGGTGGAGGTAGTACCGGTGTCAACGCAGCTCCTTGCTTGTTATTGTTGTCTGTAACAGAGGGGTTAGAAGGCATGCTGCCCGTAGGTGTAGCTGTGGCAGGCGTGTGCTGTCCTGCTTGAGTAGAGATGGTGAACTGAGGTGTAGGCGGGACCGTGATATAGGGGGTAGTGCTGCCTGGTGAAGCGGGGGTCAAACGCCCTGCCGATGGCGCTTCAGCTTGCGGTGTAGTGAGAGGAGTTGACCTTTGCTGCGTCTCTATGGTATGTGGTGGTACCACGTTGACGGCTTGTGAGAGGGCCTGTGTCATAGCTAAGGCGTTGGGAAAACGTTCTGCTGGTTCCTTGGCTAGGCTGCGTAAAATAACTTCTGCCAGCGCAGGTGGAATGTTGGGGTTAATCAGAGCTGGAGGTGTGGGCATAGCCGTAATATGTTGCATCATGATCAGCGTTGGATTGTCACCCTGGAATGGTCGCACGCCAGTACATATCTCATAGAGAATAACACCAAGCGAGTAGATATCGCTGCGCTCATTCCCAGCCTGGCCTCGTGCCTGTTCTGGTGACATGTAATGGGGAGTTCCAAGCAATGATCCTGTACCTGTCAGTGTACTGCTAGACGCTCCTAACATTTTGACAATGCCGAAGTCCATGAGAATAGGGTAGCCCAGCTGAGATCGTGACTTGTTGCGGCGGTCGAGTATGATATTGGATGGTTTAATATCACGATGCACCATGCCACATTGGTGTGCATAGTCGATAGCACTGCCGATACAGGTAAAGAGATAGACGATATCGCTAGCTGGGGGAAACTGTCCCAGCCGTGACGTATCACGGATATACTCAGCTAGCGTTGGCCCCTCAATATAATTCATTACCATGTATGCAGTGTCAGAGCCTGTGGAGACCTGGAAGTCGTGAATCTGGATGATGTGGGGATGGCGCAAGGAAGCAATAGCTTGCGCTTCGCGGATGAAACGAGCCATAAAATCAGAGTCTGTACGGAGATCGGCGTGCAGAAACTTGATAGCCACGTATCTCTGTAGTTGCGTGTCCAAAGCCTTCCAGACCTCGGCCATCCCGCCGCGTCCTAGGCGTTGCTGCAATTCGTATTTTCCCAGGCGTTGTGGCCCACTGCTCATCCAGAACTCCTAGCTCACCTTATAGGGTTGAATTTCAAAAGTAGCTAACTGCTGAATTCGGTAGTGGAGTTGTATGGCTCCTGCCTCTAAGGCATTGGTTGCCGGATCAAGTCGTCCTGCAAAGGCATAGGTGGCCTGAGTTTCCAGGCTATCGAGCAGAGACAAGGTCGAAGTTTGCTGTAACTGGCTATTGTCCATCACTACCAACTGTTTGGCGTACAGGTGTATCTGCTCTAACCACTTCAGTAAACCTGGTATTACTTTATCTGTCTGGAGGGCTTGCTGCCTCATAGTGGCAGAGACGCCTGGACCACGGCTAATATAGTGGAGGTGATTGTCTATACGTGACATGTAGCTATCGGTTGAGCTGTTTGTGGCAAGCTTAATCACGCCAAGCTGAGCTAGCAGCGGGTCAACCAGCAGAGGTGTGCCTGCTGGTACATCTTGGTTGACAAGTGATGAACCATCAAGATAGTCCAGAATACGCACCACCTGACGATGAATAAACTCAGAATTGCTTCCCCAGGATTCTCTTGAACTGGTGGCCCACTCTAATATCTTCTGAACATGCTGCAAGAGTTGAAAATCCTGGCCCCCATGAACCCCCTGGAGTTGGAGTTTTGAACCTTCAGAAAGAAGGTGACGGAGGTAATCAAGGACGCTGAGACATTTACCCAGTTTGTCTGGTGTTTCGGGAAATGCGGCGGAGAAACGACCGGCCTTGAGTGAAGGTGTCTGTGGAGTGCTGGTTGCGTTCTCTTCCGTAATGAGGATGCCACTGTAACGTCCGAGCAGATTAGTATGCTGGGAGTCGCTGTAGGTGAAATTTACACTCCCTTGATCCACACTTAATGGGCCAAGGGCGAGGTATTGTGGTGGAACGGTCACCTTTTTGCATACTGTTCCGGTTGGGCTTGCACCGTTTGGAAAAGCCGTTTTGTCGCTGACCAGCCATACATAGTAGTGGCTGTGGCCTACAAGAGCGGGAATGTTGTGCAAGGTTACCTGCAATTTATCTTCAATGCCCTGATTGCTGGTCACACTCCATTGATCGCTGCTTACAAAGAATGCAGTGCCTCCTGGTGGAGCAGGTGGAACAGGTGGAGCCCAAAGGCTATGGAGCAAAAACGCTCCTATACCACCACCAAGCAATATAAGCAGTCCAAGTACAGGCAGTACGATGAAGAGCATGCGTGGTCGCTTGCGTGCTGGCGGTGCAAGGACGGGTGGTAGGGGTGTGGTAGGTAGCTGGACGGGTGAAGGTGATGACACTCCTGAAGGGGTGTATGCGAGTATGGGAGTGCTGGTTGCTGACAGAATTGGAGTCACGGAAGGAGATGCGCCAGCTGGAAGACTGGCTAAGAGAGATCCGTAATGAGTTGGCTGATCGAGAACATCTTTTGGATATGTTGGAGCCTTCAGTTTATCAGGCATGGGTACCATGAACGCCTCAGCAAGGGCGGCAGCGAGAGAAGAGGCAGTGGGGAAGCGTATTGCCGGGTCTTTGGCAAGACTGCGCAAGATCACCAGTGAAAGTGCAGGAGGAATATTAGGGTTGATTGAGCTCGGTGCCGGTGGTGCCTCGTTGAGGTGTTGCATCATGATAGTGGACGGATTATTACTCTTAAAGGGGAGGGCACCGGTACATATCTCGTAGAGAATGACACCTAGTGAGTAGACGTCACTCCGCTCATTCCCTGGTGCGCCCTGTACCTGCTCTGGCGAGATATACAGGGGAGTACTGAGCCATGAGCCACTCATAGAACCAGTAGAAGCACTCATGAGCTTGGCAATACCAAAGTCGGTAATGATCGGCTCGCCCAGGCGTTTATCCAGCAGGATGTTGGCTGGTTTGAGATCACGATGTATCATGCCTTGTTGATGTGCGTAGTCAATGGCACTGCTAAGTGATGCAAAGAGATGGACGATATCAGTAGCCGATGGAAAATGTCCTTGCCGGGAGGTGCTACGAATGTACTGATCCAGCGTTTGCCCTTCGATATAGTCCATGACCATGTAGGCAACGGTACCCTCAACCTCAGGAGGACGGGCGGTCTGGAAATCATGTACCTGGACAATATTGGGGTGATAGAGTGAAGCAACCACCCGTGCTTCACGTTCAAAGCGTGCAACAAAATCGGGGTCTGCTTGCAGATCAGCATGGAGGATTTTGATAGCAACATGTCGCTGCAATTGTGTATCCAGAGCCTTCCACACCTCGGCCATGCCGCCGTGTCCTAGGCGTTCCAACAATTCATATTTTCCCAGACGTTTTAGCTCTATGCTCATGATAATCCCTCATTTCGTTCCTTTCAGGCGTCTGAGCGAAGCTAGACGCGATCGGTCAGTCGGTCTGAAAGGTAGTACTGCGAGCTCAGTTTCTATTTTCCCTTGTATAGGGAGATATTGAACGTTGCCAGACGCTCCATATTGTCGGTAACCTGGACAACACCTGCCACTTCCTTATTAGTGCGAGGGTCTAGCTGGCCAACATAGGCATATAATGCCTGTGCCGCCATATCATCTAAGAGGGATAGTGCTTGCGCTGATAGCAATTGAGCATCACCTTGTTGGGCAAACTGCTCTAGCTGGATGGCGTCTTGCCTTACCTTTTGTAACCAACTGGTGATGATATTGAGATCCTTGCTAATCGCTTCCGCACGATGAATCTGATCTGAAGTTACGCCTGGTGTGTTGACCAAGCTTTTTAAATGACGGCCAATGTGATCCAGATAGCCGGCTGGAGTCTGGTTGGTGGCATCAAAAGTGAACATTGCAATCTGGGACTGGGCTGGGTCTGCTTTCAAAGGAGTGTCGGGTGGGAGATCTCCCAGTTTTTTTGCATAGGCGGTGCTATCGAGAATCTCGAGGATACGGATCAATTGGTCACGCATCAGGCCGAGACTTTGAGGTTTCTGGTCATCTCTGGCACTTTCAGACCATACCATCACATCCTCAGTATCGCGTGCAAACCACGTGGTTAATCCGCCATGCAAACCACGAGCTTCAAGGTTGGGTTCTTTAACAAGGAGGTGACGCAAGTGATCGAGCAAGCTGAATTTGCTATTAGCAGGAGGCGTGTTGGGTAGTGCTGCCACGTAACGCCATGCGCTTGTGTCCAATGAAGGATTTACAGGTGTCACGCTAGCATCTTCCTGTGTGACTAACAGGCGGCTGGCGATTGACAACAGGTTATTGTGATCTGGGTCAGTATATGAGAGGTGCGCCTGACCATGGATTACTGTCAAGGTACCTAGCAGGATGGAAGGCCCGGCTGCATCAGACTGACTGCTATCAGTTAACAACCAGGCATAGTAAGCCTGACCGGGGGCAGGTGGAGTAATCTGCTGAAAGGTAATCTGTAAGCCATCGTTGATGCCCTGGCTTGTGGTGCGATTCAACTGTCCGCTGCTAAAGAAGAAGGCATTTCCTACGACCTTTGGTCTGGGGGGTGGAGGGCTGTTGGGAGGCCACAGGTAGAAAACACCGGCTACGGTGGCACCGATGATAAGCAAGACCAGGGCTAGCAAGGCGACCAGGGGACCTCTACGTTTGCGCTTGAGGGTTGCTGGTGGTGTAGGTGCTGCTGTTGGTAGTGCCACGACAGGTATACCATTGGTAGGTCCTGCTGGCGCATGGAGTTCTATTCCAGCCGAAGATGTGCCTGAGGATGGAAGAGGCATAGCAGCAGGTAGAGCTGTCGAAGGCGTGGCAGGTGTAGAGAGGGCAACAGCTGAAGAGCGAGCAGGTGAGCTTGATATGCTCGACGACCATGGAGGTGGGACAGGGGTCATTGCCGCAGGTAACTTTGCGTCTGGAGATGTGATATAGGTTGGCATATACATGGCATCCTCGGATGCACGAACTGATGACAATCCTTCTGGAGGTGGAACGTTGAGTGCTTCGGCAAGCGCACCTACCATGGCGGAGGCCGTAGGGAAACGCTCGGATGGCTCTCTAGCCAGACTACGTAGCAATACCATCGTAAGTGGAGGTGGAATATTGGGATTGAGTAGAGCTGGTGGTGTCGGAGTCACTCCAACATGTAAGCTAAGCATGCTCGAAGGACTGTTTCTCTGGAAGGGTAGTCCCCCAGTACACAGCTCGTAGAGAATGACACCTAGTGAGTAGAGATCGCTGAGTTCATTACCCGGATATCCGTGTATTTGCTCCGGTGCTAGGTAAGCTGGGTCGCCCTGGAACATGCCTCGCTTGGGACTAGATGAGAGACCAAGGATAGTGGCAATGCCGAAGTCCGTGAGCAGAGGTTCGCCGACGGTATTGAAAGATGTGCGGTGTATATCCAGTAGGATATTGGTCGGGTTGATATTGTGGTGAATGACTCCCTGACGGTGGACATAGTCAATGGCAGAGCCAATAGAGGCAAAGAGTTGTACCAGCGTCTCCTTGGATGGAAATTTTTTGGTGGCAGCGATGGCCCGGATATAATTGGTAAATTGAACTCCTTCGACATAATCCAGTACGAAGTATGCCATCGCGCTCTCTGACTCTGGAGGTTGCGCCACCTGGAAATCACGCACCTGTACAATATTGGGATGATGCAAGGATGAGGCTGATTGGGCCTCGTGTTGGAAACGCACCAGAAAATCTGGGTCGTTTGCCAGATTAGGGCGAAACAACTTGATAGTGACAACCTGCTGCGATTGTCCGTCAACAGCCTTCCATACCTCTGCTATTCCTCCCCGTCCTACCAGTTCCCGCAATTCATACCGTCCCAGGCGTTGTGGATTGGTGTTCATGATAGCCACCCTTCCTTCAGAGCTTCTCTGAATGCTATCGTTGCTTAACTTTGCCCATGCCTACATAAAGAAAAGAGGAAAATGCCTGATGCTATTATCTTCGATAGTGCTGGGTTTGTCAATAGAACCAAGCATGACACTAAAATGATAGTTAATTTTTTAGAAAAAACAAAAACTTGAATGGATAAATAGTATTTTGTTGTGTCAAAGCACAACAATAGATAGTAAAATAGGTATTTACCCAACTACCTGTAAAACGTTACGTGAGTGAGATTTTTTTGGATGAATTTTTAGGCATCGACTTATGATACTTTTTTCACATCCAGGGTTGCCATATATTGAGCCTCGGTGAAGGCCTGATAGGCACCAGCTGAGCCTGGGATGGGCTGAGGGCTTTGATTGGGTGGGATCGTTCGACCAGTATAGGCATCCTGGGCAAACTGCTGCAATTGTAGAGCAGAACTGAGCATGGCGGATGTGCTCAGATCGGGAGCTTGAAGCAGTTGCAGATCGTAGGTCCGCATCTGTTGTATCCAGTCTTGCAAGTCGGTCAGAGCCGTGCTTACGTTCTGAGCATGTTGGCGTAGAGTGCTATTCTCACCTGCGGTCTGTTGGATTTTAGCTATCTCTGTTTGCAAGGTGGCCAGGTAGCCGGGCTGGCTAGGAGATGAGAGGAGACCAACCGGGACGGATGCCAGTGACGGCAGATTGGTTGGCAGATCGCCGCTGCTCAGAGCATACGACGACCCATCGATCATTTCGATGATCCGGATAGCCTGCCGACGAGCCAGAGCGTAATCATGCGTGCCTTGCAGACTATCCACGATGCTGCCTGCTTTATCGTTCATACCCTTAATCGTTTCCAAGAGGCCGGTGATCAGGCTGCTGTGGGAAGGGAAGTTGGGCTGCATATAGAGTACATGTTGAATATATGGCAGTGAAGCCATAGCGAAGCTGGCCTGATATACTTTGGCATGGCTTGGGGGGGTCGCAGGAATGATGGTACTTGCTTTTTCGAGTGTAACGAAAACCGTTTGTACAATTGAAAGCAGGTTGGTATGCTGCGCATCGCCTGGATAGAGAAGGCCGAAGGTACCCTGATTCAAAGTAAGCGGGCCGAGAGGAAATGTTTGCCCGGCAGCATTCTGGTACCAGGCGTAGTATCTTTGGCCTTGAGGAGGTGGAGGAACAGCATGTAGCTCAAGACGTAAGAGGTCGTCGTGTCCAAGTGCGTCATCCTGGAAAAAGACATGGCCGACGACCGCAGAGGATGTGCTGGTCGATTGGGATGCAAGGTGCAGGAATGTACTGGTTGCCAGTGCAACAACAATGATCAGCAGCAAGAACAAGAATGCAATGGTCATAGGTAGCGGTGATGAGAAATGATTGCGCCGAGACTTGGAAGCCTGCTTTGAGCCTGCTGGAGGCGGTGTAACTATCTGTATTGATGATGGCGTAGATATTTTACCGGATAGCTGTGAGGCTGGGGTAGGCAAATGCTGTGGAGCTCGAGTAGGCACATGTGGAGCGGTGATAGGTTGGCTACTAATCAGCGGACTATTATCCTGGCTGGCGACGGTAGGGTATTGGCCAGAAGTATCAGAGTACGGCTGTGCAACGCCGAGGATGGATGCTATAGGCAAGGGAGGTTGTGGCCCTGTTGAGAAGAGCGGTAAAGGGCCACTAGTAGGATAAGAGAGTGGTTCAGTGCTTTCGGCCTGTGTTTTATTCAAGGTCAGGAGGGGTGTCTGCTTAATGGAACAGGCTTCGGCGAGAGCGTCGGCCAGGAGGGAGGCAGTAGCAAAACGGGTAGAGGGGTCTTTTGCTATAGCTCGCAAAATGACCTCGGAAAGTGCGGCTGGAATATGCGGGTTAATGAGCATGGGTGGAGTAGGTAGCGTATGAATATGATGCATCATGATGGCGACGAAACTTTGGCCATGAAAGGGCAGCACGCCAGTACAGATTTCATAGAGGATCATGCCCAGGCCATAGATGTCGCTGGATGGCCTCGCTGGCTGTCCTTTCACCTGTTCAGGTGCCAGATAAAATGGGGACAAGCTACTCTTATTACTGGGCAGACTGGCAATGCCAAAATCGATGAGCATGGGTTCGCCAGACGAGAGTTGTTGTGTATTGGCGGTGTTGAGCAGGATATTGGTGGGTTTGATGTTGCCATGCACAATGCCTTGAGTATGAGCATAATCGATGGCAGAGGCGAGTTGAGTGAAGAGAGAGATGATATCGGTAACGGGGGGAAATTTGTTGGCACGCGAGGTCCGTTGAATGTATTCGGCCAGAGTAGTATGGCCTTCAATGTAGTCCATGACGATATAGGGCGTGGTAGTATCGATGCCATTAGAAGCTGAAGGCCGGGAGATATTGACCTCATAGACCTGGACAATGTTAGGATGATGAAGAGCTATAATCGTCTGCCAATTGTGCATAAAGGAAGTCATAAAATGAGGGTCGGACTGGAGTAGGTCAGGATGGAGCAATTTGATAGCAACGATGCAGTGTGCTTGCCAGTCATAGCTTTGCCAGACCTCACCTGTGCCACCACCTCCCAGGTGTGTTTGTAATTCGTATTTTCCGAGTCGTTGTGGGGTTGTACTCATGGCTTATCCATCATTCTTTAGCTGTGCGATAGAGATGAACATACTCAAACAATAACCCATCTATACCATACCTGATTTTAGACAGATGTTCAAGTTTTTTGTGACTTTTTTCCTATGGAAAAACGGAATGTTATGATATGATACAAGTTGCATGGTCTAGATGAGGGAAAAATGCGTTTCAGTTTGCAAGATGTTCAAAAACAAGTGAGACGGCGTGGCGATGAGCTCTATGTGAGCGTGCATTTTCTACGCCCTGGTGAAGTACATGCTGAGATAGGACGCTTGATTGCGTATCATGAGCAAATGTTAGGACAGCCACGCCGTTTGTTTGTGATGGATGAAGCGCGTGCAGCTGTAGCGGATTATCGACTGGCGCATTGCCTGATCTGTGTACTGAGTGCCTGGTATAGTTGGAGACAATGTCCGTGGTTGGAGGGGATGGGACAGGAGGCTCGTAAGTGCTTGGCAGAAACTGGCATAACTTCGCCTGTGCAGCTGCGGCTTGCTCTTTTCAGCTACGTCAACGAATGCTACGCCGGTTTCCTGGATGCGGTTGCTCGTTCCCACGCTCTGCAAACCTTTGCCGCAGCGTACCAGTTGAGTGTTGGCGAGCTGGAATATTTGCTGGCGTTAGATAGTGACGAAGAAGGCATACTGGTACGTGCTACGTCGCAAGCCCCAACGGTGCAGGAGGTAGCGACGCTCTATAATCAGTGGGCCTTTGAGGCGGCCCTTTTTAGCGCATCAAAGGTCACCTTTGTGATTGATAGCCGGGCCTTTGAGCAAGCTAGCAATACTACGATGACAGGAACGGGTGTGGGAGCGGTGATTAAACGCCTCTGCTACCTGGCGCGTCGGCTGGGAGTCTATTATGATCTGACCAGTACGTCTGATGAGATGGAGGGAGGAGTGTCTTCGTCTAGCTACCTGCATTTGACATTGTATGGGCCGCAGGAGATGACGGGTGCGCCACAGCAGTATGGTTTGCGGCTGGCGCGTTTATGCCGTTTGTTGCTCGGTTATGGAATGAAGCCTCAAGCGCCGGAGAGAGAAGCGCAGGGACAGGGCAAGCAAAAGGGAAGTGCGATACAGTCGAGAGGGCGCAATGAATTGCGCCCCTACATGGTGCCTTCGGCTATTGTAGAGGCGGAGGCGACTGTGCATTTTTTACAGCGGGCCTATTGCTTTGCGATTGATGGGGCTATGCTCGCGCTGCTGCCTTCTGCTGAAGCTCCTCTCGCCCAGATGCAGGATGATAATCAAGCACAATCTACCAGGGCTGGTCTTGAAGATGTAGCCGTTACTGCCCCTCCAACGGTCTTTGATAGCAGTATAGAGCAGTCTTTTGCGGAAGCCTTTGCAGCCCTGGAACAGAGTCAGGCTGTGGATGGCTGGCGGTTGTTGCGTGAACCGGAGCCGCTCTTACTTGAGACAAGTATCTTCATTCCTGATTTCCTGCTCACGCGAGGTCAGCAGCGTATCTATGTAGAGATTCTAGGCTTCTGGACGCCATCATATCGAGAGCGCAAGCTGCACAAGTTGCAACAATTGCAGGGACGGAGAGATATCGTGCTGGCTATTCCTCGTGAAGCTCGCGAAGCCTTTGCCAGTATTGCCTCAGCCTTTCCTATCGTCGAGTACGATGGACAGCTCTCGGCGACAGAGCTATTGCAGACCTTACGCAACAATTATGATGATTTTGAGGAGCGATTAGCGGCGATTGACAGGGCAAAGGTGCGGCAGGCGATTGAGCAGAAGGAATTAGTGCCTGAACGTAACAGCTATGAGTTGTTACATTGTTACCGACGTTCGGAACTGGTGCAGGCGGCGATACTCGTGACTGGAGATGGTATCGTGTTTCGGGCAGGCGTGGGACTTTACCTGGAAGATTGGATGGAACAATTGAAAAGCTCGTTCGTAGAGTGGATAGAGCAAGTTGGTCCTACATCACTGATAGAGGTTTTACGCGAATGCCGGGTGCGTTGGCCCTTGTTGCAAGAGTGTGAAGATGCAACTGTGGAAGCGATCCTGAGCCTGTGGTCAGAGGTACGCATACAACGTATCTCCATCTTCGAGGCTGTTGTAGAGCATGT
>WNGJ01004075.1_pt1 | contig 19406 bp, 15 predicted proteins | sample 5400611 | NCBI WGS metagenome assembly WNGJ01 (sample SAMN13153375, study PRJNA577476) | soil metagenome | isolation source: 40 cm soil or saprolite under Garry oak tree replicate 1 | place: USA:California | collected 2016-06-15 | reverse complement strand
GCAACTTTCCGATTGAGCCTGATGATACGCATCACAGCACGATCTTGTTCAAGGGATACTCGACGATCCCCTGCGCTCTGGCGGCCTTCAGTTTCGGCAAGATTTGCCGCACGACCGCCTCTTCGATGATCGTATTCACAGCCACCCATTCCGGATCGCTGAGCGATGATATCGTCGGATTTTTTAACGCGGGTAGCACTTCCAGTACGCCCGGCAAATCGTCACGCCGGACGTTCAGGAGAAGCCCAACCTTGCTGGCCGCCGCGATTGCCCCATGCAGCATGAGGATGAGGTTTTCGGTTTTCTCGCGCTTCCACGCGTCAGCCCCGGCCGTTCGATTCATGATGAAGACCGGTGATGCGCACGACTTCTGTGGCGATGACCTTTCCGGCGAGGTCGCGCGGCCCGCGAATCGGGGAATCTTCGGGCACGGCAAGAACCCAACGCACGCGCGCGAGCCTTTGCTTGGCGTAAACAAACTCCGCGAGTTCGGCCACGTCCGCGCCGGTTTCGAGAACCCAATCGCGGCCCGTGATGCCTGCGTCCAGGGTTCCGGTTTCCACGTAGCGCGCCATCTCCTGCGCGCGGACAAGGAGGCATTCGATTTCGGGGTCGTCAATTGACGGAACGTAGCTGCGCGCGCCCAGCGTGATGCGCCAGCCCGCGCGAGCAAAGAGATCGAGCGTAGCTTCCTGCAAGCTTCCCTTCGGAATCCCGAGCTTCAGCCGGCTCATCGTTGCGACTCCTGCGAGTACACGCTCGCCGGATCGAAAGCGCGCTCTTCGATGACAGTGGCGGTACCATCTTCCGCAATGCGCCGGAAGAAACAGCTTCGGTAGCCCTCGTGGCACACGCCCGGGCCGAGGGGCTCGACCCGGACCAAAAGGGCATCCCCGTCGCAATCCACGCGCAGCTCGCGCACTTTCAGGGCGTGGCCGCTCTGTTCACCTTTCTTCCAGAGCCGTTGCCGCGAGCGGCTGTAGAAGACGGCTTCGCCGGAGCGGCGAGTTTCCGCGAGCGACTCGGCATTCATGAAGCCAAGCATGAGGACGTCTCCGTTTCGGGCGTCCTGCACGATGGCTGGGACCAGCCCGTTGTTCTTACCAAAATCGATCACCACGATTCCTCCAAAACAAAAAGCCCGCTGACGCTTGCCGCGACAGCGGGCCGAAGAGTGCTTTTGAATCAGCGAATCGCTATGCACACCTCAGCGGGCGTCGCAGGAAGGTGTGATGATGGTGATGCGCCCGCAAGTGCATAACGTCCCTAACGATAAGAGAAGTTCGCCGTTCTGTCAAGAATGAACCGGCATTAAGGATGATGCTCACGCATGGCGTTTCGCGAGCGTGGTGCTTGGGTGCGACCTAGTCTCAGGAACAAGATACGATATGTTACAGTTGACTCGAAAAGCCGGCCCTGCCACCGGTAACCCGGCTCCCTTGCCCAGCGTCAAATACCCATGGACGCCGCAAGCCCTGAACTGGAACCGGGCGGTGAAATCTCGTTGGACGATGATCCGCTTGGTCATTCGTGCGCCCCGCTTCAGAATGCGGCGGCGATTTGAGCTTTCCGAGGAGCGCACGAATGAGCAGTCCCAAGATGATGGCAACGCCTGAACCGAGCTTCGATTCTGCCTCGTCGCCCGAGGCCGCCCGCCCGAGCGCGAAGAAACGGGCATGGCTGTGGCTCGTTCTGGTGGCGATTGTGATCGGCGGCGGATTGTACTACCGAAGCGTGCGCGCAGCAGGTGACGCGCAGAAAGCGGCCGACGGTCCAGGCGGCGCGAGCGGCCGCGGCCGCATGGGGAATTTTGCAGTGCCGGTCGTGGTCGCTACGGCCCAGCGGGGCGACCTGCCGCTCTACTTGAACGGCCTGGGAAATGTCGCCGCGTTCAATACCGTCACGGTGCGCAGTCGTGTGGACGGCCAGATCGTGAACGTCGCCTTTCAGGAAGGGCAATTCGTCAAAGAAGGCGACCTGCTGGTTCAGATCGACCCGCGACCCTTTCAGGTGCAGCTCGAGCAGGCCCAGGGACAGCTCGCCAAAGATCTGGCGCAGCTCCACGACGCTCAGGCAAACCTGGAGCGCTACGACGCGCTTTTCAAAGAAGGCGTCATCCCAAAGCAGCAGCGCGACACGCAACAGGCGACCGTGGAGCAGTTCGAGGGCGCAATTAAGACCGACCAGGCGCAGATCGATAACGCCAAACTGCAGCTCACCTATTGCCACATCACCGCGCCGATCAGCGGCCGCGTCGGCTTGCGCCTCGTGGATCCCGGCAACATTGTCCACGCGAACGACCAGAACGGTCTTGTGATCATCACGCAGCTTCAGCCGATCGCCGTGCTCTTCAGCCTCCCGCAGGACCAGTTGCCGCAAGTCTATAGCAAGCTGCGTGCAGGCATTCACTTGCCGGTGGAAGCGTATGACCGCGACAACACGACGAAAATCGCGACCGGGAAGCTTCTCACTATCGACAACCAGATCGATCCCATGACGGGAACCTACAAGCTGAAAGCTGTCTTCGACAATGAAGACCATGTGCTCTTCCCGAATCAGTTTGTAAACGTGCATCTGCTGGTGGACACAAAGAGAAATCTGACACTGGTCCCGGCGGCTGCACTCCAGCGGGGGCCGCAAGGCAGCTACGTGTATGCGGTGGCGAGCGACAACACAGTGAAGATTCGGCCGGTGACGATTGCCCTGGTCGCCGGCAATAGCGCAGGCCTCAGCGCGGGGTTGCAGCCCGGCGAAATGGTCGTCACCGACGGCCAGGACAAGCTCCAGGACGGCAGCAAGGTCGAAGCGCGCACACCCACCGGCGGCAGCGTCTCCGGCAGCGACAACGGCACCGGCGCTGGTACGGACACGGGGGCATCGCGCGCTAGAGGGCGATCGAAATGAGCCCGTCCCGGCCGTTCATTCTGCGGCCGGTCGCCACCACCCTGCTGATGGTTGGTGTGCTGCTGGCCGGTTTTGTTGCCTACCGCCAACTTCCCGTCTCGGCCCTCCCGCAAGTCGATTACCCCACGATTCAAGTTTTGACGTTTTATCCCGGCGCGAGTCCAGACGTGATGGCTTCTTCGGTCACCGCGCCGCTTGAGCGTCAGTTCGGGCAAATCCCCGGCCTGAACCAGATGACCTCGACGAGTTCCTTCGGCAGCTCGATCATTACACTGCAGTTCACGCTCGATCTAAACATCGACGTTGCGGAGCAGGAAGTTCAGGCGGCGATCAACGCGGCGTCACAACTCCTGCCGCGCGACCTGCCGAACCCGCCGATCTACAGCAAGATCAACCCGGCCGACTCGCCCATCCTGACGCTTGCGCTCACGTCCAAGTCGCTGCCGCTTTCGAAAGTGGAAGACTTGGCGGACACGACGCTTGCGCAAAAGATCTCCCAGCTCTCTGGCGTCGGCCTGGTGAGCATCAGCGGAGGCCAGCGTCCCGCCGTACGTATTCAGGCGAATCCGACGGCGCTGGCGGCCTACGGTCTCAGCCTCGAAGACTTGCGCGTCGCCTTGAGCCAAGCCAACGTGGACCAGGCCAAAGGCAATTTCGATGGCCCGCAACAGGCGTACACGATCGGGGCGAACGATCAGCTCGTTTCGAGCGATGGCTACCGTCCGCTGATCATTGCGTACCGCAACGGTGCTCCTGTGCGGCTGACGGATGTCGCCAACGTGATTGACGGCGCCGAAAACGTGAAGCAGGCGGCCTGGGCCAACGACCAGCCCGCTGTGATCGTCAACATCCAGCGTCAGCCCGGCGCGAACATTATCGCGGTCGTGGACCGCGTGAAGAAGTTGCTGCCGCAGCTTCAAGCGTCGCTGCCGGCGGCGGTTAATGTACAAGTGTTGACCGACCGAACGACGACGATCCGCGCTTCGGTTGCGGACGTGCAGTTCGAGCTGATGCTCACTGTTGCGCTCGTCGTCATGGTGATGTTCCTTTTCCTGCGCAGTCTCGCCGCCACGCTCATCCCGAGCGTCGCCGTGCCGCTCTCCATTGTCGGCACGTTCGGCGTGATGTACCTCGTCGGCTACAGCCTGAACAACCTTTCGCTGATGGCGCTGACGATTTCGACGGGCTTCGTTGTGGACGACGCAATCGTCATGATCGAGAACATCAGCCGATATGTTGAGCAGGGTGATTCGCCCTTGCAGGCGGCGCTCAAGGGCTCGGAGCAGATCGGCTTCACCATTCTTTCGCTGACGGTTTCGCTGATCGCCCACAAGCCCGAACGCGAGCAGCGCCGCTTCTACCGCGCCTCGGAGCGCTGGTTTAACTCGATCATCAGTTTTTACGGGCGCACGCTCCAATTCGTGCTGCGCTACCGAATGACAACTCTCGTCGTCACCGTCGCGACCCTCGCCGCGACCATTCTTCTCTACATTTATGTTCCGAAGGGCTTCTTCCCGGTGCAGGACACCGGCGTGATCCTGGGCGTATCGGAGGCACCCCAAAACGTCTCATTCCTCGCGATGGCGCAGCGCCAGCAGGCTCTCGCGAGTGTGATCCTGCAAGATCCGGCGGTCGAAAGCCTTTCTTCCTTCATCGGCATTGACGGCACGAACACGACCATCAACAGCGGGCGCATCCAGATCAACCTGAAATCGCTTGAGGAGCGCCGCATTTCGGCTTCGGACGTGATTCGTCGGCTCCAGCCGAAACTTGCAGAGGTGAACGGGATCACGCTCTTCATGCAACCCGTGCAGGACTTGACGGTCGAGGACCGCGTCAGCCGCACGCAATTTCAGTACAGCCTGGAGGACGTGGACGTGAAGGAGCTGGCCTACTGGACGTCACGCTTCATCGAGAGGCTGAAGGCGCTGCCGGAGATTCGGGACGTCGCGAGCGACCAGCAGAATCTCGGTCTGCTGGCGACGCTGGTCATCGACCGCGACACCGCCTCGCGCCTCGGCGTGCTCCCGGCCGACGTCGACAATACGCTCTACGACGCCTTCGGCCAGCGCCAAGTCTCCACCATCTTCACCCAACTGAATCAATATCACGTGGTGATGGAAGTGGACCCGCAGTTCCAGCAAGACCCCGCCGCTTTGAAGAACATCTATGTGCGCTCGTCGAGCGGCGAGCAGGTTCCGTTGAGTGCGTTTACGCGATTTGAGCCCGGCACGGCTTCCCTTGCGCTGAATCATCAGGGGCAGTTCCCCGTGGTGACGCTTTCGTTCAACCTGGCGCCGGCCACCTCTCTTGGCCAGGCCGTCAAAGCGATCGATGCGGCCAAGGCGGATTTGGGCATGCCGCCCAGCCTCCAAACCAGCTACCAGGGCACGGCCGCAGCGTTTCTCAACTCGCTCTCGAACGAGCCGATCCTCATTCTCGCGGCCATCATCACCGTGTACATCGTGTTGGGTGTTCTGTACGAGAGCTACATTCACCCGATAACGATCCTTTCCACGCTGCCTTCGGCGGGCGTCGGCGCCATTCTCGCGCTGCTGCTCTGCCACACCGAATTCAGCGTCATCGCGCTGATCGGCATGATTCTGCTGATTGGCATCGTCAAAAAGAACGCCATCATGATGATCGACTTCGCGCTGGAGGCGGAGCGCCGGGAAGGGAAGTCGCCGCTCGACGCGATCTACGAGGCCTGTTTGCTCCGTTTCCGTCCCATTATGATGACCACGATGGCGGCGCTGCTTGGCGGTCTGCCGCTGGCACTCGACACGGGCACGGGCTCTGAACTGCGCCGGCCGCTGGGCATCACGATCGTAGGCGGATTGCTGCTCAGCCAGTTGCTTACGCTCTACACCACGCCCGTCGTTTACCTGGCGTTTGATTGGCTGGCCAAACGGATTCGTTTCCGCATCGGCCGTCCGGTCGGCGAGCCGGCTCAGGCGGATTAGACGTTGAATATTTCGTCCAACTTTTCCGCGCCATTTATTCGCCGTCCTGTTGCGACGTCGCTGATCACGCTGGCGATTTTTCTTTCGGGCGCGGTGGCCTTCCGGTTCCTGCCGGTCGCGCCGTTGCCACAAGTGGATTTCCCGACCATCTCGGTGGGCGCGGGACTCCCGGGAGCCAGCCCGGAGACCATGGCTTCGGCGGTGGCCACGCCGCTCGAGCGGCAATTCGGCCGCATCGCCGGCATCACCCAGATGACTTCGACGAGCCAGCTCGGCTCAACCAACGTCACCTTGCAATTCGATCTCAGCCGCAATATCGACGCCGCCGCGCGCGATGTCCAGGCAGCCATCAACGCCGCCCGCGGCCAGCTTCCCGCCGACCTGCCGGGCCAGCCGACCTATCGCAAAGTGAACCCGGCGGACGCGCCCATCCTTCTCCTCAGTCTGACATCCACGAATATTCCGCGGGCCCAGGTGTATGACGCGGCGGACTCCATCCTCGCGCAGAAGCTTGCGCAGGTGGAAGGTGTCGGCCAGGTCTTCGTCTGGGGAAGCGCTCGCCCTGCCGTGCGCGTGCAGGTGAATCCCGCGCAATTGAATGACTATGGCATCAGCATGGAGACCGTGCGCGCGGCGCTCGCCTCGGCGAATGCGAATCGGCCCAAGGGCGAGGTGGCAAACCCCGGCCATGCGTGGAGCATTGGCGCCAGCGACCAGCTTTTCAAGGCTCATGAGTATCGCCCTCTGATCGTCGCCTGGCGCAACGGCGCGCCCGTGCGGCTCGAAGCGATCGGCAACGTCATTGATTCCGTCGAAGACGTTCGCAATGCGGGCATGTCCAACGGCGAGCCCGCGGTTCTGCTGGCCATTTTCCGCCAACCCGGCGCGAACATGATCGAGACGGTGGACCGCATTCTCGCGCTCCTCCCACAACTCCAGACGGACATCTCGCCCTCTTTACATCTCGGGGTCGCCAACGACCGCACCACAACCATCCGGGCCTCCATCCGTGACGTCGAGATCACGCTCCTGATCTCAATTTCGCTCGTTGTGCTCGTCGTTTTTGCGTTCCTGCGCAACGTCTGGGCAACCGCCATTCCCAGCGTCGCGGTTCCACTTTCACTCATTGGAACGTTCGGCGTCATGTACCTGGCGGGCTACAGCCTGGACAATCTATCCCTCATGGCGCTGACGATCTCTACGGGCTTCGTCGTGGATGACGCCATTGTTGTGATCGAGAACATCGCGCGGCACCTCGAAGCGGGCATGAAGCCCTTTCAGGCGGCGCTCCAGGGCTCGCGGGAGATCGGCTTCACGGTGCTTTCCATGAGCACTTCGCTCGTGGCCGTCTTTATTCCGATTTTGCTGATGGGCGGGATCGTGGGGCGGCTGTTCCGCGAGTTTGCCGTCACCCTCAGCGTGGCCATCGGCGTATCTCTCTTCGTTTCGCTCACGGCCACGCCAATGATGTGCGCGCGCTTCTTGCGGCACGAGGAGGGCGGTCATGGCCTCCTCTACCGGATTTTCGAGAACGCATTTAACGGATTGCTTCGCCGCTACGATCTTTGCCTCCGCTGGGTGCTGCGCCATCAATTCAGCATATTGCTCATCACCATCGGCACCATCTGCCTGAATCTCTATCTTTTCAAGGTTGTGCCGAAGGGCTTCTTCCCGCAGCAGGATACTGGGCGCATCAACGGTTCCATTCAGGCCGACCAGGCCATCTCCTTCAGCGCCCTTTCCCAAAAGATGGAAGCGTTCGTCAAAATCGTCATGGAAGATCCTGCCGTGGATACGGTAACGGCCTTCGCCGGCGGAGGCAGCGGCAATACCGCTCGCATGTTTGCCCAGCTCAAGCCGCTCGAGCAACGAAAAATCAGCGCCGATCAGGTGATCGCGCGCCTCCGCGGAAAGCTGGCAAAGATTCCAGGTGCCGCGCTCTACCTCCAGGCTGTTCAGGATGTCAACGTCGGCGGGAGGTTCGGCGGCGCCCAGTATCAATACACTCTGCAGGCCGACCATCTCCAGGACCTAAACCAATGGGCCCCCATTCTGATGCAGCGGATCAGCAGAATCCCCGCATTGCGCGACGTGAACAGCGATCAGCAAATCCATGGTTTGCAAGCCTCGCTTGTCGTGGACCGCGAGACGGCTTCGCGCCTCGGCGTTTCCTTCCAGGCGATTGACGATACGCTGAACGATTCATTCGGTCAGCGCCAGGTCTCTAACATGTACATGGGCCTGAATCAGTATCATGTCGTGCTCGAGGTTTTGCCCCAGTACCAGGAGAACCCCGACGGTCTGAAAAGCATTTATGTGGCATCGAAGACAGGCAAGCTCGTGCCCCTCAGCGCCTTCGCACATTTCGCTCCATCGAATCATGCCCTCACCGTCAACCACCAGGGCCAGTTTCCTTCGATCACTCTTTCCTTCAATCTTGCGCCGGGAGCCTCTTTGAGCGACGCCGTCCGCGAGATACAGGTTGCGCAGCGCGAAATCGGCGTGCCCCCCGACGTCCACGGCAGCTTCCAGGGAGCGGCCCAGGCCTATCAAGATTCTTTGGCGTCCGAGCCGGTTTTGATTCTCACTGCCCTGGCCGCTGTGTACATCGTCCTCGGCGTTCTCTACGAGAGCTACATTCACCCGATTACGATTCTTTCCACGCTTCCTTCCGCGGGCGTGGGAGCGCTCTTGGCCTTGCTTCTCTTTCACAATGAACTGAACGTGATCGGACTCATCGGCATTATTCTGCTCATCGGCATTGTCAAGAAGAATGCGATTCTCATGATTGATTTTGCCGTGCAGGTGGAGCGCTTGCAGGAGAAGCCCGCCGTCGAAGCCATCTACCAGGCGTGTCTGCTGCGTTTCCGGCCGATCATGATGACCACGATGGCCGCCCTTCTCGGAGCGCTCCCACTCGCCCTTCGCACTGGGACAGGTTCCGAGCTGCGCAGGCCGCTCGGACTGACCATTGTTGGCGGCTTGATTCTCAGCCAACTGCTCACGCTCTTCACCACGCCGGTCGTCTATCTCTATCTCGATCGCTTGCAGACCTGGATTCAGCGCTCCGGCGCGCGCCAACCCGCCCCGGCCCACTCGACCGATTAGGCCTCCTTGGCAGGCTCGGCCATGTTCCCTCCGCGCAGGGCGCGCAATGCTGAGAATCCTAGGAGCACGATGGCGATCCCAAGGGCAATCCACAGCGTTACAGGGTGGCGCTCGGTGAAGGGACGAGGATCCACGTAGTTCCTCGTCAGCTCTTCGGGGCCGAGCGCGGTCACGAGATAGACGGGCTTGGGTGCTCCGGCATCCAGAAAACGGGACAAAGCGTACTGGGGTGAGTGGGCCGCCAAGTTGCCGTAGAGCAAGCGATACGCGCGGCCGGGCATCCCCAGACTCAGCTGTGACCTTTCTGACCTGCCCCAGTGTGACTAGAGCGTGTTGCACAACCTCGCTAAGTTATTGAATCCATTGGGGCAAAACCGGTTTGTGCAATAGCTTGTAGCAGCCCCGTGGGTTGAGGGGTGTTCCGGGTGGCAAGAACAACAAGCCGGGGGGCTGATCTTGGCAGCAAGACGGCGGCGGAAGGCCTGTCCCTTGGTACAGGTTGTGGAAAACCGAGGACAGCAAAGACTAGGCGAAGGGTCACGAGAATCGGTCATGGTACTAAGCCATTGTAAATACAGTAGTTAGATAATTCCCTGTCTCGCCCAGGCGGTACTAGTAGAATCGTATTGTACAAGAAATGTGTCCACGGTACCATCGCCTTTTTGACCCCGATGCTGTCTAATGGGACAGGTTCGGGGGATGGGTCCAAAAAGCCATCTCGCGCATCAAAAAGGGGAAGCCGAAACGAAGGAATTTTGACTGGGTTTGAGTCACTAAGGGGATGGGGACAAGGGGACGAATGAGAACAAGAGACCATGGCCGGAAGTGGATGTGGGCATTTCTGAGCGCCGTCATCGCTTTCCAGCTGTATTTTGTCCGAGAACTGCTGGCGGCCTTCGCTCTGTTTGCCGCCGGATTTGCGTTCATCTGTGTCTTGATCATCGGCTTTTTCCTGCTTCAGAGAGCGTGGGAAGCCGGCATGGCGCGTGTGCAGCAGCGCTCGGGCCCAGTGATTGGGCTGGCCAAGCGCGGGCTGTCGTTCGCTGACGAAATGGTTAAGCGGCCCTTTACCCGGCCGCGTTCCGAACCTGTGCAGTAAAACGAGAAGATTGGCTAGTTCCGCCGGGCCCTCCAAGCCGGCGGCGCGAGTCGTCACAGACAAATCGAGCCAACCGCTCTTCCGCGCGGTTGGCTCTTTTTGTATCTCGTACTCCCGCGACGAATCCTTTCATCTCTGCTAATCTTTCCGGCGTTCTTCGCGGAGGTCCGCATCATGCGCCGCCTGTTTGCCTTTATCTCCGTATTGATTCTTGCCTTACTTCCAGCCCGGGGCCAGACGCCGAAGCGCATTGCCATTCGTGCGGGCAAACTCATTGACGGCAAGGGTGAGCAGCCTGTCGCCAACGCCCTGATTCTTGTGGAAGGGGACAAAATCATATCCGTCACCCCGGGCGGCGCGGCCCCCTCCGGCGCCGAGCTCATCGACCTTTCCCGCGCCACGGTTCTCCCTGGCTTTATTGACACCCACACGCACGTTCTTCTGAACGGGGACATCACCGCCGAGGAATACGACGCGCAGCTCCTGAAGCAGTCCATCCCCTACCGCGCCGTCCTCGCCGCGCGCAATGCGCGCATTGCGCTCGACCATGGCTTCACCACGCTCCGCGACCTCGAAACCGAAGGCGCCATGTACGCCGATGTAGACGTGAAAATGGCCATCGAGCGCGGTGAAGTGCCCGGCCCGCGCATGCAGGTAGCCACGCGCGCCATGACGCCCACGGGAATGTATCCGCTGCTCGGCTATTCCTGGGAGATCGAGGTGCCGCACGGCGTGCAATTCGTGGACGGCGCGGATAACGCCCGAAAGGCCGTGCGCGAGCAAGTCTCCCGCGGAGCCGACTGGATCAAGTATTATTCAGACCGCGGCTACCACTTTGAAGCCGACGGCGTTCTGCATAGCCGCGTGAATTTCACCGACGACGAAGCCAAGGCCATCGTCGAAGAAACGCATCGTCTGGGGAAGAAAGTCGCCGCTCACGCCATCGGCTCGGACGGCATCGCGGCGGCGCTCCGCGCCGGCGTGGACACCATCGAACATGGCGACGGGCTCACCGACGCCCAAATGGATGAGATGGTGCGCCGGGGCATTTATTGGGTGCCGACGATTACCGTCGGCGCGTACGTTGCCCCCGGCCGCGGAAGCAACTGGGCGAAGATGGTGGACCTCGAGAAAGTGGCGTTCCAAAAGGCTCTGAAGAAGGGCATGAAGATCGCTCTCGGCACGGATGCCGGGGGCTTCGATTGGAAAGCTCTGAATCAGGCGACCGAGTTTGAATACTACGTGAAGTACGGCATGACGCCGATGCAGGCCATCCGCTCCGGGACCGCCGTCGCTGCGGAACTCCTGGGCTGGAGCGATCGAATCGGCTCCGTCGAAGCCGGCAAATTCGCCGACCTCGTCGCCGTCTCCGGCGACCCGCTCTCGGACGTCACCGAACTCGAGCGCGTCAAATTTGTGATGAAAGCTGGGACCGTCCTCAAGAGTGATATCCACTGATCGTCGGTCGCCACAGGGAATCCCTCTTCCCTGCGCTCGTCGCGATGACGATCCTTAGCTGGACCGTCAGAAAAACACCGCGCCACCGTCCACGTTGATGGATTGCCCGGTAATCGCGCTTGCCTGATCCGAGCACAGAAACAGCGCGGCTCGCGCAACTTCCTCCGCCGTCTGCCCACGCCCCTGAAGAAGCGTCTTCAAAAATCCTTCGAGCTGCTCTTGTGGGTTCACGCCCAGCCGCCTCGCCAATTCCACTCCGAGGTCCTTCGACATCATCGTCTCCGTCACGGGTCCCGGGCAGAGTGCGTTCACGCGCACCCCTTTGCGTGCGCCCTCTGCGGCGGTCACGCGCGTCAGCCCCAGCAGCCCCGCTTTCGCCGCGGCGTAGGCCGAGCCCCATGCAAACGCCGCCTTAGCCGAAATGCTCGAGATGTTCAGAATCACGCCCGATTGACGCACATACATTTCGGGCAGCACCAGCTTTGAGAGGATAAACGCCGCGCGCAAATGCACGCTCACGACCGCATCGAAGTCCGCAATCGGATAGTCCTCCACGGCCGCGACCGGCCCGTAGTGTCCCGCATTGTTCACTAGAACATCGATCCGCCCGAATTTCTCCCGGCACGCCGCCACAATTCGCGTGCAGTCCGCCTCCTTCGTCAGATCGGCTGCCGTATATGCGGCCCTCCCGCCGTCGGCTGCGATCTCTCGCGCCGTCGCCGCCAACTCCGCTTCTGTCCGCGCCGTCAAGAAAACCGCGGCACCCTCCCTGGCGAAAAGCCGCGCAATCGCCCGCCCAATCCCGCGTCCCGAGCCCGTGATTAACGCAACTCGATCCTCGAGCAACATAAGCATCCGAGAATAGAAGTAACGCCCTAGGGAAGCAAGAAACGAAGCCAGCGAGCGCGCGTTCTGTGAATCGAGCCGGCAGCGTTAACGCCGCCGAATGTAAACTACCTTCTCGACACTGGCGCAGACCGTTCCCGAAGAATCGACGAGATCGACCGAGTATGTGCGATCCACCGACCGGCGTGTCTCGAGCGCAGCGCGGATGACGGCAAGCTCCGCATCGGGCACGCTGAACCGCGCGCGAAGCGTTTCGCGGCCGGCCTTCTTGAAATGGATTGTCGCCGCCTTGTCCCACACCACAAAGTCCGGTCCCAGCCGCTTGATCAGCATAAGCATGTAGAAAGGGTCCACTGCGCCATAAAGGCTTCCGCCGAAGATCGTGCCCACGTAGTTCCGTGTGCGCCAGGAGAGCGGCACTTCAAGCCGCACCTCGCTCCAGTCCGGCGCAACGTATTCGAGCCGCCCGCCCGTGCCGCGATAGCAGCCGAACCTATAAAACGACCAGCAACGCAGCTTATTGGCGGCCCAGGCAGCAATGCTCATTGCGCGCGATACCTTACCCTAAATCTGTGCCCCAAGACTGCGAGCAATTAGCGCAAATTACCTCGACATTTCTCACTCACAACCCCCGTGGAATCAAAGACTTGCAAATCCGCATGGAAAGACACTGCGCCGGAGGAGTTATCTCGCTGGCCCTGCCAAGTGCATAAGTGTCCGTTGCGATGGGAACAGATGGGTACAATCCGGGGCGTCCTGCGGGACCGGCAGAGGTTGCAAGACACGCGCGCGAAACACAAATCGTCAGTACAAGCCAGTTATAGTACAGGCGTACCCTTTAGCCCCGACGTCCTTTTGTATCCGGAGTCCTATTGTTTGCTTTGTCTCCGCCCTATAAAATCCCCTTTGATACAGGAGGCTTGGCCTTGTCCGGTATTGACCGCCGCACGACCCAACGTTTTCAAATGCGCCTGCCCCTGACCGTGCGCTGGACCACCGGATCCGCCATCGGTGAAACCAGCACAGAATCCCGCGACGTCAGCTCCCGCGGTGTTTATTTTTATCTCTCCCGCGACGTCAAGGAAGGCTCGGCCGTCGAAATTCTCCTCACCCTACCCAACGAGATTACTCTGGCAGGCCCTGTGCGCGTTCGCTGCCTCGGCCGAATCCAGCGCACGGAGAATCGCGCCGAAGGAACAGTTGGCGTGGTTGCCGCCATCGAGCGCTACGAGTTCTTGCGCGCCAGCGAAGCCGAGTAGAGATTGAGTTTCTTGCTCGCTACCTGCGGAGGCGGGCAGGATAAGCCGGGGCGCATCGGCCCCTCAGCGGAGCGCCCCGGTTAGTTTCACAACCCACTGCAGACTCCGCTTAGGTTTTTCAGCCAGTTTCTTCAGCTCGCTCAGAATTCCTCCCCCCATCCACCTAGTTCAAAGTCAAGCTCCATTGCAGCCGCGCAGCAGCGGGTTACCAATCCGCGCCATGCCCTTGCGGTCAGGCGACTTCCGCCGCCCATGTGCGAGAAAATCCAAGTCGCCCAGCACAGACGAAACCGGCGAGGAACGAAAGCTTCTGGTTGTCTTGTACCTTGCGTTGACCGCTGTGCGGTCACGCTTGACGTCGACCGCTTTGCGGTCACACTCGACGTTGACCGCTGTGCGGTCACACTTGACAATGTCCCGCTGGTTCTTAGCGGGGCCCAAACGAACTAAGTGAACGGCGCGAAAGCATGAAGACTGATACAAAAACTGTGGTGTGGACGACGAGCGCGGAAAAGAGTGAGGACAAGGACGCAGACAAGGGCGCAGAAAAAAGCGGCATGGCTGCGGAATTGGAAGACTGGAAGGTTCCTCCTTCGCGAGAGGAGCAAGGCGGTGTAATTCCGCTGCTGGAACTCGCGGAGATTCTGGATCAGCACCGGATTTGGGTTGAATCCGGTGGACAATCCGGGAGCAAGGCCGATTTGTGCTCCGCCAATCTTGCTGGCGCCGAACTGACCGGCGTCAACCTGCAGGGCGCAAATCTGCAAAAGGTGAACCTGCGCGGCGCGGATCTCTCCATGGCGAACCTTCAGGATGCGTGCCTGGTTCAGGCCGACCTCCGGGACGCCAATCTGCTCGGCACAGAACTGCGCGGCGCCAACCTGATGGGGGCGAAGCTCTACGGGGCGGAAGGGACCTGGGTGGGGCGTCTCGGGGGAACCAACCTCTTCGATGCGATTCTTCCGGAATCGATCCACCAGTTCGATGGGGCGAAGGCGGTAAATCAGGCCACGAAGACGGCGCGCTGGCACTACCTGGCCATGCTTGCCGTCAGCCTGTTTTTCGCTATCGTCGTCGGCACGACTTCGGACCTGCGTTTGATGAAAAATTCACCAGCGATTGCTTTCTCGCGATACGCGGAAGCGGTGCCGATGGTGGGTTTTTATCTCGGGGCTCCTCTGTTTCTGTTTTGTTTGTTCTTGCGTTTTCATTTCCTGGTCTTGCGGCTGTGGGGGAGCGTCGCGGCGCTGCCCGCTGTGTTTCCGGACGGACAGACGCTGGAGAAGACCGGGCCGTGGTATCTGATGGGGCTCGCGCGGGGCCACTTTCGCTGGATGAAAGAAACGCGTTCGCCGCTCGCGTCGCTCGAGTCGGGCGTCGCGATGCTTTTTGCCTACTGGGCCGTTCCCGCGATGCTTGCATTCTTCTGGTTTCGTTATCTGACGCGTCAAGACCTCCGAGGCACGGTGTGGCAGATCGTTCTTGTTCTGGCGGCCGTAACTGCGGCCAGCAGCTTGCCAAAGCTCGTCGCGCGCGTCCTTCACCCGGGTGACTCTCTGCAGGCCCGATCCTATGGCACGTCGCATCTGGTGAAGATTTCCGCGGGCGCGGCGGCTTTCGCCGGCCTCTTTCTTTCTTTGGTCTCGCTTGGCGTGTTGCGCGGTGTCCCGCCGAATGCCGGCAAGGACGCCGATTCCGGACGCATCGCCGCATGGCGATGGGTTCCGGAGATTCTGGCGATCGCGGGATACAATCCCTATGCCAACCTGACGGAGTGCGAGATCTCCACGCGCCCCAAGATTTCGGCGAAGGGACAGGAAAATCCGGATTTTGCGCAGGGGGCGCAGTTCAGTCAATTGAGCCTGCGCTACGCTCGCGCCTACCGCGCTTATCTTATCAATGCTCGGCTGTGGCGCGCGAACCTCGAAGGCGCCTATTTGGCCGAAGCGGATCTGCGCGGGAGCAATCTCCGGGAAGCGAATTTGCGCGGGGCTGTCCTCGACCACGCCGACGTCAGCCGCGCCATCCTCGTGGGGGCCGACGCCAACCACACGAATTTTGCGGAAGCCGATCTGCGGAATGCGGACATTTCCTACGCCAACTTCGAGGATGCGATCTTCGCGCAAGCGAAACTCGGCGGGGCGCGGATGTATGGTGCGAATCTGCGCCGCTCACTTCTAGCGCGAGCCAACCTTGAGCGGACCGATTTGCGCGAGGCTCACCTGGAAAGTTCCATCTTCGCGCGCGCCATTCTTCATGAAACTGATCTTTCGGCCGCCAAACTTGTGGGCGCGCAGTTCACGGACGCGCAATTGCAGGGCGCGATCTTGCTGGAAACTGATCTGCAAAGGAGCGATTTTTACGGCGCGGTTCTACAGGGGACTGTACTGCGCGATGCGCGATTGGACGGCGCCAATCTCAGTGGCGCGGACTTACGCGGTGCGCTGGGGCTTACCGCGTGGCAGGTGTGCTCCGCGGTGAATTGGCGCGGCGCGCTCCTCGATCCGAGCCTACGACAAGAAGTTGAGCAGGGTTGCGGCTCGGGACACTAGTGCCGTTCCAACTTATTGGAGCGACTTCTTTCTTGACGTCTTCGCAGAGTAGATCTGGAAGTCCACGTCCTTTTGTTCAGCCCATTTAGTTGGAACGGTACTAGCTCGCAAGCACATACGAGCCCATCGCATCGCTCTCGGGCTTGGTCATCCCAACTGGGCCGTACGCCTACTCCACGCTCGTCGAGTCCAGCTAGATCTTCTGTGTCGACAGGTGCGATTTCTGGACTCCGGTGAAGTCTCCCGAGACCCCGTCGGGACGGGGCATCGCACTCCCGAATCCGGAGTTCGACACCGCGCCATAACGCAGTCCACAAAATCTAGTAAATGGTCATCAGAAGGGAAATGCGCCGGGCAGAAGCGCGCGGTATGCGAGGACGACACCGAGAAGCCCGCTCGCAGAGCCGGCCGCGATGCGCATCACCTGGACCCACATCACTCGTTTTGCGGCTTGAGAAAAAGGGAGACCCAGCAGGGCGCTGAATACCACCATGCCCGTCAATGCTCCCATGCCGAACACGATGAGATACACGAGGCCAAGTAACCGCGAGGGGATGGAAGCCAAAACCAGGAGAGCCAGCCCGCCGGAGCCCGCCAAGCCATGGGCCATTCCCACGAGCACTGCGGTTGAGCCGTGTCCGAGCCCGTGGGGGACATTTTTCCAAGCATGAGCATCGTGCACGTGCCCGGGTTCGGCCTCTGCGTGGAAGTGGAGATGCGCGTGAGCGCGACCGCCATGTTCGTGCGCGTGAAAATGGTAGCGGCCGGCAAAACATTTGCGGACCGTGTGAACGCCGAGCCAAATGAGCACCAGCGCGACGAGCAACTCGAGTGCCCAATCGAGGCGCGGGCTCATGCGCACGCGCAGGAGGATGAGGGCGCTGCCAACGAGAAAAAGCGTCAACAGATGACCGAGTCCCCAGAATGCGCCGGTGAGCGCGGAGCGCCGCGCGCTGCCGTTCTCGCTCGCGAGTGCGGTCACAGCGACGATGTGATCGCTGTCGGTGGCGTGCTGCAGGCCAAGAGCAAAGCCGAGCAGAATGGATCCAATCATTGAGGAGTCCTGTCCGAAAATGGCGCGTGCGAAAGATTGACTGATGCTACGGAGCCTGAGCGAAACGCAGCAACACCTGTCTGTCTGAGACTGGGTCCGCCGCCACCGGCTGGCATCTGGGCATGCGTAAAGACTCTGGGTCCTTTCCTGGCGACCAAAACAGTGTTGGATCGGAAATCCGAGAAACGCGAAGCGTATCGCAATGCAAAACCATTCTGGTCGGGGCGCCGAGATTTGAACTCGGGACCTCCTGCGCCCAAGGCAGTTTCAAAAAATCTATCTTGTTGGTCCGTCTAGCTTTGTTCTACGTCATGGTACACGGTTTTGGACCTAATTTGGCAGTATTTGGACCCAAGTTGGACCCAAGTTTTGGCATGAACCCCTATAGTGAGACAAATTCTTTGGGCACACTTGCAGTGTATATTCGACTCCCATACGCTTCCGCCAACTTATTTGTCCTGGGCTACTTACGCCCCGTTTTCTGTTCCAATTGGTACATTTGTACCGATTGGAGCTCCCTCGCCAGTGTTCATGCGGGTTTTCGCGCTTTGCAACGCTAGGTTTCCAATGGAGCGATTGGCGATGCGTTCCATAGACTCCCGCTGAGAATCTGGGATGATGTGAGCGTAGACGCGCAGCGTTGTTCGCACGTCTGCATGACGCATTTGCGTCTGTAGCACGGTTATTGGTTCGGTCTCGGCTAACTCCGTTGCCAGGCCATGCCGAAATGCGTGCAATCCCGCATTACGATCGGGGATGTTCAGCATCCTCAACACGGGCTTGAGTCCATACTTCACTACGTTGTCGCGAAGTCGAGTCGCTGACCGGATGGATTCGGGAAGAGGAGTTGCCTATCGTTCTCTTTCCAGTGACGCTGGAGATAGTCACGCAGGATTGCCGCCAGATTCGACGCCATTGGAAGCAACGCATTGGACTTCTTAGTTTTTGGCTTACGGATCACCCGCGTGTTGTCGGCTGCCGATTTGCTGACGCGAATGGTCTTGCGGTGGAAGTCCAGATCGGGCACGGTTAGCGCAAGTAGTTCGCCTGCTCTTAGGCCGGCTGTGGCCGGAAGGGCGAACATGATTTTGTAAGGGTCTTTCGCAGCGGCGATAATCCTCACCGTCTCCTCACTTGTAAAAAAGGGACGCTCGGATGGCTCGACGCTTCTCAACGTCAAATCCCGAAAGGAAACGTCGGCTGTGCGCATACGACATTTCCTCGCATATCTGAGGATAGAGAAGACGGTCCCCACAACGTTGATTACTGTTTTCGGCGACACCGCACGCTGCAATTCAGTAGCGAACTGCTGGATGGTCGGAATGTCCAGCGAGCCCATCGTCGCATCGCCGAATCTTGGAAGGATATGGGTTCGCAGATAGCTCTCACGTTGTCTCACTGTCGCCGGTGAGAGTTGGGGAGCCACTGCACTGCGCCAAGCATCAACGGCGTTTCGAAATGTTTGACCTTTGACCGCGGTCGGGACGCTACCGCGTTGCCGATTGATGGTCTCCATGAATAGATCGTGTCGGCGGCGGGCTTCACGCTTTGACATGGATGAGAGATCGCCGTGACAGTGGCGCGCTCGCTCGGTCCTGAGCGCCCATCCGGCAATTGAACGTCCCTGTAGAAGATCGTGTATGCCTTGCCGTTTTCCACTCGAAAACAACCTGCCTGATACCGCCTCTTAGGCACTGGGCCTCTATTCCGGCCTGTGCCCTCTGAATGCGTTGCGGTAGCGATTGTAGCACGTATGGCAACATCAGGCGCCTGCAGGGCGTTCACCTCTACGGCGACATCTTTCGAAGCCTCGCTCAAGACTGTTTGCGCCGAGCGATCAGGCATGGGGGACGATCCGCATTGCTCGCTTTATCCGTTCCTACGGTCTTTCCCTATGGCTCGTGGCCGCGTGGATTTGTATCGTCCAAAGTTCCTGTCACCGTGGAAAAAAGAAACGGCATGGTCTTAGTGCCGTAGGGCGGGAACGACCCCAAGAAACTTTTGGGCGGCTTGGCCGCGAAAAGGTGGGGTTCTATAAAAGGGGATGTCAAGAAAAAACACTTCTCCATCCGCAGGAAAGGAACCAAATTTCTGACATCCCGCTCCGGCCCAGCGACTGCAATACGATCTGCTGCGTCCCTCGGAATTTTTCGCTTCATGTTG
>WNGJ01006686.1_pt1 | contig 19408 bp, 15 predicted proteins | sample 5400611 | NCBI WGS metagenome assembly WNGJ01 (sample SAMN13153375, study PRJNA577476) | soil metagenome | isolation source: 40 cm soil or saprolite under Garry oak tree replicate 1 | place: USA:California | collected 2016-06-15 | reverse complement strand
GATGGCGTCGTACGGCCCGTCCGCCACGTCCCGGTAGTCCAGCAGCCGGACCTGCACGCGGTGACCAAGGCCGGCCTCCGCGATCCGGCGAGCAGCCAGCCGGGCCTGCTGCCTGCTGACCGTCACGCCGACCCCGGTCACGCCGTGCTCGCGCGCGGCGTGCAGCAGCAGGCTGCCCCAGCCGCAGCCGACGTCGAGCAACCGCATCCCGGACCGGAGCCCGAGCTTCACGCAGATCAGCTCCAGCTTGTCCCGCTGCGCCTCGTCCAGCCCGTACGCCGGACCGGGCGGTCGGGTCCAGTAGGCGCACGAGTAGACCAGGCTGGGACCGAGCACCAGCCGGTAGAACTCGTTGCCCACGTCGTAGTGGTGTGAGACCGACCTGGCGTCGCGGGAGGGGCTGTGCCGGCGGCCCCGCTGGCGACGCAGCTCCTCCGGCGGTGGTGGTGGCGGTGGCCCGAGCGCGCCGAGCCGCAGCGCGGTCCCTGCCGCGGCCAGGCGCTGCCGGCCGGACAGCCCGATGGGCTCGTCCCTGGCGACCTTCGCGATCACCCGCTCCAGGTCCAGCACGGCGAAGACGTCGCCGTCGAAGTCGACGTCGCCGGACACGTACGCGCGGGCGAGGCCGAGCTCCCCCGGCGCCCACAGCAGCCGGCGCAGCGCCCGGCGGCGGCGGAAGACCACGGTCGCCGCGGCGTCCGCCGGCCCGACCTCGCTGCCGTCCCAGCAGCGCAGCCGCAACGGCAGCGGCGCACCCACCATCGTCTCCAGCAGCGTCCTGAGCTCCGTCGCGGCGGCCATGGCGACATCGAACACCCAGGCGGCGGGTGACCGTGGCGGCCAACGGGCACGCGCAGGACGTGGACGGACGGGGTCACAGCGGTGGGACCGACGCGCCGCGTGGTCGAGCGGCCGTGGGGACGGCTGTACTCGCGTCGCCTCGATCAGGAGGTGGCTCCGCGACCCCGCTCCATGATCTACGGGACCGGCGCTAGTCCAGGAGGGCCAGCAGGCCGTCGGGCAGCAGCGGGGCCTCGCCCCGGCGGAACAACTCCGTGGGCATCCAGATCGCCGACACCCCGCCGCGGCGGCCCATCAGCCGCTGCTGCGCCCACAGCGCCGGGTCGGCGGGCGCCGCCTCGTAGACCAGCACCAGCTCGTGGCCGTCCCGCCCGGCGAAGCGGTAGATGCTGGCCCTCCGGCGTTCCGCGCCAGCGCAACTCGGCCTCGACCAGGTCGAGGAAGGCGTCCACCTCGTCCTCGTCGTACCCTCGGCTGCCGATCCGGGGCTTGCGGAAGGCGACCTCGCCTCCCGGGGGCCGGTAGACGGTCCGGCCGCTGACCGGGTCCGGCAACTCGGCGACGAGCACCCGGCCGCGCTCGACGAGCACGGCGACCGCGACGGCGCGGACCGCCCGCGGGCCGGACCCGGCCAGCTCCGCGGACACGTCGCGCTGGCCCTCCGGCGTTCCGCGCCAGCGCAACTCGGCCTCGACCAGGTCGAGGAAGGCGTCCACCTCGTCCTCGTCGTACCCTCGGCTGCCGATCCGGGGCTTGCGGAAGGCGACCTCGTGCACCCGCTCGGGGTCCATCCGCGCAGTGCCCGCCGTGTGCGCCAGCGCGTCCGCGACCTGCCGCAGGAACTCGTCAACCTCGGTCTCGTCGTAGCCGCGGCGGCCGAACGGCGGCTTGCCGAACCGGACCGCGCGCACGTCGGCGGCACCGATCCGCTGCTCCGGCCGGCGCGCACCCTGCTGGCCCGCTTGTCCGAAGGTCATGGCGCCGAACACTACATCGGCGATCTTGATCCAGCCCACCGCCGTGACCTCGGTGTTGCCGCGGGCCGGCGACGGTGCCGCCCCGGTGCGAAGTCCCTGCTCAGACCGACCGCGCGTCGAGGTGCCCGAACGGCCCGTCCAGCAGGCGCAGCCTCTCGGTGAGGGCGAGAGCCGCGCGCCGGTCGCCGGAGTCGAGCAGGTCGGCCAGCGCGTGCACGCGTCCGGCGTGCGCCGCCGCCCGGTCCCGCGCGTACGCCGCCGCGCTGTCCTTGGTGACCATGAACACCCAGTCGCTGGACAGCGCCAGGAACGCCTCCCGCGCCAGCTGGTCGAGCACCGGGTCCCGGGCCACCGCGCGGTTGCCGTCCACGATCGACAGCAGCCTGGCCTGGACGCCCTTCGCGGACAGGGTCAGGTCCTGCGCCGCCGGCCCGGTCCACACCCGCCAGTCCTTGCCGGTGCCCCACGACGACGGGCCCAGCCGCACCGGCGGCCCGACGTGCCCGGCCTCCACCGCGCCCCGCAGGGTCGTCACCCGTATCCCGGCCAGCGGCAACGCGCGCAGCACGGCCGCGAGCCACTGCGGACCCTCGTGCCACCAGTGCCCGAACAGTTCGGTGTCGTAGCAGGCGACCACCAGGCCCGGCCGGCCGTCGCGGTCGTGCAGGTCGCGCAGCCGCCGGCGTACGGCGTCGACGAAGTCCGCCGCGTCCCGCCGGACCGCCGCCGCAGCCCGGTCCCGCTCCCATGGCCGCTTCGCCTCCGGCGGCAGGTGGCGCGCGGTGACCCGGGCCGGCCGGAATCCGGACGCGTGGTCGAAGGTGTGGAAGTCGCGGTAGTCGGGCGCGCCCGGGTAGCCGGCCCTCGGCGACCAGACCCGGTACGTCACGTCCAGGTCCCGGCCCACGCACAGCACGCCGGAGTCGCCGACCGGCCGCGCGGCCGCGGTGTCACCGTGCAGTGCCGGCCCGTCGACCACGAAGCGTTCGACGCCGGCGGAGGCGTAGAGCCGCTCGAGCCCCGGCGCGTACCCGCACTCCGGCGCCCAGATCCCGGCCGGCGCCCGGCCGTACCGCAGCCGGGCGTCGTCCAGCCCGACCGCCAGCTGCGCGGCGGCCACCCGCGGATCGAGCAACGGCAGGAACGGGTGCGTGGCCGGCCCGCCGAGCAGCTCGACGACGCTCGCGTCGAGCAACGGGCGCAGCACCGAAGACAGGCCGCCGGTCAGCCAGCGGCCCTCCAGGTCGGCCAGGCACTCGGTGGCCGCGCGGAACTCGTACGTGGCCAGCTCGCGCAGGTGCGGCTCCCGGCGCGCCGCGAGGCCCGCCGCGCGCAGTTGCCAGCCCCCGGCCCAGGTGTGCAGCTCGCGAAGGCAGTACGGGTCGTCGAGCATGGCGGCGACCACCGGCGTCACGCCGAGGGTGAGCGCGTCCCGGGTGCCGGCTTCGGCGAGCCGGTCGAGCAACGCCAGCACCCGCCGCCACGACCCGGTGAACGCCTGGTGCAGCCACTCCTCGCCGACCGGCCACGCGCCCGCGTGGGCCACCCAGGGCAGGTGGGTGTGCAGGACCAGGCAGAACGTCCCGGCCGGTGGCGTCACGGGCGGCGCACCGCCACGACCACCAGATCGAGGCTGCCGTCGAGGTCGTCGCCGGTCAGCTCGAAGTCGCGGGTGCGCACCCGGGCCACCTCGCGCCGCAGCTCCGGGTGCCACGCCGACGGCGGACCGGCCAGCTGCGCGTCGACCAGCGAGGAGAAGCGGCGGTCGAGGCCGCGCAGCCGCCGGCCGTGCCGCAGCCCGAGCAGCCGGGCGACCTCGAAGCCGCCGGCCGTGAGCAGGTCCGTCAGCTCCCGGGCGGACAGCTCGCGGTGGTGGAAGGGGTTCATCGGCCGGTTCGCGACCGCGAAGGTGAGCCGGTTGGGGGTCGAGAGCAGCAGGGTTCCGGCCGGTCGCAGCACCCGCCGGCACTCGGCCAGGAACGCGGGCTGGTCCCACAGGTGCTCGATCACCTGTAGGCTCGCCACCACCTCGAACGCCCCGCCGGCGAACGGCAGCGCGGCCACGTTCCCCCGCACCGCCCGGACCCGCCCGTAGGCCCGGGCGACGTGCGCGGCCGAGCCCGCGTCGTAGTCGATCGCGACGACCCTGCTGGCGACCGTGGCTATCCGGTCCGCGCCGTAGCCCTCGCCGCAGCCGGCCTCGAGCACGAGCGCCCCGCGGCAGAACGGCAGCAGCCCGTCGTACGCCGCCTCGTGCCGCCGGAACCAGTAGTTCTCGACCGGCACGCCGGGCAGCGTCCGCTCCCCGGTCAGCTGAAGACCTGGGCTGTGACGTGCACCGATGTCTGTCATCGTCTCGACCGCTCCGACCGCGCAGGTTTCGCACGGCGATCCGTGCTCCCGGACGGTATCCGCCGAGACCTGCCCGGTGTACCTGCGCTCTGCCGTACCGCGCCGGTGCGGGCGTCCCCAGGTCTGGCAGCATCAGCGCCCGTGCGCGTGCTGATGCTGTCCTGGGAGTACCCGCCGGTGCTGGTCGGCGGCCTTGGCCGGCACGTGCACGCGCTGGCCGAGGCGATGGCCCGCTCCGGGCACCGGGTCACCGTGCTGACCCGGCACGCGGCGCAGGACGGGGCAGGCGCCGACCGCGTGCCGTACGACCAGGTGGCCGGTGGGGTGCGGGTGGTGAGAGTGCCGGAGGATCCGGTCCTGCTGCGCTTCGAGGACGAGCTGCTGGCGTGGACGATGGCGTTGAACCACGGGCTCACCCGGGCCGGGCTCGCGCTCGCGGAAGCCGAGCCGCCGGACGTCGTGCACGCCCACGACTGGCTGGTCGCGCACGCGGCGACCACCCTCAAGCACCACCTCCGCGCCCCGCTCGTCGCCACCCTGCACGCGACCGAGGCCGGGCGGCACCAGGGCTGGCTGCCGGAGCCGCTCAACCGGGCGATCCACTCGGTGGAGTGGTGGCTCACCTACGAGGCGCGCCGGGTGCTGACCTGCTCGTCGTCCATGCGGTGGGAGGTCACCCGGCTGTTCGAGCTGCCGGCCGAGAAGGTCGACGTCGTGCCGAACGGGGTCGACCCGGACCGCTGGCGAGCGAGCCCGGAGCAGGTGGCCGCTGCGCGGCGCCGGTGGGCCGGGGACGGCCCCCTGGTCGTCTGCTCCGGCCGGCTGGTGTACGAGAAGGGCGTGCACGACCTGCTCGCCGCGCTTCCCCGGCTGCGCAGGCGGCACCCGGGCGTCCGGCTGGTGGTCGCCGGCCGTGGCCCGAAGGAGGTCGAGCTGCGCGAGCTGGCCCGGCGGCTGCGGCTGGGCAGGTCGGTCGCGTTCGCCGGCTTCGTGCCGGACGCCGACCTGGCCGCGCTCGTGGCGGCGGCCGACTGCGCCGTGGTGCCGTCGGTGTACGAACCGTTCGGGATGGTGGCGCTGGAGGCGACGGCGGCCGGGACGCCCGTCGCGGTCTCGGACGTCGGCGGGCTGCGGGAGATCGTGGAGCATCGGGGGACCGGGCTGCGGTTCCCCGCCGGCGACCCGGCCGGCCTGACGGACGCGGTCAGCGAGCTGCTCACCGACCAGGTGCTGGCACGCCGGCTGGTACGCCAGGCGCGCGCGGTGCTGCAGCAAGACCATTCGTGGGCTCGGATCGCGGAGCGGACCGGCGAGGTCTACCAGCGGGCCGGGCGGGAGGAGCGGGTGCTGCGGGCCGGGCTCGCCAGCCGACGGGTGCCGCGACTCGTCATGCGCGACGGCAACCTGCTCGCCGGCTCCCCCTGAAGCCCCGCGTCAGCCGACGCCGGTGCGCCACTGGACCGCGGTGGCCCGGTCCCGGTCGGCGGCGAGCCAGCCCTCGTCGAAGTGCGCCGCCGGGCCGCCGACCTCGATCCGGTCCCGACCGCCGGCCTTGGCCCGGTAGAGCGCACCGTCCGCGGAAGCCAGCAGGTCGCCGACCGCGTGGCCCACCTCGGCGGTGCCGGCGACGCCGATCGAGACCGTCACACCGACCGAGCCGTCCCGGCCGGATCCGGAGACCGGCACCTGCTGCCCCGCCACCGCCGCCCGCAGCCGCTCGGCCACCGCCCCGGCCGCATCCAACGGGGTCTCCGGCAGCAGCACCGCGAACTCCTCGCCGCCGAGACGGCCCACCACGTCGACGGGCCGCACTGCCGCCCGTACCGTGCGGGCGACCGCCGCGAGCACCCGGTCGCCGGCGAGGTGGCCCCAGGTGTCGTTCACCAGCTTGAAGTGGTCGACGTCGAGCAGCAGCACCGAGCAGGGCGCGTGGTCGCGGGCGGCCCGGTCCACGTACCGGCGGGCGAGCTCGACCCAGTACGCCGCCGACGCGAGGCCGGTCTTCGCATCGGTCTGCGCCGCTTCCCGCAGCTCGTCATGGATGAGCGCGCGCTGCAGCAACACCACCGGCGGCACCGCGGCCAGCGCGAGCATCGGCGCCACCGACCACGCGACGGCGGCGAGCACGCCGAGCGCGAGTGCGGTGAGGTCGGTGACCAGGGTGGGCGCGCCGCCGAGGGCGTCGCGCAACGGCGTGCCGGGCGCGGCGAGCAGGATCGCCGCGGTCACCAGAGCGGTGTTCACCAGGCCGTACGCCGCCGCGGCCGTGGCGAGCGCGACGGTGAGCCGGAGCGGGTCGGCGCCCGGCAGCGCCGCGGGCAGCGCCCGGCCGCCGAGCAGCGCGACCGCCGCCGCGTGGGCGGCCAGGCCCGACAGCGCGAAGGTGGCGGCGTTGAAGGCCTGCCGGTAGCGGCGGAGGCCGCCCTCGCCGCGGACCAGCAGCGGCACCAGCACACCGGCCGCGAGCGCGACGCACGCCGCCGGCAGCACCAGCGCGATCGCGAGCACCCAGGCCGAGAGCAGGTCCTTGACGGGGCGGCCGCGGACCACGGCCGGCAGGCCGACCCTGCGGGCGCCCTCGATGGAGACCACCGCGCAGGCGCCGAGCTCCAGCAGCCCCCAGGCGTCGCTGGCGCGGAACCCGCGCTCCCCGATCCACGCCCACGCCAGCACCGGGACCAGCAGCACCGCCAGCGCGGTCACGGCGACCAGGTAGGCGACCGCGCGGCGAGGCAGGCGCCAGAGCGCCCACCGCCGCACGGCGGAGACCGGCCGCAGCAGCACCGCCCACTCTCCTTCGACGCGGGGTGTCGTGGGGTGTAAGGCCAGTCTGCCCGTGTCGCCGGGATGCGGCATGGCCGCGGCGGTCCGGGGCCGGGGCCGGCCCGCGGGCTACGGCGTGTCCCCGTACTTCACGCGGTGGAGGTCCCGGGCCTGACCGATCCAATCCTCCCGCTCGATGCGGGCACGGAAGTCCTGCAGCGAGGACCGGACCCGTTCCAGCTCGGCGCCGTCCAGGTCGGCGACCTGCCGGTAGGTGGTGATGCCGAGCCCATGGAGGGTGCGCTCCATGGATGGCCCGACGCCCCGGATCGCCCGCAGGTCGTCGGACTCGGTCGGGGACACCGCGGGCGCCGCCTCCGTCAGGCCCGCGTCGCCGGCCAGCAGATCGGCCGTCGCGCCGACCCCTGACTCGTCGGACTCGGTCGGGGACGCCGCGGGCGCCGCCTCCGTCAGGCCCGCGTCGCCGGCCAGCAGATCGGCCGGAGCTGCCGCCGGCGCTGTCTCGGCGAGGCCGGCATCGGTGAGGCCGGCATCGGTAGCGAGCGTGTCCGTGGGGAGCCGGTCCGGCCCGCGGTCCACCGCGGGCTCCGGCACCCACGTGGGCGGGCCGGGCAGCGCCGTGGCGAGCGGCCGGGCGGCCGCCGGCCGGCGCCGCAGCAGCACCCAGCAGGCCGCCACCGCGAGCGCGAGGAACCCCACCAGACCACGGACCCGATGCGACGCGGTGCGCACGATCCATCCTCCTTCCGGGCCTGCCGGCCCGCCCACCGCCCGGTCCCCCTTCCCCGCGGTGGTGGATCTACGCCGGCATCGGCCAGTCACCTGCCGGGCAGCGTACGCATCCGGGATACCGTCCGGTGATGCTGCAGCCAGGTCGCGCCGCCGCGGTGGAGGCCCTGGTCGCGCCCGGTGACACCGCCCGGGCACTCGGCTCGGGCGACGTCGACGTGCTCGGCACGCCCCGGGCGCTCGCGCTGGTCGAGGCGGCGAGCATCGCCGCGCTGGCCGGCGCGCTGCCGGACGGGGACACCAGCGTCGGCACCAGGGTCGAGCTCGACCACCTCGCTCCGTCGCCGGTGGGCGCCGCGGTCCGGGCCGAAGCCCGGCTGGTCCAGGTCGCCGGCCGGCGCCTGACCTTCGAGGTGAGCGTGAGCCAGGACGGTCGGATCGTGGCGCATGGCCGGGTGATCCGAGCCGTCGTCGACCGCGCCCGCTTCCCTGCCTGACCCCGCCGGCCACCCGTCCCCGGCGCGAGGTCCCGCCGAGGCGTGAGCTCTCAGGCGAGCACCGACGTCCTCGGGTAGGCGTCGGCGGGGTCGGTCAGGACGTTCACCAGGTACGGCGCGCCGGCGGCGAACGCCCGGTCCAGCGCGGCACCGAGGTCGGCCGGGCGGCGCACCGTCTCCCCCGCACCGCCGAGCGCCCGCGCCACCTCGTCGTAGCGGGTCTCCGGCCGCAACTCGGCCGCCACGTCGTAGCCGTAGATCGCGCGCATCGGGTGCTTCTCCAGCCCCCACCCGCCGTTGTTGCCGACCACGATCACCACCGGCAGGTCGTGCCGGACGAGCGTGTCGATGTCCAGCAGCGAGAAGCCGGCCGCGCCGTCGCCGAGCAGCAGCACGACCTGGCTGGACGGCCGGGCGATCCGGGCCGCCATCGCGTAGCCGAGGCCGGTGCCCAGGCAGCCGTACGGGCCGGGGTCCAGCCAGCAGCCCGGCTGGTAGGAGTCGACGTACTTGCCGGCGTACGACACGAAGTCGCCGCCGTCCCCGATGACCACGGCGTCCCGGGCGAGCCGCTCGCTCAGGGCACCGTAGACCGCGGGCGGCCGGATCGGATCGGAGGTGGCGGCGAGCGCCTCGGCGTCCGCGGCGCGGGCGGCGGTCTCGGCCTCCCGCAGCCGGCTCAGCCACGGCTCGTGGTCCGCCCGCGGGCCGGACCAGCGGGCCAGGCCGTCCAGGATCGCGGCCAGGTCGCCCGACGCCGAGGCGGCCAGCTCGCGGTGCCGGGCGACGCCGTCCGGGGCGTCCGCGACGTGCGCGACCCGGGCGGCACCGAAGTCGCCGAAGGCGAGCCGGAAGTCCAGCGGGGTGCCGATCACCACGACGAGGTCGGCCTCCTTGCGCAGCAGGCCGCGTACCCGGGAGAAGGCGAGCGGGTCGTCGGCGGGCAGGCAGCCGCGGCCCATCCCGTTGGCGAAGACCGGCACCCGCAGCGTTTCCGCTGCCCGGCGCAGGGCCCCCTCCGCCCGCCCGGTCCAGACGTCGCCGCCGACGACGAACGCCGGTCGCTGGGCCGCCGTCACCAGCCGCGCCAGCCCGGCGACCGCCTCCGGATCGGGGTCGGCGCCGGGCTGGGCCTCGACCGGCTCGACGTCGGCCGCGGCCGGCGAGAACAGCACGTCCATCGGCACGTCGACGAAGACCGGACCGCGACGCGGGGTCAGCGCCGTGCGGGCCGCGTCGAGCAGGACCGGTCCGATCTCGTCGCCGGTGGCGGCGGTCCGCGCCGACTTGGTCACCGGCGCCAGCAGCGGGACGTGGTCGAGTTCCTGCAAGCCGCCTCGGCCCCAGGTGACCGTCGGCGCCCGGCCGCCGAGCAGGACCAGCGGTACCCCGGTGAAGTGCGCGGACGTCACCGCCGAGACCGAGTTGGTGACCCCGGGGCCGGCGGTGACCACGGCCAGGCCGGGCCGGCGGGTCAGCTTGGCCGTGGCCTCCGCCGCGAACGTCGCGGTCTGCTCGTGCCGGACGTCGACGATCCGCACCTTCTCGCGCACCGCCGCGTCGTACACCGGGAACACGTGGCCGCCGGACAGCGTGAACATCTCGTCCACCCCGGCCGCCCGCAGCGCCGCCAGCGCCACCTCCCCGCCGTGCCCCTCGACTCGAGTCATGCTCGGACCCTACCGACCGGTATGCCCGACGCGCGGGGTCAGGCTCGGCCCCGGCGGGGGGTCAGGGCGACTCGCGCAGCGCATTGTCACGGCGACTCTGCGCCGGCACGGACCGGGCGACTGGCGCCAGCGGGGGTCCGACGCGACCCGGCCGCCGCGCGGTCAGGGCGACGCGTTGGGGCTCCGCGGCCGCGCGGGGTCAGCGCGAGTCGGGGGCCCCGCCCGGCTCCGCGGCCGCGCGGGGTCAGCGCGAGTCGGGGCCCCCGCCGGGCGCGGCGGCCGCGCGGGTCTTGCGGGCGATGTTCGCGAGAGCGGCCCGGCGGGCCGCATTCGCCTCGTAGTCGGCGACCCGGTCCCGGACCACGCGGGCCGGCGCTCCGGCGGCCACCGAGTACGCCGGCAGGTCCCGGTTCACCACGGCGTGCGCCGCGACCACGCAGCCGCGCCCGATGGTGACCCCCCGCAGGACCGTCACCTTGACGCCCAGCCAGACGTCCGGGCCGATCCGGACCGGCGACTTGACGATGCCCTGGTCCTTGATCGGCACGGTGACGTCGGCGAAGTCGTGGTCGAAGTCGCAGACATACACCCAGTCCGCGACGATCGTCGCCGCCCCGAACTCGATGTCGAGGAAGCAGTTGACGGTGTTGTCCCTGCCGAACACGACCTTGTCGCCGATGCGGAGCGTGCCCTCATGGCAGCGGATCGCGTTGCCGCGACCGATGTGCACCCAGCGGCCGAGCACCAGCCGGCCGTAGCCTCGCCGGGCGTACACCTCGGCGCCCCGGCCGAGGAAGACGAACCCCTCCGTGACGACGTGCGGGTTGCGCAGCTTGAAGACCAGGAATCGCCAGTAGCGCACCAGGTAGAACGGGGTCCAGGCCCGGTGCCGGACGACCCAGCGGAGGCTGGCGAGGGTGAGGAACCGCGCCTGGCGCGGGTCCCTGGACCGGCGGGTGGTGCTCGCCATCGCGCCGACGCTACCGTTGCCCGGACATGACGGGGCGCCCGCCCCTGTGCTGCTCGGGGGCGGGCGCCGGGTCGACGACTAGAGCGGGCGGACGTTCTCCGCCTGCGGGCCCTTCTGGCCCTGGGTCACGTCGAACTCCACCTTCTGGCCCTCGTCGAGGGACCGGTAGCCGGTGGTCGCGATCGCGGAGTAGTGCACGAAGACGTCGGCACCTCCACCGTCGACGGCGATGAAGCCGTAGCCCTTCTCGGCGTTGAACCACTTCACGGTGCCCTGTGCCACTTGCCACTCCTCAACCTTTGAACGGGCCGCCACGGTAACACTCCCGGCGACCCTTCGATCACCCCGTCGTGGGTTTCCCACCGGGCGGGCGTGGCCATTCCGGCTTCACGCCGCAGAGCAACGCGTTGTAGAACAGTCCGGCCGGCACCACTCGGCTGAGCAGGCGATCCAGCGCCGAGAGCCGCTGCCAGCCGCGGTAGGCGAACATCGCCCAGTCCCAGCCCAGCTTGCCCCGCGGGACCGCGCTCTCGAAGGTCCGCACCGGCCAGCCGAACCAGGCCGCGGTGAGCTCCTCGGTGCGCACCTCGACGTCCACCGCCCCGGCCGCGATCGCCTTCCGCCGCAGCTGTCCCGGCGGGAACGTGTGCAGGTCGACCACGGCCTCCAGCTCGGCAGCCCGGGACGACTCGTCCAGTTCCCGCTGCGGCCGCCGCCACTCCCGCAGGGCCGGCAGGCGGGCGGCCCGGGTCGTCGCCCACCAGGTCAGCTGGGACAGCTTGCGGGCCACCAGGTCGCCGTAGCGGGTCGGCTCGCCGGCGAAGACGAACCGGCCGCCCGGCTTGAGCACCCGCAGCGACTCGCGCAGCGCCCGCTCGACGTCCGGGATGTGGTGCAGCACGGCATGCCCGACCACCAGGTCGAAGGTGTCGTCCTCGTACGGGATGGTCTCCGCGTCGGCGACCCGGCCGTCGACCGGCAGGTCGAGGCTGCGCGCATTGTGCAGCGCCACCTCGACCATGCCGGGGCTGATGTCGCTGACCGAGCCCCGCTCGGCCACCCCGGCCTGCATGAGGTTGAGCAGGAAGAAGCCGGTGCCGCTGCCGATCTCCAGCGCCCGGCCGTACGGCCAGCCGTTGCCGCCGGCGATCGCGGTGAACCGGTCGCGGGCGTAGCCGATGCAGCGCTCGTCGTACGAGATCGACCACTTCTCGTCGTACGACCCGGCTTCCCAGTCGTGGTAGAGCACGTTGGCCCGCTTGGGGTCCGAGCGCGCCGCCTCGATCTCCTCGCGGCTCGCGGCTGCTGCCCGGGCCGCCACCGCCTCCCGGTCTGCCGGCATGCCGGTCACCTCCCCACGAACCTCGCCTTGCCCGGGCCGTTCTGGACGAACGAGGCCATGCCGATCTCGCGGTCCTGCGTCGCGAACAGGCTCGCGAACAGGTACGACTCGATGCGCAGCCCGGTCGCGAGGTCGACGTCGAGGCCGTCGTCGATGGCGGCCTTGGCCGCCCGCAGCGCGACCGCCGGGCCGTCGACGAAACGGGCCGCCATCTCGACCGCGGCCGAGTACACGTCGTCGGGAGCGACCACCCGGTCGACCAGCCCGATCGTCAGCGCCTCAGCGGCGTCGACGAAGCGACCGGTGAAGACCAGGTCCTTCGCCCTGGCCGGGCCGATCAGCCGGGCCAGCCGCTGGGTGCCGCCGGCGCCGGGAATGATGCCCAGCAGGATCTCCGGCTGGCCGAGCTTGGCGTTGTCGCCGCACACCCGGAAGTCGGCGGTGAGCGCGAGCTCGCAGCCGCCGCCGAGCGCGTAACCGGTCACCGCCGCGACCACCGGCTTCGGGATCCGGGCGACCGTGTCGAAGGCCGCCGACAGCGGCCCCGACCGCTCCACCATCGCCGCGTAGTCCGCCTGGACCATCTCCTTGATGTCCGCGCCGGCGGCGAAGACCTTCTCGCCGCCGTAGAGCACGACGGCACGGACGTCGGCGCGCTGCGAGGCGTCGACCGCCGCCGCCCGCAGCTCGTCCTGGACCTGCACGTTGAGCGCGTTCATCGGCGGCCGGTCGAGCCGGATGGTGCCGACCCCACCGTCGACCTCGAGCCGGACGAAATCCGCCACCCGCCGCCTCCTCGCCTCGCTGCTGCCGCTTGCCGGTGGCTTCGGAGCCTATCGGCGGCCGTGGCTCGGCCCGCCCGGCCGCCGGCGCGCGGGCGCGGGCGCCGCCCCTGCCACGTGATCTTGCACCTTGCTGACAGTGAGAGTCGAATATGTCCGGTTTCGGAGCGGGCAACTGCAAGATCACGTGAGCGAGGGCCGCCGCGGGTGCCGCGGGTGCCGCTGCCGTCAGGTGGCGACGGCGACGACGCCCAGCTCCGCCTCGGTGGCCAGCAGCGGGTGCCGCGGCAGCACCCGGACCGTGTAGCCGAAGGCGCCGGTGCGCTCCAGCGGCACGGTGCCCTCCCAGCGCTGCAGCCCGTCGCCGTCCCCGACGTGCGCCAGCGGCGCGCACTGCACCTCGTGCAGCCCGTTGGCCTCGTCCACCCGCCCGTACGCCGCCTGCACCTCGACGGGGTGTCACCCGCGCCGGAGGACTCCACGTGCCGCACCCGCACCGCCGGCCACGCACCGAGCACCTTGATCCGCCAGGCGGCTAGCTGCTTGGCGGCCGCGAACGAGTTCTCGCTGAGCCGGATCGAGCTGGCCGCGGCCGGTGCGTACAGGCGCCGCACGTAGTCGCGGACCATCCGGGTGGCCAGCACCTGCGGGCCGAGCGACGTCAGCGTGTGCCGCACCATCTCCACCCAGCGCGCGGGCACCGCGCCGCGGCGGTCGTAGAAGCGCGGCGCCACCTGCGTCTCCATCAGGTTGTACAGGCCGGCGGCCTCGATGTCGTCACGGCGCCCAACATCGACGCCGTCCGCGGACGGTATCGCCCAGCCGTTCTCGCCGTCGTACATCTCGTCCCACCAGCCGTCCCGGATGGACAGGTTGAGCCCGCCGTTGAGGGCCGCCTTCATCCCGGACGTGCCGCAGGCCTCCAGCGGGCGCAGCGGGTTGTTCAGCCAGACGTCGCATCCCCAGTACAGGTAGCGGGCCATGCCGATGTCGTAGTCGGGCAGGAAGACGATCCGGTGCCGCACCGTGGGGTCGTCGGCGAACTTCACCAGCTGCTGGATCAGCGCCTTGCCGCCGTCGTCCGCCGGGTGCGACTTGCCGGCCACGACGATCTGGATCGGTCGCTGCGGGTGCAGCAGCAGCGCGCGCAGCCGGTCCGGGTCGCGCAGCATCAGCGTCAGCCGCTTGTACGACGGGACGCGGCGGGCGAAGCCGATGGTGAGCACCTCCGGGTCGAAGACCGCCTCGGTCCAGCCCAGCTCGGCGTCCGCCAGCCCGCGCTGCAGCTGGGACGCGCGGACCCGGCGGCGGACCTCGTCGACGAGGCGCTCGCGCAGGATGCGACGCAGCGCCCAGATCTCGTCGTCCGCGACCTTCTCGACCGCCTCCCAGCCCTCGCCCTCCTGCAGCCGGTCGAACGGCACCTCGCGCTCGGCGATCTCCTGGGTCTCCCGCGACATCCAGGTCGGGGCGTGCACCCCGTTGGTGACCGAGGTGATCGGCACCTCGTCGGCGTCGAAGCCGGGCCAGAGCGGCTGGAACATCTCCCGGCTGACCTGACCGTGCAGCCTGCTGACGCCGTTGGCCCGCTGTGCCAGCCGCAGGCCCATGTGGGCCATGTTGAACAGGTTGGGGTCGGGCTCGGCGCCGAGCTCGAGCACCCGGTCGGTCGGCAGGCCCGCCCACTCGGGCTGCCGGAAGTAGGACGCGACCAGGTCGCAGGCGAAGCGGTCGATGCCGGCCGGAACGGGCGTGTGGGTGGTGAAGACGGTGCCCGCGCGGACGGCCTGCAGCGCCTCGTCGAAGGTCAGCCCCTCGGCGGTCAGCTCGCGCATCCGCTCCAGCCCCAGGAAGCCGGCGTGCCCCTCGTTCGTGTGGAACACCTCGGGTGCCGGTGTGCCCGTGAGCTTGCAGTAGGCGCGCACGGCGCGGACGCCGCCCACGCCGGCGAGCACCTCCTGGACCAGCCGGTGGTCGCTGGCCCCGCCGTAGAGCTTGTCGGTGACCTGCCGCTCGGGCGCCTCGTTGTCCTCGATGTCGGAGTCGAGCAGCAGCAGCGGCACCCTGCCGACCTGCGCCTTCCACACCTGCGCGCGCAGCGTCCGGCCCTCCGGCAGGCCGACCGAGATCTTCACCGGCGCGCCGTCCAGGCCACGCAGCAGCGCGAGCGGCAGGCCGTGCGGGTCGATCGACGGGTAGAGCTCCTGCTGCCAGCCGTCCCGGGACAGGCTCTGGGCGAAATAGCCGGCGCGGTAGAGCAGGCCGACGCCGATGATCGGCACCCCGAGGTCACTGGCGGCCTTGAGGTGGTCGCCGGCCAGGATGCCGAGACCGCCGGAATACTGCGGCAGCACCTCGGTGAGGCCGAACTCCAACGAGAAGTACGCCACCGACCGGGGGGCGCCGACGAGGTCCTGATACCACCGGGGTTGGGACAGGTAGTCGGCCAGGTCGTCGTCGGCGGCGGACAGCCGGCGCTGGAACCGCTTGTCCCGGGCGAGCGCGGACAGCCGCGCGGGCGAGACCGCGCCGAGCATCCGCACCGGGTCGCCGCGACACTCCCGCCACAGGTCGGGGTCCACGGAGGAGAACAGGTCCAGGGTCTCCTGGTGCCAGGTCCAGCGCAGGTTCATGACGAGGTCGCCCAGGGCGGCCAGTTCCGGCGGCAGCGTCGCTCGCACGGTGAAGCGTCGGAGTGCTTTCACGAGGGGGGAGGGTACGGGAGTCGCCCCGTGTACCGGCGGCCATGCGCAACGGTTTCACCCGTCCGCGGCGAGTCCGCTCGGCAGCCCGCCGAGCCCCCCGGGCCGCTACTTCGGGTCGGCTCCGGGGAGATCGAGTGCGACCGTCGGGGTGCGGATCGCGCGGAGCAGCACGGCGGAGCGGGCGAGCAGCGGCAACTCGAGGCCGGCCGCCGGCCGGTCCATCCCGGCCGGCGGCCGGCCGTCGCCGTACGTGCTGTCGACCACGACCTCGTAGCTGCTCGCCCACGGCGGACCGGGCAGCGTCGCCGTGGTGTCCTCGGTGCCCGCGTGCAGGACCAGCAGGTACGAGTCGTCCACCAGCCGCTCCCCCCGCGGGCCGCGCTGCCGGATGCCCTCGCCGTCGAGGTACATGCCGAGCGTCCTGGTCTCCGGCGAGTGCCACTCCCGCTCGGACATCTCGGTGCCGTCCGGGCGGAACCAGGCCAGGTCCTTTCGCCCGTCGCCGCCGGGCACCGGGCGGCCGGCGAAGAAGGCACGCTGCCGCAGCACCGGCGACCCGCGGCGGACCGCGACCAGGCGGCGGGCGAGCGCCAGCAGCTCCTCCGACCCCGGCTTGTCCACTGTGGACCAGTCCACCCAGGACACCTCGCTGTCCTGGCAGAAGGCGTTGTTGTTGCCGCCCTGGGTGCGGCCGAGCTCGTCCCCGGCGAGCAGCATCGGCACGCCGGTCGACAGCAGCAGGGTCAGCAGCATGTTGCGGGCCTGCCGGCCGCGCAGCGCGACCACCGCCGGGTCGTCGGTCTCCCCCTCGACCCCGCAGTTGAACGAGCGGTTGTGCCCGTCCCCGTCCCGGTTGGCTTCGCCGTTGGCCTCGTTGTGCTTGCACTCGTAGGTGGTCAGGTCGCGCAGCGGGAAGCCGTCGTGGCAGGTGACGAAGTTGATCGAGGCGAACGGCCGCCGCCCGTCGTCGGCGTACAGGTCGGACGAGCCGGTCAGCCGGTAGCCGAGGTCGCGCACGCCGATCCGCTCGCCGGCCCAGAACGACCTCACCGTGTCCCGGAACTTACCGTTCCACTCCGTCCACAATGGAGGGAACTCGCCCACCTGGTAGCCGCCCTCGCCGACGTCCCACGGCTCGGCGATGAGCTTGACCTGGGAGACGACCGGGTCCTGGTGGATCACGTCGAAGAAGGCGGACAGCTTGTCCACGTCGTGGAACGAGCGGGCCAGCGCGGAGGCGAGGTCGAAGCGGAAGCCGTCCACGTGCATCTCGGTCACCCAGTAGCGCAGCGAGTCCATGAGCATCTGCAGGACGTACGGGTGGCGGACGTCGAGCGTGTTGCCGCAGCCGGTGTAGTCGGCGTACCGGCGGGGGTCGTCCGGCAGCAGCCGGTAGTAGCCGGCGTTGTCGATGCCGCGGAAGCACAGCGTGGGGCCCGCCTCGTCGCCCTCGGCGGTGTGGTTGTAGACGACGTCGAGGATCACCTCGATGCCGGCCGCATGCAGGGCGCGCACCATCGCCTTGAACTCGCGCACCTGCTCGCCGCGGACCGAGGCGTACGCCGCGTGCGGGGCGAAGAACCCGATCGTGTTGTAGCCCCAGTAGTTGGTGAGCCCTCGCCGGGTGACCGCGGGCTCGGTGACGAACTGCTGCACCGGCATCAGCTCGACCGCGGTGACCCCGAGGCGGACCAGGTGCTCGATCGCGGCCGGGTGGGCGAGTCCCGCGTACGTCCCGCGCAGCGGCTCGGGGAGGCCGGGGTGCAGCTTGGTGAAGCCCCGGACGTGCAGCTCGTAGATGACGGTGTCGTCCCAGGGCGTGTTCGGGCGGGGTTCCATCCGGGGCGGCAGGCCCGCTCCCGGGTCCGTCCAGGGGAACGAGTCGTGCACGACGACCGAGCGCGGCACGTACGGCGCCGAGTCGCGGAAGTCGGGGACGTCCCCGCCGGGGTCGCCGTCGTAGCCGAAGACCGGCGGGTCCGGGACGAACTCGCCGTCGATCGCCCGGGCGTACGGGTCGAGCAGCAGCTTCGACGGGTTGTAGCGGTGCCCGGTGTGCGGGGAGTAGGGCCCGTGCACGCGGAAGCCGTAGCGCTGGCCCGGACCGATCCGGGGCAGGTAGCCGTGCCACACCTGGTAGGTCGACTCCTCCAGCGAGACCCGCGTCTCGGTGTCGCCCTCGTCGAACAGGCACAGGTCGACGGCCTCGGCGCCGGACGTCCACAGGGCGAAGTTGGTGCCCTCACCGTCCCAGGTGGCGCCGAGCGGCACCGGCCGGCCGGGCCACGGCGCGTCGTCCGCCTGCGGCGGGACGGGCGGGTCGGCGGCCGGGCTCACCTCCGCATCCTGCCCGACGCCGTCGCTCGCTGCTCGGAAAGCGACACGGTTGACGCACCGCGAGCCGTCGCCGGGCCTGGAGCGCCGTACCCGGCGCCGGTGTGCCCGGCGGCGACCGGCCGTCGGCGTGCGGTTGGATGGCGGTGTGACGGCAGGCCCCGAGGACGGCGACCGCACGGACACCGACGTCGTGATCCGGATGACCGGCGTCGGCCTCCGCCGGGGCTCCGCCGACCTGCTGCGCGAGCTGACCTGGACGGTCGAGCTGGACGAGCGCTGGGTGGTGCTCGGGCCGAACGGCGCCGGCAAGACCACCCTGCTCCAGCTCGCCGCCGCTCAGCTGCACCCGACGACCGGACGCGCCGAGGTGCTCGGTGAGCGGCTCGGCGCGGTCGACGTCTTCGAGCTGCGGCCGCGGATCGGACTGACCAGCGCGGCTCTCGCGCAGCGGATACCGGGCGGCGAGACCGTGCTCGACCTCGTCGTCTCCGCCGGCTACGCGGTGCTCGGACGGTGGCGGGAGGACTACGAGCTGCTCGACACCGGCCGGGCCCGGCACCTGCTCTACCAGCTCGGCGTGCAGCACCTCGCCGACCGCCGCTTCGGCACGCTGTCGGAGGGCGAGCGCAAGCGGGTGCAGATCGCGCGGGCGCTGATGACCGACCCCGAGCTGGTGCTGCTCGACGAGCCCGCGGCCGGGCTTGACCTCGCCGGGCGCGAGCAGCTGCTCGCGCGGCTCGCGGTGCTGGCCGCCGACCCGGACGCCCCGACGATGGTGCTGGTCACCCACCACGTCGAGGAGATCCCCCTCGGCTTCACCCACGGGCTGCTGCTGCGCGACGGCCGGGTGGTCGCGGCCGGGCTGCTGACCGACGTGCTGACCGCCGACCTGCTCAGCGTGACGTTCGGGCTGCCGCTGATGCTCGACCGGCAGGACGGCCGGTACGCGGCGAGAGCGGCGGGACCGTCGGCTGCGCGGGGCCGGCTCGCCTGAGTGGTGCTGAGCGGTGAGGTCACACGACTGTCCTCGCGGGGGCTGGCTCGGCAGGTCGCCCGTCCGGGCAGCTCCCTGCGCCGGCCATGCCCGCAGTGGCCCGGCGGCCGAACGCTCCCTGACCGGCTCCGCAAGCCCGTCCAGCACCGGAGACACCGCCGGACTGCCTGCCAGCAGCTTCGCCTCCCGTGGCGAGGTCCGCAGGAACAATATCGGCACCTGGACGTACGCGGACACGGCGGCGAAGCAGACCATCGCCCACGTGTGCGACGGGCCGTGGGCACCGTGCCGCTGGAGCGCACCGGCGCCTTCGGCTACACCGTCCGGGTGCTGCCGCGGCACCCGCGGCACCCGCGGCGGCCCTCGCTCACGTGATCTTGCAGTTGCCCACTCCGAAACCGGACATATTCGACTCTCACTGTCAGCAAGGTGCAAGATCACGTGGCAGGGGCGGCGCCCGCGCCCGTG
>WNGJ01002241.1_pt1 | contig 19418 bp, 24 predicted proteins | sample 5400611 | NCBI WGS metagenome assembly WNGJ01 (sample SAMN13153375, study PRJNA577476) | soil metagenome | isolation source: 40 cm soil or saprolite under Garry oak tree replicate 1 | place: USA:California | collected 2016-06-15 | reverse complement strand
TACTCTCGATGAGCGTGACTTTGGCGTCAATTGGTTCCAGGTGGCGCGCCAGGAGATTGGCCACGATGGTGCCGCCTACTCCTCCGCCCACAATCAGGATATGCTGGGGCATAACGATGCCTCCTTCCTCAACGCTAGTGGGCTTTACGCGCGACGAAGCGCGTATATCCCTGCTGCGGGAACGTTCCAATAAATTCGTGTTTGGCCTTCTGTATCCAGGCCGGGATATCTTTGGCGGAACCAGGGTCGCTGGAGAGCACGGCCAGCACACCGCCGACCGGCAGCGCCTTCATGCCGCGAATAAGCTCCATGAGCGGCCCGGGGCAGAAGCTGCCACGCGCATCAATTTCTTTATCAATCATGATGTCAATCAGTTCTGGCATGGTAATCGACTCCTTTCAAGTCAAGTCCACGAACTGGGCGACCATGAGGGCCGCCCACACACGTATCAGATGAACAGGGTGAAGCGACCCTCTTTGGCGCGCTCGACGAAGGTGGCCACGCCGGTGACATCGGTCACGATCGGCTCGAGATCCGCGAGCTTCATATCGAAGAGTTCCATGGTCATGCTGCAGGCGTAGATTTTCACCTCGCCCACCTCCATGGCGTTCTTGAAGTTCTCCATCCAGGAGGGGACCTTCTTCGCCATCATCTGCTCCATCATGACCGGGCCATACTCCTCGAAATCCTTGCTGACCTTCCTATTGGTCTTATAACCGTCCTTGCGGAACGCTTCCAGGCCCCAGGTGGTCAGGAAGACTTCCACTTCCAGGCCCATGGCTGCCCCACCGGTGGCGAGGATGGACGCGGCCATCAGCTTGTCGACGGTTCCCGAAAAGACGATGATCGACATGCGTTCTTCCATTGTTTTGCTCCTTTGTCTGCTCTTGACCCCGCCTACCTCAAGTAGTGAGGGTCAAACTATCATTGTTCTTTGCTTCATGGCTCTCCATGAGGCAGTGTCATCATGAAAGAGGTGCGGCGACAACCGGTGTCTCCGCCGCCTCAACGATACGGTAGGTATGGGTGAGGTGAGCCACCTTGCCAAGCATGGCTCCCGCGCCACAGTAGCGTTCTTTAGAAAGCTCGATCGCGCGCGCCACAGCTTCCGGCTGAATCTGGTGGCCGGTGAGCACATGCTCGACGGTGATCTCGACAAACACCATCGGGTGTTCTTCAGCGCGCACACCCCAGACGTGCACCTCGTAGCCGGTCATGTCCTGGCGTTTTTTGCGCAGAATCGAGATGACATCCATCCCGGTACAGCCAGCCAGGCCGACCAACAGCAGCTCCATCGGGCGAAAACCCGAGTCCTCTCCGCCACCATGCTCGTCGGCATCAAGCGTGACGTGATGGCCGGACCCACTCTCTGCATCGAAACGCATGCCTGTTTCCAGGATCGCTCGCACCGTCATGACCTCTGCCATAATTTTCTCCTTCATTCGACAATTCGTATATTCGTGTTACACTATGTACTATAAGGCATGAGCCTCACTATGCAATCACGGCAAGGGCAAGTAATATCACAAGTCAATCACACTACGCCTTTTCATCCTTGCCTGGCCAATGATTGATCAACGAGAAGTAATATGGGGAGGGATCGGCGTGAGAGATCATGACATGGCGACTATAATAAGGTTGAGAATGCCTGGGATAAGCCTGGGATGTGCAGACTGCTTTTGAGAGACGTAGACATGAACCTCCATCAACTACGTATTTTTTGTAGTGTCGTTGAGTACGGCAGCTACACCAGAGCGGCTGAAACGCTCTACATGACCCAGCCGGCTGTCAGTTTGCAGGTGCGCGCGCTGGAGCGCAGCCTGCAGGTGAAGCTGTTCGAGCGCGTGAACCAGCATTTAGCGGTGACCGAAGCGGGGCAGGCGCTCTACCAGTGCGCTCTTCCCATGCTCAATGCAGAGGAAGAAGCGGAGCGTGTCCTGGCGGAACTGAAAGGGGCGGTGCGAGGAAAACTGGTGGTGGCAGCGAACACCACCGGCGGCATGTACATCATTCCGCCTTTGCTTGCCTCGTATAAAGAGCGGCATCCCGAAAGTGAGTTGTTCTTGCAAATAGATGCGACCGATCGCCTGATCGAGCGCGCGCGCCAGGGTGTGATCGATCTCGGCTTTGCCTGCGGCGCGATTTCCCAGCCAGAATTAACGGTCGAGGCGATCGGTACCGATTATCTGACTCTCATTCTCTCACCGCACCATCCATTGGCTTCCCACCAAGCTCTGACGCTGGAACAGGTCGCTGGGCTCCCTTTTATCGTCCCGGAAAGCATTTCACGCACACGCCAGCTCATCGAACAGACCTTTCGTGAGCGTGGCTATGCGCTTAAAATCGTGATGCATTTTCAGGGGACGGAATCGGTCAAGAAGGCGGTCGAGTCGAATCTGGGCGCGGCCATCGTCTCGCGAGCCGTCGTGGAACGAGAGGTCGCGGCAGGCGCTCTTCGCGCTATGCCCATAGCCGACCTGGAACTCAAGCGGCCCTTCGTCATGTTCTATCGCCAGGGGAAATACTTTGGGCCGATGGCCCGCGATTTCATGGAACATATGCGCAATGCCGCTGCCCATAAAGAAACGTTTATGACGAATGAGGAAAAAATAAAGTAGACAAAATGGCCTTTCTTGCATACACTTGTTGGTAAGAGATCCGTTTCCGAATCCTTACAACAAGATCACCTGGTATAACTCTTGCTGGCGAAAGAGAGGGACCCTCCTATGAAATATGCCTTCGTCATCGATCAGCGCAAGTGCATCGGTTGCCATGCCTGCACCGTTGCCTGCAAAGCCGAGCACGATGTCCCCATCGGGGTGTATAGAACGTGGGTCAAGTACATCGAGCGGGACGAGTTCCCCAATTCTCGCCGCTATTTTCTGGTGAACCGCTGCAATCACTGCGATGACGCGCCATGCGTGACGATTTGCCCGACGCGCGCGCTCTACAAACGCCAGGGCGGCATCGTCGATTTCGATTCCAGTCTCTGCATCGGCTGCAAATCCTGCATGCAGGCCTGTCCCTACGATGCGCTCTATATCGACCCCAACACGCATACAGCGGCAAAGTGCAACTACTGCGCGCACCGCACCGAGCTTGGCCTGGAGCCGGCCTGCGTGGTCGTCTGTCCGGAGCGCGCCATCATCGCGGGTGATCTGCACAACCCTGCAAGCGAGATCGCCAGGATTATCGCGCGCGAACCCGTGCGCGTGCGCAAGCCTGAGCAGGGCACCGGCCCGAATGTGTACTACCTGGGTGCGGACGAAGCCGCCATCAATCCAGAGGCCGCCGCTGAGGAACTTCCCCACATGACGATGTGGAGTACCCTGCTCAAGCCGCATCATAACGTTATGGAGCAGGCTCCCGCAGGCTGTATCTGCCGCTGAAGTCCAGGCGCGTCTTGCCGGAGAATATCCCCTCGCGCTGAATCGCCCGCTTATACCCGGATCATTGACTCAGGCGGAAGAGGCAAAAGCCGCCGAAATGCAAGAGCAGCTTCTCTCCGAAGATTGGCTTCATCTCCACGCACAGGATACAGACGAACCGATGCGGAAACTGAAAATTTCGCTCGATGCTTTTGTCTATGCCGAAGAAGCCTGCATGAACGGAGCGGTCATGGGCGGCACGTTTTTTGCCCGCAATGACGTGATCGAGCAAGCTCTCTTAACAGGTGAGCTACCAGAGGAAAAAAGACAGCTTTTAGAAAACAGGCTGATCGGTGTTCCCCTGAAAAACTGGTGCGAAGTCGTTGAACGGCTAGCCGCAAACCCCTGAGTGGGCGCGGATGATATGGTTTAGCGAAAGGAGTTCTTCATGGGCAACTGAGCGGTTGCTTGTTGGCGTTACTTCTTGTATACTTTATTATCAGTAGATAGGTTACAACGGCTGCGACAGGTAGTCGGTGTTTGCTTCGCACAGAGGTTGATCAACATTACTTATGGAAAAAGAGTTTTATCGACGCCACGCGCAAATCTGCGGCGTCTTTGCCCACCCACTGCGCCTTGAATTGCTCCAGTTATTGCACGAACAGGGAGAATGCACGGTAGGCGACCTGGCCGAGGCGACGGGTGTACGCATGGCAAATCTCTCGCAGCATCTCGCTGTCATGCGCTCGACGAATATCGTGGTCGCACGCAAAGAAGGCGTCAGCGTCTTCTATCGCATCTCAGACCCCCGCATTATGCAGGCATTCGATTTAATCACCGACGTGATGCTCGGCCAGATGGCCCGCGAGGGAGAACTGCGCCGGGAGTTCGCCGCCAATCTCCCGGACTCCGAGTAGAAAGGAGCTTCTCCCATGCCGCAGCTGGTCGCGTTGACTCCTGTCGATGGGGTTGAGATCACCACCATCATGGATAACTCGCTCGATTTGCTGATGTCCTCGACGCCCCTGGCACGTCGTTTCCCCTTGCCGGGCTACGGCTTCATACGCAACCAGTTGCGCGCCGAGCACGGCGTCTCGCTGCTGATCACCGTAATTGACCAGGGGAAGCGCGAGACGATCCTGTTTGATACCGGGGTGACGCCCGGCGGGGCTTTGCATAACCTCGCCGTGCTGGGCATCGACCTCGGTGCCATTCAGGCGATTGTCCTGAGTCATGGTCATACCGACCATACACACGGGCTGGATGGCTTCCTTGACAAACTGGGCGCGCGGCGCATGCCCATTTTGCTCCACCCCGATGCCTTCCTCAAGCGGCGTCTTGTCTACAACGATAATAGTGTCCTGGAGTTACCACCGCCGTCGCTGCATGACCTGGAGCGGGAGGGGATAGAACTCTTAGTGGAGCGCGGCCCCTCTTTCCTGATCAACGGCAAGTTGCTGGTCACAGGACAGATCGAGCGCGCTACCGAATATGAGCAGGGATTGAAGAATCAGCAGGCGGAGGTCGATGGGACCTGGCAACCCGATCCGTGGGTCTACGACGACCAGGCCATCGTCATGCATGTCCGCAATAAGGGGCTGGTCGTGGCGACCGGCTGCGGGCACGCGGGCGTCATTAACATTCTCCGGCAAGCTCGCGCGCAGACAGGCATTGAGCAGATTTACGCATTGCTGGGAGGTCTCCATCTCACCGGCGCGCTCTTCGAGCCCATCATCCCCCAGACGATCGAGGCCTTGCAACTGATCAGCCCGGCAGTCGTCGTGCCGGCGCACTGCACGGGATGGCGCGCAACCCAACGGATCGCCCAGGTGATGCCAGAGGCTTTTGTGCCCAACAGCGTTGGGACGACCTTTGTGTTCACAGGTTAAGATCTGAACCATGCTGCTGATCGGCTGTGTTCACTCTGCACAAGGCGTTGACGAGGGTGTTATCGCCCAATGATCGCACCGCTCTCAGCGTCAACGATGGGTGGGCCGCACACAAAATACGGTTATGCCTGCCTACACGGCTTCTCTCTTGTGCGTCGGTACAACTTTACGCAGATCAGCTTCATGAAAAACCTGTTCGCTCCCAGACAACAGGACCTCTACATAGCTCTGCTGCCTCATCACCAGAACAATGAAGAGAACCGATGCGGTTACTTGACAATTGCTTACCCACATGGTAACATTCGATTATTCGATATATTGAATGTTATGATGAGGTGAATCCAAGAATGGAACGAGAACTAGAACAACAGCTTTATCGCTTACAGGCCGATCTTTGTCAGACCATGGCCGATCCGACGCGGCTGGAGATGCTTTCCCTGCTCGGCGAGGGGCCGAAGGCCGTCAAAGACCTTGTCGCGCTCCTCGGCCAGAGGCAGGCGAAGGTGAGCCAGCACCTCGCCCTGCTGCGGCAGCGCGGGATTGTGCGCGCGGAGCGCATGGGCAACGAGGTGCATTATTCGCTGGCGGACGCTCGTATCCTGGAGGCCTGTCACATCACGCGTGAGATCTTGCTCCAGCAACTCACGCAGCAGGGGAAGCTGGCCACCACGCTGGCCGGATCGAGAGAGAGTTGAGCATGCCCATCTATACCTATCGGTGTGAGCGCTGTAAGGAGCGCTTTGAGCGACTGATCTCGCTGGATAGAGCATATAAAAGTCTGATTGGGATATCTGGAGAACAATAAGTGGAGGAACAAAACATGGTGAAAACAACCTACGGTTTTGGGACGAGTTTGCATCTTCCCTACGATGAAGCGGTTCAGCGCGTGAAAGATGCGCTAAAATCAGAGGGGTTCGGGGTACTCACTGAGATCGATGTGCGCAAGACGATGCGCGAGAAGCTCGGCGTCGAGATGGAACCCTACATCATCCTGGGTGCCTGCAACCCGCCCCTGGCGCACCGCGCGCTTGAGCAGGAGCCAGATATCGGCCTACTGCTCCCGTGCAACGTGGTCGTGCGCGCCGAAGGAGCAGCCAGCCGCGTAGACATCGCCGACCCACATGCTATGCTCGGCATCGTCGGCAACGAGCAGATTGGCCCTGTCGCCGATGAAGCCAAACAGCGCTTGGAGCGCGTCATCGCTGCGCTGGGTGGTCAGGTATAAGGAAACAAATTACTCGTGACTGTAAGCTTTGTACCCCCCCGTGAGGGGAGCGATACAAAGAAAAAGATTTCAAAGGGCGAGGTATGAGCCAGGTCAAGCAGAGCGGCCCACAAACGAGAATCAACCATCCCATCTTCTCGGCGCTCTACGAAGCGCTGTTTCGCGGTATAGCTGAAAGCTACTTTATGGGTCCCTTGCGCCAGGAGACGGCGGGCAAGGCTTCGGGCGTTGTCCTGGAAGTTGGCGCTGGCAACGGCCTGAACTTCCCCTACTACGATCCAGTCAGGGTCGAGCGCGTCGAAGCGACCGAGCCGGACGCCGCCATGCTGCGCTATGCCCGCAATCACCTCAAGCAAGCGCGCGTCCCCGTTCATCTCACTCAGGCCCTCGCCGAAGACTTACCGTTCGCTGATGCCACGTTTGACAGTGCCGTCGTCACGCTGGTCTTCTGCTCCGTTGAAGATCCCCTGCGCGGCTTCCGCGAAATCGAGCGCGTGCTGAAACCCGGCGGCACGCTCTACCTGCTCGAACACGTGCGCTCGCATCACGCCTTCCTGGCGGGCGTACAGACGGTCATGACGCCGATTTCGCGAGCGGTGAACGGCAACTGCCGCTGGAACCGCGATACCGCTCTCACATTGTCAGCAGCCGACTTCGAGATCGTCAGCCGGCGTGATTTCTACGTCTTGCTCATTCCCATGCTGTTAGCTGAAGCGACTCGTGGGTGAGCTGCATGATCGGCACCCTCGTTGCATTCTCATTGTTGGCAACATCATAGTCGGATGGGTACTGCAAGGAGGTGTTCTCATCAGCGCTGCCATCATTGTCATCGGGATACTCCTGAAAGCCCTGCAGCCGAATAAGTTCGCGCCGCAAAAGCTCCAACTATTTCCGCAAACCTTTGACCACATGTGGGCGGATTGCTCGTCCTGCCTGTCATCGGCCTCGGTATCCCAGCAGGAGGTCCAGCGGAACTGGCTCTGGCACTGAATGCTGCTTTTGCCGTAGTGCCTGGACGGCAGCAACAAGTTCTGCGGTAGCCTTAAAGCGGTGAGAAGTTTGTATGAGCGTGTTGACTGGCGAGAACCCTTTCCGCACGCTGCAGGTCAGCCTGTTAGACGCTATTGTCAGAGTGTGAATTATCTACTATAGTGCAGAGAGCAGGATGAAACCTCCTGGCCACTGTGTAATTCACCATGGGAGGTGAGTATGGACGTTCAGAACTCGAAGAGCGAGCAAACGAAAAATCGGGACGTTGCGCGCTACCGCGCGAACTACCTTTCCGAGCGAGAAGGGGCCTATCTGTACAGCCAGTTGGCCGCAATCGAGCGCGATGCGCACCTGGCAGAGCTCTACCAGCGCCTGGCCGCAATCGAGCAGCGCCACGCAGACCTCTGGAAGGAGTATCTGACCAGGGCGGGTGCAACGAGTCCGACCTATGCGCCCACCTGGCGCATCCGAGCGCTGCTGTGGCTTGCCAGGCGGCTTGGGACTGGCGCCGTGCTCTCCACGGTCTCCTCGATGGAACAGCAAGCGGTGAGCGGGTACGATACCCAGCCCGAGGCAGTCCAGGCGGGCCTGCCCGCCGATGAGCGCTCGCACGCCCGCCTGTTCAGCTACCTCCTCTCCTCGACGAGGGGGGGGATCGCCGGACCCTTGCTCGCCCAATTCGAGGGCCGTCACCGCAGCGCCGGGGGCAATGAACTGCGCGCGGCCGTGCTGGGGGCGAGCGACGGCCTGACCTCAAACCTCAGCCTGGTCATGGGGGTAGCGGGTGCCACCCTCATCGGCCACGCGGTCCTGATCGCCGGTCTCGCCGGACTGCTGGCAGGGGCCTTCTCGATGTCCATCGGCGAGTGGGTCTCGGTGCAGAGCGCGCGGGAACTCAGCCAGCACCAGATCGACATCGAGCGCCAGGAGCTACAAGAGGCCCCTATGGAGGAACGGGAAGAGTTAGCCCTGATCTATCAATCGAAGGGCATCGACGAGCGCACGGCCAGGGAACTGGCGGCCAATCTGATGCAACAGGGCACGACAGCGCTCGATACGCTGGCACGAGAAGAGCTCGGCCTCGGCCCGGAGGATCTCGGCGGTTCAGCCTGGGGAGCCGCGATCACCTCGTATTTCCTGTTCGCCCTCGGGGCCATCATCCCGGTGTTCCCGTTCATCTTTACCAATGGACTCGTCGCGGTAGGCATCAGCCTGGCGCTCAGCGTGCTCGGCCTGTTCGGCATTGGCGCAGGCGTGAGCCTGACTGCGGGCTCTCCCCTCTGGAAAGCGGGCGGGCGCCAGGTCCTCCTCGGTCTCGTGGCAGCGGGTATCACCTTTGGCCTGGGTAAGCTGATCGGTTCAGCTGTGAGATAGGAGGAAACGTTTTGTGGCAGAAAAACGCCAGATTCTTTAAATTCGGTTTTCGAAACCTTCCAGATTATGTAGGTTGATGTTTTTGACTGTTTATCCCCAAATTGTTGTACTTAACCCTCTCTTGTGAAGTGTTCTGTGATTTTCAGTCTTTTCTAGCCGTCAAGCGAACACGAGCTGCGCTGTGGCAGCAGATCGGGCAATCACGTGTCACTTTCAACAGAGACACTCACCAGGTGGACAACCCCTCGAAATCGTCTTCCAGTCTCCACTGCCCGCCAGCAGCAGGCCGATGGCCTGAAAGAGCGAGCGATGCGGTCTTCGTCAGTGTCGCAGCTCGCTCAAAAGCAGCCGCAAACGCTTGCATCCTGGCGAAACGCTGCTCTGGACGCTTGGCTAGTGCGCGCAAGACCACTGCTTCGACCGCGTCGGGGATGCCGGAGCGCGCTGCTTTCAGCGATGGAGGCTCGGTCAGGCAGTGTTTGGCCGCGATCTCTGCGAACGAGCCAGAAAAGGGACGGTTCCCGGTAAGCCACTCGTAGGCGATCACGCCGAGCGCGTACTGGTCGGAGGCCTTACAGGGCTTCCCCTGAAGCTGCTCCGGGGCCATGTACGATATCGTTCCCACAATCTCCTCTGTCCTCTGTGAACGCGAACTGTGCGCGAGCACGGCGATCCCGAAGTCGCTCAGGAGGATCTCGCTATGCCGGTTGAGCAGCAGGTTGGCCGGTTTCACGTCTCGGTGGATCAGGCGTTCGTTGTGCGCGTATTGTAAAGCATCGGCTACCTGCTTCACGTACTCCACGATGGTCGAGAGTGGGAGTTGCTGTCCGCGTGGATGCCGTTCGCGCAGCGTTCCGCCAGGCGCGTAATCCATCACCAGAAATGGCGTATGCTCCTTAATGCCGTAATCCAGAAGACGAATGATATGCGGGTGCGCGAGTCTAACTAACGTTCGCGCCTCGTTCAGAAACCCGTAGGCCCCTTCAGGGGCCAGTGGCGCTGTAAGCACCTTGATGGCAGCCTGACTCCTCAGATATATTTGCTCGCCCAGGTAGACCTCGGCAAACCCTCCCCGGCCTAAAAGGCGAACAAGTCGATAATTCCCAAATTGTTGACCGACAAGACCCTCCATACTCTTAGATCCCTTCCTGTCAAAATTATATTCAAAGCGTGCAGAAATGGAAGATGCAGGAAACCCACGAAACCAGATCAACCTGGTACCTTATTCTACGGACGTCGAGTAAGGTTAATCATGTATAACGATTCCGGCTTGCTTTAGCCGTCTGCGAAATTCCAAGGGGTCGTATACCGTATGCGCCAGTAATCTGTTCGGAGCGATTTTCTCGAGACCGTATTCCCGCCATCGGGGTGATGAACATAACTCGTCTGCTACCGCCTCGCTAGATACTTTGATTTGAAGGATTTCTGCCGTTTCTGCTCCTCTGTAGGCTTTTGCCCAATCTTGCATAGTACGAATTACGTTTTGTGGTACGGCCTTTTTACTGGACGCATTCAAGATGGTAATCATATCATCAATACTCATATCAGCCTCCAATCCACGCAGGACAGAATTTCGCGTTAAAGTGAGACGGCTGGCCTGTTCTACCAGTTTTACCTCGGCAAATGGTAATAATCGGTAGAGGCCTGGCGGGTGAAACTGTAGAACTATCACTTCAAATGAGGGTTGCACTACGAGCATACGGTTTGAGCGCTCGGTAGAAGGTGGCGGTTGTTTGAATAATACTTGCGCTCCGAAGCTCGAGAGCTTAAACCTGGTTGGTTCGTAAGGGGAGCCAGTAATGGAATCTGCTGGATGCGAGGCAAGAGAGACTATTCCCAGTTCCGAAAGTGTCGAAGAAAGGATTCCCAGATAGACCAGTCTGTCACAGCGATTCCAGGCATTGCGCAAGGCATACGGGAAGTCCTGCGTGCGCTTTCTCTCCTTCTGCCTTGTCGGACGCAGAATAAAGGGACCCCTAAGCCAGGCCGCATCAAACAGAGGGGAGACGAGGTACCATCGCTCAGGTTCGTACATGCCCGCGCTCAGTAGGTCGAGGAGCAGGCGACGCGCGGCCAGAGGATCCCAGTCTGAGGCATCCCATTGCCGGATATCAGCACTCCAGATATCATGCCATTCCCTGCTCCTCTTCCATTTAACGAGAAATGCTCGTGCCTGCTCGTATGCATTCAATCGAGCCCATTTTTCCAACCCCGCTTCTACTGAAGGCCGGTAGTAGGGTTTGTCTTCGCCCTCGTAAAACGGGGAAACGATGTTGATTAACTCAAGTCTTCTAGCCATCCCGCAGAGCATATCGACATAGGTGTCCACTTGCTGCTCATCAAAGCGAGGCAATCCGTGCAGTCGCGGGCGCAGCAGGTCGGCAATGCGTTTTGCCACCCTTTCTTGCCTCGTCGTAGTAATCCGCTGCTGGTAGACTGCGCCAACAAGCGTGGCCAGGTCATACAGGATCAACGGCAGTCCTCCTGTAGGAGGTTGTGCCACAGCCTGTCGCTCCCCATCTGCGTCATCATCGGAAGTAACTTCGATAGGATTTTCGTGTTCGCTCATTGGCTTTCCCCCTTTGTCGAGGACATCAAGCACTTCGCCAGTTCGATAATCTCAATCTGCGGCCTGGCCGTCGTCTTCACCTCGCTGTACGCCCTCTGGACCGCCGCCCATGCTTCTCTGCTCACATAGTAGCGCAATGCGTTTGCGCCCCGCCAGGGATCGCCTCGCATGACAAGCACCACCTCTTGCTGTGAAGGACGGGATAGTTGTACCTCGATATCGATGCGCTTTTCCCCGATCACCAGGATGCCATCCGGGATGTGTTGCAGGCGCTGCCCTTTCTGTCGCATCTCCTGTGCAGCCTGGATCGCGCGTTCGCTGATCCATTGCTGCGAGGGGGTCTGCTCTTCTAGCATCAGCCTTACCTCATTGACGTAATAGATGTGCTCCAGCACTCGATCTTTCGGTGGCTCCGCCCGGTAATGCAACCCGGCATGGTATAAGCCTTGCCTTGTCAGGTAGATCCAGCCGGGCTGTTTCGCATAGACGCGCCTGTATACAGCATATCTGGCCTGCACCCAGCGCTGGATGATCTGCGAGGTGCGGGAGATGGAGAGCATGTGATGGTCGCTCGTCTCGTACTTTGAGAGGCGCGCAAGCAGCCGTTGCGCCTGATCGTAGCGTATGGCCCGCATATGCCCGATCCAGCGCATACAGTAATTGTCGCGGTCGGTCCACTGCGGCTGGTCTTTGTCGATGCGGCCCTTGCGCGGCGGGAGCAGCCCTTCGCTGCGGAGTTGAGCGATGACTCGTGCGACCTCCTGCTCCCGCAAGCTGAAGGGCGGACCTCCAAGTGAGGCGTAAGACGGGAGTCGTCTGCGTGGATCCAGTTGTCCATGTGAGATGAGTGTCCGGAGCCAATCTCCTAGAAGCGCCGACCGTTCATGAGGCTCATAGAGCTTTTCAGAATCGATCTTCCCTTCAGAAAGACATCGACTTATCCACTCGTTACAGAGTATATCCCGTCCCTCCTCTGAGGCGAATAAATCCGATGGCGACCCTGGCAGTGTTTGTGCAGAGTCCTGTTGCCGCGGTGGATGCGCATGCCGATTCGGTGCAGGCTCTCCTTGCGTAGATGATGATTGGCTCGGTTGTCCAGGTGAGACCATCTCACACCTCCATTTGTTGTTGTAAATACACTACAAGAATATAGAGATAAGTCACCGCAATAAAATGGGCTGTGAAGCGAGGTGTAGAGGCGTTTCGTAAAGACGAGACCTGTAAAGCCAATCTCCTACAGCTTGAGCTATATGTTGAGCCATATGTTGAGGGGGTGCTTGTCTCATCTGGGCACGCGTACTCATCCTCGCTTTATTGCTATCGTAGCGAGATCGCCCCGGCACATGTAAGAGAATTTCCCTATCTTTTTGCCGCAATTTTTTTCTCCCCCAGGCCTTTAGTGTACTTAGGGGAAACGTCCTGTGCTTGTGCATATCCGCACTCTTCGGTTATAATTCTTAATCAGACGAACTGCATACAGAGAGGAATTTATAGGCTTGTTACTTGAGACCGACATTCGGAAAATGCTGGTAGACGGCAGCCAGTGGGCCGGCTGGCATGGCTACCACGTCCCGGCCAGCGACGAGTACTTTGTCATCTGGACCCCTGCCGGTACGGAAATGCGCTGGAGACCAGGCAGCTGGATTTCGGAAAAGCACCAGATGAGCTATTTCTGGCGCGATGCCTGGTTCACCATTCATGTCGGTTATGATAACCAGACGGGAAGCCTTCTCAGCGGCTATTGCGATGTAGTCTTGCCAAACTCCAGCTATACAAACACGGCGGAAGAGATGATCTACACCGACCTCTATATAGATGTTGTGGTGCGAGAAGACTACAGCGTGTACACCAAAGACCACGAGGTCTTTGACCGTGCGGCGCGGCGCTTCCCCATCATCGAACAATCGCGCAGGCAGGCGTTTGAAGTCCTGGATTGGCTGGAGGACCAGGCAAAGCACTGGACGGGGCCATTCAAACTGATCCCGCGCCGGTTGCCGCGAACCGATTTCGAAGAACTGGGATCGGACGAAGCGGGTGCAGCCCTTCGGGCTATTTCCAGGGGAAAACCCGACTCCCTCTAATAATGCACCTTTCCTACATTCGCTTCTGTTCATCCTGTTCGCCCTTCCCTTTCATCCTGTTCATCCATTTGTTCGCTGTGCTGACACTGATCGAGAGCGCCTCGGCTACATCCCGCACCTTTGCCGTCGGATACGTCGCTATGTACAATCTGACCCGTTCGTAGTTGTTCGCTCCCTGTTCGCCCTCGCCCCTTTCTTCCGCTTCTTGAGAGCCATTCGGCCTCTGTTCGCCTCCGGGCGATGGAAGTGTCGGCGCGTTCGGGGTTTCCTCAGAGACGGTCGTTTGCACCAGCAGCACGCGTAACGTCTCGATGAGTTCGGGGGTCAGTATCAGGCCCGACGCCGGTTGCGTTACCGTTGAATCCGGGGAGTTCGTTCGCTCCAGTTGCACGTGGCGTAGGGCGTGCGCAACGATCAAGAGCACAATCGCAATTGAGCGAATCCAGATCAGCGCCTCCACCGGCACGAACACATGCAGGTAGGCAGCGTCGAGCGTCAGGTTGAGCGTCTGCTGTACGCTCTCGATGTTGCTCACGATGGCCGCAGTGAACAGCAGTAGCGCCGACAACAGGCCGTAAAGCCAGGTCTTCACTTTCTCTCCCAAGGCACGGTAGCGAAATGTCCGAATGATCGTGCCCGCCACGCTGGCATCGATGGCGACGCATTGCGTCCAGGCCCAGATACGTTGCATAATGGGATTACCGGTCAGCACCGAACCTTTGGTGAGGACATTGGCCATACTTGCGATCAGGCCAAAGGCCAGCAGCAAGACCGATACGCTCGCCGCCAGTTCCAGGGCGTACAGGATGGCCGTGTCGAGCTTTTCAATGGAGCGAAACTGTTTCATGGTGACCTCTTTCTCAAAAAGGAGGGGAAGCGGATCCGCCGTAACGGCGAGAGAGGGGGGATACATATCATGCGGCCCTGCGTTCTAAGATGCGCTGCAGCACCTCGATCATGGGGGTGTAGTCGAAGCAGGTGTACTTTTGGGAAGGCTGTACATATCGCCTATCACCCCGACGGGAGCTTCTCCGACGTCTACTGTGATATCGTCCTGCCCACACCCGACTACACCAGCACATCACGCGAACTCATCTACACCGACCTGTACATCGATGTCGTCATCCGCGAAGACGGCAGCGTCTACACCAAAGACCAGGAGGTCTTCGATCGCGCCGCGCTGCGCTACCCCATCGTCGAAGAATCACGCGCAAAAGCCTTTGAAATGCTGGACTGGGTCGAAGAACACGCCAGGCATTGGACAGGCCCATTCGCCATCATGCCGCGCCGTCTGCACCGCACCGACTGGGAAACCCTCAGCCCCGCAGCAATCCGGGCCGAGATGCGTTCCGCGCTCGCACTGAAATAATGACCATATCCTGCCTGAAGCGTCTACAAAAGAGGAGGCAATGCCATGGAAGCTCTTCACGCTAGAACTGGAGGAGAACTGACCCCGAACCCGGCGGTATCGCTTGCACGCCTGCGTCGATTTGCCAGCAAAGAGAAACTGGAGCAGCCGAAAACCTATAGAACCGCGCTCACCCGCGTTCTGGCTGTATTGCAACAAGAAACAGGTTTCATCCAACTGCAAGACCTGCCAACCATCATTATCCCCGACCTCCATAGCCGGAGGAGCATGCTCATCGATATCCTATGCCATCGACTGGAGCACGGCCCCTACGCAAGGCGGCAACTCTTTGATTTGCTGCGCGCAGGATTGATCAACATCGTGTGCGTCGGCGATATTGTGCATTCGGAAGAACGCAGCGATTGGGTCATCAATGAGGACGGAGACTGGACACCCGAACTGTTGCGGAAAGAAATGATCCGCTCGTTGGGAGCGGCAACGCTGGTCATGTATCTCAAAATGCAGTATAGCGCGCACTTCCATTGTTTGCGCGGCAATCACGACGACATCACCGGAGAACTCGCAAAGGACTTTCGAAAATTTGTTGGGTTGAAATTTGAGCATGGAGACCTGGTATTCGAGCATGGCCGCCCGGTGATAACAGCGAACGAAGGAGAATCCATTATCACCCGAAACTGGATTCTCAAGCGAGGCAAAGGGTGGGGACCAGCCTTTTTAGATCTCTGGGGCCAGTTTGACAGAGCCTTGCCCGTCTTTGCTCAAGGCAGCAATTTCGTGGTCAGCCACTACCTTCCTGGTAGAGCTTTATCAAAAGAGGAGATAGAAGACAAAAACCGCTCTCGAGATGCGACCATGCAGCTGACCTCCCTGGATGAAAAAAGCGTGCAGCAAGAGGCTATGGATCAAACATTGGCAAACCTGGGGCTGCAAGAAAGCGTTCTCTACTGGTTTCATGGCCATAGGAACGTCTCATCCGCTATCAATGAGGGAAAATATGCCATCGGCTCCGGTGGACGAACAGTACGCCTCAACAACCCGAAAAACCATGTCTTCGCGTACGTCCCTGGCCCGCTAGACCAGCGGCTATTCGATCCAATAATCGATGTCTATATCAAAAAGCCGGCAGAGCCGGCCTTTCATACTTCGCTGCATTCAGATGAGAAAGAGGCTTCTTTTTCATCTGAATAACTCCTATGACTGCTGTTGTGGTTGCGCATATGTTGGTACAGACATGATTTGTTTCCTCTCTTCGGGTTTACCCGAACGAAATCGTTGTGTAATAATAGACATTGGTACTGCCAACACAGGCAGTATAGAGTAAGTGGCGTTTTCAAAGCGTTTCGTATACAACTTAAACATCTGCCTGAAGCATAACAGAGGAGGTTTCCCATGGAGATGAGTGTGGTATCCCGATGTACCGGGAAATATTTATGGGAAAAGTCGGGAAGACATGCACACCCATGATACCGGAAACACTGCGACACCAGCTTGCCCAGCACGGCATTACCAGCACCGACGAAGTCACGCTGCGTGAAGCATTAGAAACGCGCGCCGCAACCTACACCCTCATCAAACTGGCTCCCTGGCCCGCCCGCCGCTGGAAGTGCCACTATCGTTTATTAATGGGTGAGAAGATGTACGACGCCCAGAGCGCCGCAGAAGCATATGCCCTGGGCTTTCTCTCTAGCTTTACTACGAAGGAGTAAGCATGCATATTTTACTGTCCCGTTACAAATTGCCTGTTATCATCTATGTGGCCCTGGCTCTTGCCCTCCTGCTGGGCGGCCTTTTCTCTTTTCATCAGGCCTTCGCAGCGTCGGTGCAGCTCACACAACTGAGCAGCGATCCATATACCAACAAATCCTCCCAGCACAAAACCGAAGTAGAGCCTGACACCTATTCCTTCGGCTCTACCATCGTCACAGCCTTTCAGGCCGGGCGCTTCTACTCTGGCGGGGGAAGTTCAAACATCGGCTGGGCCACCTCCACCAATCAGGGGACAACCTGGAAAAATGGCTTCCTGTCCGGCATTACCGTCTTCGCTGGAGGAACATATAAACGCGCCAGCGATCCCGCGGTAGCTTACGATGCCGCCCACAGCGCCTGGCTGATCTCCTCCCTCGCCCTCTCCACCGTAAACAATAACGTGGTTGGCGTCGCCGTACTCGTCAGCCGCTCAACAGATGGAGGCCTCACCTGGGGCAAGCCAGTTGTGGTGGCAGCCGGTGGTGCCAGCGACAATTTAGACAAGGAATGGGTCGTCTGCGATGAGACGGCCAGCAGCCCATACTATGGACATTGCTACATGCAGTGGGACAACCGCAATCTCAATAGTCGTATTCTGATGAGCACCTCGACCGATGGAGGCCTCACCTGGGGAAGCCCGAAGAGTCCGCTGCATCAATCCTTCACAGCGTTGGGAGGACAACCGCTCGTACAGCCCGGTGGCACCGTAATTGTACCCATCTATGGAACTGACCTGACCACCAACATGGATCACATCTATGCCTACACCTCGACCAACGGTGGGGCGAGTTGGAACGATCCCGTGGTCGTCTCATACGTTACCTACCACGTCCAGCAGGCGACATATCGCGGTGGCTCTCTTCCCTCCGCTGAAATCGACCAGTCGGGCACCGTCTACGTCGTCTGGGCCGATTGCCGCTTCGAAACGAACTGTAGCGCTGGCGACATCGTGATGAGCACCTCGACCGATGGCGTGAACTGGACAACGGTACAGCGTATCCCCATCGGCCCTGTCGGCAGCGGCGTTGATTACTTCACCGCTGGCATCGCCGTCGATAAGAGCACCTCCGGCAGCCAGGCGCACCTCGCACTCGCCTACTACTACTTTTCGAATACCAGCTGCACCAACGCTACCTGCCAGCTTTACGCGGGCTACGTCTCCTCCGTCAACGGCGGTGCCAGCTGGAGTTCAATCACGCAACTGGCCGGTCCGATGAAGCTCGCGTGGCTGGCGAACACCACCGATGGCTACATGACCGGAGACTACATTTCCACCTCGATAGTGGGCACTCAAGCCTTCCCCGGCATCCTGGTAGCCATCGCCCCCTCAGGAGGAAAGCTCTCAGAAGCCATGTACACCGCAGCCCAGAGTGTAACGGGCGGCCCCATAAAGACCGTTAAAAACCCCGTCATCGTCGCCCCGCGTGTCCAGAAAGGCGGTAAAAACTACCTCACAGCCAATTAACGATGATCAACATCCGTAGGGGCGAGGGCGGACGATGAGGGGTTGGGAGGGCCTTTATGGTCGCCCGCGGGGTGGAGGGTGGTCCTGTTTCTCTTGCTCACAACTTGCGGGAACACGACCACCTCCCCACCCCGCGGGCGACCATAAAGGCCCTCCAATAGGCATCAACCTAAGAACAAGCCCATCCGCATCCGTAGGGGCGGGAGTGGACGAGGATGCGGGGTTGGGACGCTTGCGTCGCCCGCGTCCTGTTCCTCTTGCTTCCATGTTGGGGGGAACACGACCACCTCCCCACCCCGCGGGCGACCATAAAGGCCCTCCCAACCCCACATCATCCTCCCTCGCCCCTACAGTCGCCCGGCCTTGTGCCTGGTTTCCCAGCTTAGGTTGATGCGTATTGGATTTACACTTAGGTATGCTTGTTTTGTGCCACCGTGATAACGACATGTCCCTTTTTGTGTCCTGTGTCGACGTACCGGTGGGCTTCAGCAGTCTGTTCTAACGGATAGCATCTATCTATGACCGATTGGATCTTCCCCGCCTCAATCAGCTCTGTGAGGAACTTGAAGTCTGCAGTGTATTCGCTCGCTGCCCTGGCTGCCCAGGGGATGACTTGCTTGCTGCTTCTCCTCGACGTCCACCCCCCTCGAACCCTCTGTGACAGCCGAGCGTTCCCTAACAGATAGCGTCCATTGTGCGTGAGCAATCTGACGCTGCGGGAAAACGAACTCTTGCCTACCACGTCAAAAATCACATCATAGGTCTCACCCCCTTTGGTGAAATCCTCTTGCGTGTAATCAATGACCCGGTCTGCCCCAAGCGAGCGCAGCATGTCCAATTTCTCCGTGCTGTCCACAGCAGTCACGTCAGCCCCGAAGTACCTGGCAAGCTGTACCGCAAACGTCCCGATACTTCCACCTGCACCATTAATCAACACCTTTTGTCCGCTCTGGATAGTGCCTCTTCTCAGAAAAAACACTGCATCAAGTCCACCAATAGCAAGCGTGGCGGCTTCCTCATAGGTCATAGTGGACGGTTTGATTGCCAGCACCCCGTCTTCCGGCAGGCATGTGTACTCAGCATACGCACCCAGACCCAAACCGCTCCATCCAAAAACCTGGTCACCTTTCCTGAATCGTTTTACGTCTTTGCCGACTGCTTCAATTTCTCCGGCTAGCTCCTGTCCCAGGATCACGGGTCTTGGTCTGATGAGACCCACATATATTCGTAGGGGAAGCCTGAATGCGATAGGGATGTTTAAACTGCGCAGCGCACATTCCCCTGCTGTGACTGTCGTCGCATATATTCGTATCAGGACTTCATGGTCCTTGGGAGCAGGTTT
>WNGJ01002448.1_pt1 | contig 19419 bp, 12 predicted proteins | sample 5400611 | NCBI WGS metagenome assembly WNGJ01 (sample SAMN13153375, study PRJNA577476) | soil metagenome | isolation source: 40 cm soil or saprolite under Garry oak tree replicate 1 | place: USA:California | collected 2016-06-15 | reverse complement strand
AGGGCTGGCCCCATATCGAACGTATTTGCGAACAGAATCTGGCGCATCCTCCTGAGCTGGATGAGTTGCCAACAATAGGCGTACCGCATACTCTTTTACATGCGTAGCTACTGGAACAGCTCGAGCGGTCTTTATTAAGTGCATCAATTGTTCGCCAGAAGCAATCTGTTTGGCCTGGAGTGTGTGCGTTCCAACAGTTGTATCGATAATCTGCATCAAATCCTTTGCTTTCGGGAAACTTACGAGAACTTTGAGTAAGAAACGATCAAGCTGGGCTTCTGGTAAAGGATATGTACCCTCCATTTCCAGTGGATTCTGGGTCCCTAACACAAAAAATGGTCTGGGCAATGGGCGGGTTGCATCTCCTACACTGACAGTGTATTCTTGCATACCCTCAAGTAGAGCTGATTGCGTTTTAGGAGTTGCCCGGTTTATCTCGTCAGCCAATACAATATTAGCGAAGATAGGACCCGGTTGAAAACTGAAAACACGCCTACTCCCTGCTGTTAGGTGGTCTGATTGTTCAGTAACAATAGTCGTTCCTACAATATCTGCTGGCATCAAATCAGGTGTAAATTGAATACGCGCAAATTTCAGTTCAAGTGCATCTGAAAGGGTACGTACGAGCAAAGTTTTGCCAAGACCTGGTACTCCTTCCAGCAGCACATGACCACCAGCGAAAAGGGCCAGGAGTAATTCTCGGATAACTCTTTCCTGTCCGACAACTATTGAACAGAGTTCACTTTCCAACTGCTGAGCGATATGCATAAACGTCTCGATATCGGCCTCGCCTGGTTGCTCTGCTTCTGCCTTGCTCTCCGAAATTGAGACGTCACTAGCCATTTGCGGATTGAGTTCTTCAAGCTGTACTTCGTTTGCTGTCTCAACTCCGGTCTGTGGTGAAGTGCTTTCACTCTTATGTGCCATATGTTTATACTTCCTTTCATTCAGATGAGTGTGTAGCACTAGCTGCGTAGCAACATTTCTGAATGCAGTTAAATATTATTGTCGCCTTTCTAACGAGTTGAAGTAATCTTGAATAAGATTTTTCAAATCAGGAGGTATATTACTATCCTGAATGGCATCGTGGGCCATTTGCGAATACTGAGCAATAACCTGTGAATATGGTACAGAATTCCCCGACTGAACAGTACCTGTATTGCCATCGACGCTGATATTGCTTGTGCCAGAGCCAATCTGGCCTGGCACGAATACCTGTTCATTTTTGCCAGAATTGTTATTCGTATTGTTCTGTCCACTCTGACCACCAATGCCCTGTCCCTGGCCAGGAGTTTTAGATTGTCCTGGATTCTGGCCCTGGCCAGGCGTTTGGGTTTGACCAGCATTTTGACCATTGCTGTTGTCTGTTGATGATGCAAGCGTATTCGCGGCATTTTGAAGGGATTGTGATGCTTGATTGATACCGTCATTAGAAGCCTTGTTCGCGCTATCCTGACTGGCAGCAGACTCTAAAGTTTTTGTTGCGTCAGAAACCTCGTTGGGATTACCTTCAGCGACAGCTTTTGCGAGCTGATGTAAAGCAGAACTAAGCTGAGGATTATTCTGACCCTGGCTAGCTGCTTGCTCGATCTGTTGTGCGAGTTGCGCACGCTGGGCAGGAGTCATATTCGCTATTTGAGAAGCAAAATTCTGCAAAGAACTATTCAGGGCCTTACTATCTCCCGAAGCAAGTGCCTTGCCTGTATTGCTCAAATTAGCATTGGAGCTATTTTGTAGCGATGAACTGGCATTTGCCCGTGCCTGCGCTTTTTGACTTGCCTGTGGGTCACGCAATTGGCTGAGTTGTGACTGTGCCTGAGCAAGACTTTGTTGGGCTTGTTCCTGACTACTTGACTGTTGCAAACGGGCTAAGGCATCACGTAGGATTTTATCGATTAAGGCACGTTCTTGTGGTGAAATTGCTGTCTGGTTATCGATCACCGATCGTGTTTGATTGATGGCAGCGATCTGTCTATTTAGACGAGCCTGAAGGGCTGCCTGCTGCTGAAGTAATGTATTCATTGGATTGGGTATCAGTATGAGCACTGCAAGAGCGATTGTAGCGATAGCGAATGTAAGCAGCCTAACTCGTCCTGGCCATAGAGAAATCGTAACTGTGGGTGCATGTTTCCTCAATTGCCGAAGAGCGTCACGACGTTGCAAGACTGATATGGGAGCGGAGTCATCGCGAAGTTCCCAGGCTGTACTAATGCGATCATGTAATGCGAGGTGTGTATCAGTATAATGGGCGCTTCTCGCAAATGAGGGACGATACCATAAAGCAGCCCCGATTGCGCAGAGCAGAATTCCTATCGTGATCCCAATAGCCCAGTAAGAGGCAGTGGATAAGGGAATGAAGCGTGAAATGAACAAGAGAAAGCATACACATATCATGCTTAAGATTATTCCATATTCTGTCCAACGAAGTATCTGTTGTATCCATAACCTTTTGCGCCATGGGTGTAGGCTTTCGATGAACCTATCACCTTCACTATCTTCATGCGCTATTGCTACGTTGCGCAAAGGTGCATTGGCTACCATAGTTCTCTAACCTTTCAATTCGTTTTGTCTGATCATACAGTCTTGTTGACAAGACGGGTTAGCACTAAGACTGCTCAGATTTCTTGCCCAGGTATCGAAACAAGGGAAGAAAGCGACCAACTGGGTCAGGCTTAACAAATACGATACTAAGAAGGAACAATATTATAGTTACCACTAGACTCACTAGCGTAAAGGCTACCCAGGGAGCAAGGTGTAGGCGAAATAAATAAAAGTTACCTACACCGCCTTGCCCACTGCTCACTGCACTATTGAGCGCTGAAATTGGATTCCAGGCATTCAACCATTGAATCCATATATACCAGCGAGATTTACTGCTCAAAGAACTTCCCAGGGTGAGAATAGATACAACAGGGTAGGCGAATAACCAGAAAGCACAAAAAGTGTATGCCATGGCAGTTGAAGCTGTAGTGCGATGTACAAGAGTAGAGCAAAATAGGCTGAATGTGCCTGCAACTATAGCGGTCATAATGAATATAACCAGCGTGCCGAGAACTTGCAATGGAGAGACACCACCAAAAAAGAAAACGAGACTGAAGAGCGGAATAGATGCGGCGATCAGTAATAACACATTGGCTAACCCCGCGATTAGTTTTCCTGCTAGTAATGAGTAAGCAGAAAGTTTAGAGCATAAAAGCAGGTCGAAGGTTTGTCGTTCCTTCTCACCATTGATGGCAGTAGCGGTAAATGCTGGCGCAATAAACACGATCAAAAAGAGCTGTATAAACGAGAGTAGGGCGTAGAGTTGCGCTCCAATCTGACTAAGCAGGTAACCTTGATAGCCACCGCTGAATGCATTAGCTCGCAGAAGGAAGCCGAAACCGAGTAAACCCATTACCAGTAAGTAAATAATAATCAGCCAGACGAAACGCTCACGACGCAGGCGCAGACGCAGTTCTTTGGTGAGTAAAGCTATAAAAGTCATATAGCGCTTGCTCCTTCCGTAATGCTCATATACACTTCTTCAAGCCGTTCAACGGCTCTGCGCGGTGCGAAGGATATAACAGGTATATCATGCCCTATGAGTTCGGCCAGGATGCGATGTAGCGCTTGATTGTCACCACTGAATTCGGCCTGAATTAGCTCACTATCACCATTCTCATTGAGTACATTACTAATTTCTGACATTTCTTTGAGCAACTTCTTTGCATCGGTTACACGTTCGAGTACACGTACTTCAATCTGATTCCCACCACCAAGGCTTTGGGTAACCTGTTCAACATTGCCGGCCATGACTAATTGTCCTGCTCGAATAATAGCGATATCACTACACATCTCAGCCAGTTCAAGCAGAATATGCGAACTGATAACAATGGTTTTGCCCATACTTTGCAAGGTTCGCAGCAACTCACGAAACTCCACTCGGGCTCGTGGATCAAGTCCCGAGGCCGGTTCATCAAGCAATAGCACATCGGGATCGTGTATTAAAGCGCGTGCCAGGCACAAACGCTGCTGCATGCCACGCGATAGAGTTTCAACGAGTGCATCACGTTTTGAAGTAAGGTCAACCAACTCCAGCAGGTCTGAAACGACGTTTGGGCGCCTGCGTCGTGAAATGCCGTGAATACCGGCGTAGAATTCAAGGTATTCTTCAGAGGTAAGGTCTGGGTAGACGCCAAAGAAATCTGGCATATATCCGACTTTGCGCTGTATCATTGTAGGCGATTGGGTGACCTCTTCGTTGCCAAACCAGACCTGGCCTGTTGTGGGAGGGATTAATGTGCCAAGTATACGCAGAAGAGTGGTTTTACCTGCACCGTTCGGGCCAATCAGACCAAAGATGGTTCCCTGAGGTATCTCAAGACTGAAATCCTCTAGCGCGTGAACTGAGCGATAGCGTTTGTAGATATGCTGGATGTTGATCATAAGTTGCTATACGTGCTCCCTGTATTTTGCTAACTATTCCTATACAATTGACCTGAAATAACTCCTTGCAGGTTGATTATTGGCTTGCCGAAATCAAGTGAACCGAGTTGACTATCCTTGTTAGTAAACTGTAGTAGGATGCGCCCAGTTGCGCTAATGTATGCGCCTACATTGTTCGTAGTAAAGGTATTTTGGTTCAGTGAAATGATATCCCAGGAGTTGGTATGCCAGTTATATAAGCGAAATGATGAAGAATTTGCGTCCAAAACTGATCCAGCTTGAGCAAGTATACTGATATCAGGCGGTTCTGCAATGGTCAAACCATCGACATGCGTGTTGGAGGATTCAGGAATCACATATTCAAAAGTCATGCTACCGGTTGAGATAGTGTAGACACCAGGGAATAGTATCTGCGCATTGTTGCTCGCAACATCGATCAATTGTCCTGTAATGAAGTTAGGAGGCAGGTTAAGCGATCCCGAAAGATTGATACTTAAGGGCGCTTGTATTAGTGTCTCGTGGAAACCAGCAGGATTCATATCGTTGATGGTCACATTATTGGTTAGATCCTGCGAATTTTCAGCCCAGCCGATCAAAGTAGCCGGGGAACCGGAAACAAGCAGTGGATCAATCTCCCTTGTAGCTGTGAACTGCCAACCAGGAGTAGCTGTGATGCCTACAGAGTTGCCAGATGTAGATCCGCTGCGAAATAAGGGAAAATTAATACCTGGTAGTAAGGGTACGAGTGGAATGACTGATCCATTACAAAGACCAGTACAAACAGGTGAGAAATTGAAAAGACCTTCACCATCGAGTGCATACAGAATTGCCAGGTGGCGTTGCCACGTGGTCTGAGGTTGCGCGGGCAATGCATCGTACGTGGGTGAATTTGTGTTAAGAGCAATCAGGTCTGCGAGGGTTGAGTTAGGAACAAGCGGTATGCTGCTCAACTTTAGTTGAACATGCTTTGTTTCTCCCACGGCTAAATGCCCAAGGCTGAATGCACCATTCGGCATCAACAAAAAACTATCACTGAGGGCATAACTAAATGTGTTTGTCACAGTACCCACGAGAGAGCCATTCTGGAGAGTAAGGTGAGAGACGAGACCTTTGTGTACTTGACGATCTTGCTCAGCGAGAATGGTATGTAATGTCCAGATATTCACATCTTGCAGGTTAACATTTGTACTGTTCTGTAGCGGCACAACTGTTGTATGTACTCCCGTGATCGGGCCAACGGATGCAGAGAAATTATCAGGTGATGGTTGAACCAGGGTATTGCCTCGGATTTGGACCTGATAATCACCCTCGTTAGGTACAAACACTCCCATATAGGTTGAAATGTGGACAGATGCTCCATTCTGACTAAACTGAGCTATTGATATGCTATCGCTCAAAATAGAAGAGCCTTTTTCAATGTAGGCAAGTCCATAGCTTAGCAAAGAGAAAATAACTATACTACTCAGGATGATGCGCCAACTCCAATAATGGCCTTTCAGTCGCTTTACAAGCAAGAAACGGATCGGCCCAAGCACCAGTATATAGCAGAAGAGTAAGATGCCAAGCATACGCCATGGAGGTGGAATAGTCGACGGGAGTAGTGATTGTAAGAAGCCGCTCATCCTGTTGGCCAAAATAGGTTGTACCTGTTGAGCGGAACTCCCAAGACCTGGGGAGATACCGGAGTGAGGAAGAAGCTGATCACCCAGGCTACGTAATAGAAGGCTGTCCCAGAGAAGACTGACCCCTTGCCACCCAAGAATGGGTTCGAGTGTGGGATCAAAAGCAAGGTAAATAATCGTACCCTGTTCCTGGTGTGTTTGTACAATTAAAGGCGTTGTGGGAGATGCAAGAATGACTTCACTTTTGCCGTCGTTCCCATGTGGTATTAACGTCGCAGCACTGATGGAAATGGGCGACTGGACGGTAGCAGGTATGTTATGTTGTCCGGAGCCTGGCGCCGCTGATCCTCCTGGAGGCAAGAGAACTGTCCCTGCTGGTATTGTAGAGGACCCATAAACCTGTATAGGGGCAAGTCCCGCAGGTAATGTACCAAGTGTGCGATGCCATTCAGGGCCACCGATAAGAATGAGTGATCCTCCCTGGTTAATCCAACTTTGCAATGCGTTCAACTGAATTGCACTCAGGTTAGTCGTCGTGAAGTTATCCAGCACAATGATGTTAAAATTCTTGAGCGCTGCTGCCATAGTGGGCATTGTGTTTGCATTCAGGAACTCAAGTACGATTGATCCTCCCTGGTTGGGGAGAGACAATGCGCTTAAAGAACTAAACCCTGAACTTTGATTGGAAAGGACTCCGATAAATACATCTCCAGGCATAAGTGGTGTGAGAGGGGCTGTTTGGGACCCGACATTGTGGCCGCTTCTATCGAGCAACTTCACCGTCACATTTTGTACGTCGAAATAGAGTGGTAGATACATGGTTACTTGCTTCTGTGCGCCGTTAGCAAGAGAGATTGAGACCTGATAGTTTGATGGAATACCCTGACCACTGCTCAACTGAAACTGCGGGGTAGGGGTGATCAGTGATAATGTGCCATTGAAATCAGGTCCATCGTTACGTAGTGTGATCTGCACAGGAACCCAATTGCTGTCGCGGTAGTGTGATTCAAATCCCGCTTTCACCTGAAACGTAGGACCGCCTGTACGTTCGTGTGCCAATGCTTGTGTGGACAAGACAAAGTTCAACAAAGCAAACGCAAAGCAAAATGCGGCTAGAGCTATGATACGTTTGTTTAATTTTTGCCACGATTGTTCGCTCGCCATACCTATTCTCTTTTAATTGACAGCATTGTTCAGGCTCAAAGAAGGTTTGCCAAAATAAAGTGTACTTTTTTGAGAAGCATTCTGATTGATTACTTGTAACAACACACGTCCATCTGAACTAGTGTACGCTTTAATGTTTGTTGTTGTAAAGGAGTTGTTATTGAGTGTAATCGCATCCCAAGAATTTGTATTCCAATTATACAGCCGTGCCTGCACCTGATTGGTCCCGGTAGTTTGCATAACAATGGGTGCGTTGATCGTCAACTTATTCACCTCCAAGTTTTCGGCACCTGGTAAAGAGAATTCAAAAGTAATGCTGCCTGTGTTTATAGTATAAACACCTGGTGAAGTAGTTTGCACTTCATTCCCCTGCGCATTAATTACCTGTCCTGTTATAAGCCCAGGTGGAAGGCTCGATGATGTGGAGAGATTGATGTTGAGCGGTACCTGAACAAAATCTTCGTATATGCCACCTGGGCTAGTGCCATTAACTGTGATATCGTTGGTTGTATTTACTCGATTATCAGACCAGCCAACCAATGTTGCCTGTGCTCCTGTTACTAGTAGCGGATCATTATCATCGATTGGGTTCAGTTTCGGTGCTCCAAAAAAAGGAGTAATGATCGAATGCTTCCCGGCTATGGCATAGGTACTGCACAGACCGCCACAGTTAGAATAAATAAAGCCTTCTCCGCTGAGAGCCGATAAAATTGCCAGGTGAAGCTGGATATCATTCTTCGGCTGTGAGCCACTTGCAAAAGGAAAATAAGGCACAGATAAGTGATTAGCTTTTGCAATCTGGTCAGCCAGCGTAGAGCCAGAGCTAAGTGTCGAGCTATGTAATGAAACGTTCACCTGCTGGGTTTGCTGTGCAGGCAGGTTTCCAATGTATGCAAAACTGTGGTTCATCAGAATATACACATCGTTGAGATTTGTTCCCAATTTGTTTGTCATAGTGCCTGATAAAGTGCCGTTGCGTAGTGTCAGGTGCGAGAGCAGACCACCTTGTAGTTTTTGATCCGCCTCTGAAACAAAACGGTGAAGTGTCCATGGATCAGTATTCTGCAGATTGATGTTGGTTTCATTTTGTCCCACAGTAATACCAATACCTTCGTTGGTATTTGGTACATCAGGATCGCTTTGAAAAAAGGCATTTGTGATTGGCTGAGCGAGACTTTTCGCAGGTATATGAATCTGGAAAATCCCTTCGTCAGGAATGAATGAGCTAAAAAAACTTGTGACATGGGCTGTATTATCACCCTGATTGAGCTGTATGATGGAGATGCTATTGATAGTTGGTCTCTTTTGAATGTAAACAAGACCGTATGTGAGAAGAGAGAAGACTACAATACTACATACTATGATACGCCAACTCCAATTAGAGCGCTTTCGTCGATCTCCTTTTGACTTATTAAGCACGAAGAAAAAGCGAATTGGACCGATGACAATGATATAGCCAAGTAATAAGATGACAAGAATCCAGGCTGGGAAAGGCGCGCCAGGCTGTAGAATTTGGAATAACCCTTCGCGCAAAATCGATTGACCAGGTCCATCGGTATACGTGGGAGCATTAGCTGGGAGAAGGGACTGGTCACCCAGGGTACGCAACAGTAGACCATTCCACAAAGCGATAGTTCCAACCCAGTTAATCAAAGGCGCGACTGCTGGATCGAAGGCTAGATAGCAGATGACTCCCTGCCCTTGCTGCGCCTGCACAATGAGCGGATTGGACTCAGTTCCCAGAACTGTTTCAAAATGGGAGAATGCCTCCTGTCTCGTATCACTACTCCCGGGCAGTGTTGCTGTGCTGATCGATATAGATTGCCGTAAAGTATCAGAAGTTGCTTTTTGGCCGGTCTCTGCAATGGTTGGACTGCCGATAGGCAACAGATGGATTCCTGCCGGCAGTACTCCTGTGCCATGTACAACTACTGGTAATAGTTGAGGTGGAAGTGTGCCAAGTGTGCGTTGCCAATTTGGACCTCCAACCGCAATGAGGACACCACCACGGTTGATCCATGTTTGTAAGGCGGTTAGCTGGGCAGAATTGAGAGTGCTTGTAGTAAAGTCATCAAGCACAATGACATCAAAGTTGTCGAGAACCTCAGCCACATCTGGCATTGTGCTAACGTTCAGAGTTGCCAACTCGATAGATCTGCCTGGATCTGGCAGTGAAACTTTGCTAAGGGAGCTAAACTCTGGACTTTCGGCTGTGTGATCAGAGAGTATACCGATGAGAAGAGAACCAGTGTGCAATGTGAAAAGTTTAGCGGATTGAGTGGTAATGGCAAAGCCATTATTGTCGCTTAGAGTAGCTACAATGCCTTGTGGTACCGCGGGTGCTTCGTATAAAGGAATATTAAAGTTGATCTGCTTTTGTGTTCCATGTGGCAAGACAACGGATGTCTGGTAACTCCAGGGCAATATACTACCAACTACTACCGGCCTTGAAAAGCCTGCGTATGTTGTAACGGAAACTACACCTGAGAAATTTGAGCCTTCATTGCTCAGTGCAACCTGTACCGGAGTCCAGTAGTTGAGCCTGGAATCATCCTCAAAACCTACTGCTATTTGCAGTGTGGGTAATACCACAGGTGAATTTTTTGTGTGGGCTGATACCTGAGCAGGAAAGAGGAAGAGTGAAATACATATCGAAGCGAGGAGGATGACCACCCCGCCCCAGCCCCTTGGAGTGGGGTGTTCGACCTGTGTTGCTCGCCTTTTGAGGTTGTCTTGTTGCATTCCTGATTTCATTCGCCAACAGATATATCTATAGATGGATAGGCAGTTTTTAATACGTTTGGCATGGTAATGGTTGGTAAGTTTTTATCATACCATACTTTACATGTACGTTCTGAAGGCGGTTACACTCACAAAACCTTTTATGAAGTTTAAGGCAGATGCGTCCCAGGCGCATCCCCAATGACGCTGGCTAGTTGTTGGAACTGGTTGTAGGTCAGGTCAGTGGTTGGTCCGCTCCACATTTTATTACTTAGCACTTGCATGGCGGGCTTGACTCGGGCATGTACATCAGCATCACTGACGACTTTTCCTAGCATGTCGTTCCATTCGGCGAACATGCCACCTAACAGGTGTGGGTCGTTGGGGCTTAGATCGAGGTTTGGGTCGTAAAAGCTAAAGATATTTGGCTCCCATTGCTCGTAGAGTAGTTTGGTATCAAGATAATCTTGGAAGTATCCGGCTTTTGGAACAATGTAGAGGATATTGTCATTCGCGTTAATAATTTGGAATCCTTGCTGTACCGTGGCTAAGGGATTTGCCCATCGATTGTCCCAGACATCGGTAACAATGTCGTTATTTACCGCGACGCTACCTGTCATCCATGTGAGGGTTCCCCACATTCTTACAGACTTGCCTTTCTCTTTGAGGTAAGCATCATATGTATTGATAAATTGCCTGTACTGGTTTGCATTGCCTGTAGTGTATTCATCTGCGCCAATATCTACTCGAGGACTATCAAACCAGGGCAGAAACTCGTCCCAGATGGAATTCAAAAAGGTATAGGTTTTGGGGTTAGTCAGATCAAGAAATTCCTTCGAGTCTGTTTTACTTACAAGGTCTGGACGGTATTGGGTGAAGGCCAGGTCATGTGCTGGTGCATCAATTTCTGGAGTGATGGTGACTGCATATTGCTTAGCTACGGCTTGTAGTTCGCGCATATCCTGTTGGGTGTAGGAGCCATCTTTGGCTGCCAAACCTTTGAAGAGAGGGCTGTTGAGGCGGAATGCTGCGTATTTGTGCTTCCAATCGGGGCTTTTACCACCATCGATCTCGTTATCGTTCAAATGCAGGTGAAAGTCGTTCATTTTATACCACGCCATGAATTTCACATAGTCTTCCAGGAACTTGAGAGAGAAAAACTTGCGCCCAACATCAAGCATAAAACCACGCTCTTGATATCTCGGATAATCTCTCGCTGTTCCTCTAACGATGTGCGTTTTTGAAGGATCTTGAATCAGGATTTGTAAAATGGTGCGCGTACCATAAAAGACGCCTGTGCTTGTATTGGCGCTGATAACTACTGAGTCTCCCACCTTGAGGAGATACCCTTCGCTGCCAATACCCCGGTCTGAATTCTTCAAAGTCAGGAAAAAGTCGCCTATTATAGGAGAGCTAGTGGTGACGACGGGAAAGGAATTGCCGGTCATTGCGAATAAATCGTGTTGAAAAACATGTGCTGTGTCTTGCAACTGTGCAGCATATAAGGGATCGATGGTAATACGTGAGGCTGAATCAACCATAAATGATCCGCTACTGCCCTGCCATTCACGCAGGCCCGGGATGACGGTCGGAGCGGCGTTAGCGAATAAGATTGCGGGATTAATTATGCGCAAGGGGAAAAGAAATGTGAAGATCATGCCCATGCCCAGCAGCGCAATCATACTCAATATGATTGTTCTTTTCTTCAAGAGATGATCTCCTTCTGTTTCTTAGCTAGAAAAATTATCTGGCCTCTTAATCTCTCGCTTGAATGTTGGTTACCAGTATCGTGAACCTCTAGTATTAGAAAACGTGGTAGGCGATACCTTCTCTCGTAAAAGATTACCAATTGGCATTTGGATTATGACGGTTTTGTTGTCTTAGCACAGCTTGCGTTTGTATTATACATGAGAGAGTGTTTTTGTATAGTACCAGTTCATGAGGTGACTGGAAGATTAATTTTCCTTAGTATTCCTGCACCGAAATGTGGTATTTTGGACTAAATGTATTATTTGTTACTGTTTGTTAATCTCTCAAATATATGGAACGCTGAGTTTATGCACGCTCACACAGCATGATATCTAATACAAGGAGGTGTCTAAGATGACAGAACTTTTCGCCACGACTGGAGGAAGTGTAGCGCATATCGTACAGCAGGGTGATGTCTGGAATGCGGAATTACTTCTAAATGATAGTCGCGCCCAATGTCTCGCCCTTGACAGGCGCCACGCGGGCACGCTCTATGTAGGTACGCACGGTAAGGGAGTTTGGAAGAGCAGTGATAATGGCCAGACCTGGCAGGATATGGAGCTGCCGCAAGAAGATGTCTTCTCAATTGCTGTCAGCCCGGTAAATGGCGCAGTTTATGCTGGTTGCGAGCCGAGTATGCTCTTCCGCAGTGAAGATGGTGGGCAAGCCTGGCAAGAATTGTCAGCGCTGTGCAGCATTCCATCAGCGCCGACATGGAGTTTTCCGCCGCGACCCTGGACCTCGCATGTACGCTGGATCGCTCCAAATCCACATGATGCTGCGCTGTTGATCGTTGGGATTGAGTTAGGTGGTCTGATGTTTAGCAGTGATGGTGGGCAGACCTGGAGCGATCATCGCCCAAATGCCCAACGCGATGTTCATGCACTCGCATGGCATCCAACAGCACAGGGCCGGGCATATGAAGCTGGTGGAGGTGGTACAGCGTGGAGTAAGGATGGCGGACAGACCTGGCAGCGTATTGATACTGGTCGCGATCGACATTATACCTGGGGCCTGGCTGTTGATCCTGACGATCCCGATTGTTGGTTTATTTCGGCCTGTCCGGGGCCGCGGGAAGCGCATAACCCGAGAGGGAACGCGCAAGCTTATATCTATCGCTGGCGTGGCAATGGCCCATGGCAAGCGCTGAATGGAGGATTGCCTCAACCCCTCAAGAACTTTCCTTATGCTTTAGTAAGCGTACCTGGACATCTTTTTGCAGGTTTGAATGATGGTCGCATCTATGTAAGTCATGATCTGGGCGATAGCTGGCAATCACTAACTCTGACTGGAGAATCTCTACCGAGTATCCTGGCGATGGCATATGTTGCATGAAAGCAAGATTACTCTCTTGCTCAGGCATTAAACTTTTGTTTCTTCGCCTAACCGCTGTTCTACGCAACGTCAACCGCTTTAGAAGTATTCTTTCCCCCTTCGAATTCGTATTGAACGGGGCGAAGGGAATGTGTACTCTAAAAACCACTGCTTTTGACGTCTTACTCATTGGATCGCATCTGACAGGTCTTTGTAGCCATTAACCAAAGAAACCAATGGTACTCAAGAACACAATAGGAAGAACAAAACGATGTATAACCCATACCCAGTGCCAGACCCATACCAACAGACCCAGTATGCACCGCCACCACCTCCATACGTTCCACCTATACAACCGGCAACGCCTGAGGAGAAAAAGGGGAGCAATAAAGGGTGGATTTGGACCGGTATAATAATCCCGATTCTCGTAGCGATAATTGGCTTAAGTGCCCATGCTGCGACGTCTGGACCATCAGGACCCAGCATCCCGCAACTGCATTCTACCTACAGTGGCATTTTGACCGACCTGGTGTACCAAAAGCAATTTCAGCTCAGTTTTCTGGACGTGAGCGAAGATAGTAATGGGAATTTTCAGGCCGCTGCAACCGTCGCTCAATCATGCACTGCGACAATTTCTAAAGCAAGCGTTAACACAAGCGGAGCCGTGAGATTTCAGCTTGACCTGATAGCAAATTCCACTTGCCCACAGGGGACTTTGGTGTTTTCTGGACAGATAAACAGTGTCGAAGGTATTACCGGTACCTGGACTGAACCAAATAGTTCAGACGGAGATAACGGGACTTTCACTCTCTCGTAAAGCCGCTGCCGATCGAAGAGTGCCTGAAGAAGGAGTAACTCTATGGGAGATCAAATACAAAAGGGATTTGCAGAGGTCAATGGCACACGTTTGTACTATGAAGTTGCTGGCGAAGGACATCCGCTTGTACTGAATCATGGTGGGCTTGTGGATAATCACCTGTGGGACGATCAATTCGACGAGTTCGCTAAGCATTTCAAAGTGATACGTTACGATATTCGCGGCTTTGGCGACTCTGGTATGATCAAGAAAGGTATGGAGCCATATTCGATGGAGCGTGACCTGTTTAGTCTCCTGCAATTCCTGGATATTCAGAAAACATATGTCTTGGGCCTGTCGATGGGTGGCGCGCTCGCCATCGACTTCACGCTGCAATATCCTGAGATTGTAGATGCGCTGATTACGGTTGGAGCAGGCTTGAGTGGTTATGAAGAGGATGATCCTGAAGAACTCAAGGCGAAGTTCGCGCAAATGGAAGAAGCGTTCAAGAGTGGCAATATCGCGCGCTCGGTCGAGATCTCGCTGCAGATTTGGACGGATGGGCCATTTCGTACGCCGGAGCAGGTTGATCCACAAGTGCGCGAACGTGTCAGAGCCATGACGACACGCAACTTCGAGCGAGGAGATGATGAAGAAGTACGGCCACAACATCTGGAACCACCTGCCGCAGGTCGCCTTTCAGAGATACATGTGCCGACGCTGATTATTGTGGGCGGCGAGGATGTTGAAATTATTCTTTCGATCGCGGATAAGCTCGAAAAAGACATCGTGGGTGCCAAGAAGGTGGTAATTCCAGGCACGGCACATCATTTGAATATGGAAAAGCCGCAGGAGTTCAATCGCCTGGTGAGTGATTTTTTGCAACAAGTTGGTAAATAGAGGTAATGAGCAAGCAAACCGTCATGCAAGCTAACTCAAAAGAGAAGTATGGATAAATCGAGTGGCTCTTGGCTTCGCGTAGTTGACCACTTCCCCACAAACGCTAACCGAAATACCGACCACTCCCCATAAATCTGTTAATCGAAATCGGTAGCCATTTGAGGCTATGTTGCATTTTTAGTGAATTCAAAGGTCATGGACAAAACCCACCCAAGTGTAGACCCACTGCATATGCCAACCGATATCTGTTCATTCCTGTACAGACGACAGCGATTCACGGAAAATGCTACAGAGCCTGTTAAGGAAGAAGCCTGATGGCCGCAAGGTAGATAAGTACGGCACAGTTTTTGGAGACAACACTTCCTATACAGAAGATTGCTCCTTCGCCACTTCATTCAGATATAGGAAAAAAGTCTCAGTCACTTGTGCTTATAAGTATGATGTATTATTAATTATACTAGCAGCACTTATGGAATGCAGTGCTGGTTGATGCGATAGTGTTTGATTATGCCAGGAGCGACGTGCGAGAGAGGTAAACATTACAGCTCTTTGTGGCTCTGTTGCTTTGTGGTCATCTCTGGCACTCTCGAGGAAGTAGTGATTATGAGCAACCATAGGAATACATTCCAAAAGAGGAAATTTCTGTTCTTTCTGCTGATTGGGCTTTTTCTTAGTGTGTGCCTGACCCTCCTCATAAACTCGATCTCGCTGCCATCTTGGATGCGTCCTCTCGTTCCTTTGTTTATCGTTGCCTTGGTTGCTCTTTTGATCCTTGTAGAGGCTCTTAAGGAAGATACACCAACCCATCGCCAATTCCGCATACCAACACGCGAGCACCCGGATCTCGGAGAGACTCTCAAGGTAGATACGCTAACCCATCCAGGGCGTCGTGCTTTCTTCAACCGCTTCGTACTACCTGCTACCTGGATTAGTCTCTTAACCATTCTGGGTGGCTTTCTCACAATACAGGAGGCAAATGCAGAGACAGCAAGAGAACAACTAGAAAAAGCACAACAGGCGTTTGATGCCCAAAGAAACGGTCAGTTGACCCGGCTTCGAATTGGCTTCGATCCCATTGGAAATCAGCCAGGAGGGGTACTTGACCCCAGCACCCTGAACGATGGTCTGAGCAAGCTCCTCGAAGGTATACCTGTCACTTCAGCGTACGTAGGAACAACGTACACCGATACGGTCAAGGCCTTGGGTGGGGGAAGCATTGAAATGGCATGGCTTAGCCCACTGAGTTACTTGTATGCTCATCAGAAGTATGGTGCGAAGGTCATTTTACGTCGATTAACGCCGGAAGGTCAGAAGACCTATCAGTGTTACATCATTACCAGGAAGCAGAGCGGTATACGCACCCTTCACGACCTGAAAGGCCAACGATTTGCCTTCGTAGATCCCTTTTCAACCAGCGGTAACCTTATTCCACGGTATGAACTCACAAAAGCCGGGCTTGATCCCGACCACAACGTTAAGGGCTTCTATGCAGGGTCACAGGCAGCAGTCATTGAGCAAGTGCTCAATGGAGACTATGCTGCGGGTGCAGTGTCAAGTGATAACTACAATGCCTCTCTGGAAGAACTCGGAAACAAGGGATCCGATCTCATGATCCTGTTCAAAAGCCCAGTGAACATTCCTGAGGGACCAATTGCTCTGCGTAAAGATATTCAACCCTACGATACACTTCATGTGGAAGATGCTTTGTTAACTATTGGAGAGGAGAATCCAACTATCCTCCATACCGTCAACATCGCAGGTTTTACGAAGGCAACAGACGAAACCTATGGAGAACTCCTTCAAATAGCGCACGATATGAATATTGACCTACCCACCTATAATGGATGAGACGAGCGAACGACTCCTCCCATGCGAGAGATCGCAACTCAGGGGTAGGGAGAGCAGTTGGGTGTGTCCAGCCCAACTGGACCGAAGACAGCTCTTATCGATTCAGGTCTAGCCGAAACCTGCCGCGTTATCGGCACAGTTGACGTTGTTCTCATGCCAAAAACTCCGCCGATAATGGACCTGTGCCGCAGTTATCCACTTTGCGGCCACGAGGCGTATTCCTTAGCGATGAGCCTGGAAGAAACGTTTCGGGGTGTTCCTCTCCAGATGGAAGAGAAAAAGAGTTGAGAGTGATGGTCGCGCGTCCTACCACACGTGTGCAGTGCTGCTCACCAGAACCACCTCGAAGGTGTTCGTGAACCGATCCTTTCTCAAGAAAAGAAATGGGGAGTCGCCTCTTATTAGCGCTATCAGCTTACCTTGCTCATCACGGAAAATGCAACAGAGCCCTCGGTGGGCAGGATGTTGATGAGCAGTTTTAAGTTAGCGTAAACAATAAGAAAGAAGGGGGCGTCAAAGCATTGCTCTTCGGGAGAGAATCAGGTATTCTCCAGTATTTCGGTTAGCATTTTTATGGTGATTGGTTAGAGTCGTAAAATTTCTGATTAGCAAATGGTCATTATTCAATTATCATCAACACTTGTTCGGCTGGCTACTCCTTCTACAATTGCCATCGCCATATCAAGGCCAAAGCTAGCTCCGCGCCCATTCACATCGCCCGAGGGATTGTAGACGGCGAGCGAGGCTACTCTTAAAGGCACCGTTTGAGCCGCTGCCCTGGCAGCTTCAATAATGTGTTGGCGCGGTGGCCAATGTGGGGCGGGAGTCAAGTTGCCTGGGTTTTCTTCAGGACCCCCCACATCTAAGTCTATATGCATATACCAGGCTTGTGCCTCATTAGCCCGTGCTCGTAATGCTGTTTGAACTCTCTCTGCTATACCAGGTTGTACCATCTCTACTGCATCTATGAGTAAAATCGGGTGACGTTGGAGTGCCTCGACTTCGGCGGGATCAAGGTCGCTTGCTCCAATCAGTACTGCTGCCTCCGGTCGCACTGGCTGCTCCAATCCTGCGACCAGCCGCCAGTCATCAAGATCCCAGCCCAGCGCTACAGCATAGGGCATTCCACCCCAGAATCCACTCATTGTTGTTTCCATCGTATTGAGGTCTCCGTGCGCATCGAACCAGACGACTCCTGGCGACCCTTTCGCCTGAGCAAGTCCTCCGATTGCGCTTACAGCATGTGTGCAATCACCTTCGAGTACCAGTACGAAACTGTCTTCTTGTTTAAGAGCCGTGCTTACTGCTGCGGATGATCTTTTAGCAATGTTCCCCAGGTTTGTGATCGAATCGCGAGTGCGCTCTGATTTGGGCAGTTCGATCCAGGTTGGGTTCGAGACGATGTGGCCTTGTGCTTCTAAGAGTTGTATCAAGCCGTGATCGAGAAATGCCTGTGGGCCGAGTGCGCAGCCCCAACGGGCAACGTCGATTTGGTAGGGGATGCAGATGACGGTGATATGCATTGTGTGGGTTCCTTTAAAGTAAAGAGCATGTTAAATGTTCGGTATATGATATGAAAGTGTGCTAGAATTTTAGCCAGTCCCAAGGCATGGCTCTTCCTAACATAATACTCACTACACAGCCATCGGTGGATACATGATACCTGGGAAGCAAGCTGTAAAGGCGCTTCTGATCGACTCGTCCACATGGGCGAGTCGATCACTGTCAACAATCGTCATCCAAGGGGACGCGGTGAATGCTGATAGCTGGGAAGCCATCTTACTCAATAGTAACGAACAAAAGGATTGTAGCATTTCCTCTTTCTAGAAGTGGAGAGTGAGGACAGTTAAGCTTGCGGTCATGAAGGACCCCTACGAACTTCATTGCACAATTGCTCCAACCGGTCACACATCACTCGTGCGAGATCAGCCGGGTAGGGTATACCATGTGCCTGGGCCAGGGAATGAGCCAGTTCCTGGTAGAAGCGTACGATAGTGAGGGCAGCCTGGAGCATGGCATCTCGTTCCATCAGGCAAATGCTTGCCTGTAGGGGAGCTAACTGCTCGACTGATAAAGTTTCTTTGCTGAGAAATTTTGTCGCAGACGTGCCATGTTCACACATGTGAGACGCATATCCTCTAAAGCGCCGTACGCCGACCAGAGTTGCCCGCGTGCCATGGGTGTGATGAAGTGGTGGGACAGTTCATGCCAAAACCAGATTATCAGGCGGCGTAACGTCTCGATCTGCTCAGCCTGTGTGGGTTCTTGCCAGGAGAAAACTGCTCCAGCCAGAATGCCTTTTTTATCGAGAAGGACTCTGTATGGTCCCACGTAAATATGATTGAAGTGGCTCTCTCGGCCAAGCCCGAGTTCAACTTCAGTGCCATCGGAAAAGATTGAGAAAACGAAGTCGGCGCCGTCACCATTATAGTCTTCCAGGAACACCGGTTCACCCAGAAGTCGGATAAATGCCTCACGCCCTGTGAAGAAGTCATCGTAGGCCTCATCAGTAATGATCAGCCCGAAATCAAGGTCGGAGTGGATATCAGTCGTGCCCCTGGCATAGGAGCCACTGATAAAAGCGGCGATCACACGCTCATCTACCTGGCCAGCTGCTACAAAGCGGTTCGTAATCATCTGGTGGTGAAGAGGCATGTGTAGTTCTTGCGCATCCATGGCGTTGTTCCTCCTTATGAAATGTAGCTCCGTTATCGTTTGTTTCTTCTACTAGAAAGAGGTACACAATTCCGCAAAGGTAGACAATGTCAGTAAGCGTCCCTCTCCTGCGGGCTGGACTTCCTCGTGTTCAAGATGCCAGGTATGGGGGTGAGGAATATAGACTGCGTTGAGTCCAGCAGCGAGCGCGGGATTAATATCAGA
>WNGJ01002357.1_pt1 | contig 19419 bp, 11 predicted proteins | sample 5400611 | NCBI WGS metagenome assembly WNGJ01 (sample SAMN13153375, study PRJNA577476) | soil metagenome | isolation source: 40 cm soil or saprolite under Garry oak tree replicate 1 | place: USA:California | collected 2016-06-15 | reverse complement strand
CCCGTCGGTTCCGCTCGACTATTTGTACAATTGTTCTAGATATAGTAGAACAAAGGTTCTAAGACCTCATCCTCTGCTTCTCAACGTATGCCCCTCATTGATGTGTGACTGATTCCTCCCCAGATTCCGTCTCCCTCTACACAGGGCTACCTCGGCCAAGTTGCTCATGAGCAATTGATGAGGTAGTCCGAATGTTTCGAGTCTGCATAAAAACGGGTGAATCTCAGTTATTCCATGATCCGGTCTGGTATACGCCCGCAGATGGTGAAAACCCGCTCAGGTTGCTTGGGGAGTAGTTTTGTCCGTCTTTTAGCAAAAGGGTGTCTGGCGCTGCTACGTGACCGCAGCGGCGATTGTAGCAATCGTCTGACTTTGTTTTTGATAATCCACCATCTCACCCCGGAGTGAGGCCCATCCGACTGCTTCTGCTGGCACTTTTACCAACCTCTCCACGACATGCTCCTGCAACCGCATCTCGCTTACATGGCTCTCAAGCGGAAACTGGAGGCAATGGGTAGGAGAGCACATCCCGCGCTGTCCATCGTCGGTTGGTTCGTCCCACTGCCATGGCAGGGGTACGCTGGCGATAGCGTTGCGCCAGCAGTCTACCCCCTCGCGCTCGTGGCTGCACGAGTGCCACGCGCAGGGAATGGTGAGGGCGGACAAAATGGTAGTAGGCACGCCACCATTCCAGATGGGCCAGCAGCTGGGGGGCTTGTTGAGAAGTGGCCCAGGTGCGACGAGCCAGCGCGGCTATTCCATGGCGGACGGTCAGATTCACCCGCTCAATAAAAGCCGTGTTCAACCTCCCAGAGAAGCCCAATCCCTGCAAGACAGCTTTGAGAGCGTCCTCTGTTCCCAGTCGCATCACCTGCGTGACCCGCACGAGCTTGCGCCGCCGGTAACATTTCTTCACTTGGCCGTAGATCAGGCGTGGTTCCACCAGCCATCGGCGCACGTTGCGTCCTCGACAGCAGAAGGTGAGCCACTGACCAAAGTGGGCCGTGAGTGCATAAAAGTACAGATTGAGCCCATCACTGGTAAAGAGAGGAATACAGCCAGGGGAGAGGATCTGTCGCAGCGAGTGGATGAGCAGGTGCGCCATGTGTTGGGTGCGCGGACCCAGATGGAGCACGGGCAGGATCTTGGTGCACGGGTCGATGGCCAGCCAGAGCCAGAGTACCTGCTTATGGCTGCGGAGCCGTGTTCGGAGTTCGTCCAACTGCAGGTGTGGGAGATGGAGATGGCAGAAGGAGCGCCCGTGCAAGGTCTGCGCATGCTCCCCTGCACGAGTGAGCCAGGTCGTGATGGTCGCTTGTCGGTAGCCAAAGACCCGCTCGGCTGCGGATGGGTCGAGCCCTTCGGCCAGCGCCGAGAGCACCATGGCGACCTGCTGGGAAGGGGTTTTCAAACGATATAACGGAGTGTCGCGTCGAGCACTGAACGTCGTGCGGCAGGCCTGACACCGAAACGTCTGGATCTGCTCAGCGCGACCATGCTTGCCATCGCCAACCAGCGCGTGCACTTGAGCATCTGTGATCCCACAGTACGCACACTGCTGATTGGGACAGGCGAAGCCGTCGGTGTTGACCCGCTTGGGCACTCCCCGATGGCTTTTGATCTCGCGGCAGGGGCGTACAGGAGCAGGCGCCGGTCCTCCACCCAATGAGGCAGTGGAGGCGAGACGACAGGCGGGGCAATCGTCCGGGCAGCGGGGCTTCAGCAGACGGTGAAGTCTGGTGCGCTTGGCCCCTCCTCGTGAGAAGGAAGGCCGAAAATGCAACCAGTCAAGACGCCAAAGCAGCGCCACAGAGAGGAGGAGGCAGACTACGAGCAGGAACACGAACACAGGAACGGACATAACGATCCTCGCAGCTTGAAATGGGGGCAGGGATAGTTTGCTTATCATAAGCAGAGTCGCAATGGCCTGTCAAGCGATTGGGAGCAACGTCCGAATTATCCACCACCGAGTGGGGCAGTACCCAGCATCAGTTGATAGGCTTCTAGAGGGGGATTGGTAGTATCGAGGCAGGGATAGCTCTCGACCGATGCCGACGGCTGACCACATCAATCATGGTGATTACACACACTTTTCCCACCCCCGCCACCTGCATGCTTCCCTGTGCATCGAGTTCCCACTCGTCATGCGGGGCGCCTTCTGGCTGCCTCGCTGGGCTGGGTAAGTCACTATGCTTCTGATAGCGACGCGTCAATTTCTCGGCGCCGAGCAGCGCAGCAATTCGGGAGCGACTAGGTAATGGCTGATCGATCCAGCGAGGATCAACGCGCAGTTCCGCCAGCAAGGTGGTTGGACCCCAGCCAGGATGCATCCGGCGCATCTGCACGATGGCCTCGCGCATTCCCCTCGGAAGCGTCCTCAGCGGCCCCATGATGGGGCGGCCCATTTGAGAACTCAGACCGCTGCGCCCCTGGTGCTGGCCTCGGCGACGCCATTTGCGCACCGTCCACACCGAGCAGCCGAGTGCCGCCGCAATCTCTGAATCGGATTGTCCAGCAGCGGCTCGTTCACTGATGTCCAGCCGCTCTGGAAACGTGGTCTTCTGTCCGCGCCGTAGCATAGTGAGAGCCTCCCATCGTACCGCCTTCACCTCGATCCGTAGTTCGGGCGTGGTGAGGCATCAGGGCCACTGCCATTTGCAGCCCCGGTACGATTTTATGAGACTTTCATCAAGACGGGCGGTACGACATATCGAGACTCAACAGGCTATTCTCCGACGAGTGTTCTCCGACAAGAAGAGAGATGAGGTGCAACGGAATAAGCAAATGTAAGTATGAAGTACCGAAATTTCGTCTAATTGAAGAGCACGATACCACGACGCGAGAAGTGGTGCCTTGACAGGATAGGCATAATGCTTGCTGTTCTGGGAAGCCGGATGTTACTGGCCCAACGACCCAGTTTACTTCACCCTGCTCTCAAGCTGTTCGAGCAAATTGCTACTACTTTGACTAAAGTCCAGGTAGGAAGAAATACTTACTTGTGATAATCATGTTTATAAGCTATACTTGCATAGACTTAAATATGATACTCAGGTTTTGCGCTGTCGAACCAGACACTTGTATTTTCCATCGAAATTTTTACGATAAAAACATCGAGTCATCACATCTAAAGACCCCAAATAGAGATCAACATTGTGCGAAGTTAAGGTTTTACAGTCTTTCCAAGGAGGAACTATGGAAGACATCGTGAAGATCACGATCTGGTTACCTGATCAGCAGGCGCTGAACAAGGTTCTTGCTACAGCAGAAGTCTCACTAGATTGCGGTGCCCCACGCCGCGAGAGCGATGGCTCCTATAGGGTTACGCTCTACGCCCGCCCACCCGAAGCACAGAAGATCTTCGAGCTCCCATACCGCCATGAGGCAGACGAGAACTACGGCAAAGTCTTGGCCGAGCGCCAAAAGGAAGTCTCCAAGATAGATCGCTTCAAGGGTGGTAAGGTCAAGCCTACAGGACTCGGTGAAAAGAGGTGATCCGATGTCGTATATGAACGTAACCGAAGTCGAGTCCGCGCTCATCGGCCTCGCTGCACACTACCCATCGATCTGTGAACTGATTCCCCTGCCTCACGTGACTGTGGAGGGTCGAACCTCGCACGCCGTCCGTCTGGGCACCGCACCCGCGAATACTGTCGATGCTTACTACTTGACCGGGGGTGTTCATGCCCGCGAATGGGGCAGTTGTGAGATACTGATAAATCTTGCCACGGATTTGTGCGACGCCTATACGCTTGGTACCGGCGTTGGCTATGGCGGCAAGTACTTTTCGTCCGCCGAAGTCAAGGCCCTTATGGAGCAAATGAATATTATCGTCTTCCCCTGCGTCAATCCGGACGGCCGCAATTTCTCGCAGGGCACGACGGCTCTATGGCGCAAGAACCGTAACCCCGCCGATAGCGGCGGAGTGGCGTCGAAGATCGGCATAGATATCAACCGCAACCAGGATTTCCTTTGGGACTTCAACACTGCGTTTGCGCCGGCGGCGATCAACAGCTACCTCGCGTCGACCGACCCAGCGGTGGACACGTATCACGGCAGCTCTCCTCAGAGTGAAGCCGAGACCAAGAACATCAATCATATCCACGATACGTACACCCGCGTTCGCTGGTATGTCGACGTTCACAGTTACTCGGAAGATATTCTTTACGTCTGGGGCAATGATGAGCTACAGGTCGCCGATCCCACGAAAAGCTTCCAGAATCCCGCCTTTAATCACCAGCGCGGGCTTATCGGCGACGACTATGACGAATACATCCCCGACGGTGATCTCTCGAGCCTGCTCGCATTGTCTCAAGCCTTCACTCGTTCCCTGGGTGAAGTGCGAGGCAAGTATTATGTGGCAAAGCCGGGTTTCTCACTATATCCCACGTCCGGAACGAACGATGACTACGCATACAGCCGCCACTTCACCGGCCCTGCGCTCTCGAAGGCCTTGTCCTTCACCGTCGAATGGGGCACCGAGTTCCAGCCTCCTTGGGCCGAGATGCAGGAGATCATCAAGGACGTCTCCGCCGGCCTCATGGGATTGGGGCTGGAAGCTCTCGGCATCGACAACTTCATCGTCACCAATCGCGACACCTTTTCATCATACGAAGTCGATACCACCAAGGACTACGACAACGCGTTCTACGTGATCTATGACGGTTTCGCCCCGTCCATGATAGGTGTTCCGGGCGCGGTCCCTTCGATCCGTTTTCTTAGCTCAATCGGTGGTACGCAGATCAGTTCAATGTCGGCCATCAACACCAGCGTCGATCTCGAGAACCCCGGTGCTCCCACGACTCCGCAGCGAATCTCCTTCACGTTTAGAATCCACTTCGACAACACCTCAGCGTTCACAGCCGAAATCCGCGACATCTATGTCGAAGCCACACTAAGCGGGATTACCGACGTCGCGCTGATGCACCTCATCAATCAGCCGAATCCGTACATGGTCGATGGTTCGGTAAGCTGGCTGAGTACCGACGTGCGAGTATTTCAGCTGCGGCCCGGCGAGAAGGTTCACAGCTCGAGCGCGATCACGCTCCAGGATCCTGATGTGGTCGCCGACGCGCCGTACAACTACATCCAAGGGCTGATCGGCGAGCTTCGTAGTTATGGGAATGCGGACGCTCCATCCTTCGAGAGTCTTTCATCGAATGAGCTCGAACTGTCCCGTACGGTTGGTGGCGTACGAGTCCTCAATTTCGCGGTCGCCAAGGTCCGCTACCTCGCGAATACGCAGGACGCCGTCGACGTGCGCGCCTTCTTCCGAACCTTCAATACGATGGTGTCGGATCTCAGTTACACGAGTAGTACGACCGCACAGATGCAGAACTATCGCCGAACAAGTGGTGGAACGATCCCGCTACTCGGCATCAATACGTTCTTCAGTGGCGCGGGGAATCAGATCGTTTCGGTCCCGTATTTCGCCGAACGGCGAGTGAACACCGCTACCCAGAGCATGGCGGCGCAACTGGACAACACCAATAAGCAGACGCTCGTGCACGCGGGCGCGGTTGAAGCACACACGTACTTCGGCTGCTGGCTAGACTTCAATCAGACTGACTCACAATTCCCGGTCAACGTCTCAGCGGGAAGCGACGGCCCATTCACGGGCCGAGTGCCGATCATGCAGCTCGTGCGTGGCATCCATCAGTGTCTGGTGGCGGAAATTCGATTTCAGCTCGGCGGCGCCGACCCGATCTCGAACGGCGCCACGCCGGCGTCGAGCGATCGCCTCGCGCAACGGAACTTGGCGATCGTCGAAAGCGACAACCCTGGCATCGAGTCCACGCACCGGGTGCAGCACACGTTCCTCCTGAAGCCTTCACCGTCCGCCCGTGCGGGTCAATTCAAGGCATTGGCGACTAGTGCGGACCAGCAGACGCGCTATGACGAACTCGTATTCCGCTGGCATGATCTTCCACGGGAGACCATCGCGAGCCTGTTCTTGCCGGACTGGAACGCGGATGAAGTGATCGCACTCAATGACACACTGCGGCCTGGACCGAAGATCCTAACGAGGGTGGACGCTCATACGGTTTCATTCACTGTCGGCGACGTCGCGTATATCGCCATTCCCGAGCAGATCCGCAACGCGATTCCTGGCCTGCTGACATTGCAGCTCCCTCTCACCATCCTTGATGGCCAACGGTTTACTGTTGACGTTCAGCAGCATACCGGCCTCACGTTCCGTATCGAAAGCCGTGGGGAACGTAGGAACAGAAATATCCACGCCGAGATTCGCGTGGAGGGTGGGGACAGAACGGTCAACTTCTCTCGACGGCGAGTGCTCGGCGCTTTCCGCCTTAACGTCGTAGTGAAATCCGGAGAGCCGCTACTTCGAAAGCTAGTACGCAACCTCGCGGTGCTCCGCTACGTTTTCCAGGCGATCCCTAGGGCGGACAGCTGGCACCCGGTCTTTGTGCGGTACTTATCGCAATTGGGCGACCAAATTGCCGGTCTGGGAGTAGACCCATCGCTCATTCCCGCGTCGCCCGACGATCCAGGAATCCCCGGACAGGTGCATGTAGTCAGTCAGCCGCAAGACATTACCGGCAAAGTCCAGGAAGTGCTCTTTGATTGCTTCGGCGATTTCAAGGGCTTTGTGCTCGAAACCTGTTCAGGTCGTCACGCTATTAAATGTCACGAGAAAGGGGTGGCAGAGATCGTGCTGCGGGCGTGTCGTGAGCGTTGCACAGTGACCGTCCGTCTCGGCGAACACGGACTCCGCGAGATCATCGTTCGCTGTTAAGTTGGTCGGTGCTCAGGCACCAAATAAGTCGTGGCAGCGGAGACGTTAATGCGTGCCGCCGAACTTGGCCTAATACAAACATTGGTGACATCAGAGGCAAGTTAGCAATATTGCTGAAGATATTCTTCAATGACAGTATTGCGAAATTCTCCATACAGCAAGGATACCATTTTCATGTGCCAAGCAAAGGAACTGGTTGTCTGGGGAACTCGCAAGGGCAGTAATACATCCGATATGCGTGTCAAACTCATACTGAAGCTGACCTGTGGGGCTCATCCTCGAAAAAAGTGAGGCCTGTGCTGGCTACTTGAGGCATCTGCCGAAAAAAGGAAAGGTTTAATCTCTTCAATAACCTCCTCATGTGAATACCTCTCCTGTGAGTAAAGCGTCGTCATCAGACTATGTTTCACATGGTTGCCTTCAGGATTCTCATAAGGAAGGGCAATTCCCTCTCGATGGTTGTCTTTCTCAGTGCAAGACAGCAAAAAGGAACGATGGTATGCGAGATCCTCGATGAGGTGCGCTCCACAGAACGCAACCATCTGCTCCGTCGTAAACTTGTAAGAGCTCAAGCACTTCTGCGGTAATCGTGGTGTAATCCACCCAGTACTGGTAAGGCGAGGATCTTGCTATCATCGTGATCGGGAAGGACAGGCTCACCATATCGTTCTGGAATCTGTTGTCTGATGCCTTGATGCGGTCTAGCCTGATTGAAGTACTGGACATAGCCACCAAGGACACGATGCAATTGCTTCTCCTGGAGGATGAACGGGTGATCGAGACACTCTCTGTATTGGCTACTTAGCCCATCCGTTCCAAAAAATGGATCGCTTGCCGTTGCAAATGCGCTCATTCTGATCTCTATTCTTCTCGAGAGATGCAATTCTAACAGAGGAAGTAGCAAAGAACATCTTTTCCGTACCTGCCAACAAAAAACAAGGATAAAGAAGCTCGCCAGTGAAACAAGATTCCTGTCTCCCTATTCAAGTACTCAAAAAATGCGGCATGATCCGGACGAAACCAGATGAAGATTGACAGGTGTTTCACCCTGCTAGCTCCAGCATGTTTTCCAGACTTCATGCTACTTTTCGATAGTCGTGGTGTAATCCACCCAGGACCGCGAAGGAGATGACTTTACCGCAGTCATGGTCTGGTGACAGAGGTTCACCAAGCGGCTCTGGAAGCTGTTGCCTGATCCCTTGATGCGGCCGTGCTCGATTGAAGTAGGCGACATACCCATTGAGCACGCGCTGGAGCTGCTTCTCATGGAGGATCAACAGGTGGTCGAGGCATTCTTGTCGTACACTCCTCAAGAAGCGTTCGCAGATCGCATTGGCTCGGGGAGCGTGATAGGGTGTGTTGAGAATCTCAATCGCACTGGTTGTCGCCACACGAGCGAAGCAGGGCCCAAATTTGCTGTCGTTGTCACAAATCAGATACTTCGGAGTTTGCCCATACGGGGTGGCTTCTCGAAGCTGTTGTGCCACCCAGGGATCGGTTGGGGATCGAGTGACACCGACGTGAATCACCCGTCGCGACTTCAGTTCGACGAGGAAGAACGCGAAGAGCGGTCGAAAGAAGAGATCGGTCACCTGCAGGAAATCGCATGACCAGAGAGCTGCCGCGTGATTGTGTAAAAAGGTGGACCATTTCTGTCCTCTTGGCTGGGGTGTGCGAACTCGTCTGATGTACTTCTGGATGGTCCGCTTGCACACATGCATGCCGAGTTTCAGGAGTTCACCCCGGATACGTTCAGCACCCCACAGTCGATTTTTCACTGCCATTTCCCTGATCAAAGCGATGGTTTCTGCAGCGATCTTCGGCGTATGAGAAGCGGCCTTTGACTTGCGTTTCCAATAGAGTCGGAAGCACTCACGATGCCAACGCAGGAGGGTTTCTGGTTGAACGATCAAGAGAGCTTGCCTCCACGTTCGAACCAGCCTTGCCAGGAGCACGAGGAGGATTCGATCCGCCTTGGTGCATACTGGTCGTTTGACCTGCCTATGAAGGATGCTGAGCTGTTGGCGTAAGAACGCATTTTCCGCCATGAGCTCGGACTTACTTCTGTGCAGATCAGTTATTGTTCCGAACAACAATGAGGTACTGAGCGGTTTCGTCCAGCGAACAAAGCAAGAGTGGAGCACACCCGAGCAGAAACCCTTCAGCCGCAGGAGATGTATACAAACACGACCCATAGCATATGCTTCTCCATCACGTGAGATTGCCATTGTTCGAGCATGAGTAGTATGTTGACGACTCCTGATTTTACACTCACCTTCCTTTGTTTGCAAGCAGTGGAGGAAGGTCATTATCATGCTCGAAGCGCATGTTTTTGAACGGATGAGCCAAGTAGCCAGTACAGGATCAGCGCGAGGTGCGACCGATTTTGCTTGTTCTCTGTCATCTCTCCCTGGTCTCAGGGGAAACGTCTGTTCTGCTATTCTGCGCAAAAGAAGGTTCCTCAGAGTCCACCTCAATGGTGATCTTCCCAGCTGCTCCATCAACGGTGATGCGGTTTCCGGTGGTAATGCGCTCGGTGGCTCCTGCGACGCCGACGACTGCCGGGATGCCATACTCGCGGGCCACGACTGCGCCGTGAGAGATGGCCCCGCCCATTTCCATGACCAGCCCGCCAGCCGTGAGGAAGAGTGGGGTCCAGCCGGGATCGGTAGAGGGGGCGACCAGGATTTCACCGGGGGCCAGATGCGCACCCGTTGGATCGAGGATCACGCGCGCCCTCGCTGTCACCGTTCCCGGCGATGCTGGCGTCCCCCGCAGCACGCCTTGAGACTCGCCAGTTGCATCCGCGGAAACAGCGCTGGGTTCGGTGCCGTCGGAGAGCAGCACGCGCGGAATGTGGCGGCGGCGCATTTCGAAGTCGTAGGCAATGTGGTGATCGCGCACCGTGTTTTGCATCTCTTCTCCGGCCAGTGCGGCGTGGATTTCTGGCAGCGAGAGGAAGAAGACCTCTCCGGCAGTTTCCAGTCGGCCAGCCTGTTGCAGTTCTTTCCCAACCGTCCACCACAGGTCACGCATGCGCGCCATCAGCAAGACGATGGTGAACTTTGGCATCTCACGCAATCCAACAAGATCGCGCGTTCTTCTCAGGAAGAAGTGAACGAGCCGACTCCGCAGCCAGCCCTTGCTCCTTGCCCGCTGGACCAGTTCTGCGAGCATGCTTTCGGCCTCCTGCGCTCCCCGCTGGAATTGCACAGGAGGAGCTAAGGATGGATCATGCACATGCAGGTAGTTTGAAAGCGCGCCGAGAATATGAGTCGGGTCTTCTGACCAGCGCGGCAGGCCAAGGTCGATCTCGGCTACGCCACGGTGTCCATAGAGAGCGAGAAATTCGGCCACTCCCTGCTGGAGCGAAGGCGGTAAGGCGCCTGCACGATACTCCTGGGCCAGGTGCTCGGGTGTGCTTGCGTGGACATGCTCAACGATGTGGGGATGAGCGGCGACACGTTGCGACAGGCGCCAGAGTTCCAGATCCATCTCTGTCGTTGGATTATGAGGGAGACCACGCAGCACAACTTGCCGCTCCTCCGGCTTCGCAAGCTCGCCCAAGAGCTTGCCAGCCAGCGCCTGACTGCCCAGACCGACAGGCAGGACCGGCGCCAGACCGCCAATGACACCCAGGACGTTGCCTACAACGTGCTCCATCCCCAAGAGACGCTCTTCGTTCTTGAGGCCGGGTGTGACGAAATTCATCGCCCGTACACGCTCGGCGGTCTTCTGCACCCGCTTGACCGCCGCCTTCGGCCAGAACACTGCTTGAAGGGCATAGATGGGGGCCCGTGTTTTCTCAAACACCCTCCCGAAAGCGCGGATCAGGGGCCATCGTTTGGTCGCAATGATCGAGAGACGTGGATCGCTGGTCAGTTGCTTGAAGAGTGGCGCCGAAAGGGCCTCCCCATTGCTCGCCGCGCCTATGAGCGCTCTGCGTCCCAACGTGTTGCGCAAAGCTGGCGTCACGTCGAGGAAGAGGCGCTGACCAGCCTCGATCAGTACAGCTGGACCGCTCAAGGGACCGGGCTGCCGATAGCCAAATCCGGCGGCAATGCCTGATGCGATCAAACGGAGCGTCGAGAGCCCCGCTGGAGTGAAGGGACGATAGACGCCCTGGAACACGTTGAACGAGAAGTAGACGCGCAGCTCCTCGTCGCTCGTCGGCGCGTTGGTCGGCAGCGGGTAGAGTGTGGTGATCGGCCGCGATTGTGTGAGCCAGAGCTGTCCTGAGGGATCAATGGCCCACTCGGTATCCTGCGGCTGGCCGTAATACGCCTCGACGCGAGCTCCAAGCTCGGCCAGTGCGCGGACTTGCTCATCGGTGAGGCAGGCTTCATTACTGCTGGAGCTTTCCTCGCTGCGCAGCGTGCCTCCTCCTGCGGTTCCCCTGATGACGACGCGCTTATCTCCTAGCCTACGCTCGACAATTTCACCTGTCGCGGTATTCACCACAAAGTGATCTGGATTGGTCGCGCCGGAGACGACAGTTTCTCCCAGGCCGGGATTAGCGTCGATGACTGCTTGACGCCGTTTGCCTGTCACTGGATGAGCTGTGAAGAGGACGCCCGCCACCGAGGATTCGATCATGCGCTGCACCACAACAGCCAGCTTGACGCTGCTCTGATCGAGGCCCAGGCTCTCCCGATAGCTCACCGCCCGATCAGTCCATAGCGAGGCCCAACAGCGCCGTACTGCATCCAACACAGCCTCGACGCCCACGATGTTGAGGTAGGTATCCTGCTGGCCTGCAAAGCTGGCAAAGGGAAGATCTTCAGCCGTAGCAGAGGAGCGCACTGCCACAGGGAGAGATTCTCCAGAGCCGAAAAAGCCATAGGCTCCGGTGATAGCATCAGCAATTTCTGTTGGTATGGTTGCTGCCAGAATGCGGTTGCGCGCTGCCTGCGCCATATCTGTAAGCCGTTGGGCATCTCCGCCTTCCCCGGCCTGTGAAGTTGCATGTGTGTCCAGAACGCTTTGCAGTCCAGCATCCGCAGCAACGAGCGCGTAGGCTGTAGTAGTTACACAGAAGCCGGGGGGCACTAGTAACTTCGCGTTGGTAAGCTCCCCAAGATTGGCAGCCTTGCCACCGACCAATGCCAGCATGTCACGATGCAGTGCATTCAAAGGCAGCACGAAATCCCTGGAGCTATGTGGCGCTTGATACTTCTGTTCTCGTTGTGGAAGACTCATGTTGTGCTCTCCATTTTTTGCCAGCATTGGCAAGCAGGACCATACCTCGCACGACCTCTGCTTGCTCATGCGGTGCAAGGTATTCCATCATCTCTATCTGGACATCAGCACGTAATAATTGGAGCGCTTCAATGAGCTCCCGCCCTTGCTCTGTGATGGCCACTCGCTTTGCTCTGTGATCCTGCTCGTCCTCACGCCGCGTGATCATGCTGCGCGATGCTAACTGGTCGAGCAAACGGCTAGTAGCCGAAACTGAACGATCGAGCAATCCAGCAACCTGTTTGATGGCCAACTCGCCCTGTTCATCGAGTATGAACAGCGAAGCTACCTGAGCAAGAGAATAGTCAGAGTCCTTGAAGGTGCGCAGAATAGAGGAAGCGAATCTGCCGAAGACGATGTACCTGAACTCGCTCATACTCTGAACAAGAAGTTCATGATCGTGAGGAGTAATTGCTCTCACCTCCCGATAGTTGTGTGCATGCACGCAACTAATAATATGAGAAATAGTAAGACGAATATGCAGAAATGTCAATGGTGGGAGAGAACCCGCTTTCTCGAAGGCATTATCTCCTCCTTCTTTTCTCATCTTCTAAAAGAGTGAAGCCGAGGTGCAATTCAGCTTCACTCCTAATTATCTTCTCATTAGGGCGTGTCTATGACGCGTTGGATTGATGGGGGAATGCTGTCAAGCAGTTGCTCAAGGAGGAGGAGCTTTTGATAGAGCCTGCCATGCGGCTCGAGAAAATGGATCAGCACTGGTGAGAGGGAGGCCGATGCCCGTCGGTTCCGGTCGGTTCCGCGATCGTACCCAAGTCCCCAGAGAAGTCTTGGGCATGTCTTTTTCCTCTTCCCTTGCTCTCAATCAAGAGGGCTGTGTGGCAAAAACCCAGAGGAACCATGCTGGGTCTGAAGTCGCGCTTCTTGCTCAGCATGGCTGCCACTGGAAACAAGCTCGATTAGTATCCTACCTAAAGAGAAATCTCTTCCTGCTACGCATTTACTTCCATTTTCTTCCGTTCGAGCAACGGACGGCCCAAGTAGCCAGTACAAGTCTTTCCTAAGATTTCACTACTCTATGCAAGTGGGGCGAGCTTAGTCCACACAAAGGAAGGAGCAAGCTCAGATGTGATAGAGTAAAAGCAGCTACAACACCTACTTAACCTAGAAAGAAGACTGTTTCATGAGTAACTGGAACGAGCAAGTATCGAACACCCCGAAGTTCACAGGCGGCGAAGTGGCTCCCTCGCTCCTGGCCTCTCTTGAGTGGCGTTCCATCGGCCCCTTTCGCGGTGGACGCGTGGTAGCTGTGGCAGGCGATCCAGTCAACCCACAGGTATTCTACTTCGGCTCCACCGGTGGAGGGGTCTGGAAGACCATCGATGGTGGTCAGTATTGGGAGAACATCTCCGATGGATTCTTCAAACGCGCTTCGGTTGGCGCCATCGCCGTCGCCCCATCTGACCCCAACGTGATCTATGTCGGTATGGGTGAGACCACGATTCGCGGCAACGTCTCTCACGGCGATGGAGTCTACAGGTCAACCGATGGCGGTCAAAGCTGGACACATATGGGTTTGCAGGATACGCGCCATATTGGAAAGATCCGTATCCATTCCCTTAATCCCGATCTCATCTACGTTGCCGCGCTTGGACACGCTCATGGTCCCAACAGGGAGCGCGGTATCTTCCGCTCCCGCGATGGTGGCAAGACCTGGGAGCACATTCTCTTCCTGAACGAGGAGGTCGGCTCGCACGATATCGCGCTGGACCCGCACAATTCGCGCATCCTCTACGCCGCTCTCTGGCGTGCGAGACGCTTCCCTCATATGCTGAATAGCGGCGGCGAGGGCTGTGGGCTCTATAAGTCTACCGACGGCGGGGAGACCTGGAGCGATATTTCCCACAACAAAGGATTGCCCACCGGCATGCTGGGAAAGATCGGCGTAGCAATTTCGGGCGCAAAAAAGGATCGCGTCTGGGCCATCGTAGAGTGCGAAGACGGCGCAGTCTTTCGCTCCGATGACGCCGGCACCACCTGGGTGCGACTCTCGGATGAAAAGGACCTGCGCAAGCGTCCCTGGTACTACCAGCACATTTATGCCGATCCCCAGGACGCCGATACGCTCTGGATACTCAACGAGCGCTGCTACAAGTCGATTGATGGCGGAGCGACCTTCGCGCAGATTTCTGTTCCACATGGCGACTATCATGATCTCTGGATCGATCCACGCGGTCGGCAGCGCATGATCTGCGGTCATGATGGAGGTGCCTGCGTGACCTTCAACGGCGCCGAGAGCTGGTCTTCCATCTATAACCAGCCCACAGGTGAATACTATCACGTGATCACCGATAACCAGGTACCCTACCGCGTCTATGGCTCTCAGCAGGACAACACGACCATTACCCTTCCCAGCCGCTCGTCGCTCGGCGCGATCACTCTTGCCGACTACTACGAGGTCGGCGGCTGCGAGAGCGGCTATATTGCGGTCCGCCCGGATGATCCCAATATCGTCTACGCGGGCTGTTACCAGGGATATATGACCCGTTATGACCATCACACGAAACAGACACGTGACATCTCAGTCTGGCCAGAAGCCTCCGGCGGCTGGCCCGCCCAGGATCTCAAATACCGCTTCCAGTGGACCTTCCCGATTGTGCTCTCTCCACACGACCCCCATGTGCTCTTCGCAACCGGCAATCACGTGTTCCGTTCGACCGATGAGGGTGCCAGTTGGCAGGAGATCAGCCCCGACCTGACGCGCAACGAGAAGAGCCGTATGGGACCCTCAGGCGGCCCCATCACGAAAGATCTCGTCGGCACCGAATACTACGGCACGATCTTCGCTTTTGCGGAGTCGCCACAAAAGCCGGGTCTCTTCTGGACTGGCTCGGATGATGGCCTGCTCCACCTTTCGCACGATGGCGGCCAGAACTGGCAGGATATTACCCCTGGCGCACTCCCTGAGTGGGCACTTGTCAGCATCATTGAGCCCTCTCCCCACGATCCTGCCAGCGCGTACCTTGCCGCCACCTGTTACAAACAGGACGATTTCCGACCGTATCTCTACAAGACCAATGATTTTGGTAAGACCTGGACGCAGATTACGGCCGGTATACCGGGCAACGACTTTACGCGTGTTATCCGCGAGGACCCTGTCCGACGAGGCTTGCTCTATGCCGGCACTGAGACAGGTCTCTACGTATCGTTCGACGACGGAGCACACTGGCAAAGCCTGCGCCTGAATCTGCCCGCTGTACCCATCCACGATGTCGTGATCAAGGACGACGACCTGGTGGTCGCTACTCACGGTCGCTCGTTCTGGATCCTCGATGACATTTCGCCCCTCCGTCAGGTGAGCGATGAGGTGTGCGAAGCCAGCGTTCATCTCTTTCAGCCGCGCCCTCCTACCCGTTACCTGGCCGCATTCAGCTACGAGATGCCCCCGACTCCCGGCAAGAATTTCGCCTTCCTCGGTCCCTTCCAGGCGACCTATCGTCAGCAAGAGGTAGCCACGGGTGAAAAGGTGAGGAAGTACCTCGACGCCGGGCAAAATCCCCCCGATGGCGCGATTATCCATTACTATCTGAAGGAACAACCGCAGGGCGAGGTCACCCTGACCTTCCTCACCGCCTCTGGCCAGGTCATCAGAACCTTCTCCAGTGAGGAGAAGAAACAACAGCAAGGCCCTGACCGTGAGAAAGACAAGGAGAAGGAGAAAAAAAAGAAGGAGCCGCGTGTCCCTAAAGCGGCGGGAGCCAACCGTTTCGTCTGGGACCTGCGTTACCCATCTCCGAGGGGGATCGAAGGCGACAGGGAATCGGAGGAGATCATGAAAGGCCCCGTGGTGCCACCGGGCACTTACCAGGTGCAGCTCAAATTGGGTGATCAGACCTACATCCAATCATTTAAGGTACACAAAGATCCGCGCGTCAGGACCTCTGGGGAAGATTTGCAAGAGCAGTTCGACCTGCTCCAGGCCATCCGCGCGCAGGTCTCCGAAGTACACGGGGCCGTCAGCGCTGTGCGCAGCATTCGCCGCCAGGTTGACGAATGGGAGCTGCGCACCAGGGGACAGGATATCCACGAGTCGCTGGTTGGCCTCGGCAAATCGCTCAAAGACAGGCTTGCAGTTATCGAGGAGGGACTCATTCAGCCCAAGGTGAAAGACCAGATGGACACCCTGGCTGAACCCATGCGGCTCTCGGCCAAACTCGCTGCACTCGCCGGCACGGTCGCCAGCGCTGACGCGCCCCCGACTCGCCAGGCGCGGCGCCTCTTTGACGATCTTTCGGCTAGCGTTGCTGTCCTCACTCGTCTGCTTGGCCAGATCATCGACGCGGATGTAGCTACGTTCAATACGCGAGTACACGAGGCCAATTTGTCAGCTATCATTCCTCCGGTCACGGGCAGCTGATGCGACCAGAGACGCCAACAGCGGGCCAGTGAGCGGCACAAGTGAGCCCAGCGCTCCAATATGGAAACTGTTGCGCGGAAAAGTTCTTCTACCGGAAAGAAAGAGGCAGAGCAGGCATGAGCGATTACCAGCAAGAGATCCACTTCGGCGCCAACGTCGACCCAACGGCGAGCGATCCGGGCTGGCCACTGCGACTGAGCCGTGCGATTGAGCAGCTGGGGCTAGAGTACATTGGGATGCAGGACCATCCCTACAACCCCGGGTTTCTGGACACATGGACGCTAATGGCATCGCTGCTGCAGGCCACGGAGCGCGTGCGCATCTTCCCCAACGTCGCCAATCTGCCGCTGCGTCCTCCCGTCATGCTTGCCAAAGCCGCGGCGACCCTGGATGTGCTGAGCGGAGGCCGCGTCGAGCTTGGTCTGGGCGCGGGCGCCTTTCGCGAGGGCATCGAGGCAATGGGTGGGCCGGGACGCAGCAGGAGCGAGTCGGTCGAGGCGCTGGAGGAAGCGGTGCAGATCATCCGCGCCTACTGGAAGGGCGACCGCGCCCTGCGCTTCGACGGGAAGTACTATGTCGTCAAAGGTGCGCGCCCAGGTCCACGCCCGGCCCACCCCATCGGACTCTGGCTCGGCTCCTATGGCCCACGCTCACTGGGGGTGCTGGGTCGGCTGGCCGATGGCTGGCTCCCCAGCAGTTCGTATGCTCCACCAGAGCGTTTGCCCGAGATGCAGCAGCGCATCGACACGGCAGCTCTGGCAGCCGGTCGCCAGCCACGGGATATTCGCCGCATCTACAATATCATGGGCCTCATTACCGAGGGGCCGGTGCAAGCGCTTTTCACGGGCCCGGTACACTACTGGGTCGATGAACTGACGCGCCTGGCCGTTGAGGTCGGGATGGACACCTTCATCTACTGGCCCGCTGATGACCGGCTGCGGCAGATCGAGCGCTTCGCCACAGAGGTGGTCCCCGCTGTGCAGGAACAGGTGGCCAGCTCGCGAGGCGCTTCCTGAAGGACGACCACAAAGATCGAGCCAGACCGGCGTCCCCCTGGCAGCCCTACAATGCTTGTCCTTCGAGGATCAAGCTGCAAGAGCGCATCAAGGAACCAGGTAACATCGCTGCTTACGCGAGGCAAACGTGCTCATGCCGGCAAGGATGTCCATCCCGGCCGTCATAGAGGTTGCAGCAGGGGAGAGTGCTTCCCGTGCCGGGGAGCGAAGAGCACCAGCGTTGGTGAGAGAGAGACCGACACCCGTCGGTTCCGCTGAGGTTATTTATGCATTTTTCCATGATTAATAGAAACCATGTTCTATTACCTCGACCTCTTACTCCTAACTTTTACACCTCGGTGATGCCGGGCCGTTCGTCCTCAGTTTCCGGTTTCCCATCGCTGGGCTACGTCGGCTCGGTTGCTCCATGAACAATTGATGGGTGAGCCCGAATGTGTCGCTTCTCCACAAAAGCGGGTGAAGCTCAACACCTCTTGCATCTAAAAAGAACTCGGCAGCCAAACGCCGCAGAGTTCCTCGCCTGCTCATGTGTCGCCTTCATGCTCGCAGTTGATCAAGATGAGCCAATCTCCCCTACAGGCCATCCGCACTGAGAATTTTCCAGCTCCCGCTCGCAAGCTCTAGTTTGAGATGCACGTCATAGGACTGCCCGGTGCGTGTGACCTTCATGGTCAGGTCAACGATATTTGTCCCTTGCTCAAAATGCCCGTCGGTGGCAATGTAACTGCTAACCCCCCCATCCCTGGTATCGAGCGCCTGAGAGGCTGTTGCCAGGGTGTGCACGGAGTTCATCACCACTGGACGGCTTTGTAGCGTGATGGTGGCATTCTTATCGAGGGAGTGGTAGGCAGTCGTGTAGTCATGCCTCTGGATGGCCTGGTAGTACTGCCCGGAGGCATTCATGGCATCCCCCACACTGGGTCGGTGTGAAGTAGCATACCACAAGGATGCGATGATTCCTATCGTAAGCACGAGTGGGACGATAAGAACCACACCAAGAATAACCAGGACTATCCGTGACCTGCGTGGTGAATCGTTCTTCTGCATGTGCGATACCTGCTGTTTGTTCATTTCTTACTCCTTGCTGAAAAGTTTGATGATTCATTTCTCTTGTAGTCCCCTATTGGCAGGGCGCTTTCGTAAGACAAGTATAGAGCAAGGAGAACGGAAGCCAGAAGTGTCATTTGTCCCATGTTGCTCTTGGTGCCCATCCATCTCGTCACACAGAGGAAAATCTGCCGCAAAGTTTGGAGGGAGAGCTTTTCAGTTTTTCGCGCCTGATCGGGTGTCGTCGAGATGATGGTGTAACTCGTTGTTTATCACAGCACCATCACCCCGCTTGCTCTTTTCGGGCTGCGCGCAGAACGCGGCGTATCGCTTCATAGGAGACGCGGTAATCTCCGGCTACTTTTCGCAGTGGCTCGCCCTGGTCAAGACGATGTAAAACGGCGGGCCACTGCGAAACAGGAATTTTCCAATGTGGGTCTGCACCTCTGGGGCGTTGTTCATACGGTGGTTCATCGGTCGAGTGCTTGTACACGAGCATATCATGTCTGCCTGGGAAGAGCTTTTCAAGAGGGATGAGGGACAGGTGCGACCGGTGGTTCGTCGCCCGTCGGTTCCGCTCGACTATTTTTACAATTATTCTAGAATTAATAGAATATAAGTTCTACTACCTCGACTCCTTCTTCTCAACGCATGCCCCTTATAGCTAGCTGACTGATTTGTCCTCAGTTTCCCTATCCCCCTTCTTTGGGCTATCTCAGCCAAGTTGCTCATGATCAATTGATGGGTTAGACCGAATGTTTCGAGTCTCCATAAAAGCGAATGAATCTCAATATTCTGGTTAGCAGGTCATCTACTGGATCAGTCGTGAGAGAGCAATGGCCCAGAGACCTCTCTGGGCCATGAGCTGAAGAGTTAGGGTCGAACCGCAGGATGAGCAAGTGATGCCAGCGGAGTGGAAGCACGGCGAGCATCACCTGGAGAATCCGCGCCCTCTCTGGTATACTCCTGAGAGGCGGATGGACATGCGG
>WNGJ01003030.1_pt1 | contig 19422 bp, 14 predicted proteins | sample 5400611 | NCBI WGS metagenome assembly WNGJ01 (sample SAMN13153375, study PRJNA577476) | soil metagenome | isolation source: 40 cm soil or saprolite under Garry oak tree replicate 1 | place: USA:California | collected 2016-06-15 | reverse complement strand
GATTGAAAGCGAGCGCCGCAAAGACGCTATTCTCAAGTCGGCACTCGATTGCGTGGTGACGATTGATCATGAAGGAAGAGTGATCGACTTCAACCCGGCTGCGGAATCTACTTTCGGGTACTCCAGCGAGAGTGCTGTGGGAAAGAAGATGGTTGATTTGATTATTCCTCTTTCGCTTCGTTCCCAACACCAACATGGTTTCGACAGGTTCATGGCAACCCGACAGTCGTCAATTCTGGGAAAGCGTATCGAAATAATGGCGATGCGCTCCGACGGCAGCGAGATTCCGGTTGAGCTAACCATTACCGCAATCGGCGATTCCTCGCAACCGACTTTTACCGCGTTCGTTCGTGATCTGACTGAACGCAAGCAGGCGGAAGTTGCATTACGTCAGAGCGAGGAACGCTACCGTGACATGGTTGAAAATGCCCATGACATCATTTATTCCCATGATCTTCAGGGCAACTACACCTCGATTAACAAAGCAGGGGAACAGATCACCGGCTATACCCGTGATGAAGCTCTGCAATTGAATCTGACCCAGACCATCGCTCCGGAATGTCTGGATAAGGTGTTGGATATGCTCAAGAGAAAACTCGCCGGTGAGAAGGGCGCAGCCTACGAAATTGATATTCTCGCCAAGGACGGTCGACACATCACCGTTGAAGTCAATACGAAGTTCGTTATTCAAGATGGCGTTCCGGTTGCAGTGACGGGCATCGCCCGTGACGTAACCGAACGCAAACAGATGGAAGAAGCCCTTCGAGTGAGCGAAGAACAACTGCGTCAATCGCAAAAGCTCGAAGCAATCGGTCAACTGGCGGGTGGCGTGGCCCATGATTTCAACAATCTTCTGACCGTGATCGGCGGATATTCGAGCATCATGTTGAGTAAGCTGCCGCCGGATAGTACTTATCGGACCGGCGTTGAAGAAATAAAGAAAGCCAGCGATCGCGCCAGCGGTCTGACGCGGCAGTTGCTGGCCTTCAGTCGGAAACAAATCCTGCAACCGAAAGTGCTTGATCTCAATATAGTGGTTACAGATCTGGAGAAGATGGTGCGGCGATTAATAGGCGAAGATATTGATCTCCTCACTATCACCTCTCCTCGTCTCGGAAAAGTAAAAGCCGATCCAGGTCAGATCGAGCAGGTCCTGCTAAATCTGATTGTGAATGCACGCGATGCCATGCCAAAGGGAGGCAAGCTCACCATCGAGACACGCAATGTGACGCTTTCTGAAGACTACGCCCGGCGACATGCCACGCTGCCCGGTCCTTATGTGATGCTGGCTGTAAGCGACACCGGCTGTGGAATGGATGCCACCATTCAGCCCCGCGTTTTCGAGCCCTTCTTTACTACTAAAGGGTCGGGTAAAGGAACGGGCCTGGGGTTGGCGACGGTTTACGGCATAGTCAAACAAAGCGGCGGAAACATTTGGATCTATAGCGAGGTGGGACGGGGCAGCACGTTTAAGATTTTCCTGCCGCGCGTTGATGAGGTGTCCGAAGATGGGGATGCGCTTGTTTCAAAAACGATTCCTCAGGGAACGGAGACGGTCTTACTGGTCGAAGATGAAGATCAGGTCAGGGCTATCCTGAAACATATTCTCCAGAGCCAGGGTTATCAAGTGGTCTCAGCTTCAAACGGGGAAGAAGCTCTTTCGATCTCACAGGATCTCCAGTGCGATATCAAGCTGATGATTACCGACGTCGTGATGCCACAGATGAGCGGTCGCGAGTTGGCGGAACGCATACTGGAAGTTCGTCCCACTCTGCCCGTGCTTTTCATGTCCGGATATACCGACGATGCCATCGTCCGTCATGGGCTGCTGGACGAGAAACTCAACTTCCTGCAAAAGCCTTTCGATTCCGCGAGCGTAGCGCGAAAGGTGAGAGAGGTGTTGGATTCCCATCCCACCTAACCACAAGCAACCCCCGGGTCATTACGGCAAACGGCCAGCCTGGCGCCTGTGAAGTGAACAAGATGGAACTCGTAAGAGCCAACAGTCCCAAAATACTCATCATCGATGATGATGATCAGATCCGGCGTTTGTTGCTGGACATCTTCAATGACGGTTACGACTGCCGCGAGGTTAGCTCAGCGGAAGAGGCTTTGCTCATTTTGGCCCAGGAGAATTTTGACCTTGTTATCAGCGACATAAACATGGGCGGCATGAGTGGGCTTGAACTCGTGCCTCAGGTGCATTCGATTTCCGCCGACAGCGTGGTTTTGATGATTAGCGGACAAAGTAATATTGAGACAGCCATTGAAGCACTGCGCGCCGGCGCCTTCGATTACGTCATGAAGCCACTGGACATTCGCCACGTCGAGGCGGCCGTTGAAAGGGCGCTGAAGCAGTCTTCGCTGTTGAAAGAAAAACGGCGTTACAAAGACCAACTGGAGAAACTCCTCAGGGAACGAACTGCGGAAGTAAACCGCCTGGCTTACTACGATACTCTGACCGGATTGCCCAACCGTACTCTCTTCAAGGATCGACTGGAGCAAGCTGTGGCAGTCTCACTTCGTTCGGGCAAGTTGATAGGGATCCTCTTCATTGCCCTCGATCAATTGAAGAAAGTAAACGATACCCTGGGACACTTGCCTGGCGACCAGCTGATGAAACAGGTAGCCGGGCGTTTGAGAAGTTGTGTGACTGAAGGAGACACGGTAGCGCGTTTTGGCGGCGATGAGTTTGCGGTGATGTTAACGCGCATTGACGGAGCCAAAGACATAATTGAAATCATTGGCGCCCTGCGCGCAGCGCTGGGTCCTCCATTCGATCTCGATGGTCAGGAACTCTTCGTCACCACCAGCGTTGGCGTCAGCCTCTTCCCGCTTGATGGCCGGGAGGGCCAAAGCTTATTGAAGAACGCGAGCAGTGCGCTCTATCGGGCTAAGAAATCGGGAGGAGACAACTATAAGTTTTACACCGAAGACATGAATTCCAGAGCCTCAAGACAGCTTGCGCTTGAGACTAGTCTGCGCCACGCGATAGACAACGAAGAGTTTGTGTTGCACTACCAGCCTCGCCTGGCAGTTGACTCTCTAAAAATTACGGGAGTCGAGGCCTTGGTGCGTTGGCAACATCCACAACTTGGACTGCTGTCGCCTGCCGAGTTTATTTCGCTGGCTGAAGATAACGGACTGATACTGCCGATAGGAGAATGGGTATTGCGTACAGCCTGCCGGCAGAACCGCGAGTGGCAGGAAAAAGGCTTTGCTCCGATGCGCGTCGGCGTAAACGTCTCGGCGCGCCAATTTCATCAGCAGCATCTCGCGGAGATTGTTCTCAATATCCTTGACGAGACCGGACTCGCGCCCGCCTTTCTGGATCTGGAACTTACGGAAAGCTCAATCATGAGCAACGCGCAAGCGACCATTGATGTGTTGACCCGTCTTAAGGCGATGGACGTCACTATTTCAATCGACGATTTTGGTACTGGTTTCTCTTCGCTTTCCTATTTGAAGCGCCTGCCCATTGATGCCTTGAAGATCGACCAATCCTTCGTTCGTGACGTGACTACAGATCCCGACGACGCAGCGCTGGTGATGACCATTGTAACGCTCGCGCACAATCTCAGACTCAACGTCGTGGCGGAGGGCGTAGAGACAGAGGAACAGTTGCGATTCCTGCATTTGCTCCGATGCGACGAGGTGCAGGGCTATCTTTTCAGCAAGCCGTTACCCGCCGAAGGATTGGAGCAGTTGCTGGCGTTGAGTCCCGGTGAGTTGCTCCCTGGCAAAGCATTGCAAGCCTGAAATGTTCCTGAGTAATTGGTTCTTAGTTAACAAATCGCTGGAGAATTGTTTATGCAAGCACTGGTAATAGATGACGACCCGCAGATGCGGAAATTCGTCAGTGAGGTACTGCAAACCGAAGGCTGGGAACTGGCCGAAGCTGACTCTGCCGAGCAAGCGTTTGAATTGATGAACGAACATGACTGGCCCGTGGTCTTCTGCGATGTGATATTGGGTGGGGCAGATGGATACAGCGTCCTCAAGCGGTTTAAGGAGGAACAACCGGGAGCCAAAGTCGTGCTAATGACGGGACATGGTACCGCGTCGGGAGCATTGGATGCGACCTCTTTCGGAGCGTATGACTACCTGCTCAAACCCTTTGGACCTGAGGAGCTTCAATCACTTTCTCGGGCGTTGCGCGAACAGTTATCGAGTCGTCCGTCGCGCCGTATGCGCGCGTCCCTCTTGTCGTCCGCTTACCAGGCAGATGTTGGTCTGCTGGGAAGAAGCGAAACTTTTATTGGCGTAATGAAACAGGTAGGACGAGTAGCAACCACAAATTTGCCGGTGCTGTTGACGGGCGAATCGGGTACCGGCAAGGAAGTTGTCGCTTCATCATTGCATGGCCGGAGTAATCGATCGGACAAACCGTTTGTAGCCGTCAACTGCGGGGCGATATCGGCCGAACTAATTGAATCGGAATTGTTCGGTCATGTTAAGGGCTCGTTTACAGGAGCCGATCGCGACCGCCGCGGACTTTGGGAAGAGGCAGATAAGGGCACTGTCTTCCTCGATGAAATTACGGAGACCACACCAGCCTTTCAGGTGAAACTCTTGCGGGCGTTACAACAGGGTGAGATTCGGCGCGTCGGTTCTAATCAGACACAACGCGTGGATGTGCGCGTTATAGCGGCGAGCAATCGCGACGTCGAAGAGGAAGTAGAAGCAGGGAGATTTCGCAAGGATCTATTCTATCGTTTAAATGCCGTCTCGATTCGTTTGCCACCATTGCGCGAACGACCGGAAGACATTCTCCTGCTGGCGAAGAGTTTTGCCGAGCGCGTTTATTCCCTGAACCCGGAAGTGAAGTTCTCGATGGAAGCACTCGAACTGTTGGAACGGTATCCCTGGCCGGGGAACATTCGTGAATTGGAGAACGCCGTGGTCCATGCTACGGCTATCTGCGATGGGACTATCCGAGTGAAGGACTTGCCTGACCGCGTGCAGCAGTATTCCACGACGCCAGCGGCAGGTCTCTCCAGGGAGCTTGGGAAAACAACGCCTCTGGTAGTGGAAGACTGGTCGTCACTTTCAGAGATCGAAGGCCGCTACGTTGAAAAGGTGCTGGCGCACACTGGCGGAAACAAACAAGCGGCGGCGCGAATTTTGGAAGTTGATCGCAAGACACTGGATCGCATGATCAAGCGACACAAGATCTCAGTAGGCAGGGTCGCTAGTTTCCCTTCCCAGGCAGCCTAACGCCTCTGTTGCCGCTGATGGCAGTGAACGCGTCGTTTTTGCCGTCAATCGCAGCTGACTCGGCGTCTCCCAAATGTGAGTCTCGATTACCGGGTAAGTGTTAGTAACTATTTATTTGGCGAAGCAAGTTCTTCCGGGCAGATGGAAGAGGCTGTTTTCGATGTTTGATTATTTAGTTGCTTAAACGAGTCGATTTGTGGCTGCACAATCTGTTCAAAACATGACGGACAGATACCATGGCTGAATTCGGCCTCCGAATGCGTGGCCACATAACTCTCAACATTCTGCCAGTAGTCCTGATCATCGCGGATCTTCTTGCAGTAACCACAGATGGGAATAATTCCTTCGAGTCTTTTTACGTGTTCGAGGGCTTGCTGTAGTTGCGCAACTCGATCGGCCAATTTTGTTTGTAACTCGATCATGCGTGCGCCCACCTGAAGGCGCACTTGCAATTCATCACGGTGATAGGGTTTTGTCAGATAGTCGTCCGCACCGGCTGCTATTCCGCTTACAACCTCTTCAACTCCCTGCCTCGCTGTCAGCAGGATCACATATGGAGCAATGTCTGTATTTAATAGGCGCAGACGGCGGCAGACCTCTGGCCCCTCCATTTCCGGCATCATCCAATCAAGAATGGCAATCCGTGGCGCATCAGTTTGCCGTAGAATCTCCCACGCTTCAAGACCATTGACGACCGGAACAACCTCATGTCCCCAGTTGGTCAGGTTCGTAGTCAGCACGAGTCGGGAAATCGGATCGTCTTCGGCAATTAGTATCTTCATTTCGACATTCCTTTTTCTTTTTTTGCCTTTGTTGCCGAGTGCGTTGCGCTCATTGAGTGAGACACCCCTACCAGCAACCTACTGGTTGTTGCCTTGAACGTCCACGCGTCAGGAGACGGATTCTATTGTGGCCTCTCCAGGAGAAGCATTAAGCACCTCGCGAACCTTGCGGACCAAAGCATCCGGTGAAAATGGTTTTTGCAGAAATGGCATTACATCCGCCCGCAGACCGTGCGATGCGCAAACCTGGTCGGGATACCCTGACATGTAAAGAACTCTCATTTCCGGATAGATCTTCATTACTTCTTCCCGCAGCTGTGGTCCGCTTAGATTCGGCATGACGACATCAGTCAGCAGCAGACTAAATGGTCGAGATGTCGCACTGCAAAGCTGAATTGCTTGCGCGCCATTGCTCGCTTCGCTCACCACATAACCGCTGATCTCAAGTACGTGTCGGGCGAACTTACGCACCATTTGCTCGTCCTCGACCAGGAGAATAGCTTCTCCTTCTGGAACAGTGAGAACGCCCAGGAGCAGACCGGAACGTAGTTCAGAATCAGACAATCGATGAGTTGTTTGTTTCAAGCTATTGGCAGTGTTGAAAGATTGTAGCAGTGGAGTGTCAGGAAGCTGAGTGACCGTTATCGGGAAGGCACTTTGCCAAGAAAGGGGCGCAACGCCCCGCACGCGCAGAACAATAGCGCGCCAGCGCGCCGCTTTCCTCAAACCAACAAGAGCCATGCCATAAGAAATTCGGTGTTTCTATTCGAAGTTAGACGGCCAGCCGCGGTCAATTCCCTTTCTCCAAAGCAGCCGGGGTCATAGTTATTTGAACGGCACACTCGTTGCACATGAGGTGATGTCTGTAAGGCTACGTCTGGCATGAAAGACGTGGCAATTCGTACCGTCACCTATCCGCTATTCGCATACACGCGAAGTTCAAGTTGCTTATTCAAGAGAGGAAGAGAAATGCCTGCACCGACATTGCCTGGCGTCTTTCCAGTGGTTCGCCTTAGCAGTAACCATCGAATCACTCTAAAAGCGGCCTTCAGATCTGTAGTGCTGATCCTGGGATTGATTTCCTTTGGCGCCAGCTCAAAGGCCCAACAGGCTCCTGCCGATCTGGGAAGCAAGAGCATTGAAGACTTGATGAATATTGAGGTCACTTCTGTCTCCAGGAAGGAGGAGAAGCTCTTTCAAACCGCAGCTGCGATCTACGTAATAACTCAGGAAGACATTCGCCGATCAGGGTTGACTAGTCTCCCTGAAGTGCTGCGGCTGGCGCCAGGATTGGATGTAGCTCGAATTGACGGCAGCAAGTGGGCGGTAAGCGCGCGCGGATTCAATGGGCGCTTCGCAAACAAACTGCTGGTGCTTATCGATGGTCGCAGCGTCTATTCACCAGAGACGTCCGGGGTTTACTGGGAAGCTCAGGACGTGCTGCTTGAGGACATCGAGCGGATCGAAATAATTCGTGGGCCCGGTGGCACACTGTGGGGTGCAAACGCAGTCAACGGTGTGATCAATATCATCACCAAGCGCGCCGAGGAGACGCAGGGCATACTTGTCACCGCAGGCGGGGGAACTATGGATCAGGGCTTCGGCAGTGTCCGTTACGGCGGACACTTCGGCAAGCAGGCCTATTACACGGTCTATGGCAAGTATCTCAAACGCGGAGGTTTGCTTAATGCGAATCGTCTTCGGGCCAACGACGGACAACAGGAAACGCGGGGTGGTGGACGTCTGGATTGGCAGCTCACCGAACGAGACGAATTAACTCTCCAGGGCGACCTCTACCACAGCAATGTGCGAGAGACGGCGACCAACATTTCACCAGCGGCGCCATTTGCGCCGTTTACAAATACGCCTGGTGAGTTCACTGGCGGCTATGCACAGGCACGCTGGACGCGAAGCTTTTCAAAACGCTCTGACCTGGCCCTGCAAGCTTACTATGATCGATTTCATCGCAATGTTTTTGACGTTGAAGAAATCATCAACACGTTTGACGTGGATTTTCAGCACCATGTCATCCTCGGCAAACGCAATGATCTGCTGTGGGGAGTTGATTATCGCCTGATAGCCGATCACAACATGAGTAACAGTAGCAGTCCGGTAGAGCTCAACCCGAAAAGAAAGACTACGGCGCTGGCGAGTGGCTTTGTGCAGGATGAGTTCACAATCGTTAGGGATCGGCTCCGGCTGACTTTGGGTTCCAAGTTCGAGCACAACGAATATACCGGTTTTGAAACGCAGCCTAACCTCCGTTTGCTATGGACACCGACTGCACATCAGACAATCTGGGCCGCAGCCTCCCAGGCGGTGAGAACGCCGGCTCGAAGCAATCGCGGTATCAGAGTTAATACCAAGGCATTTCCTGGGGCCGGCGGTCTACCGAACATCGTGGCGCTGTTTGGTAATCCCGAAACCAACTCTGAAGAACTACGCGCGTACGAGGTTGGCTATCGGATTCAACCAACGCGTCAGCTTTCGGTCGACGTGGCCGGCTTCTACAACGTATACGATCGGCTGCAGACTGTTGAGCCGGATCGTCCTTTCTTCTTAACCGATCCTCGACCACTCTTGTTGATTCCCCTGCTCTTCAAAAACCTGATGCGCGGGGAAACCTATGGAGTCGAAACCGCGGTAAATTGGAATGCTACGCATCGCTGGAAATTGAGCGGGCAGTACTCATTCCTGCGCATGCAGTTGCATCGATACAGCTCTAGTCTCGACCGCGTTTCCGAAGGCGCCGAATCACAAAACCCACGTCATCAATTTCAAATTCACTCGTTGCTCAGACTGCCTCGCAAGCTTGAGCTGGACGGCGCTCTGTATCATGTTTCGGCGCTCGCCACAGACAACATCCCGGCTTACACGCGCCTCGATGCGCGATTGGGATGGCAGGCCGGAGAGAAGGTTGAATTGAGCGCGGTCTTGCAAGACCTGCTGGACAAACAACATCTCGAGTTTCTGGGAACCGCGGTTTTGCCCACGCAACCTGGCCGCACCGTCTATGGAAAACTGAGCTGGCGGTTTTAGTTACCAGCGGGATTATCATGACAAGCAAACAAGCTGGTTCTTTTCACTTGCGCCCCACCAGTCAGCTCATCGTCAGGCTGGTAACCCTTCTGCTCGTCTCGGGTTTGAGCAACTGTGGCGCGGGCAATTTCCTAACTCAGGCCCAGGGTCTCAACGAATACCAGGTCAAGGCAGCCTTCATACTCAACTTTGCCAGATTTGTGGATTGGCCTGGTGATGCCTTCGGTGACGGAGGATCGCTTGTAGTGGGCGTGGTTGGAGACGACCCTTTCAGCGGCGCGCTTGATCAACTAAGTGGCAACACTGTCAATGGTCGCCGCTTGACGATCAGACGATTGCGAGCAAGCGATGATCTGCGCGCCTGCCAGATCCTGTTTGTCAGCTCCTCGGAACGAAATCGGTTGGCCAAAATCATCGAAAGTATAAGAGGCGGGAGCGTGCTGACGATCGGAGAACTCCCGCAATTTAACCAGGTGGGTGGAATCATAAAGTTCGTCGTGAGGGACAACAGAGTGCGTTTTGAAATTAACACCGGCGCAGCAGGACAAGCCCGGCTGAGGATCAGTTCGAAACTCTTGGCCTTATCGAAAGGTGGAAGAAACTAGCCGTGAGATCCTTTAGAGACCTGTCGATTAAGCGCAAGCTGACTTCGATGATGATGATTGTCACTATCGTGGCGTTACTTCTGTCCAGCGCTTCGTTCATTGCCTACGATCAAATATTCTCGCGTCGAGCGATGACTCAGGAGCTAATCAGCCTGGCCGGCATAATCGGCAGTAACAGCACCGCTGCAATCACTTTCAATGATCAGGAATCGGCAACCGAAATCCTCTCAGCATTGCGCGCCAGACCGCACATCGTCTCTGCGTGTCTTTACACTCCCGATGGTAAACCCTTTGCCAGGTATGCCCGCGCCGATCAAGCGGCCGCGCTCAACTCTGCGCCGCCTCAGGTTGACGGCGTACGCTCTGGCCGTAACCGAGTTGAGTTGTTTCACAGTATCAGCCTGGATGGCCAGGTAGTCGGCACTCTCTATCTGGAGTCCGACATGCAGGAACTTCAGTCCCGGCTGGTGCACTACAGCGAGATCGTGATGGTTATTCTGCTGGCCTCATCGCTACTCACGTTTGCACTGTCTTCAATGCTTCAGCGGGTGATCTCCGAACCGATTGTCGGCCTGGCAAGCACTGCGCGGATTGTTTCCGCCGAACAGAAATACGCGCTCCGGGCAACCAAGTTGGGAAACGATGAAGTAGGCTTCCTAATCGACGACTTCAACGAAATGCTGGCTCAGATTCAATATCGTGATGAGGAGTTGTTGCGCCATCGCGAGAACCTGGAACAGGAAGTAATTCTGCGAACCGCCGAACTTCTGTCGCTGAACGATGAGCTGACTGTTGCGAAGGAGCAAGCGGAAGAGACCAACTTCAAATTGCAACTCGAGCTGGCCGAGCGCAAGCGAGCAGAGGATGCGCTGCGCGACGGCGAGGAGCGATACCGAGACCTGGTTGAGAACGCTCACGACATTATCTACACCCATGACCTTCAGGGAAATTACACCTCGGTCAATAAAGCCTGCGAAATAATCACGGGTTATTCACGAGAAGAAACTCTCAGGATGAACTTAACCCAGGTCGTCGCGCCCGAGTACCTGGAAATGATTGACGAATTCCGCTCGCGTGGGATGAGTGAAGGGCGCCCCTCGTCTTATGAACTTGAGATCATTGCTAAAGATGGGCACAGATTAACGCTTGAAGTGAACTCTCGCTTGACCTATCAAAATGGACAACCAATCGGAGTGCAGGGTATCGCCCGCGACATTACGGAACGCAAGCGGGTGGAAGCGGAACGGCAAATAATCTCCGAGATAGTCAGCGGTGTTATCACGACACCTAATCTCGACGAATTGCTCAAACTGACGCACAGGTCAATTAGTAAGCTCCTTTACGCCGAAAACTGTTTCGTTGCTCTGCACGATCCCACCACTGACCTGATGCGTTATCAATTTTGGGTTGACCAGTTTGATCCTTGCCCGACTCCGCGCCCGGTCGGCAAAGGCTTTGGTAGCTATGTCCTGCGCACCGGCCAGCCGATTTTTGTGGATCGAAAACTCACCGACGAATTTGTTAGCCGCGGCGAGGTTGAGCAAAGTGGGACCGCCTCTGCTTCCTGGCTGGGTGTGCCATTGCGGACGCCTTCGCGCACCATCGGTGTCATGGTGGTACAGCACTACGAAGATGAACGCGCCTACAGTCAACGCGATCTTGAGTTTCTTTCCTCGGTCGGAGATCAAGTGGCCCTCGCTATTGAAAGCAAGCGCATTGAAGAGCGGCTCCGCGAAAGTGAAGAAAAATATCGCACCATACTCGAGCAGATGGAAGATGGTTATTTCGAAGTTGATCTACGTGGTAACTATATGTTCCTGAACGATGCCTTCTGCCGAATTGCTCATCGCTCTGCGGAAGAGTTTCTGGGCGAGAACTACAAGAAGTTCTTCGCGCCCCCACTTATCGAGAAGCTATACGACGCCTACTCCAGTGTTTACAACACAGGGAAATCTCTGAAGGCCTTCGAATATGAACTGATCCGGAAAGATGGCACGACGATATTTGTTGAAGAGTCTGTGAGCCTCAAGCGAGACGTAACCGGTAAACCGATTGGTTTTATGGGAATTCGTCGCGACTGCACGGAGCGTAAGGAAATTGACGCCGAGCTCGAAAATGCGCGTGACGCGGCCCTGGAGTCAGCACGGCTGAAGTCAGAGTTCCTGGCCAACATGAGTCACGAGATTCGGACGCCCATGAACGGGATCATCGGCATGACTGAATTAACGCTCGACACGGAATTGACCACGGTGCAGCGCGAATACCTGACGATGGTCCAATCCTCGGCCGATGCCTTGCTGCTGGTGATCAATGACATTCTTGACTTTTCCAAAATTGAGGCAGGCAAACTGGATTTGTATGACGAGAATTTTGATCTTCGTGACATGGTGACCGACACCCTAAAGCCCATGGCCCTGCGCGCTGACCAAAAAGAACTGGAACTGCTCTGTCATGTTTTGCCAGAAGTTCCGGACAATCTGACAGGTGATGCCGGACGTTTGCGCCAAATTCTGGTCAACTTGTTAGGGAACGCGATCAAGTTCACCGAAGCTGGTGAAATCGTGGTGCGCGCCGCCCTGGAGTCGGCGACGTCTGGCAACGTCTGTTTGCACTTTTCGGTTACAGATACGGGGATAGGCATTCCCAGTGACAAGCTCAGCTTAATCTTTCAGGCTTTCTCGCAAGCCGATGGTTCCACCACGCGGCATCACGGCGGCACCGGGTTGGGTCTTACCATATCTACTCGTCTCGTCGAGCTGATGGGTGGAGAGATTTGGGTTGAAAGCGAAGTGGGCCGGGGAAGCACTTTCCATTTCACGGCAAACCTCAAGATACAACAAACCGCGAAGGTCGCCACCGTCCCGACTGATTCTCTCGAGCTAGAAGACTTGCGAGTCCTGGTGGTCGACGACAACGCCACAAATCGATTCATTCTTAAGGAGACTTTGCAGAGCTGGCGCATGAGACCAACCCTGGTTTCCTCGGGGAGGTCGGCGCTTGAAAGCATGTTCAAAGCCCATCGGGATGGTTGTCCTTACACGCTGGTACTGCTTGATTGCCACATGCCGGAGTTGGATGGGTTTGATGTGGCTCATGAAATCAAACAGCATCCGGAACTTCGCAATGCTTCAATCATGATGCTCACTTCCGGGGCGCAGAGTACTGATATCGCGCGCTGCAAGGAGCTCGGCATAGCAGCTCACTTGATTAAGCCGATCAGGCAGTCAGAATTGTTGGATACGATTCTGTTCGTACTGGATAAGGTTGAAGATGTAGACGAAGCAAAAGCGCCCAGCGAAAGCATTCGATTGGAATCAGTTGACGGTCCGCGCCTGAGAGTGCTGGTGGTTGAAGACAACGCTATCAATCAGAAACTGGCACTAAGTTTAATTGAGAAAAGAGGCCACACGGTGGTGCTCGCGGAAAATGGGATCGAGGCGATTGGTTTCTGGGAAAGTGGTAATTTTGATCTCGTGCTAATGGATGTGCAAATGCCGGAGATGGGCGGGTTTGAAGCAACGGCCATGATCAGAAACCGAGAACAGGATACTGGTAAACACATTCCGATCATCGCCATGACTGCGCATGCGATGAAGGGAGATCGAGAGCGCTGTCTGGTGGCGGGAATGGACGGGTATGTGGCAAAGCCAATTCAGGCGCAACAGTTATATGAAGCAATGCAAGCGGTGATGGGCCCGACCGTTAAAGATAGTGCGGCTACGGAAGCTGGGCGAGGCGAAGATTCTGTTACGGTGCGCTCGGAGGATTCCATCAGCCTCGATCTGGAAACGGCGCTGACGCGGCTCGGCAGCGATAAAAAATTATTCAAACAGGCAGCGGCGTTGTTCGTGGATCAATCTCCTTCACTCATGGCAGACATTCGAGCTGCGGTCGCTAGCCGGGATCCCAGGTCTCTGGAAATGGCAAGCCACACGTTCAGGGGCTCGATCGCAAACTTTGAGGCCACCAGGGCATGTGATCTCGCTTTGAAACTCGAGATGATGGGAAGAGAGGGAAATCTGATGGCTGTTACTGCGGTGATGACTTCATTGGAAGCTGAAGTTGACAGCGTTACAAATGCAATCGCCGAATTGATCGGCGAACATGAAGAAGAGAGCCTCCTGCTCCGCTGAGAGCCGGGCCATTGCTCTCGCGAATCAGATCCGGTTCACAGTTATGACCGGCTGTTATTCTACCGTTACCATTCAGTCTCATTAGTCACCAACGCTTTGAGATCCTCTCGGCACTACTGCAAGCGTTAGTCTTTCGGTGCGCCGCAGCACAACGAGCGATGACTTACGCCCTATTCGTTCCTCCGTCAAGAGCTTGTGCAGATCATCAATTCCGGCGATGGGATGGTCGTCTAGTCCGACTATGATGTCCCCTTCCAGTATTCCTGCTTTCTGCGCGGGGCTATTTCTATCGTAAGAAACAACCATGATGCCACTCTCGACCGGCAGTCCGAAATAACGCACAAAGCGGCGCGGAAGTGGAACGTTCTGACCCGCCAGGCCGATATAACTGCGGCTCACTTTGCCATCACGAATTAGCCGCCCGGCCACGAACTGCGCCGTATCAATTGAAGTAGCGAAGCACAAACCCTGGGCCGGTAGGATCATCGCGGTATTAACTCCAATGACGTCACCGCGGGATGTGATGAGCGGTCCGCCGGAGTTTCCGGGATTGAGAGCCGCATCCGTTTGAATCACGTCGTCCATCAGCCGTCCGGAGCGTGAGCGTAGACTACGTCCAAGGGCGCTAACTACTCCGGCGGTGACCGTACATTGAAACCCGTAAGGATTACCAATGGCGATGGCCAGTTGTCCGACCTTGAGCTTCTGCGATGTGCCGAGTTTCGCAGGCATTAGATTGGAAGCGTTAATACGAATCACGGCCAGGTCGGTATCAGGATCGTCACCAATGAGGGCCCCTTCGCATCGCCGACCATCGTTGAGCGTGACATCAATTCGGGACGCATCGTGTATGACGTGACTGTTTGTGAGAATGAAGCCATCAGGAGTGAAAACAAAACCTGAGCCGCTGCCGGCAGGTTGTCCCGACTGACGACGACGGTTAACTGAGGTAGCTTTACGTTGTTGCCGCACTTCAATATTGACTACCGAAGGGCTTACTCGCTCGGCCGCTGCTGTAACCGCTTGCGAGTAAGCGTCTAAAAGCTCATCGTCAAAGTAGCCCCTGCTGTCCCCTTCCCGCTCTTCTATTTCTGGCGTGAACCTGGCCCGTGAAGGTTGCCAATCTTGCGCGTTGGTTTCTGTTATTGCCATATCAATCCCCTTAATGCTTTCCTAATTTCGTTATCTACTGCTGCTGCTCTACATCATGACCAAGCCCTGGCGAATACCCTTCATGACGGCTTCTGTCCGAGTTGAAACGTCGAATTTTGCGAAGATCGATGCGACATGAAATTTGACCGTGTGCTCCGAGATTTTCATGCGCCAGGCGATCTCTTTGTTCGAAAGCCCCTCGGCAAGCATCTCCAGTACCTCGCGTTCGCGTGGGGTCAGGGCATCGACTTCTGACGTGCTTGTCGACGATCTGTCAATGTCGACCTGGAGGCTCGCTGGTCTATCAACCAGCAAATTCTTCGGCGAAAGCAGACCAGCCAAAGTCTCCACATCGAGCACAACGAGGCCGGCCGAAACAGCCTCAACTGCAGCAATGATTTCATCGCTCGAAGCGGAGCGAGGGAGCAGCGCCCATGCAACTCCAAACTGAAGCGCATCCTTAACCCAATTGCTTTGCCCATCGCCGATTAGGACAAACGCAGGAAAGAATTCACCTTCGTTCAACTCATCAAGAGAGGAGTGTAGCGCGGAGAGATCTGCGTCACGCTGTCCCTCGACTTCCAGAATTACCACGTCCGGCGAAAGACCTTCTGCAACCTGCGCTCCCAGTAGCGTCAAATCGGGCGCGCTGCCCACAACCGTGAAGCGAGCGTCATTCGCTGTGAGCGATTCCAGACCAACGCGCACGACATCCGAAGCGGCAACGATAAAAACGTTCACCACTTCTCCGGTACCCATTCCTCTTCGCGCGCTCAATTAACCTCGCTCACCTTTTTCTGACTGGTCGCTCACCCAACGTGATGTCTATCTCTTTAATCTCTTCGCCTCGGAGAAGCCTCGCTTTGATGACAGCGCCGACCTCCTGGTTCCCGAGCACTGTCTGAACATCATCGGTGTTCGCGATAGGCACTTCCCCGAGCGTGAGCAGTACATCGCCGATCGTGACGCCGGCCTTGTCCGCCGGTGCGTCAGGCTCAACCGAAAGCATTATTAACCCGGCAGCCTGCGACAAATTGAATTTCGTCCTCAGCTTATCGGGTAACAAGACTGGATGCATCCCAACGCCGAGGTAGGGTCGCGCGATACGACCGCTGGTGAGCAGCTGATCAACCACGCGGTCAACAGTCGAAACTGGAATTGTCACGCCGGTGCCGCGCGCGAGGCCAGTCGTATTGATGCCGACAATCCGACCATCCGCGTCTACCAATGCACCTCCGGAGAAGCCAATGAAGATTGCAACATCCGGCCGCATCAGGCGGTCAATCTCAGCACCGCGCCACGTACGCCACTTGTCACCTACAACGCTTAGGATGCCAAGAGCAGCACTGACCCCCTGCGCGGGATGGGAGCGGCCGACAGCGAGAACAAGGTTTCCCGTTTTGAGTGTTGAAGCGTCGGCAAAATTTGTGTCGCCATCATCAAGCTTGGCATCACTTTCCACGCGCAGCACTGCCAGATCCGTTCCCGGATCGCGTCCGGCAAGGGCCGCTTTCACTTGTCTCCCATCGCCAAAGCTAACTGTAATCTCGTCGTCTCGTCTGACAGTATGATTGGTTGAAACGATGACTCCGGAGCGCCAGATGACGCCGCTTGTTCTCACTCGCGGGCGAGCGTCCACCGCGACTATCCTTGAGCTAATGCGCTCAACCACGGCTCCCAGCTGCCGCGAGAGCGTAATTAATGGATTGTTTATTTCAGAGTTCGTTGAATCCATGAAGACCTCCGTTTACAACTGCAATATTTTGAACAAGATTGACACGGCGAGGCGCCTGGCGCATCAGCCGAATGGGCAGGTACTGACTCCGAAGATCGGCCAGGGCTTGCACAGATCAACAGTACTCATCCTTAGGCGCTGCTTCATGTCAGTCACACGCCTGTGTAAAATGACGATCAATGACTTCTTTACTTTTACCAGGGATTTCAGAATGTCTGCGGCAGGCCCTTACCGAAGACATCGGTTCTGGAGATGTCACTACCGAAACGATCGTGCCTGCCGGTGCTACGTTGCGCGGACAAATTGTTGCTAAACAGGATGGCATCGTTGCTGGTCTTGATGTGGCCCAGCATTTACTGCGGCAGTCGGTGAGGGCGCCGTTGTCGACTCAAACACCGTGTTGGCAAATGTTTCGGGATCCGCTCGGGCGCTATTGACCGGCGAGCGCACCGCTTTGAACTTCCTTAACCGCATGTCGGGAATTGCGACCTTAACGCGAAGGTTTGTTGATGCTGTCTCCCACACGCGGGCCAGGATCCTGGACACGCGCAAGACTGCACCCGGACTGCGCGTGATCGACAAACTCGCCGTGCTTCGAGGTGGCGGCCAGAACCATCGTTACGGACTATTTGATATGGTGCTGATAAAAGACAACCACATAGACTTCGCCGGCTCGCTTGCAGAAGCGATTAGCAGAGTCCGTGCTTGCGAAACATCTCTCGAGATAGAGATCGAAGCGCGAACTTTGGCTGATGTAAAGACCGCAATCGATCTCGGTATCAAGCGAATTCTGCTCGACAACATGACTCTCGAACTCATCCGGGAAGCGGTTAAACTCAGTTCCGGTCGCGCCAAACTCGAGGCTTCGGGAAATGTTTCCCTGCATAATGTGCGGGAAATTGCCGAAACGGGCGTCGATTTCATCTCGGTCGGATCCTTAACGCATTCAGCAAAGTCGTTTGACGCGAGTCTTAAGTGGCTCGCTTAGGAAGTTGTCGATAGAAGCGGTAAACTAGAAGACACATGAACACCGCAGAAATAACAAGTCCGCAGGAAATGCAGAGTCAATTGGAATCGATTCTAGCCGGCATAGTGCCCGGTTTGGAGTTGAAGCTTAAGGCCGGGCTGGCCGCTGAGATCAATCGTCTCAAGCGTGAAAAGAATGCTGTCATTCTCGGTCACAACTATATGGAGCCGGCGCTGTTCAATTCGATTCCGGATTACGTTGGTGATTCACTGGAACTTTGCCGCAAAGCGGCCGAAACCAATCACGACATAATTGTTTTTTGTGGCGTCAGATTTATGGCGGAGACAGCAAAGATTTTGAACCCGGAAAAGACGGTCTTACTACCGTCGCGAGCAGGATGTTCGCTGGCGGCAAGTATTACGGCCGCCGACGTTCGCGAACTAAAACGCAGATTCCCTGGGGTTCCAGTCGTCACTTACATCAATACCTATGCTGATGTAAAAGCAGAATCAGATATCTGTTGCACCTCGGCAAACGCCGCGGCTGTTGTTGAGTCGCTAAAAACCGAAACGGTTATTTTTCTACCTGACGAATACCTGGCGAAGAACGTCGCCCGCGAGACCGGAAAGCACGTTATCTTTCCACAAGCAAACGGATCGGCCATGCACGCGGACAATAACGCTTTGTCCAGGCAAGGCTCAGCACCGGACCTCGATTATCAGATGATCGGCTGGCGCGGACGTTGTGAGGTTCACGAGAAGTTCACCGTGGAAGATGTTGAGAACGTCAGAAAGCAATTTGCCGATGTGGTAGTGCTGGCGCATCCCGAATGCAGTCCGGAAGTGGTCGAAGCATCGGATTTTTCAGGCAGCACGACGGCAATGACAAAATATGTCGAACGGAGTAACGCTCGACGTTACCTGCTGCTGACGGAATGCGCTATGGGTGACAATGTGGCGGCAGCCAATCCGGAAAAAGAAATGCTGCGGCTCTGCAGTGTGCGTTGTCCACATATGAATCAGATCACGCTGGAAGATACATTGCTGGCGCTACAGAGACATCAGTATGTAATCGATGTTCCCGAAGAAATTCGAAGCCGAGCGGCTCGCGCGGTTGAGCGAATGATAGCGATTGGTTAGTGCGGCGAGACTATTTCTTTTTAAGTTTGCAGCGAAAGAAGTGGCCTGGGATTGATCTTGCGGCGGGTCAATCGCGCCTGAGTTCTTTCGGCGCTATGAACCACTTCAAACTTCCTGGTTCCGCGCCCACAGTGCTCCATTTCTCGCTGGCTGATTCAATGCAGGCGAGAGCAGCTGTGGGCAGATGGCGGGCTTCGCCCGTCATACTTTCAAACAACTCGTCAAACCCAGGATTATGCCCGACCAGCATCACACTATTGCGGGCGTCTTCAGTCTGCGCTATGACCTCGAATAGCCGGCGCGCGCTGGCTTCGTAAATTCGCTCGTCGCATCTCAGTTCGACCTTCAGACCTGCCGCCTCCAAAACCAGGTCTGCTGTCTGTCGCGCCCTTTCAGCAGGCGAACTAATGATTAAGTCCGGCTCGATCTTCTGTTGGCGAATGAACTTTCCAATCAGCTTCGCGTCGGTAACGCCGCGTTCGTTGAGCGGGCGATCGAAGTCTCTAAGACCTGGATCTTTCTTACTCGACTTTGCATGTCGCAGTAATAACAGCGTCTTCATGTTTTTCTCCGTGCTGCAGAGATCCTAAAAGCGCAGACACTCTAGTTCATCACGGATATCGCGTTCAAGAAACACAGCTCTGCGTGAGAAA